>Ga0209050_1000054_pt1 | contig 345186 bp, 281 predicted proteins | sample Araplavi_mTSA_r2_FD_184276 | JGI IMG/M metagenome (GOLD analysis project Ga0209050, IMG submission 184276) | Arabidopsis root microbial communities from North Carolina, USA - plate scrape MF_Cvi_mTSA_r2 (SPAdes) (version 2) | ecosystem: Host-associated > Plants > Roots > Endosphere | place... | reverse complement strand
TCCCATTCCGAACAGAGAAGTTAAGCCCACCAGAGCCAATGGTACTGCGGTAACACGTGGGAGAGTAGGTCGGTGCCAAATCTTAAAGGAACCCTTCAGCAAAAGCTGAGGGGTTTTCTTGTTTACAAGCTTTTTGAGCGGAAAGATCAAAGCTTAAAGACCAAAGCAGAAAGCGGGATACAAAGCTTTAGTCTTTTATCTTTAAGCTTTTTTTAAACCATTAAGGAGTTAAGATAATTAAGGTTGCTTTGAACTGATCCATTATATTTTTCTTCATGCCCTTAATCTCTTAATGATAAAATGAAACGGTAGAAAGACCAAAGCGGAAAGCTTAATCATAAGTTCAAAACGGGATATACCTGCTTTAGTCTTTGGTCTTTTGGCTTTAAGCTTTAAAACCATTAAGCAGTTAAGGAAATTAAGGTTGTTTTTCTTAATGTCCTTAAAAACCTGCGAGGTTTAACCTTTCATTAGCATTAAGATTGCCATCCGATAGCTATCGGATCAAACTGGCAATGACGGCAGGACTAGGGGATTGCAAAAGAGTTGTAAACACGATAAATACGCTGTAGATTTTGTACACAGGCCCACGCTAATAGCCCTGATGGCAGTGGAAATCCCTTTTGGCTGGAGCAGACACTCTAAAGCTTGTGTAAGGCCTCCAAAAGGATTGCAACGTACAGCAGGACGGAACCCCTGATTCCCTGCACTGGCTTTGCGCTTCAAAAAAATAGCTACTTTAGTCTTTCACCTTAAGCTTTTTTAAACCATTAAGGAGTTAAGGTAATTAAGGTTACTTTGAACTAAAGCATCATATTTTTCTTAATGTCCTTAATCACTTAATGATAAAAATAAAAAGCAGGAATTGAACCCTGGCCATAAGCAATGCCATTGCGCTTCAAAAGAAGTAATAAAAAATTATTAGGTTAACAATGCGGCATGATAATAGGTAGCTCATGAAACAACTAAATTGTTAACAAAACAACACAATTAAAATGATGTTGATAATTTAAAGTTGATTTCAAACTGATTTAATGCTAAATGTGTTAATATCACAAGGTTTGCAGTAATATTTGGTTATCTTTGCTGTTAACAAATATATAGACACGAATAATGAGTTTTTTTGCAGATAAAAGAAGGGAAGTGATGGTGCATATAGAGCAGTATATGCTCGAAATGATGGATACCTATCTTAAACCGATCGATACCAACTGGCAGCCGTCTGACTTTCTACCTGACTCTACAAGTGATACATTTTATCAAGATATAAGAATACTGAGAGATAACGCTAAAGATCTTTCATACGATCTGGTAGCGGTATTAATTGGTGATACGATTACCGAAGAAGCTTTACCTACGTACGAATCGTGGTTATCGATGGTACAGGGGCCAAGCATGAAAGAAGATGGTGGCTGGATGAAGTGGAACAGACACTGGACTGCAGAAGAAAACCGTCACGGTGATTTGTTAAATAAATATTTATACCTCTCGGGTAGGGTAGATATGCGCCAGATGGAAATTTCTACGCAATACCTGATTGCTGATGGTTTCGATATTGGAACCGGTCATGATCCGTACCGGAATTTTATTTATACTTCTTTTCAGGAGATGGCTACTAATATTTCGCACAGAAGGGTAGCTTCTTTAGCCAAAAAAGGTGGTGATACGTTATTATCGAGAATGTGTGGTGTAATTGCTTCTGATGAGGCAAGGCACGCCAAAGCCTATAAAGACTTCATGAACCGTATTTTTGAGGTCGATCCTAACGAGGCTATGCTTGCTTTTGAGGATATGATGCGCCAGAAGATTGTAATGCCTGCACACTTTTTACGTGAGGTGGGGTTAAAAATTGGCCAAACTTTTGGACACTTTACTGATGCTGCGCAACGTTTAGGCGTTTACACTGCGATTGATTACGTTGAAATTATGCAACAGTTAATAGTGGACTGGAAAATTGAAGGTATGCGCGATTTAAATGAAGCAGGCGAGAAAGCCCGCGACTATATTATGGCTTTACCAGCACGTTTACTACGCGTAGCGGAAAGAATGAAAAATCCTACTATTGATTATAAATTTAGCTGGATTGCAGGATAAGCACCAGCGATTTCAAAATATTTTAAAACCTATTGCGGTAAGCAATAGGTTTTTTTATTGGTGGTTAATAGAAAATCTGATCTTGCTTAACGAGGTTAAAGCCCTGGGCCTGTAAAGCTTGCTGTGCCTGGGCGCTCCAAAGCAATGGATTGGTGTGGTTAAAATGGATAAAATATAACTTACGTTTAACTGCAGCCGTCTCGTGCTTAAACAACTCGGTGGTTTCGGTAACCAAAGGATGTGGTACTTCGGCAATTGACCTGTTTGCAAGCTCAGTATTGCTGTAAAAGGTAGCATCAACCATTGCCACATCAACATTTTTAACTTCGGCTATAATGTTTTTATCCCATTTGCTCCACTTATCAATATCGGGGATAAACAGGTATTTTTTAGTCGGTGTATTAATTTTAAAACCAGCAGTTTCTGAAAATTCATCGCGATGAGGTACGGTAAAGGCTGTTACTGTATTGTTCGCAATGGTAAGGGGCTGATCGGCTGTAAGTTCAATGATGTTAATGTTGTTTAACTTAACCAACTGACTCCATGGCCCATTTTGTTCGAGAAAAGCCTTTAGTTTAGGCAAAACATATACCTTTAAGGCTTTGGTAGCCATTACCTCGCGGCCAAACTCCATTAAACCTGTATAGTGACCAATGTGGGCATGGGTAATAAATACACCTTCGGGCAGGTAAGGGTAGGCACTGTTAGTTTGCAATTTAAAGTGCTGCAACTGCTGTTTAATATCTGGAGTAGCTTCGAATAACCACCATTTTTTATTAACCGGATCGACCAGCGCAAGCGAAACCACCTGTTTCTGCATTTTGGGCTTAGCCCAGGCCATTTTGCAACAGTTTTTCTGGCAGCCCATGTGTGGGTAACCCCCATCCTGCGCAATGCCTAAAGCAATAATGTAAGGAGTTTTGGGTAGTGTAACTGCCCAGGTATTTACCGCAAATAGAAAAGCGAATAAGAAGACTAATCTTTTCATTACATGTTTCTCCTGTATTGGCCACCCACTTCGTATAGGGCGTTGCTGATTTGCCCCAGTGAGCAGATTTTGCATACTTCCATTAATTGTTCAAAGATATTATCACCTGCAACTGCCGATTTTTGAAGCTGTTTTAATAATTGGGCTGACTTATCACTGTTACGCTGCTGGAATTTTTCCAAAGCCGAAATCTGGAACTGTTTTTCTTCTTCGGTAGCCCTGATTACTTCTCCAGGTACAATGGTAGGCGAACCATTTTTATTTAAGAATGTATTAACGCCTACAATAGGATATTCGCCGGTATGTTTCAGGGTTTCGTAGTACAGACTTTCTTCCTGTATTTTTCCACGCTGATACATGGTTTCCATGGCACCTAAAACACCACCACGATCGTTGATCCGTTTAAACTCAGCCAACACAGCCTCTTCTACCAAATCGGTTAGTTCTTCGATAATAAAAGCTCCCTGTAGTGGGTTTTCATTTTTAGCGAGGCCTAATTCACGGTTAATGATCAATTGTATGGCCATAGCTCTTCTTACGGATTCTTCGGTAGGCGTGGTGATGGCTTCATCATAAGCATTGGTATGAAGCGAATTACAATTGTCGTAAATGGCATATAAAGCCTGTAAGGTAGTGCGGATATCGTTAAAATCAATCTCCTGGGCATGTAATGAACGGCCCGAAGTTTGAATGTGGTATTTCAGTTTTTGCGAACGATCGTTCCCTTTATATTTATTTTTAATGGCTTTGGCCCAGATTCTACGCGCCACACGGCCAATTACCGCATACTCAGGATCGATACCATTAGAGAAGAAAAAAGAAAGGTTAGGTGCAAAATCATCGATGTGCATACCCCTGCTCAAATAATACTCCACAAAAGTAAAACCATTACTCAATGTAAAAGCCAGTTGCGAGATGGGATTTGCACCAGCTTCGGCAATGTGGTAACCTGAAATAGAAACGGAATAAAAATTCCGTACTTTCTCGTCGATAAAATATTTCTGAATATCACCCATCATTCTCAAGGCAAACTCGGTAGAGAAAATACAGGTATTTTGGGCCTGGTCTTCTTTTAAGATATCGGCCTGAACGGTTCCGCGTACAGAGCTGATGGCTTTTGCCTTAATTTGGGCATAAACATCGGCTGGCAAAACCTGATCGCCGGTTACGCCCAGCAACATTAAACCCAAACCATCATTTCCCTGAGGCAAAGTACCATTATAGGCCGGCCTTTCTGCGTTTTTAGCTTTATAAATGGCAGCGATTTTAGCTTCAACTTCTTTTTCCAGGCCGTTTGCGATAATATATTTTTCGCATTGCTGATCGATTGCTGCATTCATGAAAAAGCCAAGTAACATCGGTGCTGGCCCGTTAATGGTCATCGATACGGAAGTAGAAGGGGCGCAAAGATCGAAGCCTGAGTATAATTTTTTAGCATCGTCTAAAGTGGCAATACTCACGCCCGAATTACCAATTTTGCCATAAATATCGGGGCGGGTATGCGGATCTTCGCCGTAAAGAGTAACCGAATCGAAAGCGGTTGATAAGCGGTGTGCAGGCTGACCTAATGAAACATAGTGGAAACGTTTATTGGTACGTTCAGGCCCTCCTTCGCCGGCAAACATACGGGTAGGGTCTTCACCTTCACGTTTGAGCGGAAATACCCCGGCAGCATAAGGAAATTCGCCTGGCAGGTTTTCAGTCAACAACCACCTTAAAATATCGCCCCAATCTTCGTAACGGGGTAATGATACTTTTGGAATTTGAAGCTTTGAAAGCGATTCGTAAAACAACGGTTGTTTAATTTCTTTATCACGGACTTTATAAATGAAAAATTCTTCTTTATAAGCTTTTTTGGTTTCTGGCCATTGGCGCAATAATCTTTTGCATTCGCCGTCTAATTGTTCTTCGTAGAACGCGTAAGTTGAGTTTAGGCTTTTTGACACCCCATCCTCCGGATACTCCACTGGAATAGTGGAATGAGTATCGCTCAATAAATCGATTACACCTTTGAGCTGGTACATTTTCCGGGCAATAGTGGCCTGTTTAGTTACCCATTCATTGTACACCTGACTTGATTCTGCAATTTCGGCCAGGTAACGGATGCGATCTGGTGGAATGATATAAATCTTTTCGGATTGATCGGTAGTTAACTCCATTTTGGCCTTGAAATCGGTTCCGGTTTTAACTTTTATCTGCTCCATTAAGGCCACAAAGAGGTTGTTCATGCCCGGATCGTTAAACTGGGATGCCATGGTGCCATAAACCGGAATTTCGTCGTCCTTGGCATCGAAAATATTGTGGTTGCGCTTGTATTGCTTGCGCACATCTCTCAATGCATCGAGCGCACCTCTTTTGTCAAATTTATTAATGGCTACCAGATCGGCGAAATCGAGCATGTCTATTTTCTCCAGCTGGGTAGCAGCACCAAACTCAGGGGTCATTACATACAAGGAAACATCGCAATGCTCGGTAATTTCGGTATCTGATTGGCCAATACCCGAAGTTTCGACAATAATCAAATCGTAGCCGGCTGCTTTGCAGATATCGATACTTTCCTGTACGTTTTTAGAAAGGGCCAGATTGGCCTGTCGTGTGGCCAGCGAGCGCATGTACACCCTGGGGTTATTAATGGCATTCATCCGGATGCGGTCGCCAAGTAGAGCACCTCCGGTTTTCCGTTTAGATGGATCGACAGAGATAATGGCGAGCGTTTTGTCCTTCACCTCAACCAAAAAGCGACGGACCAGCTCATCGACCAGCGATGATTTTCCGGCGCCGCCGGTACCGGTAATGCCCAGAATAGGGGCGGTGTTGTTTTGCGATAGCTGCTTTAATTCATCAACAAATTTTTGTGCACCTTCCGGATCATTTTCTGCAACAGTAATGGCTCCGGCTATGGCTTTAATGTCTTTGGTTGGTATGGTTTCGAGCTCATTGGTGATACTGGTTTTAGTTACGAAATCAGTTTTCACCAGCATGTCATTAATCATGCCCTGTAAGCCCATTTTCCGGCCATCATCGGGCGAATAGATTTTCGCGATTCCATAAGCCTGCAGTTCGTCAATTTCAGCTGGCAGGATTACCCCACCTCCACCTGCAAATATTTTAATATGCCCCGAACCACGTTCCTGCAACAAATCGTACATATATTTAAAGTATTCGATATGGCCGCCCTGGTAGGAAGTCATGGCGATACCCTGTACATCTTCCTGGATGGCGCAGTTCACCACTTCATCAACCGAGCGGTTGTGCCCCAGGTGAATTACCTCGGCACCTGACGACTGCAGGATGCGGCGCATGATGTTGATGGTGGCATCGTGGCCATCGAAAAGTGAAGCAGCGGTTACAAAACGGATTTTATTTTTGGGCTTGTATATTTCTACTTGTTGCATAAACTGAATTTAAAACGAGGTAATTTTAAATCTACCTGTAATGTAAATAGCCAGATCAGCATTAAGTTGGTTGCAGAATCGGAGTGATTTTGACTAAAGACCCCGAACTCCCAGTTCTAAACTTTTCTGACTGATCTTTGTATGCAAATGTACTAAAATATGCGGCTCAAAGCGTGTATACCCTATACCGTTACGGCTTTTAGTCTATTCCAGTTCGCGCCCAAACTGCAGCATATAACCGTTATTATCGTAGATGGCAAACTCGCGCATGCCGAATTCAAAATCATCAAGCGGGTAGCCGATTTCGCATTGATCTTTTAAACTTTCCCAAAGCTGTTCCACTTCATCGGTTTTGATATATAGCGAGCCACTCATTACCGCTTTAGGCATATTGCGGTGCTCGTTGGGCATGCAGAACATGATCTCGATCTCATCTTTAACAAGGCTAAACCAACTCAGATCGTCGAATTTTGCGGCACAGCTAAAACCTAAAACTTCGGTGTAAAACTTTAGGGTTCCGGGCATATCATGCGATTCGAGCAGGGGAGTAAGTTTGGTAGCGGTATATTTTGGCATGATCTAAAATAGGGAAAATTGGAGATTTAGACAAGCTACCGTTAAACCGAGGAACAAACCTTAATTAAATCTTAGGTGTACTCAAGTGACTTAGGTGGTTCAAAATTAATATTGCCATTTATCTACCGATCGGTGCCTCAACAAACGAAATTTTCATTGCTTTTTTGACCTGCTGCGCAGCCTTGCCTCGGCTCGCCGCCGCCGAAGGGCTCTTTCTTTTTGCTGTCAAAAAGAAACAAAAAACACCGGCTGAAAATTTTTCTTTTGAAGCCAGTGGTGTGGCAAGGTCAGTGCAATCCGAAAAATTTGTTAGGCCGGATTTAAGTAGAACGGAGATCCGGTGCGATGGCCTAGTTGGATGGAGATATGTGTTGTGAATAGAGTCAGCTTAATAACTCCTGTACCGTCATTTCGAACGGCCCCGATAGCTATCAGGGGAAACGCACTCGGGAACCCGAAGGATCTGCGAAGCAAAATCTATCTTGAGGTAGGTCTATCCGCTCGGTGATGTTCCAGCGAACCGTCACCCTGAACTTGTTTCAGGGTCTTTCATGCAAGATAGATCTCTCCGCTTCATTGCATTCCGGTCGAGATGACGGTTGCTTTAAAACAAAAAAAACTATGCTGGTGGGCATAGTTTTCTTTGAATTATTTATTGGTTATTTCTGTTATCGGTTCTCCAACGGTACCATTTGGCATCTGGATGTGGAGCAGTGCGGCTAGCGTTGGTGCAATATCCGTCATATAATGCGTTGTATTGGTCGCACCAGATTTAATTCCCCAGCCCATAAATACCAATGGAATATGCGAATCGTAAGGGTTCCAGCTACCGTGTGTGGTACCAGTGCTGCCACCGTTAAACCAGTTCGGTTCTAAAACGTAATAAATATCGCCGCTTCTCCGTGCATTATATCCATTGGTGATCATTTTTTTCTGGATTTCCTGAAGTGTGCTTTGCGAGATCCTTGAAATATCTACCGCATTCTGGAAACCATCTAAAGTTTTTAAGAATTCAACTGATGCTGATTTAATCACATCGAAGCTCACATTGCCTTTAGCAGTTTTATCGTGATCGAAAATAATCTGGTTGTTCATCGAACTTAAAACCACATTGTTTACTTTGAATTTATCGTTCAGGTAAGCGTTCAATTTATTGGCAATATCCCTATCGCTTACTACACCAGAAGGCATTTTATTTTCTTTCATAAAACCCGGAACGTGTGCCGCACCATGATCGGCAGTTAAAAATACGGTGTACTTACCTTTACCTACTTTTTTATCCAGATAGTTGAAAAACTCTTCAATATCTTTATCTAAACGCAGGTAAGTATCTTCTGCTTCGATAGAATTAGGTCCGTAAGCATGGCCAACATAATCGGTAGAAGAACAGCTTACCGCTAAGAAATCCGTAATGTTATCCTGACCTAAATCTTCTGATAAGATAGCCAGTTTAGCCAAATCTAAAGTAATGGTGTTGCCATAAGGCGTACTTCTGATGGCATCGTAGTTTTTATCGATATTTTGGGTTAACTGGTGCGGAAAAGTATTGTTTTTGCCTTCATACGCTTTGGCATCGGCCGTACTGTTTACGTAAGTGTTAATGGGGTATAAAGTTTCCCAGTTTTTGGCATAAAACTTATTGGCCAGTTTCAATTTGTTGTAATCTGCAATCCAGGTTGGCACTTCTTTCATGTAATAGCTGCTGGTAATCCAGTTGCCGGTACTGCCCTGATACCAATAAGCAGCGTTTGCCGCGTGGCCTGCCGGAAGGATTGAACCTCTGTCTTTTAACGATATACCGATTACTTTACCTTTAAAATTGGTTGCTAGTCTCAACTCGTCGGTAATGGTGGTAGTTAGCATGTTTTTCGGCGACATATTTCCTTCAGATGAAGGTGTGCTGCCAACAGTAGTTACAGTCGAATCTTCGGTACAATAAACATTCTTTTTGGTTTGCGGATCGTACCAATCGTTACCAATAATACCGTGTACAGCAGGTACTGAGCCGGTGTAGATACAGGTATGACCACATGCCGTATAAGTAGGGGTATAGGGAATAAAAGTGTTTTCTACTGAAAAACCTTCGTTTACCAGCCTTTTGAAACCACCATTGGTATAGCGGTTATAATAACGGTACAGGTAATCCCAACGCATTTGATCTACAACCAGGCCAACCACTAATTTAGGGCGGGCTACTTCGGCAGGGAATGCCTTAGCTGTTGCAGGTACGGTCTTTTTGGTTTGACCAAAAGCAATGGAAAAGGATAGGATAGAAATTGAAAAGATCAGACAAGGAATTTTTCTCATTTTATTTTTATTAATGCGGCTAAAGTAACCATTTTTGAATAAAGATATTTTGAACTCATTGTAAAGATATTATAATGCTTCGGCTACCACAAAAGTACTTCCGCCAATGTAAATAAGGTCTTTTACACCAGCCGACTGGATGGCCATTGCCTTGGCTTCGGCTACGGATGAATAAGTGTTTCCTTTTAAGCCAAACCCGGCTGCCTGTTCTGCAAGCTCGTTGGCGGCTAAGCCACGTTCTAAATCGGGCTTGCAAAAATAATAAGCAGCATTTTTGGGCAGCAGCGACAAAACTTTCGAAATATCTTTGTCTTTAACCATCCCGAAAACAATATGCAGGTTTTGATAAGGTGTTTGGCTAATGTTTTTGATGACTTCGCTAATACCGGCTTCGTTGTGCCCTGTATCGCAAATAACCAGCGGACTTTTACTTAGAGTTTGCCAACGGCCTTGCAAACCGGTTTGTTTTTTAACCTGACTGATGCCTTTGTAAATGCTTTGTTCGTTGGTTTTGATTTCGGTTTGTGCATTGAGCACAGCAAGTGCTTCTAAAACCGTTAAAATATTTTTATGCTGATAGACCCCTGTAAGATCGCTTTGCAGGTTTTTATATTTGATTTCTTCGCCCTGATAAACTGATAATGACAGTTTATTATTCACCAGTTTAAAATCGCGCGCGGTTAAAACCTGATCGGCAAAAACAATTGGGGCATTCATCTCTTTAGCCTTTTTATTAAATACAGGTGCCGATTCGGGGTGGGTTTCGCCGATTACAACCGGGGTATTTTTTTTAATGATTCCGGCCTTTTCACCAGCAATTTCGGTTAGGGTATTACCCAGCATGTTGGTGTGGTCTAAGCTGATATTGGTAATTACAGAAGTAAGCGGACTGATGATATTGGTCGAGTCTAAACGGCCACCTAAACCTACTTCAATGATGGCAATATCTACCTGATGCCTGGCAAAACAATCGAATGCCAAGGCTACGGTAACTTCAAAAAATGAAGGTTCAACCTTTTCAATCAGTTGTCGCTGATTCTTAACAAAAGCAATCACCTCACTTTTGCTGATCATTTTACCGTTAATGCGGATCCGCTCACGAAAATCTTTTAAATGCGGCGAAGTGTATAACCCCGTTTTGTAGCCCTGTGCCTGTAAAACTGAAGCCAGCATGTGCGAGGTTGAGCCTTTACCATTGGTACCGCCTACATGGATACTTTTAAATTTATCCTGCGGATTGCCCAGCGCTTCGCAGAAAATGATGGTATTGGTTAAATCTTTTTTAAAGGCCGAAGCACCTACACGGGTAAACATGGGCAGTTTACTGTATAAATAATCGAGTGTTTGCTGGTAGTTCATAATACGGCTCAAATATAAGCCGAGGATTGCGATTCTGAAATGAAATAATGAAGATTTTGAAGTAGGGGAGAAAACAGACCACCAGTAAAATAGGCTATAAACAAAAAAGCACAAGTGTTTACCTGTGCTTTTGAATTATTTATTAAAATGATTATTTCACTTTGAAGTTGAATACTACAACTCCGGTTTGATTATCCCCACCAACTTCAGTTTTACTTAATGAAGATTGCAGAACTGCTTTAATACATTTGTTTACCAGTTCGGTATCGGTAATAGTAGAGCCTTTTAGCTCCTGATTAGCACGGATTATGTCACCGTTTTTATTAAAATAAATGCGGATGGCCACTCTACCAGTTTTTTGTCCATCATCTTGTGGAACTACAAGATTAGAAAAATGTCTGAGGGCGATAGGCTTATTTCCAAAACCTGAACCACCTTCACCATAATTGTTAGCCAGTGGATCACCATTTACTGAACCCTGGTTTCCTGGTGTGCTGCCGGTTCCATCGCCCTGACCCTGGCCAGTACTTTTTTTACCTTTGTATAAGGCTGCCTGGTTAATGGTAGGCTTTGCAGGCTTTTCTTCGGTTTGTGCTGTTGGGGTAGTGGCTTTAACTTTGGTTGGCTTGGTATTTACCGCTAAAGCATCCTCTGTATTCTGGGTTTGTATTTCCTTATCGGTCGATTCAGTCGATTTATTTGGGGTAACTTTTTCTTCAGGGGTAACTTTGTCCGGCACTTTACCATTGGCATTCGGATCAACAGATGGCTCTTCAATGCTGGTGTAATCATCGCCCATGCCTTCTGCTGCTGTACCGTAATTTACTACCATACCACCCATACCAATATCTTCTGGCGGCTGGAACGAGCCGATTACAATGAAAAAGCTGATCGCAAGCAGAAAAGCCATTATCCCGGTAGAAATGGCAACTGCTTTTGGGTAATTATTTTCTTCTGCAGTATTCATTATTTTTTAGGCTCAACAGCTAAAACAAGTTTTAATTTCAGTTTATTGGCAACATCATAGGCTACCATAATGTTTTCGGCAGGTACATTTTTAGCTACGTACAAAATGATGGTTAAATCGGGTGCCAGTTTCTGGAAGCCTTCAATAACCGGTTGTAACTGATCTTCTGGTGTCGGTTTCTTATCAACGAAATAATTTAACTTTTCGTCTATCGTTACCGTAACTGCTTTTTTGGCTGTAGATTGTTGTCCACTCGATGATTGAGGCAACAACAATTTAACTACCTGGGGATTTACCACAGCAGATGCCAACAGGAAAAACAGCATCAGGAAAAACATGATGTCGTTTAGTGCCGATGTATGTACTTCTACACCTCCTTTTGTTCTTTTGCGTAAATTCATTATTTGCCCGGTTCTTCTAATAAATCAATAAAGTCAATTGCATCGGTCTCCATTTTAAGGATGATTTTCTCAACCATAATGTTTAAGATATGGTAAAGCACATAGGCAATAATACCGATAATTAACCCTGTTGCCGAGGTAATCATCTTGGTATATAAACCACCGGAAATGGTTCCGATTTCGATAGCGCCTTTAATGGATACCTGGTGGAAAATGGTGATTACCCCCACAATGGTTCCTACGAAACCAAGCATCGGTGCAATACCTGCAACAATACCCAATATGCTGATGTTTTTTTCTAGTTTAGAAACCTCTAATTTACCCACGTTCTCAATAGCGCCTTCAATTTCTTTAATCGGGCGGCCAATGCGTCTTAAACCTTTTTGCAACATGCGCGAAAGGGGAGAATTATTGTTTCTTAAAAGCGACATAGCTCCATCTAAATTACCCGATTGGATATATGATCTGATCTGGCCCATCAGGTTCGATTCGTCTTTAGTAGCTTTTTTAATGGTTAAATAACGTTCTACAAATATAACCAGTGCTAAAAAGGCTAAAAATGCCAGGGGAATCATTACCCAGCCGCCTTTAAATAATAAATCAATAAAATGTAGTTCTGGTGCAGGCTGTGTTACGGCCTGGTTAATTGCATTTGCTGTGTCTTGTAATGCTTGTGTGGTGTCTTGAATTAATAAAGTTATCATTATGGTTGTGTGTTGTTAAATATTTGTTGTACGTAGTAACCCTTTCCCTTGAGTTTTTTCTGTAATAAATCTTTTTGTGCTACGGCTTCTTTTTCGTTGGTGAAAGTACCCAAACTCACATTCTGGCGTTTACCTGGCATTTTCGCAATTTTTGCATTAATACCCACCTTTTTTAAGGTTTTGATATATTGTTCTGCTTTTTCAACGCTTCCGAATGATGCGCCAATTACTTCGAAAGTGGCAGGACCTGTTTTTTTAGCTTCTGTTTCCGGTTTGGCAGGTGTTGTTTCTGCTTTTGGGGCAACTGGTGTTACTTTAGGAGCTGTTTTTTTTAGGGTATCAGCCTTTTTCTGCACCTGGTTGGCTTTTAAAATGCTATCGGTTTTGGCGATAGAATCTTGTTTCGCTTTTAGGGTATCTACAGCCACTTTTGGCGAATCGACAGTTACCGGATTTGTGATTGCAGGTTCGGATTGCCCGTTAAACAATTCGGGTTTAACCAGATAGGTAATGGCAGCCGCAATAATAATGATCAGTGCTATGATTACCACTTTTAACCAGGTAGACATCCCTGCTGTTTGCGTATCGTGATCAATCGGATCGTGCCCAAAACGGTTCGGGTGTTCTTCGTGCTGATGCTTTATAAAGGCTGGAGCTTCAATAACAGATTCAGCAGGTTTAGCCTCTTCCTCAAGCGGGATGTAAGTTTTAGGAGTCTCCGGTTCGGGAGTGAGCCTGAAACGGTTCGGATCTTCCTGGTGTTTTGGTGTGAATACATCTGGTGATTCAGCAACAGTATCTTCTGATTCTGGTTTATGGCCAAAACGGTCGGGATGTTCCTCATGCTGATGTACTACCGCAGGCGGAACTTCCACTTCCTGTGCTTCGGCAGCTTTATTGGCTTTTTCTGATTCTGGTGGATGTCCAAAACGGTTAGGATGTTCCTCGTGCTGGTGTATTACTGCTTCAGGAACGGCTACTTCATGCTGTTCTTCAATATGGCTTGCTTCTTCCGATTCAGGTGTTTCTATTTCGGCCGGATCCGGAACAGTCGAAGCAGGCGTTTCAGCAGTTTTTTCAACCGCATGTTCGGTATGCTGTAAGGTGTTTTTAAGATCGTCTTTTACTTCATCCAGCTCCACATTTTCAATTACCGGTTGCTGGTACGATTTATTTTGGAAAGGTGCAGGAGCAACTGGTGCTTCGGCAATTTCATCGTAAACGGCTTCATCTTCTTTGGCAGGTGTTGTCTGCGTTTCTTCAACAGCAGTTTCGCTCAGCGATGGTAATCCGTAAAATTCCGAACCATAGTTCATGTTTTTAATCGGTTCGAAATCCAATCCCTGTTCGGTAAAAAACAAACGGCCGGTATTTTCTAACTCAATTTCATGATCCAGCTCCAGCTTTTGGTTTACTTCTTCAACAAACTGAGCAATGTAATATTGGGCACTTTCTGCAGAGATATTTCTTTTGGCTGCAATAAAATCGGTTAGTGCTTTTTCTTCGGTAACACCGACTGCAAACTGAAGGGTATAGCCTGGAGGTAAAAACGTTTGTTTTTCCTTATCGTATCTACCGGGATATTTCTTTTTATAAAAAGTTCCCAAGCCGGTAATACCAACTTCTTTGCGTTGCTGCAAGAGCTCTAAAAGGTATGATAAGATATCCATTCGGGTAAAATTAGCGTTTTTATTTTAATTTGTTAATTCTACCTTCAAATGTAGCAATGGCCATATTTTTAATTTTCGGTTAAAAAATTGAATACAAGAAAGATATGATTTTTTATGGATGATAACGATTTAAATTAAGTATTAGCAAAAATGATACCTGTATCTACCCAAACATAACGTAGATAAACGCTGAAATGTTATATCCGCAGGCAAGTGACTTAACTTTTATACCATTTTTGGGGCATTTGCATCGCTTGTGATAAGGTATTAACGATTAAATTTATTTAATATTTTTATGATTTTTTTGGTAGCTATTTTGCACACCCGTTGGTTTTTTTATATTTGGTTTTAACAAACTGTACGCTCCAATGGAAAACAAATTCAGCGAAAACTTTTTCGGTAAGCTTCACCTATCAAGGCATTATATCTTTCAATAATAATGCAGTTTACTCATGATCAGATTTTAAAACTGGCGCCAGATGATGCATCTGTTAAAGCCGGTAAAGCATTGGCAACTTCATCTAAATGGATTGTAGCAGCCTTTAATGAAAAAGCACTATGGGGCGATTGCCAGGGTAGTGGCAAAACGCCATATAAAACCATTATAGATTTAAGTAATCTGGCATTTAAATGCTCTTGCCCGAGTCGTAAATTTCCCTGCAAACATGGTCTGGGACTTCTTTTTCTGTATGCTTCCCATCCATCGGTTTTTTCTGGTGAGAAGGATCTGGTACCATACGTAGCCGAATGGATTAATAAACGCGCTGCTAAACAGGAAGAAAAGAAACCAAATGAAGATACTGTGGTGGATGAGAAAGCGCAGCAAAAAAGAGTAGAAGCAAGGGCTAAAAAAGTTGATTTGGGTGTTGAAGAGCTCAGGCTTTGGATTAAAGATTTGGTGCGCACCGGGATCATGCGCATTCCGCAAAATGCATACGATTTTAACAAAAATATAGCGGCCAGAATGGTTGATGCCCAGGCCGGTGGTTTGGCAAATAACCTCAAGAGATTAAGTAGTATCAATTTCTATCAGGATGGCTGGCAAAAAACGCTGATCAAATCATTAAGCAAAACCTATTTGCTTACAGAGGCCTACAAAAATCAGGAATTACTAAGCAACGAGCTTAAACAGGAAGTAAGATCACTAATTGGATGGAATACGCCAAAAGAACAAGTGTTGGCCACTACAGGTGTAACCGACGATTGGTTTGTATTGTCGATAGATATAACAGAGGACAATAATCTGAGAACGGAAAAAATCTGGATGTATGGTAAAGGCACCAAACGTTACGCCCTGATCATTAATTTTTATACTGCTGTGCAGGTTAATACCAATAACATCGTATCGGGTAATGTAATTTGTGCAGAACTGGTCTTTTATCCATCTCCTTCACCTTTAAGAGCCTTATTTAAGGGTGAAGTTCAGAAAGAGAACTCACAGCTTTTACCGGAAACGCAAAACCATATTGCCGACCTTTTTAGCCATGTTTCGGGTTTATTAACCGTAAATCCGTTTGTGGAAGAAATCCCTTTTTTGCTGTCTTCTATAAAGGTTGTTTTCGAAAATGAAGCCTGGCTGCTGGTTGATGCTGATCAGAAAACTATTTTATTAAGTAATCTTGAAGACGAATGTTGGCTAATCCTATCCATCACTAAAGGTAAATCTTTTGTTTGTTTTGGGATTTATCAGAACGAGCAGTTTAATGTATCATCGTTGTTTATAAATGCTAAATATTATCCGGTAAAATGAACGATCAGAATATTATAAAAACAGCCCTGCTGGGTAGCGATAAGGTGCAGTACGATCCCATATCGGAGTTAAATAGCATAGGGAACCAGATTGTTGAAAAACAGGTAGATAAAGAAGATGCTTTTTTGAAAAATGCCGCGGTAAACTTCCTTTATAACGAATGTGGTAGGATACCCAATGTCCATAGTGGTATTCAGGTAAGCTGCCCGGAAGAAGGCAAAGAGGAACTTAATGCATATACTGGTTTTCAGATCAAATCAGCGCTTCAGTTAAAAGATGATGTGTTGTTTTATTATCTTGTTTACTGCACCAATCAGGCCGGTAAAATATTTGGCTCCGATTTGGTTCCGGACGCCTTGAATAAAGCTTTATCTCAGAAAAAGAAAGCCGAAGCAGTGTTAACTGCCTGTGGTGAAACCGGAAAATGGCTGGCCGGCATTAATAAAAACTGGTCACCGCTTTTTGCTGCCAGCCCATCAGGTGAAGATTGGGAAACAGGCAATCTGGATTGGCGCTTAAACTATTTTGCCGGATTAAGGCAGGATGCACCAGCAGATGCCTTAGCCTTGTTAAAGGATTTACAACAGGAAAGTGCAAATGTAAGGGCCGAATTTATAGCTTTATTAGAAATTAATCTTTCTATTAACGATGAAGCCTTTTTAGTATCGGTTTTAAACGACAAAAGCAAAAAAGTAAAAGATATTGCTGTTTACCTGCTTAAATTGGTGCCGGGAACTGCAATAAATCAACTATTTATAGATTATCTCATAAAAAGTCTATCAGTTAAAGAAGAACGTGTACTGCTTATCGCAAAGAAAAAGGTTCTGGGCATTGATGCAAATATTACACCTGATGAAGACCTCTTTAAGTATGGTTTAGAAAAAATCAGTTCGCAAAAAGGTGTTGATGATGCTGTTTTTTGGGTAGCGCAGATTTTCGGATTTATCGATGTAGCAACACTGGCTTCAAAATTTAACCTTTCTATAGAAGAGTGGCTGAAACTGGTGCTGGGCGATAAAAATGCCGATGTTTTTAAACCTTTCTTAAAAAACGCCGCAATCCATTTTGAAGATAAATTTTTAAGTAAGAAATTACTTGAATCAGGCATCAAAGACGGGATTGAGCTACTCAAATATGTAGATACTAAAGAGCGGAATACTTTTGTTAAAGACCTGCTCGAAACCGATTTCAATAAAGTATTGGACCTGATCCTGGAAACTTACGATATCATCGAAACGACAATTGCCGAGCGTATTTTGAAAAAACTATCCGATAATCCATACGCCATCCAGACCAATATTTATCAAAAATTGGCTTTATCAATCCCAGATGGCCTGTTGTCACTATTGAAAAAATATGAGACACCAGCATCAGACCATTACCAGGTAAAATATTTCAGTAACCAGGTAGCCGGTATGATCCGCTATATCGAGTTAAGGCAAACACTAAAATTTTAAAATCTAATTAATGTGGAAAATAACGTATTAAGACAATCTGCCGAGCAACAGTTTAAGCAGGAAATCGAAGAATTAAAAAAAGAAGATAAAAATGTAAAACCTGTAAACTGGCAATTATCGCCACATGCTGTTATCGATTATTTAATGGGGAAAAAACTGGCTAATGGTTTTGAGGTTACACCAAAATATATTGGTAACAGGAGGTTGATGGAAATTGCAGTAGCGACATTGACTACCGATAGGGCTCTATTGTTATATGGTTTACCAGGGACAGCTAAATCGTGGGTTTCTGAACACATTACCGCGGCTATTACCGGTGATTCGAACCTGGTAATACAGGGTACAGCAGGCACCAGCGAAGAAGCAGTGCGTTATGGTTGGAATTACGCCATGTTGTTATCTGCCGGTCCGGTTAAAGAGGCCATTGTAGAAACACCCGTAATGCGCGCGATGAAAGAAGGTAAAATTGTGCGTATTGAAGAGTTGACCAGGATTGCGGCCGATGTTCAGGATTCGCTGATCACCATCCTTTCTGAAAAGATGCTGCCCATACCTGAGCTGAATACACAGGTTCAGGCCGTACAGGGTTTTAATGTAATTGCAACTGCAAATAACAGGGATAAAGGTGTAAATGAGCTCTCGAGCGCACTAAAAAGGCGTTTTAATACGGTTATTTTACCTGTGCCAACCTCAATTGAAGAGGAAGTTAACATTGTTGAACAAAGGGTAGCTAGTTTTAGCAAGTCGATTAATCTGCCTGTGCAAAAATCAATTGCCGAAGAAATAAAAAGGATTGTAACCATTTTCAGGGAACTCCGCAATGGTGTTTCACTTGATGGTAAAACCAAACTGAAATCGCCATCGGGCACCTTAAGTACAGCAGAGGCCATTTCGGTAATGAACAACGGATTGGCTTTGGCCTATCATTTTGGCGATGGATCTTTAAAAGCCGATGATATTGCCAGCGGTATTATCGGTTCGGTAATTAAAGATCCTGTTCAGGATAAAATCGTGATGCAGGAGTATATGGAAACTGTTCTGAAGCAAAAAGACGGGTGGAAAGACATTTACAGGGCTTGTAGAGATATCGTTTAATATGTCTGTTCATCTTTTAGGGATCAGGCACCATGGCCCTGGATCTGCCCGGCATGTTTTGGAAGCATTGGAAAGCCTCAAACCCGATATTATTCTGGTTGAAGGTCCGCCGGAGGGAGAAGCCATTTTAAAATGGGTGGCCGATGAGGAAATGAAACCGCCCGTAGCTTTATTGGCTTATGTTCCTGATAATCCCAAACAATCGGTTTTTTATCCTTTCGCCGAATTTTCACCAGAATGGCAAGCCATTAAATATGGGTTGAAAAGTAAAATTCCAGTCAGGTTTATCGATATGCCGCTTACCCATAAGCTGGTAGAAATAGTAACAGAGGAACCATCGGAAACCACGGCGCCTGATCATATCAGTGCAGCAGACGAAGTGCACGAATTTAATCTTGCTACTAAAAATCCATTATCCTACCTGGCAGAGATTGCCGGTTTCGACGATCAGGAAGAATGGTGGGAACATCATTTTGAAATTGCCAAACAACCGGAAGAAGTTTTTACATCAATTGGAGAAGCCATTGGGGCTTTGAGGGAAGATTCAACGGAAAATAGCAAGACCGAAAAAATCCGTGAGGCATTTATGCGCCGCGGAATCAGGCAGGCGGAACGTGAAATGTACAGCGTAATTGCTGTAATATGTGGTGCCTGGCATATTCCGGCGTTACAGCACATGCCTAAACAAAAGGATGATGACGCACTGTTAAAGAATCTGCCTAAAACGAAAATCGAAACCACCTGGATCCCATGGACGAGCGACCGTTTGGCTTTTGAAAGTGGCTATGGGGCGGGTTTAGATTCGCCAGGCTGGTACAAACACATTTGGAACAACCAGAGCGACGATGGTACGAAGTGGTTAACCTACAGTGCCAATGTTTTCAGGCAAAATAAAATCGATATTTCATCGGCACATATTATCGAGGCCGTTAGGTTGGCAAATACTTTAGCGGCCCTAAGAAACATGCATAAAGCCGGTTTAAAAGAGCTTAACGAGGCTACCCAAACAGTAATGTGTATGGGAGATGATATTCCGATGCAGCTGATCAGGAGAGAATTGATTATCGGTAACGATATGGGTACTGTTCCGGCAGGAATTCCACAGGTACCCCTGCAAAAGGATTTCGAACAGCAGGTTAAAAGCCTGCGTTTAAAAGTAATAAACGAAGAAAAAACCGTCAATTTAGATTTAAGAGAAGCAAGCGGTTTACAAAAAAGTATCCTGTTCCATCGCTTATTGATATTGGATATCAAATGGGCAAAGCAACAATACACTAGCGGTAAGGGAACTTTTAAAGAAGAGTGGCTATTGTTCTGGTATCCCGAACTTTCTATTGCACTGCTCGAAAAAGCACCGTGGGGCAATACGGTCGAAGCTGCCTGTAACCATTACCTCAAACATATTTCTTTAAGCTGTAACCACCTGGCCGAAATAACCGAGCTGGTAAGCAAAGCTTTGCCAGCCGATCTGCATGAAGGGGTACAACTGGTATTGGCAAGAATGGATGAACTGGCCGCAATGACTTCTGATATTGTTATGTTAATGGATGCTTTTATTCCCTTAACAGAGGTGAGCCGCTACGGAAACGTACGTCAAACCGATCAGGAAACCATTGGCATCATTCTGCAATCTATCTTTTCGCGTATAAATGCAGGTTTGCCATCAAGCTGTTTAGGTATTGATGAAGAACAGTCGGCAGTTATTGCAGATAAGGTTAAAGCGGTAAACAAGGCTGTTTTGTTTTTGGATAACGAAGCAATGAAAAACGATTGGCTCGAAACCCTTTTCAAAATACTAAAACTTAAAAATGTAGTGCCGTTGGTTCATGGAACCTGTTGTAAACTGTTATACGATTCGAAAATAATCGATACCGAAGAAACCGCACTGGAGCTTAGCAGGGCACTTTCTGTGGGCAGCAATCCAGCTTATGCCGCACTTTGGATTGAGGGCTTTTTAAAAGATGCCGCAACAGTTTTAATCTTCGACCACGAAATATGGGATATCCTGAACAACTGGCTGGCCGGAATAAGTGCAGAAGTATTTATAGAAGTTGTTCCCTTGTTAAGACGCACTTTTGCTGCTTACAACCCTTCTGAAAAAAACAGCATTGCACAAAAGGTAAAACAGGCACCATCGTTAGGTAAAAAGCTTACACAAGCTGATGAACTGGATGTAGCTCGGGCGGAAATGGTTTTGCCTATACTCGAAAAAATACTGGGCTTTTAAATTTATGTTATGCAAGAAGAACTAGAAAAAAGGTGGCGGTTAATATTGGGCGGACAAACCCGGCAGGAGCTGGATATGGTACTCACCAAAGCAGAAACCGGTATCGACAATACTTTAGAAGCTTTATACAACTCAGATCGGAAGGGTGGATTGGGACCATCATCACCAAATGTTTCGAGATGGTTGGGCGATATTCGTGAATATTTTCCGCAAACTGTGGTAAAAGTAATGCAGCAGGATGCCATTAAACGCATTAACCTTACCTCTATGCTTACTGAGCCCGAAATGTTGGAAACGTTGGTTCCAGATGTTCATTTGGTGGCCAATTTAATGACTTTGGGTAGGGCTATACCGCAAAAAACAAAAGCAACAGCAAGGTTAGTGGTACAGAAAGTGGTCGATGAACTGATGCAGAAATTGATGTCGCCAACGCAACAAGCTATCACCGGAAGTTTAAACCGCTCGGCCAGAAACAGAAGACCAAAGCATAATGAAATCAACTGGGCCGAAACTATCAAGCGCAACCTTAAACATTACCAGCCAGAGTATAAAACCATCATCCCCGAAACACGCATAGGTTATGGGCGGAAAAGAAAATCAATGAAGGATATTGTCCTATGTCTGGATCAGAGCGGATCGATGGGGACTTCGGTAGTGTACTCAGGAATTTTTGGTGCCGTAATGGCTTCTATTCCTGCAATTAGTACCAAAATGATTGTCTTTGATACCGAAGTTGCCGATTTAACCGACGAATTGAATGATCCTGTAGACCTGCTTTTTGGTGTTCAGTTAGGAGGAGGAACCGATATTAATAAGGCCCTGACTTATTGTGCCCAAATTATAACAAAGCCATTAGATACAGTACTGGTACTGATCACCGATTTGTATGAAGGTGGAAATTTGGAGGCTATGAAAAATATGGCAGCTCAGTTGGTAGCTAATGGAGTACAGCTAATTACACTTTTAGCCCTAAATGATGATGGATCGACAGCTTTCGATCATCGGAATGCCGAATATCTGTCAGCATTGGGAGTACCTGTTTTTGCCTGTACTCCTGATCTTTTTCCAGAGTTAATGGCCGCTGCATTAAATAAACAGGATATTAATCAATGGGCGGGAGACCATGATATTAAAGTGCATGCGCGGTAATGGGCTGATTTATTTCCATAAAAAAACGCCTTTAAGCAATGTACTTAAAGGCGTTTGGGTTTGATGTTTGTTAATCCTAAAACGAATAGGTCAATCCACCAAAAATATTAAAGCCATTTACCTGATAAAACAGGTATCTGTTATAGTTCTTATTCAAAATGTTGTTTGCTTTGGCAAAAACAGAGAATTTATTGTTAATTCTGTAATCTGCACCCAGACCTAAATCAACAAAGCCTTTAACGGTTTCGATCGATTCGATTGAAGTATTAGGTACTACATACTGTTGTGGGTTAACCGGATTAGCAATGTATAATTTTGCTTTAACATCGTCCTGAATAACAACCGCTGCATTAAAGCTTAACTTTTTGTTGTAGGTATACACAAAGTTCGAACTTACTTTTAAGCCTGGTTTAAACCACGAGTAGGTTTCCTGGGCAGGTTTCCAATCGTCGATATTTAATTTACCTGTCCATTTCAATGCATCGCTTACTTGTACCGAGATTTCGCCTTCTAAACCGGTGAGTTTGGTTTTACCGAAATCGTAAATCACATCAAACTTATTAAAATCGGTATAGTTGTTTACAAACAGTGGCATATCATCAAACTGTTTTACGTAAATGCGGGCTTTGTAGCCAAAACCTGGTCCGCCGGTACCTTTAATACCTGCACTGAAGCTTAATTTTTCGATGGTATTTCTAATATTGATGTTGCTGTTTAACCAAGGATTTTCATCGGTTAAGCCTTTAAGCGAGTTTCTGTTTACATCGCCTTTCACCTCACCAAAAACCTGTAGGTAATCTGGGATCAAAGTGAAATCGGCAGTAACGGCCGGGAAAATCCTTGAGCTGCTAAAAGCTCCAAATTCCTGTACAAAATTAATACCTGCAGTAATTTTTGCACCATTAACCTGCAAACGGATGTAAGGGTTTAAACGCAATAAATTGTTACCGACACTGGTTAAAGCATCCTTGGTATTGCCAAACTCAGTTGCAGCTGCCAATCCAAGGTTAAACGAGCTGATGCGCTTGTTTAAATAACCATTCAGCGTAAAGTAATTTTCTTTGGCGCTAAATTTATCGCCCCAGATATAGCCGTTGGCTTTTAAGGCATAGCTAAAAGCATCCTGATCTTCGGTAAAGTTTTTCACCATTTCGCCTTCCAGCTCAACAAAGGTTAAGGCTTGTTTTTCTGGATTTGGGTTTAAGGTTGGGCGGGCATCATCAATACCGTAAAAATAAGTGCCATTGCGTTCGAAATTAAGTTTACCGCTAAAGGTATTTTCGTCTAATATACTGCGGCCAAAAACACTCAATTGCTGGCTGCTGCTGTTTTGTTTATTCAGCTTGCCTTCCTGACTAAAATGCCTGAAATAACCGCCAAGTTGCAAACCTTCATCTTTACCAGTGTTAAAGTAAGCTTCGCCTAAAAGCGTAGCCTGTGAGCCAAAAGCGCCCTTAACATAATTGTTTACCAATATACTGGCTTTCTCTTCGGCAAGGGCCTGGGCCTGTAATTTTTGGATATCACTGTTCAATTCCAGTTTCCTATCGGTAATGCTGTAATTCAGTTTGGCCTTATAGGTTTTAACGTCATCCAGGTTCGGACTCCTTCTCAGTTTTACAGCTTCTGCCAAAATAGGTTTGTAAGGGCGTACCACTTCAATCTCTTCGTTTACGGCAGTTTTTTCTTCGGGCTTTTTATCCTGCGCCTGTGCAGTCATTAATCCAGCAGCTAAAAGAAACAGTGAACTATATATATATTTAATCGATTTCATAATGCTACTTCTTCTTGTTTAGTTTTTCCAGTTTTTCTTTGGCTGTAGGGATGATGTCATCCTTACCATCGTAATTATCAATGATACTGAGAAGTGTACTTTTTGCCTGTAAATTATCTTTCAGGGCCACATAGTTATCAGATAGCAGGATAAATGATTTAGCTACCCAATAATCGTAAGAAGCCATGTTATTGATCAGATCGAAACAGGTTTTAGATGAGGCTTTGTAATCGCCTTTGTTATACTCAACCAAAGCGAGATTGTATTTTGCCTCGGCAGCTGCAATGGTTTTGGTTTTGGCCACTACGTTTTTAAATTCTTTAACGGCAGTGGTGGTATCGCCTTTTAGTAAATAAGCTTTACCTGAGAATAAACCCGAACTGTTTTTCTCTTCTTCCGATGCTTTTTCCGAGTCTTTGGTCAACTGTGCATATTTAAGCATGTCATCTGGCATGTTTAAAGCGGTGTAAGCCTTTAACAGGTTATTGATGGCAAAACTATAGTGCGATTTATAATCAGTTGTTGTCTCTAATCTTTTTAAGTAAACAATGGCTTCGTTATACTTTTTCTGATCGAGGAATAATTGCGAAATGCTAACCAACGAACGTTCGGTATAATCGCTGGTCCAGTCGTTCAGGATAAATTCGTAATCCGGGATGGCTTCATCCGGACGTTTTAATTTCACCAGCGACTCGGCCCTGATAAATTTGGCTTCTTTCTCGTGGTTGGCTTTCGGGAATTTATCAAAATAAGCGTTAACTGCCTGGAAAGCTCCGTTGGCATCGCCTTTTAAATACAGGTTATTTACGGCTGCAAAAACGATATTATCCTGCTCATTGCTCGAGTAGTTGCCTAGTGGCGTGGTATTGGCATAGGCTATGAAACCATTGGCATCGCCACGATCAACGTAAATATTTTTGATCGATTCCATCGCCTGTTTGGCTTCATCGGCAGTCGGGTAATCGGTAATAACCTTTTTAAACGATTCTAAGGCGGCATCGTCCTGGTCCTGGTTGTATTGCACCAAACCAATGGTTACCAAAGCTTTAGCTACATAACTGCTGCGCGGATATTTGGCTACCAAAGCAACCAGATCGGATTTAGATTTATCGAAGTCGCCTTTGTTGAAATATGTATATGCCGTTTCGAAACCCGCATCATCAGCGTAGTTCGAATTCGGGAATTTAGACAGTAAACTCTGCATGGTACCAATTTTGGCATCATACTGGTTTTCCAATCCCTGGATCATCCCTTTCTGGAAAGTGGCGTAATCTTCGGCGCTGGTATGTCTGTTGATGATTTTATTGTAATTAGCCATCGCATCACCATAGTTCTTGTTTACGAAATAAGAGTCGGCTAAACGGATGGTAGCATCGTCAATGGTTTTCTGGTCTTTATCGTTTCCGGCTAAAAACTTCTCGAAATAGTTGGCGGCTTTGCTGTACTTTTCATCTTCGAAAGCTGCATAAGCCAGTGCGTAGTTGGCAAAATTGTAAACGCCGGTTTTGTCGGCATCCTGCATCTTCAAAAACTTCTCGAAAGTGGTTACAGCTTCGCCATATTTACGCAGCTCATACATCGATTCGGCTTTCCAATAAGTGCTTAAAGCATGTATTTCGTTGTCTTCGGCAAATTTCTCCGACCGTAAGAACATCGATAATGCATTAGGAAATGCCCTTTCGTTATAAAATTCCAATCCACGGAAATAGGTAACTTTCTGGTAAGCTTCTTTGGCTTCTAGAGTTTTATCTGGGATTGATTCTAAAATATCAACTGCAGCCTGATAGTTTTTAGTGGTAAGTAATACTTCACCCAACAAGGTTTTAGCTTCGTTTATTTTACGCGATTTAGGGAAGCTTTTTAAGAAACCCTGCGTAGCCTCTAATGCCTGCTGATGAAATTCCAGTTCGTAGCTCAATTTAGCATAGTTTAACCAGGCTTCTTCCTGAATGGCTTTGTCGAAATCTAAGCGTGATGCTCTGAAAAAGGCACTCTGTGCTTTTTGTTTATTGTTTAACTGGATAAAAGCTTTACCCAGCGTATGCATACCGTTTTGCAGGTAAATATCGTCGGTATTTAACTTTTCTAAAACGGCAACCGACTCTTTGTATTTCTTGTTTTGGAACAGAGAATAACCGTACTGGTAAATGAAAAGGTTGTTTTTGGTTTCGCTTTTATCTTTGGCATAAAACTCTGCAAAATACTTTTCTGCATTTTTAAATTCAGATTTGGCGAAGTAAGAGGCCGCCACCAAACTCAACATTTCGGGTTCGAACTGTTGTTTGGTTTTTTGCATAATGGGCAGCGCATAACTGATTACATCATCATAACGCTCATCCAGGTAATACATCGAGGTGATGTAGTAGGGATAGCTGGCCTCATAAGTTGGCGAACCTTTTAGTTTTTCGAAGTTGGCAAGGGCTGTTTTATACTCTTTGTTTAAATAATTGATGTAAGCAAAGTAGTAGGTAGCACTTTCCTGAAAAGCACCTTCTTCTTTTTTAACTTTCTCGAATAAAGGCTCGGCTTTTTCGTAATCTTTAAGCTCGAAATAAGCATAACCCTGTTTAAACTGGTATTCGTTTCTTTGTTTGCCTGAAAGGGTAGAAGGATCGGTTTTTTCGAACCACTCTAAAGCTTTTTTATAGTTTTTTTGGTTGAAATAAGTTTTTCCAACATAAAAATAAGCCAGCTTGGTATTCGGGTTTAGCGGATAATCGCGGATAAAGGCCTGAAACAGACTTTCGGCATCGCTATTGGTTAACTCCAGTGCGCAAACGGCCGCATAGAATTTTGCATTTTCTTTTAACAACGAAAGCTCAGCATTGCTTTCGGTTTGGGTAGAAGGTTTATAACGTTGCAGCTCAACGAGTTTAAACTGTTGCGCAGCTGCCGTATATTTTTCTTTGTCTAATAATTCTAAGCCCGTTTGATAGTTTTTATTAAGATTCTGCACGGCGCTAACCTGGGCGTAGGTGCTCAAACCTCCTGCTACAAATAGCGGAATTAGTAAGTATTTTTTCTGCATTGGTTTCAAATATGGTTGGTACTAAATTAGAAATAGTATCAAAGCTTATCAACAGAAGTAATTAACATCTGTTAATAACACAATTAAACGACAGGTTTTTTGCTTTGGTATTGGCTAAAGTACGAATGTGGAAAATTACCGGTTCATTCGTTCAATAGTGATTTGTTCAATTGGTGGATTTATCGAGTACAATGAGATTGGTTAACTGCTTAATTGTTTAAATCGGTTAACTGTATTGTTGTAATTGTTGCATTGCTAACTGAAAACCGCCAACTGAAAACTGCTTAGTGGGTTAACTGGTTAATTGTTTAAATCGGTTAACTGTATTGTTGTAATTGTTGGAGATTGTTACATTGCAAACTGGAAAGTGCCAATTGAAAACTGCTTAGTGGGTTAACTGGTTAATTGTTTAAATCGGTTAACTGTTTAATAGCTATCGGCAACAGTTTAAACATCAGGCTATCGACTATTAACCAATGGAGCTGATGACTCTGGACTGAAGACTCCAAACTAACAACCCCAAACTCCCAGCTCAACTCTAGCCCTGACTCGCAAGTAAATACAACACCGCCATACGAATGGCAACACCGTTTTCTACCTGCTCCAGAATGATGGATTGCTTGCTGTCGGCTACATCGCTGGTAATCTCTACACCGCGGTTTATAGGGCCCGGGTGCATGACAACGATTTCTTTATCCAGGTTATCTAAGATTTGTTTGTTTAAGCCATACATCATGGCGTATTCTCTTAGCGAAGGGAAATATTTTATGTCCTGGCGCTCTAACTGAATACGCAGCATATTGGCTACATCGCACCAGTTCAGGGCTTTAATCAGGTTATGTTCTACTTTTACACCCAGTTGGTGGATGTGTTTAGGGATAAGTGTAGTAGGCCCGCATACCATTACCTCGGCACCTAAGCGCTGTAAGCAAAGGATATTGGAAATGGCCACGCGCGAGTGCAAAATATCGCCCACAATAACCACTTTTTTACCTGCCACATCGCCCAGTTTCTGTCGGATAGAGAAAGCATCAAGCAAAGCTTGTGTAGGGTGCTCGTGTGCACCGTCGCCCGCATTTACAATCTGGGCTTTAACATGTTTACTTAAAAACTGACCGGCACCTGCATAAGGATGGCGCATCACTACCATATCCACCTTCATCGACAGGATGTTGTTTACCGTATCAATAAGGGTTTCGCCTTTGCTTACCGACGAAGATGAGGCGGCAAAATTTACCACATCAGCTGAGAGCCTTTTTTCGGCAAGCTCGAAAGAAAGTTTGGTTCTGGTAGAGTTTTCGAAAAAAATGTTGGCAATAGTAATATCACGAAGTGAAGGTACCTTTTTAATGGGCCTGTTAATCACCTCCTTAAAATTATCTGCAGTTTCGAAAATCAATTCGATATCATTCCGGTTAATATCTTTAATGCCTAAAAGATGTCGGGTTGATAATTTTTCTGCTGCCATTTTCAATTTATTGTTTTTCCGATAATAAAACTACTTTGTCTTCACTGCCTTCGCTTGTCCAGGTTACTTTTACCTGTTGCGAATTGAGGCTGTCTACCTGATGGCCGATGTAATCGGGCTCAATTGGTAAATGCCTGCTGAACCTGCGGTCGATTAAAACCAAAAGTTCTACTTTTTCCGGACGGCCGTAAGCCAAAATGGCATCCATTGCTGCCCTGATGGTTCTGCCGGTCCAAAGTACGTCATCAATTAAGATTACTTTTTTGCCTTCGATAATAAAATCGATAGAATTGCTGCTTGCAGTTACCAGTCCGTCTTTACGGCGAAAATCATCCCTGAAGAAAGTAATATCGAGGTTACCCTTTAATATTTTTTTGTTTTTAAGGATGGTTTGTAATTCCTGGTGAATACGGTCGGCCAAAAAGATACCCCTTGGCTGAATGCCAATTAAAACGGTATTCGAGAAATCGTCGTGGTTTTCAATTAACTGATGGCAGAGCCTCTTAATTGTAATCTGAATTTTTTGTCCGTCAAGAAGTGTTTTCTTTTGCATTGAAGAAGGATTGGGCAAATATATAAAAATGTTTTAAGGTTGTAAAGCCAGATGCTGATTGTTTTGGCTTTCGTTGGTTAAAATCTTAATTTTCAGTTATTATCAATTGTAATATTTTATGCGCCATGCTGCTGGTAATCATCAATAAGTTGAAGGAGTTTATGGTTTATTGCTTTTACCACTTCGAAAGTACCGTTACCAATTTCCTTGCCATCAATTACCGCCACCGGCCAGGCATTTTTGGTAGAACTGCTGATAAAAGCCTCTTTAGCGGTGTATAACTCCTCGAGCTCAAAATCACGTTCTACTATTTTATAACCTGAAATTTCGAGTCCTAAAATTTTGCTGCGGGTAATTCCTTTTAAAATTTCTGTTTTCGGCGTCACGATCTGATGATCGGTTACGATAAAGAAATTTGCCCTGGGGCACTCCCTGATCAGGCCGTTGTTGTGGTACAATAGATCTTCTGCACCACTGTTTTTAACAAACGATTGTAGTCTGATGGCTTGTAGGTAATCGATCGTCTTAACCATTGGTAGCTGGCGCTGATGATTATAGGTAAGTAGTTTCAATGGGTTTTTAAAAGGATCTGGATTAATCTCTAGGGGTGTTTGGGTAATAATCAGGTTGGGTTTGCTCATGGTATAGCCATCGTCGGCAAAGCCACCGGTTAAAATTATTTTGATGCCTGAGTTGGCGATGTTATTTTTTTCAATCAGCTGGTTGATGCTTTCGCGCAATTGTGCGCGATCGAAACTCACTTCCATATTCATTTCCTGTGCCGAATGATAAAACCGGTCGAAATAATTGTCGATAAAAATGGGTTTGTGATTGACCGTTTTAAGAAAATCGAAAATACCAAAACCCCTTTGTACAGCTAAATCTGAAACGGAAATATTGGCCTCTGCGGCCGGGTACAATTTGTTGTTGATCGAAATATACATCGCGCTGTGTGTTGAATATGATATTTAAAATTAAGCTAATTGAACTTTAATTACTAAACTTTTAGCAGAATTGAAGGTTAATAATACAAAAGCCTGATTTTTATGCGGGTGTTAATTGTTAATTTTAGCCATGCTTAACAAGCCAATAATCTTTTTTGATGGAGTGTGTAACCTTTGCAATGCATCGGTTCAGTTTGTTATAGCGCACGATAAAAAAGATCAGTTTGGTTTTACTGCCATTCAGGGCGAATTGGCTAAAGATGTGCTGCCTAAATTTAATGTCGACCTAACTCAACTCAGTACTGTGCTGCTTTTGGAAGAAGGGAAATTGTATACCAAATCTTCGGCGGCATTAAGGATTGCTAAAAAACTGGATGGGGCCTGGCCACTGTTGTATGGCTTTATTATCATTCCAAAATTTATTAGAGACTGGTTTTACAACATCATAGCCAAAAACCGCTACAAGTGGTGGGGTAAGGAAGAAAGCTGCTGGATACCTACGCCGGCTTTAAAAAGTAAATTTTATCCCTAGTAATTACTGGCCGTTATTCTTTTTGCGTGGCGACCAAAGCCATAGCGATAGAATAATTAGTGGGATACAGATGCTTAATGCAATTACAATCATGATTTCACGCTGTTTAACCATATCCGGCTCAGTAGAGGTAAATACATATACTGCTTCTTTAATGGCAAAGAGTGTAATAATGGTGCAGATTACGGCAAATACTTTCCTCATGTCTTAGATTTGAATGCAAAGATTGCATTAATTTTTAATACAGGGGTTAATTAAATAAAAAAGCCAGTCGGATTGCTCCAAACTGACTTCAATTAACCAAATACAAACATTATTCTGCCGTTTTAACCGGCACTAAATCTTCAAGTTCTGCTTTTGTAAATAAACGATAATGCACCTTAAAGGTTTTTTGCAATGGGGTTTCCAATGAAAAGCCACCCACACCAAAACCATCCAGTACATCGAGCGTAAAGTGCGAAAACTGCCAATATTCAAACAGATCGCGGTCTACCCAAAATTCACAACCTTCCACTTCTCCGAGGCAAACATCATGCATACGGAGATAATAGCCACCCTTTTCAAAACACTGGGGTTGCGTACCTTCGCAACAACCACCGGCCTGATAAAACATCAAATCGCCATGCTGTGCTTTTAAAATTGCAATCAGTTCTTTTGCTTTTTGGGTACTGTCGATTCTATTGGTCATGGTAAAATTTTAAACTAAGCTGGTTGCAATAAGCCGCAGGTAAACAGGCTGTTTAACTGCGGCATCTATAATCAACGGACAATTTAATTTTTTGTGCTAAAAGAAGCCCAGTTTGTTCTTGTCGTAAGAAATTAACATGTTTTTGGTCTGGCGGTAATGACCAAGCATCATTTTGTGGTTTTCGCGGCCAACGCCCGATTGTTTGTAGCCTCCAAATGGCGCGCCAGCAGGGTAGGCATGGTATTGGTTAACCCAAACGCGGCCGGCCTGAATGGCCCTGGGTACCTGGTAAAGTTCGTGTGCATCACGCGTCCAAACACCGGCACCTAAACCATATAAGGTATCATTGGCAATTTCGATAGCTTCTTCAACGGTTTTAAAAGTAGTAACGGCCAGCACGGGGCCAAAAATTTCTTCCTGAAAAATCCGCATTTTGTTGTGGCCTTTAAAAATGGTGGGTTTAATGTAATAACCGCCACCTAAATCGCCGCTTAACTCATTTACTTCGCCACCAGTTAATACTTCTGCGCCTTCTTCTTTACCTAATTTGATGTAAGCAGCAATTTTTTCGTATTGTATTTTTGAAGCTTGTGCGCCCATCATCACAGTGCGATCAAGCGGGCTACCAATTTTAATGGCTTTGGTACGCTCAATTACTTTGGCGATAAATTTCTCGTAGATATCTTCCTGTACCAGCAAGCGGGAAGGACAGGTGCAAATTTCGCCCTGGTTTAAAGCAAACATTACTGCACCTTCAACAGCTTTATCTAAAAAGGCATCATCTTCTGCCATTACTGAACTGAAAAAGATATTGGGCGATTTACCGCCCAACTCCAATGTAACCGGGATGATATTTTCTGTAGCATATTGCATAACCAGCCTACCGGTTGGTGTAGAGCCGGTAAAGGCAGCTTTAGCAATTTTAGGGTTGGTAACCAATGCGCGGCCAAGCTCTGCACCAAAACCATTTACCACATTAACTACACCCGGAGGCAATAAATCGCCAATTAATTCCATTAAGATCATGATCGAAACCGGTGTACTTTCGGCTGGTTTTAAAACCACACAATTACCTGCTGCAAGGGCTGGCGCCAGTTTCCAGATCCCCATTAACAAAGGGAAGTTCCAGGGAATAATTTGCGCAACTACACCGATCGGTTCGTGAACAATAAGGGAAACGGTATTATGGTCTAGCTCTGAAAGTGAACCTTCTTCAGCACGGATTACTCCGGCAAAGTACCTGAAATGGTCAATTCCAAGTGGTAAATCGGCCGCCAGGGTTTCGCGTACAGCTTTACCATTATCGATGGTTTCAACGGTGGCCAGATATTCCAGGTTGTCTTCCATCCGCTGGGCAATTTTATTCAGTATAATGCTTCTTTCGGTTGCAGAAGTTTTGCTCCAGGTTTTAAATGCTTCATGTGCAGCATCAACAGCTAGGCTTAGGTCTTCTTTGGTAGAGTGTGCAGCTTTGGTAAATACTTTCCCGTCAATAGGAGAGATGTTATCGAAATAAGCGCCTTTTACCGGTGCTACAAACTTTCCGCCGATATAGTTATCATAGTGGGATTTGAATGCCGGTTTTTCAATTAAGTTTTCCATAATTATTATTCAATTGGTGTGGTCCGAAAAACACTTGTAGCAATTCTGGAAAGAATTGGCTCTGTGTTTTCTTTGCGGTTTTAAGATTTGGTTAATACAAACCTAATGGCAAAAGACATGGCGGTGATAGTATAATTGCCTCAACCGATAGCATTATTGTTGCAGCGTGAACAAGCTTGCCAAAATACTTTTATATTTGAGTAGAGTAATGCTCGCTAACCAAATCTTTATTGTTATGGCACATGTATTGGATCAGGTAAGTTTAAGTAAATCAGAAAGTTTGCAGACTTTGGTGGAGAACCGTACTTCTTATACTTTAGAGCGTTGCGAGCTCAATGTTTTCGAAACCTATACCGAATCGTACCGGGTTCCGCTTACCTTTAACGATTTTGTGATTACCAGTATGCTGAGGGGCAAAAAGGTGATGCATTTGTTCGATAAAAAAGGATTCGATTACTTTCCTGGCCAAACGGTTATTGTTCCGCCTGCTGTAACCATGAAAATCGATTTTCCTGAAGCCACAAACGTAAACCCTACCCAATGTATTGCCTTGGCCATAGATCAGGATCAGATTAAGAAAACCATTGCTTATCTAAATGAATTTTTTCCTAAAGAAGGGAGTAATGAAAAGTGGTTGCTAAACTACGATCAATACCACTTTTACAATAACGAAGAAATTGCTTATCTGATTAACAAAGTAATCCGCATTTGCTCCGAACGCTCCAAAGAAAAAGATATCCTGGCCGATTTAACACTTAAAGAATTGCTGGTTAGGATCATGCAAACCCAGAATTTGAATATTTTAAACAGCGATACGCATAATCCTAATCATAATCCGTTGGCTTATGTACTCAATTACATTAAGGCCAATTTAAACGAGAAGATTAACATTAACAGCCTGAGCGATAAGGCCTGCATGAGCAAAGCCACTTTTTACCGGTTGTTTAAACGCGAGCTGGGCATTAGTCCGAACGATTTTATTCTGGCTGAAAAAATAAATAAAGCCAAAGTATTGTTGTCGCAGCCAGGAGGTAAAGTAGCTTCTATCAGTTACGAGCTCGGCTTTAGCGATGCCAATTATTTTATCCGCACGTTTAAAAAGATTGTAGGCATTACCCCTGGGGCTTACCAGTTGCAGGTGGCCAACCAGTTAATCCATTAAATCATTTAGCTTATCGCTCAGCTGTTTTAAAGGTTTCTTAAAAATACTGTCGTTCATACGTTTGGTCAACCAGATAAAAGGAATACCAACCAGTGCCAACAAGGCCATTTGTATGAAAAAATATGGCCGCTGAATTACTTGCTCAAAGCTTTGGTGTACATATAGGCGGTAGGCCAGTAAACCGATGGGGCCAGCTAAGGGCAAAAAGATGTAGCCGAAAATGGTTTCGCCGCTTAAAATCTTTTTTATAGCGTTAAGGTTATCCATAAGCACCTGTTTGGTGTTGGCGTTAAAGTCTACAGTTGTTTTAATTTTGTTAAAATCGCGCACACCCAATGCCCTGCAGATCTCGTAGGTAATTACAACAAGCAGCAGCAATATTTTTAAATCGCCTTTGGCAAATATGGCCAGCGCTAAAAGCGGAAGATCAATAATTCTGATCCACCTTAATTTCCACTTCAGTTTAAAAATCAGTTCCTGTAAAAGGCTATGTGCTTTCTCATCAATAGTTAGCTTTGAAGTATCTATTTGGCTGGCTTTTGTGTTAAATTCTACACCCAGGTTTTGCCATTCTTGTTCTAAATTCATGTTATTTGCCTGTTAAAAGGGTGGTTAATTGTTGTTTAATGCGATGTAATTTCACGTTGGCGTGGTTTCTGGAGATCCCCATCATTTCGCTGATTTCGGTATTGTCGAAACCATCGAGATGAAGCATGATTATACTGCGGTCAATTTCTGTGAGTTGTTTAATGCAACGGTACAGCCAGTCGGCACGTTCTGATAATTCAGGTGGTTCGAAATAATAATCCAGTGCTTCGCGGTTTTTAAGCTGCGTTCGTTTTTGTTGTTTGCTTAAAAAAGAGAGCGATACATTTAAGCTGAGCTTATACAGCCAGGTCGAAAATAGGGCATCGCCCTTAAAGCGGGGATAGGCTTGCCAGCTTTGGAAAACAATTTCCTGATATAAATCTTTACGGTCTTCCTCGTCATCTGCATACAGGTTTACCATTTTATAGATAATGCCTTTATGTGCTTCGAGTTTATCGAGATAAGATTTTGCTATCATATCTTATTTAGCCTGATCTACTGGTTTGGCCGTAGATTTAAATGTTTTCTGGTATTGGTAAATCCCGATAACCAAAGATATTGCTGCCACAAGCAATAAAGGGTATTTTAAAAAATAAGGCATGTTGGTACAGCTTACAACACAAATTAAAAATGCCGTTGTTCCGAATTTTGAAGTTTTGTTTTCCATGTTACTACTCTTACTGAATCACTAATTTTTGAACAGTTAGTAAACAATAGCCTCAAAAAATTACAGCCTGATAAAATTAATTTACCAGGTACCTTTTTGAGTAGGTAATGCCCATCAAATCGTAGCGTTGAAACTGTGCTTTCAGGCGTTTCTGGAAATCAGGATAATTTCGTTTTTCTTTCGGGCTCCACAACACTTCGCTTAAGGCATCCAGGCGAGGAAAAAGCTGGTACTGTACTTTTGCCGGGTTGGTAATGTATTCGCTCCACAAGCAGCCCTGTGCACCCCAAATGTATTTGGCCTGTTCGGCATTTAATTCTGACGGCACAGGTTCATAGTTGTACACATCAGCCAGAAGTGATGGGGTACTTGCGGTTAAACTATCTTCTTTTACAAACTGGCCGTGATTAAAGTACATTTTATTTTCAGGGGTCATAATGGCTTTGTGGTTTTGCTTTGCTGCTTCTATGCCACCTTTTTCGCCCTGCCAGCTCATTACCACTGCATTTGGTGCCAGGCCTCCCTGTAAAATTTCGTTCCAGCCGATGATGGTTTTTCCTTTGCTGTTTACAAATTTCTCCATCCTGCGGATAAAATAACTTTGAAGTTCACTCTCGGTTTTTAAGCCGTTGGCCCTCATTACCTGCTGCGAAACTGCCGATTGTTTCCACCATACCTTAGAAGCCTCATCGCCACCAATGTGGATATAAGGGGAAGGGAATAAGGCCATTACCTCTGTTAAAACATTTTCTAAAAACTTAAAAGTAGTATCAGAAGCCTGCAGTACATTATTGTATTTGTTCATCATGCCCCAGGTTTCGGCTACGGTGTACTTTTTGTTGGGTTCGGTGCCTAATTCCGGATAGGCAGCCAGTAAAGCCATGCTGTGCGCAGGCATCTCAATTTCGGGAATAATGGTAATGTAGCGTTTAGCAGCATAATCAACCACTTCTTTAATTTGTTCCTGTGTATAAAAGCCGCCATGACGAATGCCATCGGTTTTAATTACAGCATCTTTTGGCGTAATTTTAATTTCGTTGGGCAGTACCTGGTATTTAATATTTTCGTTGCCTTTTCCGGGCCATAGGCCAATAATACTGCCATTGCGCCAGGCACCAATTTCGGTTAGTTTAGGATATTTTTTGATTTCAATCCGCCAGCCATGATCATCGGTTAAATGCCAGTGGAAATAATTCATTTTATGCAGGGCCAGGTAATCGATGTATTGTTTGATAAAGGCTACATCAAAAAAATGACGGCTTACATCAAGGTGCATGCCGCGGTAAGCAAAGCGGGGGTGATCTATAATTGTAATTGAAGGAATTGTTACCTGATTACTTAGGCCAGTAGGAAGCAATTGAATAACTGACTGAATGCCATAAAATATACCCGCCGCTGATGTGCCGCTTATTGTGACATTCTGATCTGAAGCAATCAGGTTATAGGCATCTTCAAATTCACTGATTCTCCTGTTTGAAATAAATGCGATAAAATTTTTGTTGGGCGTAACCTTAGTGATATTGAGCTTTAGCTTAAAATATTTTTGAAGGTAATTATTCAGGAAATCGGCTGCCGGGGTCAGGGTAGAATCTATTATTACGATCTGCGTTTTCGAATCGATGATGAAAGGTTTTTTGCCAGGCTCTGTTTTCTGGTATGCAGGCTGCGGGATAATATTAATCTCCTGGGCAGAAACTTTGAACGAAATGAGGACCAGAAATAAAAAGATAATTTTTTTCATGCTGAAAAGGCTAGGTTACGCTTTTCAAAAGTAGTGATAATTGGTGGATGCCGGGAATAGGATGGTAGAACGAATTACTTTGTTACATAATAAAAAATTCGTCATTGCGAGAAGGCTTTTTCAGCCGACGAAGCAATCTTTCTTGCAGGAATCGTCAATATGAAAGATTGCTTCGTCGTTCCTCCTCGCAATGACGATTCATCAAGGAAATCCGTGCACTCCGTGTTTCCGTGGCTGCTATAGGTTGCAGGGTAAAAAATAATCCTTTAAGGTTTCAAAAACCTTAAAGGATGGGGCAAAAAAAATCCCGATAACTTTCGCTATCGGGATTAATATTTCAGTTAAAAAGAACTAGCCTTTTTTAGCTTTGCTTTCTTCGCCTTCTAATTGCGATTTCAATTGAGCCAATACGTCTAAGTCTCCTAAAGTAGATTTCTCTACAGAATCTTTAACTTTTTTAACCGCAGTTACAGCAGCTTTAGCTTCTTTTTTCTTAGCATTTCTTTCTTCTGCTACAGCTTCAGCTTTAACCTCTTCCCAGATACGGGCGTGAGATACTACGATACGTTTTGCTTCTTTGTTGAATTCAATGATTTTGAAGTCATTGGTTTCTTCAGCTTTAACTGAAGTACCATCTTCTTTAACCATGTGTTTAGTAGGTACGAAACCTTCTACACCATAAGGTAAAGCAATAACAGCACCTTTATCAGTTACTTTAACAACAGTACCCTGGTGAACCGAATCTAAAGTGAAGATCGTTTCGAAAGTATCCCAAGGGTTTTCTTCTAATTGTTTGTGACCTAAGCTTAATTTACGGTTATCAACGTCTAATTCTAAAACAACTACGTCTAATACATCACCAACTTTAGTGAATTCGTTAGGGTGGTTAACTTTTTTAGACCATGATAAGTCAGAAATGTGGATTAAACCATCAATACCTTCTTCGATTTCAACAAATACACCGAAGTTAGTCATGTTTTTAACAGTTGCTTTGTGCTTGCTTCCAACAGGGAATTTAGCAGCAACTTCTTGCCATGGATCGTTAGATAATTGTTTAATACCTAAGCTCATTTTGCGCTCGTCTCTGTCTAAAGTTAAAACTTCAGCTTCGATCTCATCACCAACTTTTAAGAACTCTTGTGGGTTTCTTAAGTTTTGTGACCAGCTCATTTCAGAAACGTGGATTAAACCTTCAACACCAGGGATGATTTCTAAGAAAGCACCGTAATCTGCAACAGTTACGATTTTTCCTTTTACTTTAGAACCAACCTGAATGTCAGCACTTAAGTTCTCCCAAGGGTGTGGAGTTAATTGTTTCAAGCCTAAAGCGATACGTTTTTTCTCATCATCGAAATCTAAAACAACCACGTTGATTTTTTCATCTAATGATAATACTTCTTTCGGATGCTCTATGCGGCCCCAAGAAATGTCAGTAATGTGAAGTAAACCATCAACACCACCTAAATCGATGAACACACCGAAATCTGTAATGTTTTTAACAGTACCTTCTAATACCTGACCTTTTTCTAATTTAGAAACGATTTCTACTTTTTGTGATTCTAAATCGTCTTCAATTAACACTTTGTGAGAAACTACTACGTTTTTAAACTCGTGGTTAATTTTAACAACTTTGAATTCCATTGTTTTACCCACGTATACATCGTAATCGCGGATAGGTTTAATATCAATTTGAGATCCTGGTAAGAAAGCTTCAACGCCCATGATATCAACAATTAAACCACCTTTAGTACGGCTCTTAACGAAACCGTTGATGATTCTGTCGTTCTCAAGTGCCTCGTTAATTGCTTCCCATGATCTTTGGGTTTTAGCTCTTTTGCGAGAAAGAATCAATTGACCGTTAGCATCTTCTGGTGCTTCAACGAATACGTCAACTGAATCGCCGATTTTTAGATCTGGTGTATCACGGAACTCAGAAGTAGAAACTAAACCGTCTGATTTGAAACCTACGTTTAATACTACGTCTTTGTTGTTGATTGAAACAACGATACCGCTGATGATTTCACCTTTAGTGATCTGGTTGAATGTTCCGGCATACATATCCTCAAACTTTTTACGGTCTGCTTCATTGTAGTTACCAAAAACTTTTTCATCTGCATCCCAGTCGAAATCTTCGCTTGGTGTTGCTAATGATGATTTGATCGATTCGATCGAAACTGAATCAGCTTCTGATTCAATAGTTTCTTTTTCAGTCAGGCGTCCGCCTTCTCCCTGAAGTTCAGCTGTTTTAGCTGCTAATTCTTTTTCTGCTACTTGTTTTTTAGCCATTAATTAATTATCTCCTTTTTTCCCTATTTAGGGACTGCAAAGGTAATACTTTTTTTAATTATGGAAAAGTTTTTTTTAATAAATCTAGCTGATTTTTAGCGCTTTATAATTCCCCTCCAACGGAGGGGTGCCTGAAAGGCGGGGTGTTTATTTAAATTTAGTTGGTAATATCATAGCTTGTGTAAGCATTTGATTGTGTTTTTTAATTTAATTATCTGAAAATGAACAGGCAGCAATGCTTGGGTTAATGCAGTCCCGCTATCGCTTATAGTCCTCTCCCGATGAAATATCGGGATGCGGGCTATTCCGCTCTATCGGGTTTAAAAACGAGGGCTTGAGCTCAAAATCAACCAAACGCCAATAATAAATTATTTGGCTACCCGGGAGCCGTCCCTCCGGGACGGGTTTTTAAAATTTGTCGCACTTGTCTGTTTATAAGTCGTCCCGGAGGGACGAATCACAGGTAGTAGCACAGAAATGTACGTGTTTTCCCATTAAGCCGATTATGGTTTAGATTTATTTTTTCGTAAACGTTCCCCGCGTAAAGCCCTCGCCAATCAAGGTCTGTTCATCCCTGATCAATAACATAATGGTGTTTTGCTGGTCGTATAATTTAATCATATCGCCATCAATCACATATTTAGAGGTGAAAATAGAATCGTTGTAGGCATCGCTCACCGTTACCGAATCTTTCGATTTAAAATTGAAAGATTTATACTGGATGTCTTCGCCACTGGCAAATGTACCCGTAACCACCTTTTCGGCCACAAAAGTGATGTAGCAAAAATAGCCTACCACCAAAATTACGATTACCGAGAAACCAATGATAAATTTATTACCACTGGCATACTTAAGTGAGAAGTATAAAATGGCAAACAAAATAACCGCCACTACGGCAATAAAAATAATGCCCGAATAATCTTTGCTCGATTGTGGTACCGAAGCCGCAATGGTAGTTTTTTGTGCCGGAGCCTTTACCGGCGAAACCCGTACCAAAAATTCTTTACTTACCCAGCCTTCGCCATTGGTTACTTTAATTTTAAAATAGGTCGCGTTCGATGAATCGATCACAGCCACGTTTTCGTCTTTGGGCAGGTAGCCTACAATTTTGCTTTTCACATCAGCCTTTTCGCGTACCCTTAAATCATCGGCTGTTACCCGGTACATGTCTTCGCTGCCCGCTGTTGTTGGTGTTTGCGTATTTGGTGTGGCGGTAGTGGCTACAGGTGTTGCAGGTTGAGCTGCCGGGGCAATTTTCGCTAAAAAATCTTTACTGGCCCAGCCCTCACCATTTTTTAATTTTACCTTGTAAAATTTAGCATCGCTGGCATCTAAAACTGCCACCTTTTCATTTTGAGAGATCGAACCGATCACCTTACTCTTCGAATCTTTTGTTGCCCTAACGCGTAATTTATCAGCGGTAACACGGTACATGTCTTGTGCATTAACCGTTAGCGAGAGCATAAAAAGGGCAAAAAACAGGAATAAGGTTCTGGTCATAAGAATAGGGTTGCGCAAAGCAGTTTAATAAAATTATTGCACGGCATTAAGAGCAAACATCGTGCTAAGTGCCCCAAAATTAGAAAATACTTTTAATTAGCAAGTTAAAACAAGCAGTTAAATCGCAATGCTTTACCAGCTACCTCCTGTACCGCCTCCACTGCTACTGCCACCGCCCCAGCTACTTGATGAAGACGAAGAACTGCTGCTGCCAGAAGAAGAACCGGAAGATGAACTCGATTCGACCAGCATGGCCAGGGTAATCCATTTTATAAATTCTGTTTTCTTGCAAAAGCTGCATTCATTGATCATTTTGGCCTGCCCTTCATGACTATAAGTTGCTGCTTTAACCGTTACTTTTTTGTTCAGTTTATAAGTCCTGAAACTACATGATGGACATTCGGTGTAGCTGTTGTAAGCTTCGGCGGGCCAGGATTTAATCAGGTGTTCTTTATGGTCGGTACTTTCCCAAATATCATAATCGTATGCCTGTATTACCTCTTCCTTGCGCTGCCCTTTGGTTAAAAAAGGTTCTCCTTCAATGTTAATATCGCGGTCAATGCGTACCATTGCATTGTTCTGGCTATCTAAAACAGGTTTAAAGCGCTCGGTGGTTTTTACCCGTTTAATCAGGTGTATCATCATCGCGATCAGGATAATCGGAGAGAACAAGATTAACCACCAGTTTTTCTTGTGAAAGGCAACAACCGCATCAAAAAAGTTTTCGTCGTCCTGGTGTGCTTTTCTTATCGTAGAAATATAAAACAGATACCTGAAGAAAAGGGCAATAGCTAAGACCCCAAAAAGGATATAGGGTACGTACGCCAGTTTAATTTCTCTAAATAGTTCAAAACTATCGGTAAAAACCACAACAAATACCGAAATGAAAACAAAAAAGAATATACCGATACAGCCTTTTGCTATGGTTTTATCGTAATTGTTTTCTTGCTTATTAAGGCTTTTTAGGTTGAAGCCGGTTTTAGCCTGCCGGTTTACAATTTTAAATACCCCGAAAAAAGCCAGGATAATGACAAGGGAAGGCAGCCAAAAATTTTCGAGGGGTGAACTGCTTTCACGCTGTGTAAAAAGCTGATTAAGTTCCTGTTTATTATTCGGGTTTAAAATAATTTCGCCAATGGCGTTAATAGTGTTGGTAATGCCCGCGCTAAAATCATTTTCTCTAAAGGCGGGCACCAGGTTATCTTGGGCAATATGTTTAAGCGTAACGTCAGGCAGAACACCTTCGGTTCCTGTACCGGTTATAAAACGGTATTTTCGGCGGTCTTTGGCTATAAACAGGAGGAGACCATTGTTGCTTGTTTTTTGGCCAATACCCCAGTACTGGAACAGCTCGTAAGCAAAGTCGAAATCTTCCTTGTCGTGGTCGAAATCGTTAACAATAACTACCGCAACCTGAACATTGGTTTTTGCTTCAAAATCGGCGATGGTACTGTTTAATGTTGCAACAGTACCACTACCTAAAATGTTATCGGGATCGCTAACGTAGCCACCATCGTTATTTTTTGGATCGGGAATATCTTTTACCTGATAGACGGTTTGTGCAAAGGCTAAATTGGACAGGAAAAGAAAAAGTAAAAGGGCAAAATGCTTGGTTAAATGGGTTTTGAGCATTGTATTAATTGAGTTGTAAAATTATGGCGTCATCATTTAACAAACAGATGCCAATATGGTTTACTCTTTTAAAATTTTTGCAAGCACCTTATCTAGTTTTGCTTTATCTTTCATGTAAGGCTCCAAATCATAAAGTTGTACCGATTTGAAATGGATCGGGTGACTCTCACTTTGCAAAGAAATGTAGCCCGAGGTTAGTGGCTTGCCATCAACTTTAACTTTTGGATCGTAATTAGAAACGCTGCCACCACCAATTTGTGGTTTAGTGTATTCTAAAACTACTTCGCCACCAATAATATGTTTAATCACCGAATCGCCTAAAACTAAAAACTCTGCAGTTACCCATTGGTCGCCAGCGTAAGTTTTCGATTTTGAATCTAAACAGTGTGGCGTAAACAATTTACCATTGTAATTAATTAAGGTGCCCGGAGTACAAACATTGCTGGTGTGACGTTCGTGTTCGCCATCGCCACCTAAAATTTGTCCTTCAATCGAGATTGGGAAATCCTGATTTTTCAACATCGTGGCCGGATCCTGGCAATGTAACATGGCGCCGCTGTTTCGGGTTGCCCAACCTTCACCACCTTTAGCCTGATCGCCAACAAAACGATAGGTAACTTTTAGGAGGTAGGCCGAAAAGGGTTTTTTGTAAAAAATATGGCCGTATTGCTGGTTAAAATCTTCATAGTCATCGTAACTTACTTTCATTAAGCCATCTTCAACACGGAAGGTATTGGCGTAATTTTCTTTGTATTCATGTTTAGCAATTTTAATGTTCCAGTCTTTTAAATCCTTTCCGTTGAAAAGGTTAATCCAGCCTTTTTGGGCATTGGCACATAACGTTGCGGTAACTAAAAATAATGCCGTAAGGCACATTGATCTTAATTTCATATTTGCATTTGGGTTAGGTGCTAAAAATATGAATTTTTTTTCAATGGCAAACGCGCTAATATTTAGCCACAAATGAACAGATTATCACGGAAAATTTTTTTCTGAACGTGCTAACCAATAAACTATTGACGAGATAATGGTTTTCAGTTGGCAGTTTTCAGTTTAGAGTTGGATCAGGCTATGAACTATTGATCAATAAACCAATGACCAATAAACTATTGACGGGATAACAGTTTTCAGTTGACGGTTTTCAGTTTACAGTTGGATCAGGCTATGGACTATTAACCAATGAGCTATTGACCAGTTAACAGTTTTCAGTTGGCAGTACTCAGTTGGATCACGCTATTAACTATTGACCATGAACCACCATGCTAACCAATAAACCAATGACCAGTGAACAAATGGGTTATTGAACCAAAAAAGGTTCTACATGGTATAGTGCAAAAGTTAATTGCTCTTCCTGGGTTAAATCGGTATTGTCTAAAATAATGGCATCATCTGCTCTTACCAGCGGACTTTCTTTGCGGGTAGTATCAGCATAATCGCGGTGCGCCAGGTTTTCGAAAACTTCTTCTAAAGTAGTTTCATTATTGCCTTTGCTCTCCAATTCTTTAAAGCGACGTTCTGCCCTGATTTTTGGATCGGCGGTCATAAAGAATTTTACAGGTGCATGCGGAAAAACCGTAGTGCCGATATCGCGGCCATCCATAACAATATTTTTCGATCTGCCCATGCGTTGCTGTTGTTTTACCATTTCATGGCGAACAATGCGGTGTGCAGAAACCTCACTTACATTTTCAGAAACGGGCATTAAGCGGATTTCTTCAGAAACCTCTTCACCGTTGAGGGTAATATGCGATTCGTAATCGCGCGAATGAAAATTTAGTTCGATGTGTTGTAAAGCATCTTCAACCTGGGCATCGTTGCTAACATCGATGTGGTTCCGAAGAAAATATAGGGTAACGGCACGGTACATTGCGCCACTATCTACATAAATGAAACCTAATTTTTTAGCCAATGCCTTTGCCAGGGTGCTTTTTCCGCAAGATGAATAGCCATCAATAGCTATAACCAAGTTTTTCTTCATTCTGCTACAAAGGTAAAAAAAGCCGATGGGTTTACTAACTTTTTTTAAATCGATATTCTTTATACTTTTGCCGCATGTTACCCAGCAGAGAAGAAATTTTACGGTCAGCCATTTTTAAAACATCCAGAAGTGGAGGTAAAGGCGGACAAAACGTAAACAAAGTTTCGAGTAAGGTAGAGCTGGTTTTTAATATCGAAACCTTTGCGTATTTTACTGATGAAGAAAAGGAACTGCTTAAAGAAAAGTTGCAAAACCGTTTAGATAGCGAAGGTTTGCTGCACATTGTTTCGCAGGAAGACAGGAGTCAGTTGCTCAATAAAGAGAAGACGGTTGCAAAACTGATCGATTTGCTGAAAAAGGCAATGATTGTTCAGAAAAAAAGAAAGCCTACCAAGATTCCAAAGGCCATTATCGAAAAAAGGTTGAAAAATAAGGCTGCCACAGCAAACAGGAAAGAAAGCCGTAAAAAACCTTCAATAGATTAATCAAGGTCTGATTTCAATTTTAGTTCCAATTTTTACGGTAGTATAGAGTTCATCAACTTCGCTATTGGTTAATGCCATACAGCCATTTGTCCAGTCAGAAAATCTTTGAAATTTGCCTATAAAACCGAATTTGTTTCTGATACCATGTATCTTAATATCGCCACCCGCAGGTCTTCCCAAAAGTTTCGCGTATGCAACATCTTTTGAGTTGGGGTAAGAAACCCCAAGATTTTTATGGTAACCGCTATGTGGATTTTTGGCGTTGATAATATAAATGCCTTCGGGCGTTTTTTCATCACCTTCGTATTCTTTATGTCCCACAGGGCTGTCGCCTAACGAAATTTGATAGGTTTTAACAAGCTTGAACTTTGAATAAGCCAATAGTCGACGATCAGATTTTTTAACAATAATATAATCGATTTTGGTATTTGCTGGTAATTTTTTTTCAGGATATAAATTGTAGATAATTGCACCAACAATGGTGAGTAAGAATATAAAAAGTATAGCTTTTTTCATTTTTCGCGGGTAAAGACAATTTACAGTTGGCAATTTTCAGTTAACAATTAACCCAATACAGTTAACAATTAACCAATTTAAACAGTTAACCGATTAACCTAATACAGTTGGCAGTTTTCAGTTAACAATTAACCAATTAATCCAATACAGTTGGCAATTTGCAATTAACCAATTCAAATAGTTAACCGATTAACCCAATACAGTTGGCAATTTGCAGTTAACAATGAAACAATATTAACAATCAAACAATTACCTAACCTTTCCCAAAACGGTAATACAAGCTTAAGCCTCCATAGTTCTGCGCTTTGGCTACGCTTTTAACCTCTTTGGTTTTAAAAATGATATTAAAATCGGCAGTAAACCTTTTCGAACTATAATTTACCCCAAACTGCTGCTCAAAAACAATGGGTTTAACCCCAAAAGTTAACGGGCTATTGTTTTTAAACATACTGCCCTGGATGGTTGCATCGTAAGCAACAAAGTTCAGTTGTGGTTTTACATAAAAGAAAAACTCCGAATTATTTAAACTTTTGGTTTTAGAATTTCCAATTACCGCATTGTGGTAAGCGCTATTAAATAATTGATTGATTTTACCAGCCCTGAATAAAACTGATGTCCCCAGACCTGAAAAGGTGGTACCCAAATTGGCATAACCTTGTGCGCTGATATCCACAATCGGATCTTCTGGTCTGAAAAGCAGTTTGCTGTAGTTTGCCGCTAAATTTACAGCTACTTCATTTTTAATCTGGTAATCCCAGCCTGCAGGTGTATAAAAACCAACTGTTTTATGCAAAAAACGCTGCGCATCCTGAGCCAGCGAGTTTGGCCCAACTGTTCCCAGCTCTACGTTCGTTTTTAAAACACTTTCGTCTTTGTAAAATACCGAGTAAGCAGCGCCTGCATATAAATAACCGGCAAATGGTCGGTCCTGATCTTCTTTATTTGGCACCTGCCCCCAGTAAGGCGTGTACATCTTTTGGCCTGCAGAAATTTCGTAGGTTTTCTTTTCGATCTTATCGGATAATTTTTCGGTATTTAAAGCCCTGCGGAAATAAATAAACAATCCATTGGTATAATAACGATCGTTTAAAGTAGCCAGATAGGCATCATTTTCGGTTTTAAAACCAAACTCGTTTTTAAAAGATTGTGCAAAACCGGTTGATACAACCAAACAAAAAACGATAGCAGATAAAAGTGATTTCATAAAAAAGTCCCGATAATTACCGGGACTATAAAAGTATTTATTGTAATTGGATTTTTAAACGTTCTCTGTCAAAAGATTATCAATTAGTTTACAATTGAGGCAGCTTTAACGCTTAAATCCAATGGTTTTTTTACTTTGTTTTTAGTAAGTGCCAATTCAATTACTTCGCTCATTTCGCTTACGTAATGGAATTTCAGATCCTTGATATAGCTTTCCTTAATCTCTAAAATGTCTTTACGGTTGCTTTTGCAAAGGATAATTTCTTTGATATTAGCCCTTTTGGCAGCGAGGATTTTTTCTTTGATTCCACCTACAGGAAGCACTTTCCCGCGTAGTGTAATTTCTCCTGTCATGGCCAGATGTTGTTTTACTTTACGTTGGGTAAAGGCCGAAGTTAATGCGGTAAGCATGGTTACACCCGCCGAAGGTCCATCTTTTGGGGTAGCGCCTGCAGGAACGTGTACGTGTACATCCCAGTTATCAAACAAGGTGTAATCGATGCCAAACTCGGCTGCATGCGCACGCAGGTATGCCAGGGCAATCACGGCTGATTCTTTCATCACATCGCCCAAGTTACCGGTTAAGGTTAATTTGCCTTTTCCGGGACTTAAGCTCGATTCGATAAATAAAATATCGCCACCAACACTTGTCCAGGCCAGACCGGTAACCACACCGGCTACTTCGTTGCCTTCGTATAAATCCTTATCGTAAATTGGAGCACCTAAAATACGCTCTATGTCTTCCGGATTTAAGTTCGCGTCGTAAGTTTCTTCCATGGCAATTTTTGTGGCCACGCCACGAACAATCGAACCTATTTTTTTCTCTAAACCACGCACACCCGATTCTCTGGTATAATCTTCAATTACCTTCTCAATTAACGCTGGTTTCAGGTTAATATCCTTGGTTTGCAAGCCATGGTTTTCTTTCTGTTTAGGCAAGAGGTATTTTTTAGCGATTTCGATTTTCTCTTCAATGGTATATCCGTTTACTTCAATAATCTCCATACGATCTAACAAAGCAGGTTGTATGGTGCTTAAAGAGTTGGCGGTTGCAATGAAAAGGATATTCGATAAATCGTAATCCATTTCTACATAATGATCGTAAAACGCATTGTTTTGTTCCGGGTCTAAAACCTCCAGCAAAGCTGATGAAGGATCGCCACGGTGGTCAGTTCCAACTTTATCGATCTCATCCAATACGAAAACAGGATTATCTGCACCCGCTTTCTTGATCGAAGAAATAATACGGCCTGGCATAGCACCAATGTAGGTTTTACGATGACCACGAATTTCTGCTTCATCGCGGATACCACCTAAAGCCATACGTACATATTTGCGGCCTAAGGCTTTTGCTATGGATTTGCCTAATGATGTTTTACCAACTCCCGGAGGGCCAACCAAACATAAAATAGGGGCTTTCATGTTTTGTTTTAGTTTCAGTACAGCAAGGTATTCGATAATACGCTGTTTTACTTTTTCTAAACCAAAGTGATCTTTATCCAGGATGCGCTGTGCTCTTTTCAGATCAAAATTATCTTTGGTAAACTCGCTCCATGGTAAATCCAAAAGGAGTTCAAGGTAATTTAACTGTACCGAATAATCGGGTGCTGCCGGGTTCATTCTACCCAGTTTGTCTAATTCTTTATCGAAATGTGCAGCAACCGCTTTCGTCCATTTTTTCTTCTTGGCCCTTTCCTGTAAAGCATCAAATTCCAAATCCGCAGAGTTGCCACCCAATTCTTCCTGGATGGTTTTTAACTGTTGATTTAAGAAATAATCGCGTTGTTGCTTATCTAAATCGGTACGTACTTTAGATTGGATCTGGTTTCTCAGTTCCAGCATTTGCAGTTCGACCATTAAAAGCTCCATTACTTTTTGTGCCCTTTCCTGCAGTTTATCCATTTCCAGGATTTTTTGCTTATCGGCCATTTCGGCATTCATGTTCGATGAAATGAAATTGATCAAAAATGAATTGCTTTCGATGTTTTTAAGCGCAATACTGGCTTCGCTCGGAATATTTGGTGAAAGCTGGATAATCTGAGCCGACATTTCGCGTATAGATGCAATGAGGGTTTTAAACTCCTTGTCGGCTTTATGTTTCTGCTCTTCGAATTTTTTAACAACAGCTTTAATGTAAGGTTCGTTCTGAACCTCCTCAATTAAGCTGAAACGTTGCTTACCCTGTATAATTACGGTGGTATTACCATCTGGCATTTGCAGCAATTTAATGATGTTTGCTACAGTACCAACGGTGTTTAGCTGCTCAAAAGTAGGGTCTTCTATCGACACATCTTTTTGAGAAACCACCCCAATAATTTTGTTTCCCTTGTAAGCTTCTTTAATTAGTTTAATCGATTTATCTCTTCCAACTGTAATCGGAATAACTACACCCGGAAATAAAACGGTGTTTCGCAAAGGCAATATGGCCAAGGTCTCGGGCGTTTCCTCATTGTTCATTTCCTCCTCGTCTTGTTGAGACATTAGGGGAAAAAACTCTGTATCTTCATTGATTATTGGCATAGCTGTATGGAAATCAAATATATCTTGTTTACTCATTATCACATTTTCCGCTAACGACAAACTGGCAGTTTAATCGTATTCACTTTGTTTAATTTTTATATTAAGTTAACAATTTCAACTCTTGTGCCAAAGTAAAAATTATATTAATGTTATGTTAAAAAGGCAGAGCAATTTAAATATTTCCGCCAATATCATATAATGTATTTTTTTGCGTTTAAGCTAATGTTTGGGGACTTTGTGCTCAAACAAAAGAAATTAAAACTTTTAAATTATCAGAATAGGATTATATTGCAAAAAATTTCTCCTATATATTGTATTAGGCGTCATCATTGTTAAACTTATTAATCATACATGGACTATTTTAAACAGGCGATTTTAGCACTTATTATTTTTTCATCAACAGGCAGTTTTGCACAGGGTAACTACGAAAGAAGCATGCAGGCGATGATGAAAGGTGATTATAAAACAGCCGCTGCACAATTGGAAAAAGCAAGTGCCAAGACTCCTGATAATGCTAATGTATTACAGATGCTTGGTTATTCGTATTTCCAGAACCGGGAGTATGAAAAGTGTATAGATACTTATAGCCGCTTGCTTGTGGTAAAGCCCAATGAAGTTTCAGCTTATTATTACCGTGGGATAGCCAGACTGAAAATTGCAAACGATCCAAAAGAATCGTTAAGCACCATGCGCGATAATTTTTATCAGGCATCGCTCAAAGATTTTACAAAGGCAATCGAAATTAACGGTGAAGAAGATACCCAAATGTTTCAGAACCGTGGTTTAGCCTACAAAGATTATGCGATCTTTAAATCATTTAAAGCTAAGAAAAAAGATGAAAAAGCAGCTTGTGTTGCGCTTTTTAATAATTCTATTGCCGATTTTCAGAAGGTATTGACTTTACAGCCACTTAGAAAAGATATTATTGACTGGATCACTTACGATAAGGCGCAGATTGCTACCTTAAAATAAAAATACCCTTTAAACTTAAAAAGGAGCCTCGTTTAATCAAGGCTCCTTTTTTATTTCAATTTTCCAACAACCAGGTATTTTTTTTGGTTTAATAGCCTGATTTTTTGTTGCTTTTTGATCTGGTACAAACTATCGGGATAGTAAGTAAGGGTATCCTGTGTTTGGAATAAGATATTTTTGTTATCGATGATAATTTCAATCTTATTGATTTTTGCATCGCTTTTTTCAACCAGAACCTTTTTAACCGGAATCTTTTTATTGTCTGAAGTGTAAACATCAGCGCCATTTTCCTGGTTAATTTTAAAACTTCCCCGCCACGATGTTTTATTGATGTCGGCATTAACAAAGATTGCCAGCTCTTTCTCCCAATCGGCAATACGGCTCGCTTTATTTTCTGCCTCACCATTCACACTTACTGTTTTTTGCACAGTTGGATTGAGTTTTTGCATCCGGCTTATTTCTTTTCCAAAATAGCCTTTAATGTCGAAATATAAAAAGCTGGTATTCGCTTCGGCAGCTTTCTGTTGGTTACAGGAGAGCAAGGCCAAAGCAAATACCGCGATATAAAGTTTTTTAGTCATTATACTAAAACGTTTCCAGTCATTTCTGCCGGAATATCAACACCTAAAATTCTTAAAATGGTAGGGGCAATGTCACCTAGTTTACCATCGGCAATGGCTTTGTAATCTTTATCAATTAAGATACAAGGTACCAGGTTGGTGGTATGGGCAGTATTCACAGAGCCATCGCCATTAATCATATACTCAGAGTTGCCATGATCTGCCAGGAGGATAAAAGAGTATCCGTTCGCCAGTCCGGTTTTTACTACAGTTTCTGCGCATTTATCGGCAGTTTCTACAGCTTTTACCACGGCTTCGAAAACACCGGTATGGCCCACCATATCGGGATTTGCAAAATTCAGGCAAATAAAATCAGCCCAGCCGGTTTCCATTTCTTTTGTAATGGCATCGGTAATACCTGCAGCGCTCATTTCTGGTTGCAAATCGTAGGTAGCCACTTTTGGCGATGGGATTAAAATGCGTTTTTCGTTTGCAAATTCAGCTTCCCTGCCACCAGAGAAAAAGAAAGTAACGTGCGGATACTTTTCAGTTTCGGCAATACGGATCTGGTTTTTATTGTTTTCGGCCAAAACTTCACCAATGGTTTTGGTCAGGTCATCTTTAGTGAAAATTACATTTACCTTTTCAAAACTTTCATCGTAGGTAGTCATGGTTACATAATACAATGGCAGTTTGTGCATTTGTTGCTCAGGGAAGTCTTTTTGCGTTAAGGCGGTAGTAATTTCGCGACCTCTATCTGTACGGAAGTTGAAACAGATTACCACGTCATCTGGCTGGATCGTTGCTACCGGAGCGCCGTTATCCTGCGTAAGTACCACTGGTTTTAAAAACTCGTCGGTAATGTTTTCTTCGTACGATTTTCTGATGGCAGCCAAAGCATCCTTTGTTTTTTCTCCAACACCATTAACCATTACATCGTAAGCCTGTTTAACACGCTCCCAACGGTTATCGCGGTCCATTGCATAATAACGGCCAATTAAAGAGGCTAGTTTGGTATCTGTATTTTTAATGTGGTTTTGTAAATCGGTAATAAAACCCAGGCCCGAGTTCGGATCAGTGTCACGGCCATCTAAGAAAGCGTGAACATAATTTTTTACGTTCGATTCGTTTGCTGCATCGCAAAGGGCTTTTAAATGCTCGATATGGGCATGCACACCACCATTTGATACCAAACCAATAAAATGAACTGATTTGTTGTTCTTTTTGGCATAGTCAAAAGCATTTACCAATACCGGGCTATTGTGAAGCTCGCGGTCGGCAATGGCTTTATTTATTCTGCCCAGCTCCTGGTAAACCACGCGGCCGGCACCTAAATTCATGTGGCCCACTTCCGAATTTCCCATTTGTCCGGCGGGTAAACCTACGGCCTCACCAGATGCTTCGAGCTTCGAGTTTGGATAGTTCTGTAATAACGAATCGAAAAAAGGAGTGTTAGCAGCATAGGCAGCATCAGAATTATCTTGTTTTCCGTAGCCCCAACCATCTAGAATTATAAGCGCGAGTTTTTTGTTATTTACCATCTTGATTTAAAAATTATTGACCTGCAATAAAACATTTCTATTTTAAAACTGTTCTATTGTTTTGTTTATAGGACAAATATAACTTTATTGAAGGTTATACAAATTAAGAAATCCTTTTTTTGATATGCTAATGGCATAATTTTAGCTGTACGGATTTGTATAAAATACAGAAATGATCCGGAGCTTATTCTTATTAATCTTTAGTATATCATCATTATGTCGCCCCACAGCTATTCAGGCTGATATTATTGATGATTTGTCGTCGTATTTTAAGGCTGGCAATGCCAAAGAAATTGCCAAAAATTTCGCCTCTACCATCGAACTGATTATTGTTGATGAAGAAGATGTATACTCAAAAGCACAGGGTGAACAAATTTTGAGAGATTTTTTTGTCAAGCATCCGCCTACCAAAACAAGTATTTTTCATAAAATTAATACCAATCCCAATTACCGTTTTGGCGTGGTTATTTTAAGTACGGCTAAAGAAACATTCAGGGTTTCTATTACCATGAAGAAATTTAATACCAGTTTTTCGATAACCGAGTTGAGAATTGAACCTGCGAAAGACTAGAAAACAGTTACCTAAGGCTTAGGAATATCTTTATATCCATCAGTAAATTGTCTGCTAACAAATAATTCTTATTTTTGCGACATTAAAATCTACATTTTGGATACTCAACTTATACATCAATTCATAAAAAATGCCCTTACTGAAGATGTTGGCGATGGTGATCATACCTCGTTATCAACCATTCCTTCTGGCACACAGGGAAAAGCAAAACTGATCATTAAAGAAGATGGTATACTGGCAGGGATAGAACTTGCTGTGGCTATTTTTAAGGAAGTTGATGCTGAATTGAAAGTTGAAGTGTTATTACACGATGGCGACGCGGTGAAAGTTGGCGATATTGCCCTTACTGTTGCCGGAAGTACACACGCCATCCTGATTGCCGAACGCCTGGTTTTAAACTGCATGCAGCGCATGAGTGGCATAGCTACTAAAACCAACCACATTGTTGCTTTACTGAAAGCTACTAAGACAAAAATTTTAGATACCCGAAAAACCACACCTGGACTACGTTATTTAGAAAAATGGGCAGTGCGGATAGGTGGAGGTGTTAATCACCGCATTGGTCTTTACGATATGATTTTGATTAAAGATAACCATGTTGATTATGCAGGCGGGATTTCGAATGCGATTAAGGCCGCTCAAGAATATCTTACCGATCAAAATAAAAAACTTCAGATAGAAATTGAAGTAAGAAATTTAGATGAATTGAAACAGGTTTTAGCCATTGGTGGTGTAGACCGTATTATGCTCGATAATTTTAGCTTTGAAAACCTTAGGGCAGCAGTAGCATTAATTGATGGTAAATTCACTACTGAAGCATCAGGTGGTATAACCGAAGAGAATGTAGCCGAATATGCGGCATGCGGAGTAGATTTTATTTCAATGGGTGCACTTACACATTCGGTAAAGAGCCTGGATATGAGTTTAAAAGCATACTAAAGTGATTTGCTCTAAAATTAAAAGCTTATTTTTTGTATCATTGTAGGCTATGGTTACGGTTTATTCGCTCAGTGCTTTATTATTAGCTTACCTTTTTGGATCGATACCAACAGCCGTATGGCTCGGTCAGGCCTTTTATGGCGTTGACGTAAGAGAGTATGGCAGCGGTAATGCAGGTGCTACCAATACTTTCAGGGTATTGGGTAAAAAAGCTGGCATTGCAGTGATGATTATCGATATTGCAAAAGGCTATACTGCAACCAATCTGGCTTATCTCATCGGTTTATCGGTAACCGGACCACAAAATTCTGCACCATTTGTTAATTACCAGCTAGCCTTAGGCGTAACCGCAGTAATGGGACATTTATTCCCTGTTTTTGCTGGCTTTCGTGGTGGAAAAGGAGTGGCTACACTTTTTGGAATGATTTTGGCAGTTAACTTCGAGGCATCTATGCTTTGCGTTCTGGTTTTTGTAATTGTATTGCTGATCACGAAATATGTTTCATTAAGCTCCATCTGCGCAGGTTTTACCTTCCCGCTTAGTGTAGTTTTTCTGTTTCAGGTTTCCATAAAATCGGAAGTGCTGTACGGAATGGTTGTTTGTGTACTTATTTTAGTCACCCACCAAAAAAACCTCGAAAGATTGCTGAAAGGCAAAGAATCCAAAGTGTATTTGTTTAAGAAAAAAAGCTAATTAATTAACAAATACATAATCGAAAACTTATCTTCAATATTCCTGTTAATTAGGAATAGTACAAATAGGGGATTGATATCATTAACAACAGATTTTGTGAAACAACCCTTACTTCCGGTTTATAACGGGGATGTACGGAATGTTTAATAACCCAGAAAACTAAATTGATAAGAAATGAAAAAGTTATTTTTAACAGCGGGCATAGCTGGCGTTTTACTGTTCAACTCTTGCTCTACAGTGCCTTTAACCGGTCGTAGCCGGTTTGATCTGGTAAGTAACGATCAGGTTTTGCCAATGGCATTTCAAGCATACAATACCTTTTTAACTGAAAATAAATCGACAGTTTTACCGGCATCAAACGCACAAGCCTTAAAGGTTAAAACCATCGGCAGCCGTTTAATTACTGCCGTAAAATCGTACATGAATAACAATAACTATGGTAATTTAATTGCCGATTACCAGTGGGAAGTAAATGTGGTTCAGAACAACGAAAAAAATGCCTGGTGTATGCCTGGAGGTAAAATTGTAGTGTATACCGGAATTTTGCCGGTAACACAGGATGATGCCGGATTAGCAACTGTAATGGGACACGAAATTGCGCACGCCATTGCTGGTCACTCGGCCGAGCGCATGTCGCAGGAAATGGTAGCACAGGGAATTGGTGCCGCTGCAGGTGTGGCTTTATCTAAAAATCCGAAAACACAATCTATTTTCAATACACTTTACGGTGTAGGTACTCCGGTTGCCATGCTTAAATTTAGCCGTAACCAGGAGCTGGAGGCCGATCGTTTGGGTTTGATTTTTATGGCTATGGCTGGTTATAACCCGCAAAATGCTACTGCTTTCTGGAACCGGATGGCTTCGGCTTCGGCAGGAGCGCAAAAACCAGCTGAGTTTTTAAGCACTCACCCTAGTGATGAAACACGTATTGCACAGATTCAGAAATATTTACCAGAGGCGCAGCAGTATTACAAGAAATAAGGCAGAAGGTAGAAGGTAGAAAGGTGGAAGGTTTAGCATGATGCATAAACTTTCCACCTTTTTCATTGATCGTCATGCTGATCCGATAGCTATCGGATTTATTTCAGCATCTTGTTTCTTAAATAAGCTAAGTAATAGATTGATTAGTTGGTATTCGGGGATTTGGTTAATCCATTAAACCAATGGACTGATGAACCAATTAATCGCCCAAAACCTGCAATATAGCACTCGCCTTAAGCAAACATTCTTCATATTCTTTTTCGGCGTCGCATTGATAGGTAATGGCACCGCCAACCTGAAAGGATAAGTATTTTGATTCGGCATTAAATAAAATGCTGCGGATCACTACGTTAAAATCGAAATCTCCATCCGGACTAATGCAGCCAAAAGAACCTGAGTAAATACCTCGTTTGGCTTCTTCGTATTGTTCAATCAGCTGCATGGCCTTAACTTTTGGGGCACCTGTCATAGAGCCCATTGGGAAGGCATTTTTAATGGCATCGATAAAATGAATGTTCGGATCGAGCTCACAGCTTATGGTCGAAATCATTTGATGCACCTGCGGGAAGCTATAAATTCCGAAAAGCTCATCAACCTTAACTGTACCTTTAACAGCTGATTTGGTAAGGTCGTGACGCACCAAATCTACAATCATTACGTTTTCTGCCTGCTCTTTAATATCGTTTCTTAAATCTTTTTTAATCTGCTCGTCCGCTTCAGGATTTGAACTGCGTTTTGCTGTTCCTTTAATGGGTTGCGATATTAAGCGCTTGCCGCGTTTGCACATAAACCTTTCGGGCGTGGCCGATAAAATATACTGGTTGCGCACTTTAAAGTAACCTGCAAATGGGGTAGGGGAAAGTTGGTTCAGCGCTTCAAAGGTTTCAACAGGATTGATTTGGGCATTTTCTGCAAAAAACTCCTGGCAAAAGTTAAGCTCATAAATATCGCCGCGGATGATATGATTTTTTAAGCTTTCAATTTTGCTGATGTACTGCACTTTTGAAAGTTTCTGTTGGATATTTAATGCTGCAACCTGGTGTTTAGTTTCTACTGGAAAGCTATTTATTTCATTTAAAATATCCTCATCACCAATTAATACCTCTGCTTTGCCATTTTTAAACGCAATGAGATATTTCGGTACAAAGAAATACAGGTCTGGAAAGTTTAGCTGATCAGCATGATTAGAATGCAAATTCTCGGTCTCGTTTTTAAGATCGTAGCTAAAAAAACCGAAAAGCCATTGTTGATGGGCTGCCTGGAAAGCCTTCAGCTGATCAAAAGCAGTACCTGATGCACAGCTTAGCTCGCTTTGTAAGGCTGCTGCAATTACAAAATCGTAAGCCGAATAAGCATCTTTGTACTGATTCGAATCCAAAAAACAACACACCTCAAACTGGTTGGCCCAGTGCAATGCTTTTTGTTTAAAATCTGATATGTTTTGTAGGGTTTCCAAGCTGCGGCAAAGGTAAAAATAGCGCTGATAATTGTAAGAAATTAATTTTTATCTTTTTGGAAAGTGGTAGTTCTCGTTTGTAACGAGGATTAATGAGAAAAGCGATTATATCGCTTATTTGTCTAACCACATTGCAAATGTGGCTTTCGTTCATCCTCGTAGCAAAGGAGGACAATTAGTATTTTTTAGGATTCATTTTAGTGTGCCTGATTCTTAAAATCCTTATAATTTCATTTTCGTTTCTATAAGAAACTCTAAAATGATGTTTTTCAAAGGCACGGTAGGTTCCATCGTTGTCTTTTTTATATTGATCGAGCTTATATTTTTCAGGATGTTGAACTATATTTCCTACGGCATCGGTTAAGTCATTAACAACCCTTATTGCATTTTGGACAGACTCTATCCTAATATATTCAAAGATTTCTCTTAATTGTTTTTTTGCCGGTGTGGTCCAGACAATTTCAATATTGTTGTTTACCAACTTTTAATCTCATTTAATAATTCATCATGAGAGATGTAATTACCGTTTTTAAATTCATTTTCGGCTGATAATAATTCGCTATTATATTGTTCAAGACTTTGTTTAGGATTTTCTTTTTTGCCTTTTATAAATGCCTTTAACATTTTAACAACAGAAGTCTTTTCGGCATCGTCTAGCTGGGTAAAGTAATTAAGCATTTCGCTTTCTAAGATAGTTGCCATAATAGAATATTTATTATCAAAAATAATCAAATAGATGTTGATTAGCAAATAGTTGCGTAGGTTGAATGTAAAACAAAAAAATATTGAAGATAGTCCTCGTTTGCAACGAGGATTAATGAGAAAAGCGATTATATCGCTTATTTATCTAACCACATTGCAAATGTGGCTTTCAGTTCATCCTCGTTGCAAAAGAGGACGATAACGCATGGTAGTCTGTAAAACAGAAAAGCAACCCTTTATGGATTGCTTTTCTTTATTTTCGTCATGCTGATCCGATAGCTATCGGATTTATTTCAGCATCTCTTGCATTTATACTAGTGCAACTCTAAAGTTTGTGCCCTGTCTGGCCCTACTGAAAGGAATTTGATTGGCACTTGCAATTCTTTTTCTAAGAAAGCAATGTATTCAGTTAGTTTAGCAGGGATTTCGTCAACCGAAGTGATTTTAGTTACGTCAGTTGCCCAACCATCAATTGCTTTTAAAACTGGTTTTGGCTCGATAGAAATGATATCATAAGGCATGTAATCAATCGTTTCGCCATTATATTCGTAGTGTGTACAAGCATAAATGGTATCGAAAGTATCCAGAACATCGGCTTTCATCATAATTAACTCGGTAACACCGTTTAACATGATGGCGTATTTTAAAGCAGGAAGATCAATCCAGCCGCAACGGCGGGCACGGCCTGTAGTAGCACCAAACTCATGACCTAAGGCACGTAAGTTCTCACCAACTTCGTTATCTAATTCAGTTGGGAAAGGACCACCGCCAACACGTGTGCAGTAAGCTTTGAAAATACCATAAACCGCACCAACTTTATTAGGGGCAATACCTAAACCGGTACAAGCGCCTGCAGTTGTGGTATTGCTTGAAGTTACGAAAGGATAAGATCCGAAATCAACATCCAATAAAGTTCCTTGTGCACCTTCTGCTAAAACAGCTTTTCCTTCTTTCAGGTAACCGTTTACAAAGTGCTCGCTATCTACGTGCGGAATGTTTTTTAAGAATTCAATAGCTTCGAAGAAAGCAGCTTCTTTTTCGGCCAGTTCATATTCAAAACCTTCGTAGTGCGAAAGAATTTCAGTGTGTTTTTCTACCAGTTTGGCATAACGCTCTTTAAAATCAGGTAGGGTAGTATCGCCAACACGTAAACCGTTACGTCCAGTTTTATCCATATAAGTCGGACCGATACCTTTTAACGTAGAACCAATTTTGTTTTTACCCATGCGCGCCTCATTGGCTGCATCTAATAACTGGTGACTTGGTAAAATTAAGTGTGCTTTACGGGCAATAACCAGTTTGCCTTCGGCAACCGGATCATGACCAGCTTTTTTTAAATTATCTAATTCTCTTTTTAAGATAATAGGGTCTATTACTACACCATTTCCGATCAGGTTCATGGTTTTTTCGTTAAAAATTCCTGATGGGATGGTATTTAAAACGAATTTTTTGCCATCAAACTCTAAAGTATGTCCGGCATTTGGGCCGCCCTGAAAACGGGCTATAAGATCATATTTTGGACTTAGTACATCAACGATTTTTCCCTTTCCCTCATCGCCCCATTGCAGGCCGAGAAGTACATCTACTTGCGTCATTATTTAATAAATTAAGCTGGTTTTATTAGTATTATAATTTAATTTGTTTCCAGATTTGCTGCTGTAGCAGCACTTTCATTCACTTTGTTAGCCATGCTGCAATCAGAGCAGAAGCCATAAAGGTTTAACGAATGGTGCTTAACATCAAATTTTAAAAGATCACCAACCATGGTTTGGATCTGGTGAATACGTGGGTCGCAGAATTCTACTACTTTACCGCATTCGATACAGATTACGTGATCGTGCTGGCGGTAACCATAAGATTTTTCGAATTGCGCCATGTTTTTACCAAACTGGTGTTTGGTAACTAAATCGCATGAAACCAGTAACTCCAGCGTGTTGTAAACCGTTGCACGGCTAACGCGGTACTTTTGATTTTTCATGTGGATGTACAGGGTTTCTACATCAAAGTGGTCGTTTCTTGAATATATTTCTTCCAATATAGCGAAACGCTCTGGTGTTTTACGTAGATTTTTGTTCTCTAAATAAGCTTCAAAAATCTTGCGAACGAGCTCATTTGTTTTTTGTTCAGACATAGTTTTTAAACTCCATTCAAAGGTAGTCAATTAGTTTGATTGTTCGAGGGGTTAGATTGTTTAAATGTTGTAATAAGTGCGTAGTCCGAAAGTCAGAGGTCGGGAGTCAGAAGTTTAAAATTTAAAAAACTTGTGACTTAGCCTAGAAACTTTGACTTCCGACTTCGGACTGCAGACTTCCGACTATTTATGCATCAAACCTCGTAACTCCGGTAACACCTCTAACTTTTAATAAATTCTTAATCAGGTTTTCTAAATGTTCGGTATCGTTTACGAAAATCATAATCGATCCGTCAAATATCCCTTCGTTGGTATCAACCGTAATCGAGCGCATATTTACCTTAAAATCGGTAGAAATAACCCGGGTAATATTGTTAATTAAGCCCACATCATCAATACCCACAATGCGTAAACCGGTTAAGAAAGTAAGTTCCTGCTGCTTATTCCATTTGGCCTTAACTACTCTATAACCGTAATTAGACATGAGCTGAGCAGCATTCGGGCAATTGGTTCTGTGGATTTTTATCCCTTCGCTAACCGTTACAAAACCAAACACATCGTCGCCAGGAATCGGGTTACAACATGCTGCTAGGGTATAATCTATTTTTTGCTGGTCTTCACCAATCAATAAAATGTCGTTTTCCGAGCCCTTTATTTTGTTTTTAACCATATCAACCGTTAGGTTTTCTGGTCGTTCAGGCGCACGGCTTTCTACTTCTTTTTCGCTCGACAGGTATTCTTTAATGTCTTTCAGCTCAATTTTACCTAAGGCAACATTTACGAAAAGCTCCTGTGTTGATGGCAGTTTGAAGAAATAACTCAGTTTTTGAATGTTATCAGTATTGTAGGTGATTTTTAGCGATTTCATTTTCCGCTCTAAAATCTCCTTACCATTTTCGGCAATTTTCCGTTTTTCTTCCTTTAATGAAGATTTGATTTTTGATTTCGCCTTTGCGGTAACTACGGTATTGAGCCAGTCTTCTTTAGGTGTTTGCTTGCTTGAGGTAATGATTTCTACCTGATCCCCATTTTGCAGCTTGTAAGAAATAGGTACGAGTTTGTGGTTAACCTTGGCACCAATACAGGTTGCACCTACATCGGTATGGATTTCGAAAGCAAAATCTAAAGCGGTGGCGCCCAGCGGTAGCTGGATTAAAGCTCCTTTTGGGGTGAAAATGAAAATCTCATCAGAAAAGAGGTTCATTTTAAAATCATCAAGGAAATCTAAGGCATTGGCTTCAGGATTGCTCAGCATTTCGCGTACTTTCTGAATCCATTGGTCAAGCCCGTTATCGTTGCTCGATTCTTTGTATTTCCAGTGTGCCGCGAAACCTTTTTCGGCAATTTCGTTCATTCTTTGGGTACGGATTTGTACTTCTACCCACTGACCACGTGGCCCCATTACGGTAGTGTGTAGACTTTCGTAACCATTTCCTTTTGGCGATGAAACCCAGTCGCGCAAACGATCAGGATTGGGACGGTATAAATCGGTTACAATCGAATAGGCTTTCCAGCAGTCTGCTTTTTCATTTTCTGGTGCCGAATCGAGGATAATCCGGATGGCAAAAAGATCGTACACCTCCTCAAATGGGATGTTTTTCTTTTTCATTTTATTCCAGATGGAATGGATCGATTTTGGCCTGCCGTACACATCAGCAACCAGGCCTTGTTCGTGCACAATTTCATCAATCGGCTCTACGAACTTTTTGATAAACAGCGCCCGTTCTGCTTTTTTCTCGTTAAGTTTCTTGGCAATAAACTTATAAGTATCAGGATCGAGATATTTCATGGAAAGATCTTCGAGCTCTGATTTTATGGCATATAAACCCAAACGATGGGCGAGGGGTGCATATAGATAAATGGTTTCTGATGCGATTTTAAGTTGCTTGTGTCGCGGCATAAAATCCATCGTCCGCATGTTGTGCAGGCGGTCGGCCAGTTTAATCAAAATTACCCTTACATCATCTGCCAGGGTAAGCAGCATTTTACGGAAGTTTTCGGCCTGTAAAGAGCTGTTGGTATCAAAAACGCCCGAAATTTTGGTTAAGCCATCTATAATTTTGGCGGTTTTCTTGCCAAATTCACGTTCAATATCTTCGAGTGTAATGTCGGTATCTTCTACCACATCGTGCAGCAGCGCACACACAATAGAGGTAGTTCCCAAACCAATTTCTTCGGCGGCAATTTGGGCAACGGCAATAGGATGATAAATATAAGGCTCGCCCGATTTACGGCGCATATCTTTATGGCTTTCGAGTGCCATATCAAAAGCTTTGCGGATTTCTTTCTTATCGCCCTTTTGTAAAGTAGATTTACTGGCGCGTAATAATGCCCTGTATCTTTTAAGAATCTCTTGCTTTTCTGCCTCTAAATCAATCACTAACTCTGTTTTCATTTGTATTTTTTGCGTAAAAATTGCGTCTTATTTATGAATAAAACTTATATTAGTTCTGTGGAACAACTAATATATGAAATAACACCTAACTTTGTAAAAGTATAAATTTATGAAAATTAAAGGGCTCTTTTTTCTTTGTATTGTAATGATTTATGGTGTTTCACTGCAGGCGCAGGAACCAGCTGCCCCGGTATTTCCTAAATTAGGTAAGAACGATACAATAAGAGTAGCCTCTACGAACGATAATGGGATCATGATTCCATGGATGCAGTTGCAGGATGTGACGATATTCGCCCCGCGGATATGGAAATCTCCGGCCGAGCAGGCAGCTTACAATCGTTTAAGGTACAATGTGTTAAAAGTAATGCCCTATGCTTTGTTTGCCAAACGCAGGTATGAGCAACTGGAGCAGGATTTAGCCAAAACGGCAGAAAAAAAGGAACAAAAACAACTGGTTAAACAATGTGATAAAGAAATTAAAGACATGTTTAACCGCGAAATAAAGGAATTAACGATTACCCAGGGACAGATTTTAACGAAACTGATTGATCGCGAAGTTGGCCGCACTACCTACGATATTGTTAAACAGACTAAAGGTGGCTTTGCCGCGTTTTCATATCAGATTGTTGCCCGTGTGGTTGGCCACAATTTAAAAAGCACTTACGATCCGACGGAGGATAGGGATATCGAATCCATTATCCGCACTTCGGGTTTTTATCAATAAAATAATAATGCAGGAAAGCATTCCGAATATTTATCCCTTTAAGGTTAAGAAAATTAATGGCGAAGATCAGCCTTTATCTGCCTACCGGAATAAAGTAGTACTCATCGTAAATACCGCATCAGCCTGTGGCTTTACCCCGCAACTGAAAGAATTACAGCAATTGAAAGACGAAATCAATCATCCCGACTTCGAGATATTAGGTTTCCCTACCAACGATTTTGGTCAGCAGGAGCCTTTGGATGGTAACGATATCACCTCCTTTTGCGAAGTTAATTATGGAGTTCAGTTTCCGGTTTTTGATAAAATAATGGTGCGTGGCAAACTGATGCATCCACTTTACCAGTTTTTGAGCGATAAAAAACAAAACCATAAACTGAGTTCGAAACCCCGCTGGAATTTTCATAAATACCTGCTAAACCGAAATGGCGAACTGGTAGATTTTTATCTGCCTTTTACCAAACCTTTAAGTACAAAAATCAAGAAGAAAATTCAGCAACTGCTGAATCAAAATGCCCGTTAAAACTTATGAAATTAGATATATTAGTTATAGCCGTTCATCCTGACGATGCTGAGCTTTGCTGTTCAGGAACAATTTTAAAACATATTGCACAAGGTAAAAAGGTTGGTATTGTTGATCTTACCCGTGGCGAGCTGGGTACACGCGGTACTGCCGAAACCCGTGATGAAGAAGCTGCAGATTCGGCCAAAATATTAGGATTGCATGTGCGCGAAAATCTCGGTATGCGCGATGGCTTTTTCCAGAATGATGAGTTCCATCGTTTAGAGGTGGTTAAAGTGATCCGTAAATATCAGCCTGAAATTATTTTAAGTAATGCTTTGGAAGATCGTCACCCAGACCATGGAAGGGCAGGTGACCTGGTTTTCGATTCCGTATTTTTATCGGGTTTGCCTAAAATTGAAACGGTTTTAAATGGTGTTAAACAGGAAGCGCACCGCCCGAGGTTACTTTTACAATACATTCAGGACCGTTATTTAAGGCCTGATATTATTGTTGATATTTCTGATCATATGGATACCAAAATCAAATCGATTCAGGCCTTTAAAACACAGTTTTATAATCCGGATGTAGCAGGTCAGCAGACTTATATCTCCTCTCCAGAGTTTTTTGAAAGTGTAATTGGCCGTGCAAGAGAATTCGGAAAGAGTATAGGCGCCACTTTTGGCGAGGGTTTTACTTCTAGGAAATTGTTAGGTGTTGATAACCTGTTTGACTTGAGATAGCAAAGTTATTCTTAACCATGTAAGAAATATAAGGCAACATAAGTTTATGTGTACTCTTATGATTTATGAGGTTAAGACGCTATCAACTCCAATATTTTGAGACAGCGAAGCTAAATTTAACCATATAAGAAATATCAGGCATAAGTTTTATGTCCTTTTATGACTTATATGGTTAAGATGTCATTGAACTGGCAAGTCTCATAGCGCCCGTCCATCTGAACAAAATCATGCCTTATTTGTTATTCTGAAAACGAATAATAATGGCGAATATATTTTCTTCTCTCAAAAACGCGTACAAGCTTTTTAAACATGTAGATTTTGATAAGTTAGATGCCTTGTCGAAAAAGGTCGATCTGCCTAAAATGGTCGAAACAATTTCTAACCTGGACGATAAACAAATCCAGGGGATGATGAAAATGATGGGTGGAGGGCAGAAAAAGAAAGAATTGCCACCTATTGAAGGCGATTTTTATCATTTGGGCGATGAAGCATTAAAAGATGAAGACCGTGAGCTCCAATTAAAAGTGCGCGCCTTTTTAGAAAAGGAAGTTAAGCCGATTGTAAACCAGTATTGGAACAGGGCCGAGTTTCCTTTTGAAATTATTCCCAAACTTGCTGAACTAAATATTTGCGGATTAACTTATCAGGGGTATGGCTGCCCGGGAAAATCTAACCTGATGGAAGGTATCTTAGCCATGGAAATGGCCAGGATTGATACCTCTATTTCTACTTTTTTTGGTGTGCAAAGCGGATTGGCCATGGGCTCTATTTATTTGTGTGGATCGGAAGCGCAAAAGCAGCAGTGGTTGCCTTTAATGCAACAGTTTAAAATTATCGGCGCATTTGGTTTAACTGAACCTGAAGTAGGCTCAGCTGCGGCTGGAGGCTTAACTACAACCTGTAAAAGGGTAGGTGGGAAATGGATTTTAAACGGGCAGAAGAAATGGATTGGTAATGCAACCTTTGCCGATATACTGGTGATCTGGGCAAGGGATGAAGAAAGTAGTGAGGTAAAAGGCTTTATTGTTAAAAAGGATAATCCGGGTTTTGCAGTAGAAAAAATGCAAAATAAAATGGCACTCCGCATTGTGCAGAACGGGCTCATTACTTTAACCAGTTGCGAGGTAGAAGAGGCAGATCGTTTGCAAAATGCCAACTCATTTAAAGATACGGCAAAGGTTTTACAGATGACCCGTGCAGGTGTAGCCTGGCAAGCGGTTGGCTGTGCCCGTGGTGCCTACGAAAATGCGCTTGATTATACCCGCACACGTAAACAGTTTGGAAAGCCAATTGCGTCTTTCCAGCTGATTCAAAACCATTTGGTAGAAATGTTATCGAATTTAACTGCGATGCAGACCCTGTGTTTTCGATTATCTCAGTTGCAGGACCAGGGCTTGCTTAAAGATGAGCATGCATCATTAGCCAAGGTTTTTTGCTCATTACGTACGCGCGATGTAGTAAGCAAGGCACGTGAGGTAATGGGCGGTAATGGTATTTTGCTAGAGTATAATGTGGCCCGTTTTGTTGCCGATGCAGAGGCTATTTACTCTTATGAAGGTACCAAAGAGATTAATACGCTGATAGTTGGGCGGGCAATAACAGGTTTTTCGGCTTTTGTTTGATTAATCTAATGGTTTGTGTCTTCACAGACCATATATAGATATAGTATAATTAGAGTTGATCCAGCCCCTTGGAGTGCTTATTTCGGTCTGTGAGGACACAGACCGATAGGGTTAAAAAGGATGCTTATTAAACGCCACCTGACTCATGGCGCTTTTTTCGTACAAGGCAATGCAATTTTTGTTAAAAACCGGATCAAAATTTACTTCGCCGGGTTGTAAGCTTTGCGGAACATTGGCATTTTGCATAAAGAAGTACACTTTGGTATTTCCATATTTGGTATGGGGCATTAAATTGCCATAATCTTCGAGCTCCTTCCAAACTGTATCTTTAACCGTTACCACATAAATGCGTTGCACCGGACCGGTATTGTTGGCGTTCCTGTACTTCACAATTTCTTTGAAACCAGCTTTCATATCCTCAATTCCGGGTTGGTTAAAAGTGTCTTTAACCATAAAGAAAACCAGAATTAAAACAATTGCGGTAATGGTATAAATAAGAGATTTTCTGCTCATGCCTACAATAAAGGCAATATTTTTTCCATAACCGTCAGGCCTTCGTCAATATGTTTTTGTTCAATGCAAAGTGCCGGACGGAAGCGAATGGTTTTTTCGCCACATCCCAGAAACATCACGTTGTTTTCCAGTCCTTTGCTGATAAAATTATTACGCATTTCTTTATTTGGGAAATCGAATGAGCAAAGTAAGCCTCTGCCGCGCACATTGCTCATCTGATCGAAACGGCGGGCTAAATTTTCAAGTTGATTGCTTAAATATGCACCAACTTTTGTAGCATTATCGCAGAGTTTATCTTCTGCTATAATCTGAAGAATTTGCGTTGAACGTACCATATCTACCAGGTTACCGCCCCAGGTAGAGTTAATGCGGCTGGGTACCTTAAATACATTGGTTTCAATTTCGTCTATTTTTTTACCTGCCAAAATACCGCAAACCTGCATTTTTTTACCAAAGGCCAGAATGTCCGGGCGAGCCTTTTCGCTAAAGTGCTGGTGGCACCAGAATTTACCTGTTAAGCCAACACCGGTTTGTACTTCATCGTAAATTAAACAGGCTTCATTTTCATCAGCGAGGGCTTTTAGCTGGATCAGGAATTCTTCGCGCAAATGGTTGTCGCCACCTTCTGATTGGATTGGCTCTACAATAATGGCGCAGATCTCATCTTTATTATCGGCAAATGCCTTTTTAATCTGGGCGATTGCGATTTCTTCAGTTTCTATAGCATGAGAAAGATTATTGCCCGATAGCGGAAACTTAACCTCCGGAACCGAAACTCTGGGCCAATCGAACTTGGCAAACCACTTGGTTTTATCGGGTAGGGTATTGGTTAGGCTCAAAGTATAGCCTGTTCGCCCGTGGAAAGCTCTTTCAAAATGCAGTACCTTAAAGCCTTTTTCACTGGTATATCCTTTGGCAAAGTTCTTTTGCACTTTCCAGTCCATGGCTACTTTAAGTGCATTTTCGACCGCTAAACCACCACCTGCGATAAAAAAAGCATGGTGCAGGTAACCGGGGATACCCACTTCGGAGAAAGTTTCTACAAATTGGGCATATTGCTGGGTATAAACATCAGAGTTTGATGGATTGGCTAATGCTGCCTGAAAGAGACTTTGCTTAAAGGCCTCATCATTGATCATTTTGGGGTGGTTGTATCCCAAAGGAACAGATGCAAAACAGGTGAAAAAATCGAGCAGGGTTCTGTTGTGTTTCGAATCATAAATATACGCGCCATGACTCTTTTCCATATCGTAAGTCAGATCGAAACCATCAGCTAAAATGTGCTTACTTAACGATTCACTAACGCGGTTTGCAGGTACTGTTAATTGATACATAAACTTGGTTTTGGTATAATCCAAATTTAGTAAAATGTGCCTGAAATTAAAATTTAAGCACTTTTTGAACCTGTAAAGCAAAAAATAGGTTTAAACAGTTTAAAGTATGTTTATGGACAAATTTGTGTTTTGGACTTCACAGATGTGGAAAACTTCTTGTCTAAAAATCCTGCCCAATAACATCTTCTTTTTATGATTTTCCCTAATAATTTAAAACTTAATCGATAGTTTTTCCGATACCAGCGCATTATCTTTATAGTACTCGAAAAACCAGTTCCCATCTTTTTTAAGGACGATGCCGCTGGTGCTGCTGTTGCTGGCGATAAAGTAATCGGCAACGGTAGTTTTGAGTAAGGTGAGTACTATTTTGGGAGTCGAATCAATTAACTGATAGCCGTTGTTAATGGCTTGGGCATATAAAAGTGCTTCAGCCTGTTTGGTTGTGGCTGTAGCAGGTTGATTGACAGGTGCAGGTGGGGTAACGGGGGCAGGAGCAGCTGTTTTTACTTCCTGAACCGGCTTTACAGGCGTAGCATTAACTACAGTAGTGCTGCCCGCTTCGTAATGTAAATCGCCGAAGGAGCTAAAAGCATCTCTCATGGCGGCATTGTAAGATTGTTTGTATTCTTTTTCCCTGCTTTTGCCTTCTTTACTTTTCAGTACAACATTTCCTTTGCAGTCTTTAAGCAAAATGGTCAGGTTGGTTACAAACATGCTGTTGTGTTCCTCTACCTCAACTACCAAAGCCCTGCACCTGTCGGTTGCAATTTCTGACGGTATTTCAGTATTATCGTAATACACAGTAAAGCCTTTATCTTCAAAAAGTGCTTTGGCCAGCACATTTAAATTATATTGATTGGGTTGTTTAAGAAAACTGAATTTTTCGGGTACAATTAAATACTTGTAATTAATAGTGTTCGACTGTCCTTTTGCCGCAAACGATAAAGCCAAAAGAATTATAAAAAAATATGTTTTCATAACAGTTATTTCAGTGGAAATTAGATTCTGGTTCAAGTTATGCAATGAAATAGAGAATATCAAATTTGCCTAAAATTAGCCTGATTTAAACACGCCGTTACAGCGATTAAGTTTATGTAATTCACAACTTTATTAACATTTTTACTGCAATGTGTATAAATATTCATACTACATCTATTAATTTGTGGTGTTGGTCTATTTCTGTCGCTTTAAATCACAATGAATAATACCTTTATAATAAGAATCAAATCAACGGGACGATTTAGAAATCTTATTGAGGCTCTACAGCAATGTGGAGCCTTTGCTGTTTCCTGGAAGTGGAAATATTCTCATCTTAAAACTTATCCTGCATTCCGAACAGTCCCATCAAGCCCCCCGTATGGATGGCCAAAATACGATCATTGCGATGGATTTGCCCTTTTTTTTCTAAATCGCAAATGGCATAAAACATTTTTGCGGTATAAACAGGGTCTAAAAGCAATCCGGTTTGGCCTGTAAAGGTTTTAATAAAATGAATCAGTTCTGGAGTGGTTTTGGCGTAACCGCCGAAGTGGTAATCTAAATGCAGCGCTAATTGTTTATTTATTGTTGTGTACCTGGCGATTTCTTCTGCTATAAATCCGCCACCTTTTAAAACTGGTACAACATGAAGTTTGGCAGGAAGTTGTTGCTGCTGAATGCCTTTAAGTAAACCCGTAGCAGTTGTCCCAGTACCGGCTGCGCAAAAAATATGATCGTAGGTTTCGGTTAGCTCACCAATTATTTCTGCACAACCAAACGTAGCTTCTGCCGATGCGCCACCTTCATCTATAAAATAAGCTTCGGCGTTGTTTGCAAAATGGTTTTCAAAAAGCTGGTGTTTATTGCGGTAACTTTCGCGGTCGGTAAAAATCAGTTCCATGCCGAATAAGCTGCATAGCAACAGCATTTCGTTTTTTACCATTTCGCCGCGTACAAAAGCTGTAGCTTTTAAACCCGATCTTGCTGCTGCGGCGGCAGTGGCCACTAAATGATTGGAATAAGCCCCGCCAAAAGTAACCAGCTGTGTTTTATTTTCAGCCCTTGCTTTAGCCAGTATGTATTTAAGCTTGCGCCATTTATTGCCCGAAATGTAGGGGTCGATCAGGTCATCGCGTTTTACCGATAAATGGTTAAACGGAGTAAAGGCTATTTTTTGTACCGGACTAAAGATTTCTGTAAACACGTGTAAAAATAAAAAACACCCGCAATACGCAGGTGTTTTTTATTTTTTATATGCTTGTGGATAGGGGCTTATTTACCTATACCAAATCCAAAACCAGCATTAACTACACTGTATTTCGCCTGTGTATAAGAGGTGTAAAACTTAAAGAAACCAAATTTTAACTGGAAACCTAAACTTCCCCTTACACCATCAATATCAGTTTGTTTAACCGATACCGGGTCAACATAGGTGGCATTGGTTCCACCATCGGTAAATTGATAAGTACCTAAGGCTTTTAAATTGGTGTTTGAAGTTTGGTAACCTACGCTGGCAAAAGGAGTAAAAAATAGGATTTGCTTCGAAACAATAGCATCGAAATTTACACCATTAAATTTGGCATCGATACGTTGGTTAGAATTGCCCGTATTGTTGATATCTAAAGGCAAATCGTATTTATATTGGGTAAAACCTCCTGCTATGGCAACATCTACCGGAAACAATTTTTCAGCGGTTGAGCCCATAAATAAAGGTAAAAGTTCAACCTTTGCACCAAAACCAATCATTGATAAGCTTCCTAAATCGCTGCCCAGTTTTATTTTAGGCATGGCCCTTAAAGTAATATCGATATTTTTTGGCAATCCCAGTGTAGCCTGTATTTGTGCTGCCGGTACCACATGGAAACCAACACCCTGTGGCAGATTAAAAAATTTACCCGTTGGAATACCGCTACTGGTATAAATTTGCATTTTGCCGCCTTCATGGTCATCGCCGAAAGCAGTTGGGCCAATTGAAGAAGCACCAGGAGCTGGTTTAATGTTACCCAAACCCAGGGTATTTACATCGTAACTTCTGCCCGATTGCGGTACAAAAGAAGCCGAAGCCGATACACGCACATCGAATTTTAAAAAACCTTTTGATTTGGCGGTATTCGTCCAGCCATCGGTTAAGCCCAATCCTAAACCTTTGTACAAGGGATCGAAATAGGCGTTAATTAATTTAGTCGCATCAGCCGGGCCCGAAACAAATAGGCTTCCAACATCCTGCTGTGCACTGGCTTTTTGAGCCGTTACCAGTAAAAACAAGGCACACAGTGCCTTTAAAGCGTAGCATTTTCTCATATAATAATTTGATTTATAGTAAAGATAAAGCTGTTTTTCGCAAAACTGTAATCATTAAACAATTCTTGCTGTTAAAAGTTTATTTTTGCACCATGGAAAATGTGGTCGAAGTGCAGGAATCGGAAGAGCAGGAATTATATGAACATTTAAAAATTATTGTCGATAAAGGGCAGTCCTTACTGCGTATCGATAAATTTTTAATGGTGCGTGTAGAAAATGCTTCGCGAAACCGTATTCAGAATGCCATTGATGCAGGTAATGTGCTGGTTAACCAGAAGCAAATCAAATCGAGTTATAAGGTAAAACCTTTTGATGAGATTTCGATAGTTTTACCACATCCGCCACGCGACACAGAAGTTTATCCCGAAGATATCCCGCTGGATATTATTTACGAAGACAGCGATTTGCTGGTGGTGAATAAACCCGCTGGGATGGTGGTACATCCAGGCTTTAACAACTACACTGGTACTTTGGTTAATGCCCTGGCTTTTCACTTTGAACAGCTGCCCCAGTTGCCGGGTAACGATGGACGCCCGGGTTTGGTGCACCGCATTGATAAAGATACCTCAGGTTTATTGCTCATTAGTAAAAACGAAAAATCGATTACCCATTTGGCCCGTCAGTTTTTCGACCACAGCATTACGCGTAAGTATATCGCACTGGTTTGGGGCGATATTGAAACCGATGGTACCGTTACGGGCTACATTGGCCGCAGTGCCAAAGACCGCCGCGTGATGGATATTTACGATGACGAAGAAAAAGGGAAATGGTCCGTAACGCATTATAAAGTTTTAAAACGTTTGGGTTATGTTACTTTAATTAGCTGCGAACTCGAAACCGGCCGTACACACCAGATCAGGGCGCACATGCAGCACATTGGCCATCCGTTGTTTAGCGATGCCATGTACGGTGGTGATAAGATTTTGAAAGGAACTACGTTTAACAAATATAAACAGTTTGTAGAAAATTGTTTTGAGCTATTGCCCCGCCAGGCTTTGCACGCACAGAGTTTAGGTTTTATACATCCAACAACTAAAGAATATATGTACTTTGAATCTCCACTGCCGGAAGATTTTAAAGCAGGTTTAACTAAATGGGAAAATTATATCGCTACATCATAAAATATGCTTCAACAGTACCTTTTATTTAATGATGAATTTCATGCGACAGATGCTCCTGTTTTAAGTGCTTCTAACCGGTCTTTCAAATTTGGCGATGGTTTGTTTGAAAGCATGCGGATGATTAATAACAAGCTGCAATTTGCCGATTTACATGCTGACAGGCTAACCGCAGGCATGAAAGCCTTGAAAATGGACGGACATGCCCTGATGGACGATTATTTTTTACGCCAAAAAACTGCCGATCTGGCCAAAAGGAACAAGTGGAACGGCAATGTGCGTTTTCGCCTTTCAATTTACAGGGAAGGGGCAGGCGTTTATACGCCCGAAATCAATAAAGCTGGTTATGTTTTGGAGGGGATTCCCTTAAGTGCTTCTTCCTACGAATTAAACAGCAAAGGCCTGATTATAGATGTTTTTGACGAAATGACCAAACCGGTTAACAAACTGTCTAACTTTAAAACCTCTAATGCCCTGCTTTATGTTATGGCCGGACTTTTTAAAAGCCAGAACCGTTTAGATGAGGCCATGATTTTAAATCAGCATGGTTTTTTGTGCGAAAGCATTAGCGCCAACGTTTTTGTAGTGTACAACAAACAGGTTTATACCCCCGCATTAACCGAAGGTTGCGTGAGCGGCGTGATGCGTACCGTTATTATGCAGCTTTGCAAAATGAATGATATTCCTTTAATCGAAGCCCAGATTAATCCCGAAATATTAAAAGCCGCCGAAGAAGTTTTTATTACCAATGCCACCCAGGGCATACAATGGGTAATGGGCTATGGCCGTAAACGTTATTTTAACGAAGTGTCGAAGCTTTTAATTGATAAACTGAACGCTTTGTAGCCGTTTCTTATACCCTCGCGGGGTAAATCCCTTTTGCCTCGCCGATGTTACATTTTATTTCTATCAGTTTGTGTTTGCCTGAACTATATTTTTAGTATAATTGGTTACACACACAAATTTAACCGAAATGAAAAAATTACTCATTCTCGTAATGGCTTGCTATGGCCTGAACGCGCGTTCACAACAGTTGAACGAATCCAGAAACTTTCTGTACTTCTATTCAGATTCTACAGTTTATGCACAAAAAATCAGATTGCGACCCGATTTTAGCGGCGGGTGGTCGCTCCGCGCCGATTCAAGGCGGGTGCCGGTAGCGCAAGTTAAGTTTTTTAACAATCAGGATGGTTTCTTTGCCAACACGCGCAGACTCAGCCTCTTGGGCGAAGCCACTTTTGCTGAGCGGATTATTGAAGGTAAAATTAATCTTTATCAGGAAGTGCTTTATGATAATGTGCCGATTGAAGGAGAGTATTACGGCTTTAGAGATTACAGGCGACAGGCTGTAAATACACGTATGTTCCTTAACAAGGGCTATTCCGATCTTGAAAGGGTAAACTATCGAAATTTAAACGAGGCGATGGCCGATAACCCAAAAAGTTTAGCCTTACTGAGGGAGTATAAAAGCCGTAAGAGTTTAGGAATTGTAATGTATGTTGCCGCCGGGGCAGCAATTATTGCCAGTGGGATTACATTGATGTCTAACTCAGGCTTTAAGCAAAGCAGTGCTGGCTTTGGCGGAATGCCAAAATATGAAGACCGCAGTTATACCGGTAGTTTTGTTTTGCTGGGGCTTGGTGCCGGTTTGAGTTTAGGAGGTTACCTGGTTGGCGAATCGGGTAAAAAAAGCATCGAAAGGGCTATCGATAACTATAACCGCTAATGTTTAGAATATTAACCAGACAGGCCTGATTAAGGGACTGTCTGGTTATTTTATGAGTTTATTAATCCGGTTACAAACGCATTCCTCTTAAAAAATCTTCAATCAGCATGCGTTTTTTACCTTCGTATTGGATGTCTAAGAGTTTAATAAAGCCATCTTTAGCGGCAAATTTTAAATAGGTTTTACCATCGGTTAAAAAGCCTCCGGCAACAATACCCGGTTCTTTATCTTCTAATTCAGCCTTAAATATTTTTAAGGTTTTATCGTTTAAAAAAGTAAAAGCCGTAGGGTATGGGCTCAATCCCCGGATTAAATTGTAAATCGCTTGCGCCTGATTGTTCCAATCGATTTTGCAATCGTCTTTAAAAATTTTAGGGGCATGTTTTAAATCGCCGCTTTGCGGTTGAGGTTGCTCGCTAACCTCGCCGGCTTCAATTGCTTTAAGTGTTTTTACCAGCAGGTTGGCGCCAACGTGCATCAGTTTATCATGCAGCTCGCCGGCGGTTTCATCATCGGCAATGGCAACACTGTCGCTCAGGATAATATTTCCCGTATCAATTTCGTGCGTAAGGAAAAAGGTAGTTACACCACTTTCTTTTTCTCCGTTTATAATGGCGTGGTTTATGGGCGCAGCACCACGGTATTGTGGTAAAAGTGAGCCATGGAGATTTATGGTTCCCTTTGGCGGCATATTCCATACCACTTCTGGTAACATTCTGAAAGCCACTACAACCTGTAAATCGGCTTTATAGCTGGCCAGTGTTTCCAAAAATTCAGGGTTCTTTAGTTTTTCAGGCTGTAACACCGGAATATGCTTTTCAACTGCGTATTTTTTTACTGCACTTTCATTAAGCTTTTGCCCGCGGCCTGCAGGCCGGTCTGGTGCAGTTACTACCGCAACAACATCAAAATTGGCTTGTACCAGTGCATCTAACGATGACACAGCAAAATCGGGCGTACCCATAAAAACTATTCTCATAAGAAAATGTTGTGTTCTAAAATAACGTGGCTAGCCACTTAAAGTTTTGCAAAATAACTAAAAATAAACCCATACTTACAGGCAAAAAATGGTACAAGGCAAAGATGTTGTAAAAGCAAGTGGATTGGTGTATGTAACTGACAGTATGCCTGGGATATACCGGAAAGGCAAACCTGGTAAGTTTCATTATACAGATAAAGATGGAAATAAAATTACCGATGAGAAACACCTCGGGCGGATTAAAGCGCTTGTAATACCACCCGCCTGGCAAAACGTTTGGATTGCCAATAAACCCAATGCCTATTTACAGGTTACGGGAATTGATGCCGCCGGGCGCAAGCAATACAAATACCACGCAAAATGGACCAGTCGCCGCGCTGAAGATAAATATTTTCGTCTGCTCGAATTTGGAAAAGCCCTGCCCAATGCACGGAAAAACCTGCAGAAAGATCTTCGCCGAAAAGATTTCGACGAGCGTAAAGTACTGGCTATTTCTGTTGATGTACTCCAAAAAACACTGATTAGAGTAGGGAACGAGAGTTACAAGCAATTGTATGGCTCTTTTGGACTTACCACCTTGCGCGATAAGCATGTAAAAATAAATGGAAGTAAGATTTCCATGGATTTTGTGGGCAAAAAAGGAGTACAGCAAAAAGTAGAGCTGAACGATCGCACACTGGCTAAATTGGTAAAAAAATGCAGGGATATTCCGGGGCAGGAACTTTTTCAGTTTTATACTAATGGCAGCGAACATAAAAGCATCGATTCGGGCAAAATAAATGCCTACATTAAAGAAATTACCGGCGATGATTTTACAGCAAAAGATTTCAGAACCTGGGGCGGAACCCTCGAGGCCATGCGGCAGTTTGCCCAGTGCCAGATTAATGAAAATGCCGGTTTAAACAGTAAAAAAACAATTGTGGCTGTTTTAGATTGTGTGGCAAAGAAACTGGGCAATACCCGGGCGGTATGCAAGAGTTCGTATGTTTACCCACTTTTACTCACCGCTTACGAGAACAATGAGCTTGAAAAATACCTGAAAAAGATAAATAACAATTCGTATAAGGGCAAGGTAGGTCTGGAGCACAACGAAAAGGTGTTATTATCTTTCTTAAAATCAGCTAGCAAGTAAAAAAAGCAATTATATTTGTTTTTTATCCTTTTATGCAAATCAACCTCGACGATACAGCCAATATTTTCAATACGCTTATAGAAGAGTCTCCAATGCCAATAGCGCTCTATATTGGCGAAAATATGGTTATTCAGGTGGCCAATAGGGCCATACTTAAAGCCTGGGGCAGAGATGCATCAGTAATAGGTCAGGAACTGGCCCTTGCATTGCCCGAGTTAAAAGATCAGCCCTTTCTCGGTATCCTGAATCAGGTAAGAACTACCGGGGTAGCTTACGAAGCCAAAGAAGATAAGGTGCTACTTTTAAACAATAACGTACTTCAAACCTATTATTTCGATTTTATATATAAACCCTTAAAGGATACCGACGGAAATGTTTGGGGCATTTTAAATAATGCTACCGATGTTACCGAGCTGGTAAATGCCAAGTTTAAAGTTGAGCAAAGTGAGGCACTGTTTCGGCAAATGATTTATGATGCCCCGGTGGCCATTGGCATTTTGAGGGGGAGAGATTTGATTATTGAAGACGCCAACGATGATTTGCTGAAAATATGGGGAAAAAGTAAAGCTGTAATTGGTTTAAAACTTTTAGATGGACTACCCGAAATTATCGGCCAGCCTTTTCCAGATCTTTTAGATGAGGTTTACAATAGCGGTGTTGCACATTATGGTTACGAAACCATGGCCCGGCTGGAGCGAAATGGGATTTTAGGTGATTTTTATTTCAATTTTGTTTACGATCCGATTTTTGGTCAGGATGGACAGGTTTCGGGTATTATGGTAGTAGCCAATGAAGTTACCGGACAGGTTATCTCAAAAATGGAAGCTGCAAAAAGTGAGGAGCGCTTTCGTAATTTCATGTACGATATACCGATGGCCACCGCGTATTACGAAACAGAAAATCTCATCATCAGGCTGGCTAACGATGAAATGCTCCGTTTTTGGGGTAAAGATAAAAGTATAATCGGTAAAACTGTTGTAGAAGCAATCCCCGAATTGAACGTACAGCCATTTGTAAGTATTCTACAAGAGGTATACCGAACCGGAATAACCTATCATGCCGATCAGGAAGAAGCCCGTTTAATTGTTGATGGCAAAGAACAAAAACGCTGGTTCAGCTTTACTTACAAGCCGCTTAAAGATGCAGATGGCCAGGTTTATGCCATTATCCACGCCGCAGTGGATGTAACCAAGCAAGTGCAGTTACAGCAGCAAAAAGACGAATTTTTGGGTATTGCCAGTCACGAATTAAAAACACCTGTTACCAGTATTAAAGCCTATGCGCAGGTGCTCGAGCGGATGATCAGGAACGAAGGTGATGAGAAAAAGGCCAATATGGTGCATAAAATGGATCTCCAGTTAAACCGCTTAACCGGCCTGATCGGCGATTTACTGGATGTGACCAAAATTCAGTCGGGTAAAATGACCTTTAACCCGGTTGAATTTGACTTTGATGCTGCGGTTGAAGAGATTGTGGAGGAAATGCAGCACATTAGTTCTAAACATAAAATCATTTGTGCTTTAGCCAGTAAGGCCATTGTTTTTGCAGATAAAGAACGCATTGGACAGGTTATTACCAATTTTCTCTCGAATGCAATTAAATACTCTACTGATGCCAGTGAGGTAGAAGTTACAACTTTTAGTCAGGATGGCGAAGTAATACTAAGCGTTAAAGATTACGGCATCGGAATTTCGAAAGATATGCAACACCTGGTGTTCGACCAGTTTTATCGTGTTGACGGAAATTTACAACATACCTACCCCGGTTTGGGTTTAGGCCTTTATATCTCGGCCGAAATTATAAAAAGTGAAGGTGGCCGGATTTGGCTTGAAAGTACTGCCGGGCAAGGCGCTACTTTTTTCTTTGCACTAAACATAAAATTGTTCAGATAATACAGTTGGCTGCAATCTGAACGATCGATTATGTTTTTGGTGCTTTTTTTATCGGATGTACCGGTTGCTCTTCGTTTTCGCGCTGCTTAGCCGGATTATTCGTTTTAACAGGCTTGTTGGGTAAGCTGTCGTTTTCTTTTCTCACCGTTTTATGGTCAACAGGCTCTCTGCCTTTTGGAACCTCTTCCTGATAATTGCTTCCAGGTTTATCGCTTTTAACTTTTGGACCGCTCATATTGTTAATTGTTAATGTTAAAAGGTTTTAAGGTTGAAATGTTGCTAGCACCCAGCCAAATCCTTTAATTAATAACAATGCTTTAGCGGTTAAGTTTGAAAAATTGCGCTTTCCATTCACTCAGCCATCCAATAATTTACTCGATGCGTCTTTACGGATAAAGCAGATACTTTTTACGCATGGTTTTGTAAGCACTCAGCCCTGGTTCCCAGCTGGCCCTGATTTCGGCTTCGCTTTTTCCATCAATAATCTGTTGCCTGAAATCGCCAGAGCCAACCAATTTTTCAATGGTGCCCATTTCTTTGCTTAGTTTAGAGTTAAAAAAGTCTTCTTTTTTAGGCGATGCCTGATACAGTGAAATTAACCACGATAAATTAACCTGTTTGCTTTTGCGTAGTTCGGCCGTATCGTAGGTTCTTAAATCCAGTCCGTAACAAACCTGATCCTGAAACAAAGGTGTTTCCGACATACCTTTTATGCTGGTAGGGGTAAAGCTGAAATCGAATTTTCCTTTCAGGTAAGGTGCCCCAACAATAGTAAAGGGAAACTGGGTGCCACGACCATGGTTTAAATAAGTGCCTTCAAATAAACAGGTTGAAGGATAAAGCAGAATAGCTTGCTGTGTATTTAAGTTAGGCGATGGTTTAACCGGTAAGGTGTATTCCATATCATGGTTGTAATTGGCGTTTTTAATCACCGTAATCTTACACTTCACCTTATCTTTTAACCAGCCTTCGCCATTTAACATTTGCGCATATTCGCCAACGGTTAAACCATGTGCAATAGGAATAGGCTGTATGCCGATGCCCGATTTAAACTTAGGATCCAGAATTGGGCCATCAATTAAATAGCCGTTTGGGTTTGGCCGGTCTAAAATCAGCAACGTTTTTTTGTTGGCTGCACAGGCTTCCATAACATGTTGCAGGGTATTGATGTAGGTATAAAAACGAACACCCACATCCTGTATATCGAAAACCATAATGTCAATATCGGCCAGATCTTCAGCCGTTGGGGTACTGTGTTTACCGTAAAGTGAAATGGCTTTGATACCGGTTTTGGTATCAACATCATCATTAACCGTAACGCCGGCACTTGCATTTCCTCTAAATCCATGTTCGGGGCCAAATATTTTCTGGATTTTAACGCCTAATTTTAAGAGGCTGTCAACCGAGGTTTGTGTGCCAATTACTGAAGTAGGGTTAACCACCATACCCACCCGTTTACCTTTTAAAAGCGGCAGGTATAATTCGGTTTGCTCGGCACCGGTTTTAAGCGCTGATGGCAGTTTCATTTTCCTGATCATCAGTTTTTTGTTTTCCAGGCCTTTGCCTGCAACTTCCTTTTCAAGCGGTTTGGGTTGTCCACAGGCCGATAAGGCAATTAAACTGGTTAAAGCAAAGCTGAGGTATTGTTTCATATCCGGTATATTCTAATCTTGCATGGCTGCGGCAAAACAATTTATCCTTGTTATTGGTATTGCTTTGGGCACGGCAGCATTATTGTTAAAGTTGCTTATTTATTTTCGAAAATGCCATTTTTTAAAAGGAATTGAGCATTTTTGTTACTTAGAAACCTGTTAAAATTGAATTTCGAATATTTTATAGCCGGGCGGATAGCCGTTAAATCAGAACGTACATTTTCAAAGCTTATCGTTCGTATTGCGATAGCGGGCGTAATGCTGAGTTTGGCGGTTATGATCCTCTCTATTGCCATCATTAAAGGCTTTAAAACCGAAATTAAGGATAAGGTACGTGGTTATTTGGGCGATGTACAAATTACACGCTACGATCTGAACAACTCGTTTGAGCATTCGCCATTTGTTTTAGATGATACCACTAAAAACGAGCTCAAAAATAATCCCAATATCGAATATTTTTATCCCTTTGCCACCAAGCCTGGTATTCTTTCGGCCAATAACGAAATAGAAGGAATAAATTTTAAAGGGGTAGATAAAAGTTATAACTGGTCTTACATTAAAAAACACCTGATTAGTGGCAGCATCATCAATTTTGCCGATAGCACAAAGGCCATGCAGGAATTATTGATTTCGAATTACACCGCCAATCGCCTAAAATTGAAAACGGGTGATGATTTTATCATGTATTTTGTACAGAACCAGTTGCGCCCGCGGAAGTTTAAAATTGTAGGCATTTACGATATTGGTGTAGAAGATATTGATAAGGGTTTTGTTTTGGGTAACCTGAATATTATTAAGCGTTTAAATAATTGGGCGCATAACGAGATTGGTGGAATAGAAATCAGGATTAAGGATTTTAGCAAACTGCAGCCTGTTGCCGATGAGATTTATGAAAAACTGCCACGTAACCTGCGTTCTTTTTCTATTGAAGAAAACTTTCCCAATATTTTTACCTGGCTTGGGTTGTTAGATGTGAATACAAAAGTGTTATTAATTTTAATGCTGATTGTAGGAGTAATTAATATGGTTACCGCTTTGTTAATCATGATTTTAGAGCGTACCAACATGATTGGGATGCTTAAATCGTTTGGCGCCAGCAACTGGAGCATTATGAAGATTTTCCTTTACAATGCGGCTTACCTGATTGGAATAGGGCTATTGCTAGGCAATATTTTAGGCCTGGGTTTAGGTTTTTTTCAGCAGGCTACACATATTTTCAAACTTAACCAGGCATCCTATTTTTTAGCCTATGCACCAATCGAATTTCATTTTATTGATGTACTGCTACTCAATGTGGTAACGGTTGTGGTATGTTTAACTGTGTTGATTGTGCCTTCGCTGTTAATCAGCAAAGTTTCTCCGTTAAAAGCCATCCGTTTTAAATAGGGCATAAAAAAGCCTGGGTCATCAAATCAGATCATTTTCGACGCCCAGGCAACCTAAACCTAACTTTTTTATTCGTTCGCGTTAATTTGCTTTTTTTAAAATGTACTCATATTGCAGGTACACGTATGAGGTAGCTGCAGGGTTTTCGGAGGTAGCTGGCTTAAACTTCTTTTTAAGGGTGAGATCGGTAGCATTGCTTAAAACCTCATACTCTCCGTTTAAAATCATGTTCCAGTCAAAATCGGCGGTATATGCACCTTCATTAACAAAAACAGCCAGTCCTTTATTAAAGGTGTAAGTACCCGATCCTGCTGTGGGTTTACCGGTATTTTTGTAGGTGATGCTAAAACGCCCGTTTTTTAACGAAGCCGAAATAGGGTAGGTGTTCGGTACCGATTTTGCACTATTGGTTACAACCAGTAAACCTGTATAATCGCCATCGTTTACCACATCAACCTTGTCAGGCTTTTTACAGCCCAGCGATAGTCCCAGGGTAAATAACAGGATGGAGATTTTAGCTTTCATACTCCTTAAACGGAGACCGAAACCAAAACGCTACAGCTAAACTGAAATCCAGTCGGTTCCTTGTGTGCTATGCAGAAACTCTGTTCTGGGCGGTAGGTTTAAATAAGGGTAAGTTACCTTCGACAGATAAAGACCTGTAGGATGCGCCGGATCTAAAGTTTTGGGTGTTTGCAGGTTAATTAAAAGGCTTTCAAACTCATCCAAACTCAGTTCGCCTAATCCGGTTTTAAGGATTTTTCCCATTAAAATGCGGATCATTTTACTTAAAAAACGATTGCTGGCAATATGGAAGCGAATACGGTCGCCTTTTTCGTTCACAAATAAATCGGCTTCCATTACATTGCAAATGGTGTGTTCGTATTTATTGGGCTGGGTACAAAAGGCCCGGTAATCTTTGTATTGTGGAAGCAGATTTACAGCCGCTTTCATTTTTTGCAAATCCAGTTGCGGAGCCAGATAAAATGAGCTCTGGTTGCTTAAAAACGGATCTTTATAGGTATGGATAAAATAATCATACCTGCGCTGAACGGCATCGAAACGGGCATGTGGCAGGCCTTCCATTGGGATAATATCGAAAACAGCAATGTTTTGGGGTAAAGCTTTGTTTAAGCGGTAAAGCAAGTCAAAATCAAAGAGCTGATCGATATCGGCATGAAAGAAAAACTGACTGGCGTGTACATGCGCATCTGTTCGGCCGCAACCAATAATGGGAACAGGTTGTTTTAAAATTTTTTCCAATGCTTTTTCAATTACGGCTTGTACGCTAATGGCGCCCGGTTGTTTTTGCCAGCCGTTGTAATGCTGGCCCTGATAAGCAATGTGGAAGAAGTATCTCATTATTTTGGACTGCAATTTTACGGAAATTTTGGCATCAAGGGCATTAAATTCCTAATTTGCCGCTCAAATAACCGAAATGAACATTACTAATTGTCCCTGCGGAAGCGGTTTACTTTACCAAAACTGCTGTAAACCATATCATTTAAAACAAGAAAAGCCGCCTACTGCCGAAGCCTTAATGCGTTCGCGGTATTCTGCTTTTGTAGTTCACGATGGCGATTACCTGGTGGAAACCACACACAGCAGCAAAAGGAAAGGTAACAGCAAAGACGCCTATTTAAAAAGTGCAAAAAATACCAAATGGCTTAAACTCGAAATTGTGGGCGCAACTTTTGATACCGTAGAGTTTAAAGCTTATTACCTCAATAAGAAATTCCAAACCGAAGTATTGCACGAAAAATCGAACTTCAGGTTAGAAGATGGGAAGTGGTATTATGTGGATGGGGAGTTTTACTCATAATAAGAAATCACTAATGTTTTCAGGTGTTATCACTTTGGTTTCCACATCAAGATAAGCATTTAAGAACGTTTTTGGAAATTTAGCATTAGATTTAGGATTCCATTTAATTTCATAAGCACTCATTAATCCATTCCGTTCTTCAATGTAGTCAATCTCTTGCTGGGCATGTGTGCGCCAAAAATATTGGTTGCAGTTAATTTGTTGGTAGGCCAGAAATTTCACCCGTTCGCTAATAACAAAGTTTTCCCAAAGCGCACCTATATCCTGACGTAGCGCTGCAGGGCTAAATTGGTTAATGACCGCATTTCTGATACCATTATCATAAAAGTAAATCTTTCTGCTTTTCTTTAGCTCATTCCTTAAATTTCTACTTAGAGACCCTAATCTGAATATGATAAATGCTTTTTCGAGCAGATCAATATATTTTTCGGTCGTTTGATTATCCAAACCGGCTATTTGACCTAGTTCGTTGTATGATATCTCATTTCCGACCTGGAAAGCCAAAGCCTGCACCAGGCGCTCCATTTTATCGGGCTTCTGTATCTTTTCCCAGGTTAGGATATCTTTATACAGGTAGCTATCTGATAATTGTTTTAACCGGATTTCTTCTTCTCCAGGGTTGGTTACAATTTCGGGGTAATAGCCATAAACGAGGCGATGGTTTAATAATCTTTTCTCGGTAAGTAAACCATGTTCTGCTACCATTTCTCCAAATGAGAAAGGGAAGAGGTTATACTCCCATTTTCTACCGGTGAGCGGTTCATTGATGTGATTGGCCAATTCGAATGCTGATGAGCCTGTAGCCAGCACTTTTACATCTTTAAGCTGATCGATAATTAATTTGATCGATAAACCAATGTTATCAACTCTTTGCGCTTCATCAATAATTAAAGTTTTAGCCTTGCCAAGAAGTGCACGTAAAGATGTAGCTGTAGTATTGGTGAGTAAGGTTCTGATGTCAGCGTCATCTCCATTCCACCATGTTACAGGTTGAGCGAATTTTGAGGATAACTGATTTAAAAGCGTGCTCTTTCCAACTTGCCTGGGGCCTAATAAAATAATTGCTTTATTATCTTTCAGGTGTTTTTCAACTGAATCTGATATGGCTCTTAAAATCATAATCGCAAATTTAATATAAATTTTGCGAATGTAATCGCAAATTTCATATAAATTTTGCGAATGTAATCGCAAAATTAACAAAAATGCTTTTGCCTGATAGCATTACGAAAGCTAGAAATTATACCTTTTTCGCTTCGTTCCAATAGATATCCATTTCGGCAAGAGTCATATCACTCAGTGCTTTTCCGTTTTCTTTGGCCTTACTTTCGAGGTACTGAAAGCGTTTAATGAACTTTTTATTGGTTTTTTCGAGCGCGTTTTCGGGGTTGATGTTGATGAAGCGCGCATAATTGATTAATGAAAATAGTACATCGCCAAATTCCGATTCTGCTTTTTCCACGTCAATTGCGGTATTATCGGCTACATTAAATTCCGATTTAAATTCCTGTAACTCTTCTTCTACTTTTTCCCAAACCTGGTTTTTGTTTTCCCAGTCAAAGCCTACCCCGCGGGCTTTCTCCTGAATGCGCGCTGCTTTAACCAGTGCAGGCAGTGAACCAGGAACACCAGCCAGAACCGATTTGTTGCCTTCTTTGAGTTTGATTTGCTCCCAGTTGCGTTTTACATCTTCTTCGTTTTGTACGTCTACATCGCCATAAATATGCGGATGTCGGTTAACCAGTTTATCGCAAACGCCATTTAAAACATCAGTTATGTTAAATTCGTTGGTTTCCGAAGCAATGCGCGAATAAAAGACCAGGTGCATCATTACGTCGCCAAGTTCTTTTTTAATTTCATCCAAATCACCCTCTAATATCGCATCGCTTAACTCATAAGTTTCCTCAATGGTTAAATGGCGCAGGGTTTCCATGGTCTGTTTTTTATCCCACGGACATTGGGTGCGTAAGGTATCTAAAACGGTAAGCAGACGCATAAAGGCGTCGGCAGGATTATTTGCACTGGCAGGAATCGGATTATTAGGCATATTGATGGTGTTTGCAACAGGTTTTGTAATTAGCTGTTAACGGATGCTAAAATACCAAACCCAGGCGATTAAGAAAAGCTGAAAGGGGATTCTGAACCATAAATATTTAATACCTGGTCCAGGTTTGTATAAATCTTCGTAATTGATGCGGTGTTTGGCAGCGTAAATATTAGAAGGGACAACAGCGAGCAGAAAAACAACCAACGCTATGCCGGTATAGTGTCTGATACTTTCTATCTGGAGTGCAATGGCAAAAAGGATTTCCAGAACACCGGTAATGAGGATAATTTCTACCTTTTTAGGAATGAAAAGCGGAATCATAGCAGCCATGCTGGTTTTAAACTTGAAGTGACCAATAGCTGTAAAAAGCAGCATTACTCCCATAGCCATGTTACCTGCAAAAATATTTCCTTTATCGAAAGTGGTATGCCCACCAAAGGCAAGCAGGGCAACGTAAACAACGAGTAATACGAATAAAGGTTTCATGCTTCAAAGGTGTAAATTAACAAGCAGATCTGCTAAAAGACCGGTGTAATGGAGTTGTAAAAATTACGAAATTAAATTAAAAGCGATTAATATGGTGGCGATAAACAGCACCACCAATCCTGAAAGGAAGATAAAATCGGCTGTTTTTTCAAGCCTTTGACTTACGGAATCACCTTTTCTCATGGAAATAAAAGACAAGATACAGCTGGCCATAAACAGGATTACGGCTGCAACCGCAAACTCATCTATCACTGAACTATCGGCCAGATTCAGTTTTTTTAATGAAGTAAGTACGATAAAGCAAATGCCCAGCAAATTGGCCGAAGTACTTAAAATATGTGGAGAACGGTTTTCGGCCATGTTAATCTTTTTCTTCTAATTTAATCTTTTTGGTAATGCGATAAACCCGTTTTTTCTTCTCGGGCTTATGTTCTTCGCCCATTAAAATGCCCCAGGGTTTGAGATTGTCTATCCGGTCGAAAATGATTTTGAGCATGGCCAGGTACGGAATACACAAAAACATACCCGAAATACCCCAGATCATTTCGCCAACTACAATACCAATAAAGGCAAAAAGTGCATTGATTTTTACTTTAGAACCTACTACGAGCGGCATCAGCAGGTTACCATCAACGGCATGAACACCAACAAAAGCAATTAGAACCAATAAAACTTTACCGGCACCGGCAGTGGCGAAAGTAATTAAACAGCTAACCAATAAAGCGAAGAATATGCCGAGGTATGGTACCACGTTAAATATACCCGCTACCAGGCCTAATAAAACCGCATATTTTACGCCTAAAAGGCTTAATACGGTAATCATTAGTACGCTTACAATCAGCATTTGTAAAAACAAACCAATGATGTATTTTTTTATGATATACTGGATTTGCGAGACAATTTCGCTTACCTTTTCTTTGTGTTCTTCTTTAAATACCGAGGTTAAAAAAGTATACAATACCCGCCTGTAGTTGAGGATGAAAAAGGTAAACAACAAGGTAAAACCCAGAAATAGCAGGGTAGATGATAAAGTAGCCAATGTGGTTGCTACAATGGCGGCACTGGTAGCCAGTGCTTTTTCGGTGCTATCGTTCAGGTAGGCCAGTTGTTTTTCGGAGTTTACATGAAAGGTTTTCGAAATCCAATGTTGCAATTCATGGTAAGAAACATCGGCTTTTTCTTTTAACAGTGGCCAGTCGGCCCATAAATCGCTTAGCTGATTGCCAAAGAAATAAACAATGCCTCCAATTACAGCGATCATTAAAATTACTGAAACCAGGGTTGATAAACCTCTTTTAAACTTAAACCGCTGCTCTAAGAAATTGGCTACAGGTAGCAATAATATGCCCATTAAAAAGGAGAAAAGGAGCGGAGCGAGTAGCGATTGCCCTAAAATAGCAATGTAGGTTAAACTAATTAAACAGAAAAGTACCAGCGCAAGCTTAGGTAGAAATGATAGTTTGTCTTTCATAAAAAAATAAGTCCTGTTTAATACAAATGGTCTGACTAAATGTTTTAATCAATATTCGGTAAATACCTGTACAAAATATTAATATTATCTGTCTTTTTTGAAGAATATCAGAATTATAAAGAAGTAATAATTGGAGTGGTGTGAGAATATAAAGAATCTCTTATTTGAGATGATCGTCATCTCGACCCGATAGCTATCGGGTGAAGCGCAGTCCCGAGGTTAAGTCGGGAGAGAGATCTTTTATTAGATTTCTCGACTCCGCTGCGCTCCGCTCGAAATGACGGGTTTGGTGTGGGCTTCACTATTAAATCATTGCAATTCCACCTGGCGACCGTTGTAAGATTGCTTCGCAGGCTGAAAAAGCCTTCAACAATGACGGACTCTTGTGGTCTATAAAACCGTACAAGGATGATTATGGCAATAAAACTTTTAATAAACACTGGCTTTATCCAGCAACGAAATATCCTCAGCGCTGAGTTTTAAATTTGCAGCTTCGGTAAAAGATTTAAGCTGGTTTAAATCGGTAACACTGGCAATAGGCGCGGTAACCGAAGGGTGGTACATGAGCCAGGCCAAAGCTACTGAGGCCTGTTCTACACCATGTGTTTCTGCCACTTGGTCTAATGCGGCAAGTATTTTAAAACCCCGGTCGTTCAGATACTTTTTAGCACCGCTACCCCGCTGACTTTTGCTTAAATCGGCTTCGCTACGGTATTTTCCGCTTAAAAAGCCACTTGCCAGCGCATAATAGGTTACTACGCCTAAATTGTGCTCCAGGCAAATTTTTTCATGCTCCGCCTCAAATCCTTCGCGGTCGTACAGGTTGTAGCCGGGCTGGTAAACTTCGTAGCGGGGCAGATTGTGCTCGTTAGAAAAGATTAACGATTCTTTTAAGCGGTTGGCCGAAAAGTTCGAAGCCCCGATCCACCTCACTTTTCCTGCTTTAATCAATTCATCATAAGCACGAAGGGTTTCTTCAACAGGGGTGTTTTCGTCGTCATAGTGTGAGAAATAGAGGTCGATATAATCAGTTTGTAAGCGGTTAAGTGAATGTTCTACCTGATTAATGATGTAATCTCTTTTAAGCGATTTGCCTTGCCCCATATCAGAGCCTACTTTAGTGGCAATAATTACATCATGCCTTTTATTGTGCTTTTTTAACCAGTTACCAATAATGGTTTCTGATTCGCCACCCTTGTTGCCGGGCACCCAACGCGAATATACATCGGCCGTATCGATACAATTAAAGCCATTTTCGATAAAATGGTCTAAAATTTCGAATGATTTTGCCTCATCTATCGTCCAGCCAAAAACGTTACCGCCAAAAACAATAGGTGCTATATTTAAATCTGATTTTCCTAATATTCTTTTTTCCATGGTGTGAATTTTATATTAGGATTAACAAACAGAATGGGATGCGGTTTTAAGAAAACGTTCTTGTTACTGTCGGCGTTTGGTTAAGGCCGCGCTTAAAATTAAATACCATCTTCCATCTTACCTTTTACATGATCACATTCCCTTCACTGCCCTCAACATTTCCCTTTTTCCGGGGGCACCAGGTAATTTTTCGATAGTGAAACCACAGGCTTTTACGGCTCTTTTTAATTTTCCGGTAATGGCATAGGTTACAAAAGTGCCACCAGGCTTCAAAAAACTGCAGGCATGGGCAATAATTTCATCGCTCCACATTTCGGGTTGGTGTTGCACCGAAAAGGCATCGTAATAAATAATATCGAACTTTTTCGGCGTATTAAAAGTCGCTAAAGTAGTATGCGGAATTTCGAGCGTACTTAATGCCGAAAGTGATTGCGGGGCTTGAAGTGCAGCCTCGTAATTGGTTGTAAAGCTATTCCAAATGGCTTGTGGTACATAGGCTGAATAGCCTGTTTGCTCAATTAATCCGGTAGATAGGGGAAAAGCCTCAATGCTGGTATAATCGAGCTGAATGTTATTGGCCTCGCAATATTCGAGGGTTAAAATAAAGTTTAAACCTGTTCCAAAACCAACCTCCAGAATCGAAATTTCAGATTGCTTAGTTGCTACAAATTGCAAACCTGCACCTATAAATACGTGTTTGCTTTCTTGTAAAGCGCCATGTTTGCTGTGGTAATGCTCGCCAATGGTTTCGTTGTAAAGGGTATTCGAGCCATCGGCAGTAGGGGTAATAATATTCATGGGCCAGGATTTATTTTTTTGCAAGATAAATGATGCAAATATAGGATCATGATAAATAGGATTGTTGATTTTAGGATAAATTAGTTAGAAAATGGAAAAAGGATAAACAGGTTTTTTGGATTTCGAGACCATTAGTTTGAGATAGGAGAGGACAATTAATCCGCTTTAGTCTTTCAGCTTTGGTCTTCCTGCCCTGTTCTTCAGCCTCCCGGCCTCCGTCTTTTTCCCTTTCAGCTTTAATCTTTTCTGCTTAGCTTTGATCTTACCCTAAACCCTAAACCCTAAACCCTAAACCCTAAACCCTAAACCCTAAATATGGATATCGAAACATTCAGAGAATATTGTTTGAGTTTGCCTGGCACAACCGAAGGTATGAAATGGGGGCATTTGTGCTTCATGATTGAAGAGAAAATGTTTTTCATTATCGCCATTGATGAGGATAACAGCTTCTCGATCAAATGCGATCCTGAAGAGTTTGATGCCCTGACAGCCAGAGAAGGGATTCAACAGGCGCACCACATGGCCAAACGTCAATGGATCCGCGTAGCTAATTTAGAAGTTTTTAACGATACTGAACTTAAAAGCAGGGTAGAAGCATCACGCGCTATGGTCCTGGCTAAACTATCAAAGAAAGTTCAGGCTAAATACGTGTAGTTTATTCGCGGAGCCACAAAATCACTGAATTTCGCAGATACAATTTTCAGATAAGCGTTATTGCTCTGTTTTGGTTTCCTCTTTTTTCGAGTCGTCTTTTTTTATGCCTTTATCAGCATTTAATTCTTTCGACTTCATAATATTAAAACGGTACATGTCTTCGATTCCAACAAGTTTGCGGGTACATTTTTCAATATCTGTGCCTTCTTCCCAAAGGTAAGGGCGAAAGCTGTAGGTTTTAGTACCATCCAAATTGGCAATAAACTGGTTCCAGCTGCTCCAGCGTAAGCCTTTGTAGAATTTAGAGAGGTCGCTATCGAAACAAAAAATGAGAAATTCACCATAGCCGGCACCTAGTGGTTGCCAGGTTAAGCTGTTTGGTTCAAGGTAATACACATTTTTAATGTCTTTGCCCAGGCCGCCGTAATTAATGGCGAAGAAACCACCCACTGCATCATCGGCAATTAAAAGGTAAGGAATATTGTCACCATATTCTTTGATGGTTTTTCCTTTATTCCACTCAGAAACAGAACGGTTTAAGCGCTCACTTCCCGAACCTAAAATCCTGATCCAGCCGTTATCGACCATAATGCCACCAGTATTGTAAATTACCGAACCCAGGGTAGAGTAAGTAGAAATTTGCGTATTGTATAACACTTCTTTTGCTTTTGCCGAATCGATAGGCATAACCTCTACCTTGTTTTTTGCCGAATCAATCCATTTTTTAACCATGGGCCATGCCGGATCCTTTTTATTGATTAATTCTTCGGCAGTAAACAGCTTGTTTTGTGCAAAACTGCTTAAAGAAAGAAAAGTTAAAGCCAGGATAGAAAGTGTTTTAATTGCGCTTTTCATGGGATGTGTAGAATGTTTTTTCAAAGATAGAATGATATTTAACAATAGCGGAAGGGAGCGGGATTAATTTTTGAAGGTTTACCAGAAATCAATAGAACGGAATGAAATGGACTGGGAGAAAAGGGTTAGCTGGTAACAGCTGACACCAGGTAAAAAGCAAACGCCCCAATTAAAAATTGGGGCGTTTGCAATATAAGGATGGTATATTGTGTTTTGGTGAGTGGAGGATGTTAGCACCTTCCGCCTTCAACCTTTAAACCTTCTACCTTAAATTACCACATTCTAATTCTGTCTTCTGGTTTTTTATATAATTTATCACCAGGTTTAACATCGAAGGCATTGTACCAGGCATCCATGTTTACAGGGGCTCCAATGGTACGGTAAGGACCCGGAGAGTGCGGATCGGTTTTAATTAACTGTGCAGCACTTTCAGGTAAAATGTTACCTCTCCAAACCTGTGCCCAGGCCAGGAAGAAACGTTGATCCGGCGTAAAACCATCTATTTTTTCGTTGCTTTGGCCTTGTTTGGTCATTTTGAATGCAGTATAAGCAGCATTTAAACCGCCCAAATCACCAATGTTTTCGCCCATGGTTAATTTACCAATTACATGCACGGTATCTAGTACGGTATAGGCATCAAACTGTTCGCCAAGGGCTTTGGTTTTGGCATCAAACTTAGCTTTGTCTTCGGCTGTCCACCAGTTTTTTAAGTTACCGGCAGCATCGTACTGGCTTCCGCTATCATCAAAACCATGGCTCATTTCGTGACCAATTACTGCACCAATACCACCGTAGTTAACGGCATCGTCAGCATTTGGATCGAAGAAAGGGAATTGTAAAATACCTGCAGGGAAAACAATTTCGTTCAGTGTTGGGCTGTAATACGCGTTAACCGTTGGCGGGGTCATACCAAAACGTTTACGATCAACAGGTTTACCTAACTGGTTAACCATTTCGTTATACCCCCAAACACTGGCATTACGCAGGTTTTGGAAGTAAGTATCTTTATTAATCACCAAACCATCGTAGTTTTTCCATTTTTCAGGGTAACCTACTTTAGGCGTAAAGGCATGTAATTTAGCCAATGCTTTTTGTTTGGTCTCGGGGCTCATCCACTCCAAACCGTTAATTCTGATTTCGAAGGCTTTGCGCAGGTTCACAATCATCTGGTTCATGCGTTCCTTAGCCTCTGGTTTAAAATATTTTGCCACATAAAGCTGGCCCAATAATTCGCCAATGGTGCCATCGGTTAATGATGACATGCGTTGCCAGCGAGGTGTTTGTACTTTTTGTCCGGTTTGTGCTTGTGTAAAGGCAAAACTAGCTTTTACAAATGGCGAGCTTAAGCTCGATGCCGATCCTTTTAAAATATTCCATTCCAGGTACGTCTTCCAGTCAGCAACTGAAACCGATTTTAACATACCGTCTAAACTGGCCATAAATTTAGGCGATGATACCAAAACGGTATCCTGACCTTTAATTTTAAATTTTGGTAAATAGGTTGACCAATTGATATCAGGTGTTTTGCTGTTCAGTTCGGCAACAGTAAGTTTGTTGTAAGTTGCATAAGGATCGCGCATTTCCAAACGGCTCATTTGTGCTTCTGCAAACTGCTTTTCGATTTTAAAAACCGTTGCTGCTTTTTGCCTGGCCTCTTCAGCACTGCTGCCGGTTAAGGTAAACAGGGTAACCATGTAAGTATCGTAAGCCTCGCGGATTTTAACACTACGCGCATCATCTTTTAAATAATAATCGCGATCAGGCAAAGAAGTACCACCCTGGCCAATGTTAACCATATATTTGTTTACGTTTTTACGATCCTGACTAACACCAACACCAAACATGGCGCCGCCTAAACCATTTACACGCATGTAAGCTACCTGATCTAAAACTCCTTTGATATCTTTAATCTGCTCAATTTTAGCTAAATCGGCTTTGATTGGAGTATAGCCTAATTTTTCGATGGTTAAACTATCCATAGCAGCGGTGTAAAAATCGCCAACCCTGCGTTTTACCGATCCGGCTGGTGCCGTTTTATCTGCTGCGGCATCTTCAACCAATGTTTTTACTGCATTAATGTTGAAATCGCGCAATTCGTTAAAAGAGCCCCAACGTGTTTCTTTAGCTGGAACAGGATTGTTTTTTATCCAGGTACCACTTGCATATTGGTAAAAATCATCGCCCGGCTTAACCGTTAAATCCATGTTCGCAGGATCGATAAATTTTTTGGTGGTTTGTGCGTTTGCAGAAAAGCCAGCAGCGACTATACCCAGCGCCGCAAAATATCTTTTCAAATTTTGGTATTTCATTCGCTTAAAATAAGTTAGTTTAAAGGCGAAATTTATGAAATACTAATTAATACCGTAGTAATATATTAGAAATATTACTTGTAAAACCAATAGTAGATTTTTGCCAGACCTAGTCGTCTGATCAAATCTGATGCTGAGAATGAGATTTTAATAGATTTCATCTGTTTTATATATTTAACTTTATGCTTCAGATGGATCCTGTGCCGATTGTTTTAATCGTTTCAGGATTCATGATTTTAAATCTTTTTATACACTATTAACATTTTTTAACAAATTTTATTGTGTGGCTGTAAAAATTATTGCTATTAAGAATGATTCAGGATAAACCATTTTTATTTTCCATAAATTTGATTCCAGATCGTTTTATATAGCTTAATAACGAATTATAGTATAATAGATAATGAGCCACTCCCACGATAATCACGATAGCTGTTGTAGCAGCAAAGCACATCCGGAACCCAAACATCAACATCATAACCATTCACATGGCGAGGGCGATGAACACGATCATGATCACGGTGGCGACCCATCTGCGTTTCAAACTTACCTGCCGGCGATCGTTACCCTTGCGATGTTGCTGATTGGAATTGCCTTCGATAATTTTTTTAAGGTACCCGCTTTTCAAACCATCAGGCCGTATTGGTACATCCTGGCTTATTTACCCGTTGGTTTGCCTGTTTTACGTGAAGTTTGGGAAACTTTTAAAGCTAAAGCCTTTTTTACCGAATTTTCTTTAATGTCTATCGCTACCATTGGCGCTTTTGCCATTGGCGAGTATCCTGAAGGGGTTGCCGTAATGCTTTTTTATACCATTGGCGAGCTTTTTCAAATGGCAGCCGTAAACCGGGCAAAAAGAAATATTTCGGCTTTGCTCGATGTGCGTGCTGATGTGGCACATGTGCTCAGAAATGGAAAGTATGAAGATGTAAACCCTGAAAAGGTAGCTATTGGAGAAACCATACAGGTTAAGGCTGGGGAGAAAATAGCTTTAGATGGCGAAATGCTCTCCGAAAAAAGTAGCTTTAATACTGCTGCGCTAACCGGCGAAAGCAAGCCCAAAACCATTAGCAAAGGCGATAGCGTTTTGGCTGGAATGCTTAACCTGGATAAGGTGATCGAAATAAAGGTTACCAAAGCGTTTGCTGATAGTGCTTTATCGCGGATATTGGAGATGGTGCAAAATGCGACTGCGCGTAAAGCCAAAACCGAGCTTTTTATCCGCAAGTTTGCTAAAGTTTATACACCTATTGTATTTTTCCTTGCATTAGCACTGGTTACTGTACCCATTTTAATTTTAGGTAGCGAATATCATTTTCAAACCTGGTTGTATCGGGCACTGGTGTTTCTGGTGATTTCTTGCCCTTGTGCTTTGGTCATTTCCATTCCGCTTGGTTATTTTGGCGGTATTGGTGCCGCATCGGCAAATGGTATTTTGTTTAAAGGATCGAATTTTTTAGAGTTGATTACCAAGCTCGATACCGTGGTGATGGATAAAACGGGAACACTTACCAAAGGTGTGTTCAAAGTCCAGAAAATAGAAAGTACCATTAACGAAAAGGAGTTTTTAAGCTACCTGACTGCTGTAGAAGCTAAATCAACCCACCCCATTGCCAAAGCGATTGTGGATTATGCTGACGGAGCAGAACTTCATCCGGCCACCAATCTCGAAGAAATTGCCGGGATGGGCCTGAAAGGTACTGTAAATGGCAAAACGGTTTTAGCCGGAAACGCTAAGCTTTTGAGAAAATTCAATATTCCTCCAGATCTGAGCATACAAGATATAGAAGAAAGTATCGTGGTACTGGCGGTTGATGGACAATATGTTGGATATGTTTTAATTGCTGATGAGATTAAAGAAGATGCCGCTGCTGCCGTTAAACAATTGCACGAAAACGGCGTAAAACAGGTGGTAATGCTGAGTGGTGATAAAACTTCAATAGTTAAAAAAGTGGCTGGTCAATTGAGCATAGATCAATATTATGGCGATTTATTGCCTGAAGATAAGGTAGCCAACCTCGAAAAAATTAAGAGGGATAAAACCAAGGTCATTGCTTTTGTAGGCGATGGCATTAACGATACCCCGGTGCTGGCCATTAGCGATATTGGAATTGCCATGGGCGCAATGGGGAGCGACGCAGCTATCGAAACCGCAGATGTGGTGATCCAAACCGACCAGCCTTCTAAAATTGCTACCGCGATTAAAATTGGTAAAGCCACCAAAAATGTAGTGATCCAGAATATTGTGTTGGCTTTTGCCGTTAAAGCTTTGGTTTTAATTTTGGGCGCCGGTGGGCTGGCAACGATGTGGGAAGCTGTTTTTGCAGATGTTGGGGTGGCTTTGCTGGCAATATTAAATGCTGTTCGGATTCAGAAAATGAAATTTTAGTGCATATTGCAGATTAATCTTTTATCATTAAGGAATTAAGAAAGTTAAGGATTTGAATGAAGCTTAAATGTGTTTAACTTCTTAATGGTGAGTAAAATGCAGGTTAGTTTTTTATCATTAAAGGATTAAGATAGTTAAGGAATTAATGAAGTTTTTTAATGTTCTTAACTTCTTAATGGTGAATAAAATGCAGGTTAATTTTTTATCATTAAGGGATTAAGATAGTTAAGGAGTTAATGAAGTTTTTATTTGCTTAACTTCTTAATGGTGAATAAAATATATGTTTAAAAGTAACATGTAAATTGCTATAAAATTTAGTATATTTGGGTGTGTCTGAATCTAAACCATATCCAATTCTGAGCGACGACGAACCTGTGCGTGCTTTTAATGATATAGACGGATCGTTAACCTATAGCTATGCCAATTATTTAAATTGGCTTTTCCCGGAGAGGGTGGAATTGGTTGAGGGTAAGGTTTTTAAAATGAGTCCGGCGCCATCAAGGGTACATCAGGGAATTGTGCGGAATATTTCAAATGCTTTGGTTAACTATCTCAAGGGTAAGCCATGCCAGGTGTATTTTGCCCCTTTCGATGTACGTTTCCCTAAAGAGAGCAAAGCCGATAAAGATGTATACACTGTTTTGCAGCCAGATATTTGCGTAATTTGTGATAAAAGTAAGCTCGATGACCGTGGCTGCATAGGTGCACCCGATATTGTAGTGGAGATTTTATCGCCGGGTAACACTAAAATGGAACTCCTGCATAAATACCGCATTTACGAAGCGTTCGGCGTAAAAGAATATTGGGTGGTAAGCCAAAGCGATCAGAGTATACTCATTTATACCCTCCAGGATTATGGTAAATTCCAGCCGTCTAAAATTTTTACACTAAGCGAAAAAGTAACTTCTTCGGTTTTACCAGGGTTCGAACTCTTTTTAAATGATGTTTTCGAAGATTTAGGTTAATTATTGTTTGGACTCTTGGCGGCTGGCATTGTTCAAAAATACAATTGCGGTTAACACACAAATCAACACAAAGTTATACTCTACACCGTTTCTGCCTCCGCCTACTACAAACCAGCCTTCTTTAAAGTGTACCATAATAATGCCTGTTATTAAAACAAATATGCTGGCAAAACAGGCCAGGCGGATGTATTTGTTAAGCACCAGCAATATTGCGCAAAACACATGCGAGAGTTTAATACTCCAGGCAATAGCCACACCAAAAGGGGCAAAGCCAACTTTGTTCAGGTATAAATTGCCAAAATCATTAATACCGCCATCAAACATGCCAAACACACTGTGCGATAATAAGATAATCGCTATAGCATAACGTAAAATGGCATAAGCAACTTTAGAATTGTTAATATTCATGGTAATTTAAATGGTGTATTATACTAAAATACACTTATTTATTAGACTATTGTGGTATTAGCTGTTCCCATCTGGCATTGAATTAATATTATTCTTTTTGCCTTGAAACACGGAATTTACAGATTAAAGGCGGTTTGTATTTAAAGCATCATTTATAATAGCACGATCCTGTGTTTCTAAACCTGATTGTAGTGAGCACGATCCCGATTTTTCATCGGGAGAGTAAAACGCAAAGCAGGACTGACTTTAAAATGAAATGCAGTACCTGCTTTCCATAAAAACAGGCATCTATATCTTCCATTTCTACTGATATGATGTTTAGCTGCTTAGTCTTTCAGCTTTCCGCTTGCCTGGCTTTGGGCTTTCAGCTTAATTAGCTATTTTTGGGCCTTTATAACAATTTTTCATGAGCATTTCCACCAAGTACAATCCTGCAGAAACAGAAGATAAATGGTATAGCTACTGGCTATCTAAAAAGTTTTTCCACTCAGAGCCTGATGAGCGCGAACCTTACACCATTGTAATTCCGCCACCAAACGTCACAGGGGTACTGCACATGGGGCACATGCTTAACAATACCATTCAGGATGTTTTGATCCGTAAGGCGCGTATGCAAGGCAAAAATGCCTGCTGGGTACCGGGAACAGATCATGCTTCTATCGCAACTGAGGCTAAGGTTGTAGCCATGTTAAAAGAGCAGGGGATCAATAAAAAGGACCTTTCGCGTGAAGAGTTTTTAAAATATGCCTGGGAATGGAAAGAAAAATACGGCGGTATTATTTTAGAACAGTTAAAGAAACTGGGGGCAAGTTGCGATTGGGACCGTACACGTTTTACTATGGAGGAAGATCTTTCTGAAGCGGTAATTGATTCGTTTATCCACCTGTATAAAAAAGGGTGGATTTACCGCGGTATCCGCATGGTAAACTGGGATCCCGCAGGTAAAACTGCTGTTTCTGATGAGGAGGTAATCCGTAAAGAAGTTAACCAGAAATTATACTACATCCGCTATACTATTGCTGGCGATAAGACTTCGGACTCCGGACTTCAGACTCCGGACTATCTGGTTATTGCGACCACACGCCCTGAAACCATTATGGCGGATGCAGCGATCTGTATCAACCCGAACGACGAACGCTTTACTCACCTAAAGGGCAAAAAAGTTTTCGTACCACTGGTTAACCACGAAATTCCCGTTATTGAAGATGAATATGTAGATATCGAATTTGGTACAGGTTGTTTAAAAGTTACCCCGGCGCATGATTTGAACGATTATGAACTGGGCGTAAAACATAATTTACCAGTTACCGATATTTTAAATGATGATGGTACTTTAAATGAACTGGCAGTTATTTTGGTGGGCGAAGACCGCTTTGTTGCCCGTAAAAAGATTGCCAAAATGCTCGAAGAGGCTGGTCATTTAGAGAAAGTAGAAGATTATAAATCGCAGGTTGGCTTTTCTGAACGTACCGATGCGGCTATCGAACCTAAACTTTCGATGCAGTGGTTTGTGAAGATGAAAGAAATGGCACAACCGGCACTGGATGATGTATTGAACGGAGAGGTAAACCTGATTCCGAATAAATTTGAAAATACCTACCGCCACTGGATGGAAAATGTGCGCGACTGGAATATTTCGCGTCAACTGTGGTGGGGCCAACGCATTCCGGCCTGGTACGATGATAAAGGAAACTGGGTGGTTGCCAAAACCAAAGACGAGGCTTTAGAAGAATTCTGGAAGAAAAAACATTTGGACCAAAGCTGTTCGGATGCTGAAAAAACAGGTTTTAAACATCAGTTAGAGCCATTTTTACGTCAGGATGAAGACGTAATGGATACCTGGTTTTCTTCTTGGTTGTGGCCAATTTCTGTTTTTGATGGTTTTAAAGATCCAAATAACAAAGACATTAACTATTACTACCCAACCAACGATCTGGTTACTGCACCTGAGATTTTGTTCTTCTGGGTGGCGCGTATGATTATGGCGGGTCATGAGTTTATGGGCAAAAAACCATTTACCAATGTGTATTTAACCGGTATTGTACGCGATAAATTAGGCCGTAAAATGTCTAAATCGTTGGGTAACTCGCCAGATCCGATTGGATTGATTGAAAAATATGGTGCAGATGCAGTACGCGTAGGGATGCTGATGTCGTCACCAGCGGGTAACGATCTAATGTTTGATGAAAGCTACTGTGAGCAGGGGCGTAACTTTGCATCGAAAATATGGAATGCTTTCCGTTTGGTTAAAGGCTGGGAGGTAGATGCAAACTTAGAAAACCCAAATAAACAGGCTATTTCGTGGTTCGAAAACCGCTTTAATGCTGCACTGGTAGAAATTGAAGATAACTTTAAGCAATACCGTTTATCAGAAGCCTTAATGACTACCTATAAACTGGTTTGGGACGATTTCTGTGCCTGGTATTTAGAAATGGTTAAGCCTGCGTATCAGCAACCAATTGATGCAGAAAGTTACCAGGCCACTGTTAATTTCTTTGAGCAGATTATTAAACTGTTGCACCCGAACATGCCTTTCATTACCGAAGAATTGTGGCACGACGATTTGTTTGCTGCCCGCGGTGAAATGGATTGCTGTATTGTTGCCGAATTCCCGAAAGGAGGCGGTATTGATGAGCAATTGCTGAAAGATGCCGAGGTAATTAAAACTGTTGTTGCCGAAATCAGAAATGTGCGTAACCAAAAGCAAATTTCGCCTAAAGAGGCTTTACCTTTAAGTTTGAAGGTAAACTCTGAGATCGATTACGAGAAATGGTTAAATATTGTTTTCAAGCTGGCCAATGTATCACAAGCCGAGATCGTAAACGACAAAATTGTTGGTGCTACAGCATTTATGGCTGGTAAAGATGAATTCTTTATCCCGTTAACTGAAAATGTAGATGTTGAAGCAGAACGTGAGCGTTTAAATGCCGATTTGGTTTATCTGCAGGGTTTCTTAAAATCGGTTGAGTCGAAATTGAATAACGAACGTTTTGTGCAGAATGCCAAGCCAGAAATTATTGCCAATGAGCGCAATAAAAAGGCCGATGCGGAAGCAAAAATCAAAATCATTGAAGAAAGTTTAGCGATTTTAGGATAATCATATAGTCATCAATACCTGTAAGGTTTTTAAAACCTTGCAGGTATAATACCGAAGGTCCCTTAGCAACATGTTAAGGGACTTTTCTTTTTAGCCCAAACCCCAAATTATTATTTCAATCGTTTTCCTAAATAAAGAGCTTGTTTAAATTTAATTAAAAAAGGCTTTAAAATGGCTTGTTGGATAAGTTTATGGCTGATTAAGTGCTATTGCGTCAAAAAATGGTTTCAAGAATAATACCTGCTGAGTTTTAGTGCAATTTATTTAAAACACTATTTTAGCTCAATCAATATGGTTTGATGAGCAACCATATTTATAAAATAACCAAATATGGAAAATTCCAGAAGGAAATTTATTAAGCAATCTGCAATATTTGCTGCGGCCACCTATGCCGGTACAATGGGCATGAGTGCCAAAAGTTATGGTCGCATCATCGGGGCAAACGATAGGGTACGTGTAGGTGTGGTTGGGTTTTCTGATCGTTTCAGAGAAACCCTTTTGCCTTGTTTTATGAACCATCATAAAGAGCTGAATTTCGATATTGTTGGACTTTCTGATTTATGGAATTACCGCAGGGATTTGGGTATTGCCCACCTAAAAGCAAAATTTGGTCATGATATTAAAGCCTGTCGCAATAACGATGAACTTTATGCCACCAAAGATCTTGATGCGGTAATTATCAGTACGGCCGATTTTCAACATGCTTTACATACCATCGAGGCCGTTAAAGCCAATTGCGATGCCTACGTAGAAAAACCTTTTGCCGAAACGATGGATGATGCCAAAGCAGCATTTAAAGCGGTTAAGGCAAGCAAGCAGATTGTACAGATTGGTTCGCAGCGAAGAAGCGGAGAAAACTATACCAATGCGGCAAAATTTATTCAGGATGGTAAATTCGGCCCAATAACGGCTGTAGATCTGGTTTGGAATGTAAACCAACCAGGCAGGTGGCGCAGGCCCGATTTAGTGGCCAAGCTAAAAGAAGAAGACATTGATTGGAAGCGCTTTTTACTTAACCGTCCGGTTGAGGCTTTCGATCCAAGAAAATATTTAGAATACAGGTTGTTCTGGCCATATTCATCAGGCATGCCAGGGCAATGGATGAGCCACCAGATTGATACTGTACACTGGTTTACCAATTTAAAGCATCCGCGCAGTGTGGTAGCCAACGGAGGTATTTACACCTGGAAAGATGGCCGCAGAAACTGGGATTCGATGGTGGCAGTATTCGATTATGGCCAGCCCGATACTACCGATGGTTTCCAGGTAACTTTTACCTCGCGCATGCAGAACAGCGTTGGCGATGTAGGCGAAGTATACTATTCGAATGGTGGTGAGCTTAACCTGATTACCAACAAAGTATCGCCAAAAGGCGGATTGAGGGAAAAAGAAGCAGCAGCCATGGGTTTAAAAGCCAATCTTTTACCGGAGTTTGATTTGAGTAAAACCGAAATCAAAACCGCAACCGGCGCCAGTATGGGCGGCGACCCTTTAACCTCAGGCCACATGCGCAACTGGATGGAATGTGTGCGTAGCCGCAAAACACCTAATGCGCCGGTAGAAGCCGGTTATTCGCACTCCATTGCCAATATCATGACCAATGCTGCAGTAAGGACAGGTGCAAAAGCCACTTTCGATGAAGGCAGACAAGAAGTAATCGCAAACGGAAAAGTATTTAAATATTAATCATCACAAAACCAATCATGTTAAAAATTAAAAAGTATAGTATTCTTGCTTTATCACTAATCAGTTTATCGGCAGCAGCCCAAAAAACAACACCCTTATTTGATGGTAAAACCTTAACCGGCTGGAAATCGGTAGCAGGCGTGGCCCCATACAAAGTTGAAGACGGAATGATTGTAGGTACCATGACCAAAGGCACACCTAACTCATTTCTGATTACCGAAAAAGAATACGGCAATTTCATTTTAGAACTGGATGTAAAGCTTGAGGGCGAAAGTACCAATTCCGGTATCCAAACCCGTAGCCACATTAAACAGGAAGCCAATAACGGCAGAGGGATGGTTTTTGGCCGTCAGGTTGAGATAGATCCATCGGCAAGGGCCTGGAGTGGCGGTATTTATGATGAAGCCAGAAGAAGCTGGTTATACCCTTTGGAGTTAAATCCATCAGCAAAATCTTTGTATAAAAAGAACGAATTTAACCACTACAGAATTGAATGTATTGGTAACGAAACCAAAACCTGGTTAAACGGACAGCCGGTAGCCTATGTAATCGATACTTTAGATCAGTCGGGCTTTATTGGTTTGCAGGTACACGGTATTGGCAACAATACAGAAAATGATGGTAAAAAGGTTTACTTCAAAAACATCAATATACAGACTGAGGGTCTGAAAGCCAAGGCTTTTCCACAAGGATTTTATGTAGTAAACTTAACACCCAATGCTTTATCACCTTTCGAGAAAGCTAATGGTTATAAGTTGCTTTTTGACGGTAAAACCAATGCTGGCTGGATTGGTGCCTATAAAACGGCATTTCCTGAAAAAGGATGGAAAATTGCCAATGGTACAATCAGTGTAGAACCTTCAGGCGGTGCCGAATCAACCAATGGTGGTGATATTGTAACCAAGGACGAATACGCAGCTTTTGATTTGTCTTTTGAGTTTAAACTTACCCCTGGAGCCAACAGTGGTGTAAAATACTTTGTTACCTTAAGCGAGAAAAATACAGGTTCGGCCATTGGTTTAGAATACCAGGTGCTGGATGATGTGCTTCACCCGGATGCGAAGTTAGGTCGCGATGGAAACCGCACTTTAGCTTCTTTATACGATTTAATGACATCTAAAAAAGAGTCGAGATACTTGCGTCCGATTGGTAGCTGGAACAACGGCCGCGTGGTGGTATATCCTAATAATAAAGTAGAACACTATTTAAACGGGGTTAAAGTTTTAGAATATACCCGCGGTTCAGAAGAGTTTAGAAAACTGGTAGCCATCAGTAAATACAAAGACTGGAAAAACTTTGGTGAGGCGCCAAAAGGCCACATCCTCTTACAAGACCATGGTAATAAAGTAGATTTCAGAACCATCAAAATTAAAACATTAAAATAATCTTACTTAATTAAAAAAAGTATACTGCGAAGTAAAAGGTATCTCCTACCTTCTACTTCGCATTTATTGCATCAGGGCATTTGAGTTTACCATTTGTTCTGCTTGTAAAAACTTGGTGAGCTCGGGCATTGCCCATTCACTTTTTACTACCTTTAAAAACATATTTTAATAACACACAAAATAATTTATATCATGCATCGTCGATCTTTTGTTAAGCATACCGCATTATTAGGCTCTGGTTTATTAGTAGGTAATGAGGTTTTTGCAAGCCTGTATGCCGATCAGGTTATCAATGTGGCCATGATTGGTTGCGGAGATCGAGGTAAGGGTGTGCTATCGGTTATTAAATCGATGCCTGCTAAATATAAAATTGCAGCTTATTGCGATCTGCTCGATTTTAGGCTTAAAGAAGCCGAAAAGTATGTGCCTGCCGGTGCAAAAGCCATAAAAGATTACCACAAGGTTTTAGATGACAAAAGTATCGATGCTGTTTTTATTGCCACGCCTTTAAGTGAGCATTTTAAAATTGCAAAAGATGCTGTGCTTGCCGGTAAACATGTGTACGTAGAAAAAACCATGACCTACAATATTGAGCAGGCCCTGGCCCTCAAAAAGTTGGTTAAGCAACACCCTAAACAAGTATTTCAGGTGGGTTACCAATACCGCTATTCTCCTTTGTATTTTAAGGTGAAAGATATGATTCAAAGTGGTTATTTGGGTAAGGTTACGCAAATCGATTGTCGTTGGGACCGTAATGGTAACTGGCGTAGGGCAGTACCAGATCCGTCTTTAGAAAGGAAAATTAACTGGCGCATGTACAAGGAGTATTCAGGTGGCTTAGCTGCCGAATTGCTTTCGCACCAGATTGATTTTATTAACTGGGCTTTCGAAACTCAGCCCGATGAAATTATGGGTTCGGGAGGAATAGATGTGTTTAAAGATGGCCGCGAAACTTACGATAATATTCAAGCCATTCTCCGCTATAATGAAAAAGGGATGATAGGTAACTTTGGTGCCACTTGCGGCAATGCGCACGATGGTTACCTGTTTAAAATAAAAGGTACCAAAGGTTCGGTATCGCTATTAACCAATACCGGCTTGTTCTATCCCGAAGAAACCACTAAAAAAGAACTGGGTATTGTAGATGGGGTAACAGGGGCGACAAAAATTGTGGTCAATAAAGACGGTGGCATCCCGATTCTGGATAAACCAACCATTGATGGTACGAATTATGCGCTCGATGAGTTTTATAAATCGATTACTACAGGTAAGGAACCGGCTTCTAATATCAATACAGGTACACAGGCTGCCATATGTGTAGGCATGTGTAATGAGGCTATTTACTCGGGCGAAAAACAGGTTTGGAAACCAACTTATAGTGTTTAGTAGGGGTACGTCCCTTAGATGATCCTCTTAACAGATCGTTCATTCTCGTGAAACCGGGAATCCTAAAGCGATTTATAATTATAGCTACAGCATTAAGATTCCCAGGCAAGCTGGGAATGACGGATTTTCTATTGGTGATTCGCATGACATATCTTCCTTAGCGAATCGTCATTCCCGTGAAACCGGGAATCCTAAAGCGATGTGCAGTTATAGCTACAGCATTACGATTCCCAGGCAAGCTGGGAATGACGATTTTTCTATGGATGATTTTCTATTAGTGATTTGCTTGACATATCTTCCTTAGCAAATCGTCATTCCCGTGAAAACGGGAATCCTAAAGCGATGTGCAGCTATAGCTAGAGCATTAAGATTCCCTCCGATAGCTATCGGAGCAAGCTGGGAATGACGATTTTTCTATGGATGATTTTCTATTGGTGATTCGCTTGACATATCTTCCTTAGCAGATCGTCATTCCCGTGAAAACGGGAATCTTAAAGCGATTTGTAATTATAGCTACAGCATTAAGATTCCCAGGCAAGCTGGGAATGACGATTTTCTACAGATGATTTTCTATAGGTGATTCGCTTGAGATATCTTCTCCTTAGCGAATCGTCATTCCCGTGAAAACGGGAATCTTAAAACGAAGGAAAAGGATAGCCATAGCCCTGTAAACCCTACCCTTCGAAAATAAAAATGTAACATAAATTTCGCAAGAAATATGTAAGTTTATTTAATGGAACGAGGTGGCTGGGTTTACATCATGACCAATGTGTACAATACCGTTTACTATATCGGTGTTACATCAGACCTATACTCGAGAGTTTTTGAACATAAAAACAAAGAACACCCAGCTTCATTTACTGCTAAATATAATTGCACAAAGTTGGTTTACTTTGAATTTTATTTTGATATAGAAGAGGCAATTGCTGAAGAGAAAAGACTGAAAAAATGGAACAGGCATTGGAAAATAGAGTTAATCAGCTCAAAAAATCCAGATTGGTTGGACTTATTCAATGAAGATTTGTAAAAGATTAAGTGATTTAGATTCCTCACTACAGCATTACGATTCCCAGTCAAGCTGGGAATGACGATTTTTCTATGGATGATTTTCTATTGGTGATTTGCTTGACATATCTTCCTTAGCAAATCGTCATTCCCGTGAAAACGGGAATCTTAAAGCGATGTGCAGCTATAGCTACAGCATTAAGATTCCCAGGCCAGCTGGGAATGACGATTTTTCTATGGATGATTTTCTATTGGTGATTCGCTTGACATATCTTCCTTAGCAAATCGTCATTCCCGTAAAAACGGGAATCCTAAAGCGATGTGCAGTTATAGCTACAGCATTACGATTCCCAGGCAAGCTGGGAATGACGATTTTCTACGGGTGATTTTCTATAGATGACCCACTACGCCGATCCGTCATTCCCGTGAAAACGGGAATCCAAAAGCGATGTGTAGTTATAGCTACAGCATTACGATTCCCAGGCAAGCTGGGAATGACGATTTTCTATAGATGATTTTCTATTGGTGATGCGCTTGACATATCTTCCTTAGCAAATCGTCATTCCCGTGCAAACGGGAATCCAAAAGCGATGTGCAGTTGTAGCTACAACATTACGATTCCCCAGGCAAGCTGGGAATGACGATTTTTTATGGATGATTTTCTATTGGTGATTCACTTGACATATCTTCCTTAGCAAATCCGTCATTCCCGTTAAAACGGGAATTTTAAAGCTATTTGCTACGCTCACTACAGCATTAAGATTCCCAGGCAAGCTGGGAATGACGGATTTTCTATAAGAGACCTAAACTACAAACTCAAATACTCAGGCATTTCTTCCGTGAAGCTAAAACTCCCTTTCTCCAGATCCATTTTGGCATAAACGTGTTGCAAACCATTGGTGAGCACAATCCATTTGGCCTGGTGGATGGAGTTGTATCTCGCAGCCTGGTCAAAAACCGATTGGGTAATTTTTACTTTTGGGGCTTTGCATTCAATTAACATTAGTTTTTCACCGGCAGTGTTGTACACTAAAATATCACTTCGTTTCTGCAGCTGATTTAATACCAAACCACCCTCAATCTGAATCAGCGTACGGGGAAATTTTTTCTCCGAAATGAGGTTCTGTATAAAATGCTGGCGTACCCATTCTTCAGGCGTAAGTACCAGGTGTTTCTTCCTCAACTCGTCGAAAATAAAAATCACATTATCCTTTCTTGTAATTTTAAATGGATAAGGCGGTAGGTTAAGTGGGGTAGGGGTAAATGTTTCAGTTTTCAATTTACAGTTTTCAATTTACAGTTTTCAGTTGGCAGTGTTCAATTATCAGTTTGCGGTTTTCAGTTGGCAGTATTCAGTTTACAGTTATCAGTTTGGGGTTTTCAGTTAACCAGTTTAAACAATTAAACAATTAACCAGTTAACAATTTCTAAATATTCCTCGCCAGCCTGAAACCCAAATCTTCTATTTTAAATGATTTAGGGTGACTGCGCCTGCGGTTAGTGGCCATACAACCTCTTTCTTCATCACTCCAGCCACCACCACGGATAATGCGGTAGGAGCCGTACACGGTTTCGTCATAAATGTCGGTACACCATTCCCAAACATTACCCAGCATATCATACAAGCCCCAGGCATTGGGCGCTTTGAGGCCTACCTGCTGCGTAGTTTTTTCAGCATTTTTTTTGTACCAGGCAATCTCGTCAAGCTCACCATACCTGATGCCAGTGCTACCTGCTTTACAGGCATATTCCCACTCGGCCTCTGTGGGCAGTCTGAAACCGTTGGCCAACGGATTAAATATTACCTCATCAGCTTTCTGATCGAAAACATAACAAGGGTTTAGGTCATTTCTTTTGGATAAGGCGTTACAAAAGGCTACGGCATCACGCCAGGTTACCGTTTCTACAGGGTGCTTATCTCCTGCAAATGTACTGGGCCGCTGACCTGTTATCTCAAAATAAAGTGCTTGTGTAACGCTGTATTTCGCTAAATAAAAAGGCTTTATTTCAACTGTCCAGCTTTGTTTAATCCTGTCATCGCGCAACACTATTGTTCCGGCAGGTATTTCTACCATTTCAATAGCTGCAAGGTTAATGTCGTAAACCATTGTTTTTGTGCCTCATCAATTTCTTAAGCCCAAAGTTAATATTATGTGCATAAACAAATCAGTTAATTTCTTTAATCGTTCAACCTAAATCGTAATTTTACCGGTCATGACTGCTGCCGAAATTATCAAAGATATTAAAGCCCGAAAATTCAAACCTGTGTATTTACTGCATGGCGAAGAATCATATTATATCGATCAGGTAACCGATTATATCGAAGATAAGCTGTTAAATGATGCTGAAAAGGGGTTTAACCAAACCGTATTGTACGGTAAGGATACCGATATGGCAACGGTCCTGGGGGCTGCAAAGCGGTATCCTATGATGTCAGACTACCAGGTGGTTATTGTAAAGGAAGCCCAGGATTTAAAATGGGGCAAAGAAGATGGTGGCAGCAAAGAGGGCGAATTTGTGCTCAATTATTTCGAAAAACCTTTGCCCAGCACCATTTTGGTACTCGCCTATAAATATGCCAATTTCGATAAGCGTAAAAAGGTTTACAAAGCCATAAGTAAAAGCGGGTTAATTTTTCAGTCAGATCCGGTTCGTGATTACAAACTGGTGCCCTGGATTGAAGAGTTTATCAAAGAAAAAGGTTACAAGATCGATCAGCAGGCTTCAGCCTTAATGGCAGAGTACTTGGGTACCGATTTATCCAAAATCGCCAACGAGATCGAAAAACTGATGCTCAATGTGCCTAAAGATCAAACCATCAATACCGATCTGGTACAAAAAAATATAGGTATCAGTAAAGAGTATAATGTTTTTGAGCTGCAGAAAGCACTTTCGATGCGCGATGTGTTGAAATGCAATAAAATCATCAATTATTTCGCCAGCAACCCCAAAGCAAATCCTACGGTAATGGTGCTGGCCAATTTAGGGGGCTATTTTACCAAGCTGCTAAAATACCATTATGTGCCCAATAAGGCCGATGCGGCATCAGCGCTGGGGGTACCACCATTTTTTATTAAAGATTACGAGGTAGCCGCCCGAAATTACAATACCGGTAAAGTTTTTCAGGTAATCAGTTTACTGCGCGAGTACGATTTAAAAAGCAAAGGATTAGACAGCACCGGCAACGTTGATGACGGCGAATTGCTGAAAGAGCTTGTTTTTAAAATCATACATTAATCTTTTATTCGCAAAAAGCAATTTTATATTAGCTGTCAAACGTTTGCGTAATTTTTAGGCGATTTTATTGTAATTAAATATCGGTATTTTAGGGATTGATACATTAAACACAAATGCTAATCAATTCTAAAAGAACCAAATGAAGACCAAAATTACGATCCTCTTACTGCTGCTCTGCTTTTCTTTTACAGGTTACGCACAAAAGTTAAAACCTTACAACCTTTCCTTTCCTAAACTAGCCGATAAGTGGGATGAAGCCATGCCATTGGGGAATGGGATGCTGGGTGCATTAATATGGGAGAAAAACAATAAACTTCGTCTGTCTTTAGACCGTGCCGATTTATGGGACGAGCGTAAAGCCATGGATATTTCGAAATTCAATTTCAAGTGGGTTGAAGAGCAGGTGCATAAAAATAATTACGGTGCAGTGCAAAAGCTGGGCGACGAACCTTACGACCGGAGTCCTTTCCCAACCAAACTTCCTGCTGCGGCACTCGAATTTGATATGGCCAAACTGGGCAAGGTGGTTGCCAACGATCTCGATATCGAAACTGCTTTAAATACTGTTAAATTCGAAAATGGAACCGTTTTTAACTGCTACATTCATGCTACTGAGCAGCGTGGTTATTTCAGTTTCAGCGATTTAAAAGCGGCAGATCTTTTGCCATCCTTAATTGTGCACAATTACAGCAACAACCAAACCGAAAAAGGGGATAACAGCCATGCTGGCGTAGGTTTGCAAAAACTGGGTTATGGCAAAGGTACCGTGGTAAATACCCCCAATAGCGTACGTTACCATCAGCCAACTTACGAAGGGCATTATTTCGAAGTGCTGGTGCAATGGCAGAAAATGGGTAAGAACCAAATTATCGGTTCGTGGACGATTACCAGCGATAAGGCCGCAAGTTTACCTGCAGTTTCAAAAAACGCCAAAGAACCTACCGGCTGGGTTGAGCATACCGCCTGGTGGAAAAATTTCTGGAGCAAATCAAGCATTTCGGTTCCGGATGCAGTCATTCAGAAACAATATTACCTCGAAATGTATAAACTGGGCAGCGTAGCGAGAAAAGGTGCGCCAGCCATTACTTTACAAGCTGTCTGGACAGCCGATAACGGAAGTTTACCACCCTGGAAAGGCGATTTCCATAACGATCTGAATACCCAGTTAAGCTACTGGCCAACCTATACCGGTAACCGTTTGGCAGAAGGTGTTACCTTTACCGATTGGCTGTGGAAAATCAGAGACCGTAACCTGAGTTATACCAAACAGTATTTTGGCGTAGCCGGAATGAATGTGCCTGGGGTTGTAACCTTAAATGGCGACCCTATGGGAGGCTGGATCCAATATTCGCTTTCGCCAACTGTTGGGGCATGGGCTGCTCAGCACTTTTACTGGCAGTGGAAATACAGCATGGACGATACTTTTCTGAAAACAAGGGCCTATCCTTATATTCATGATGTAGCCACTTTCCTCGAAAATATTACCCGCTTAAAAGATGGCGTGCGCAAGTTACCATTAAGTTCAAGTCCTGAGTATAACGATAACAGTATTAAAGCCTGGTTTTTAGAGTGGACTAATTTTGATTTATCGCTAGCTAAGTTTCTATTTAAGGCAGCAGCCGAAGTGAGTCAGGCCAATGGTAAAGAAGAAGAGCGCAAACACTGGCTAACCATTTTGAGTCAGTTGCCCGAATATGAAGTAAATGAAACCGGTTTTACCATTGCACCTGGTGCCAATTTAACCAGCTCGCACAGGCACATGTCGCAATACATGGCCATTTATCCGCTCGATTTGCTCGATGCCAACAAAGAAAAAGATAAAACAGTAATCGATAACTCTTTAAAACGGATAGAAGAAATGGGTACCAGGGCCTGGTGTGGTTATTCTTTTAGCTGGATGGCTTCTTTGTACGCCAGGGCTTACCAGGCGGATAAAGCTGTAAAACAACTCGAAATTTTTGCCAGCAATTTCTGCTCGGCAAACAGTTTCCACTTAAATGGCGATCAAAAGGGAGGACAATATTCAGGTTTCACTTACCGTCCCTTTACGCTCGAAGGCAACTTTGCTTTTGCTCAGGGTGTACAGGAACTGTTGGTGCAAAGCAGAAACAATTACATTCAGGTTTTTCCGGCTGTACCACAAAGCTGGGCCAATGTTTCTTTTAAAGATTTACGCACAGAAGGAGCCTTTTTGGTAAGCGCTAACAAAGAAAATGGTGTGCCCTCAAAAGTAAAAATCTATGCCGAAAAAGGTGGTTTGCTGCGTGTTAAGCTCCCTTTTAAAACCTATGTGGCCAAAGATGTACCTGCGGGTAGCGTAAAAATGGGGGAAGATGGTATTGCAGAAATAAAACTGAAAGCCAAGCAGACTGTGACTTTTGAGAATGGTTACGAGTAAAATTTTAGATAATCGTCATTCCCAGCTTGATCCGATAGCTATCGGATGGGAATCTTAATGCTTTGGCCAAGCTTGTATATGTATAATCCTAGTGGTTCGTATCCTCACGAACCACTACCAAACCTTACTTCCAATCCACAACCTTAATCTCATCTCCAATACGGATAGTACCTAATGCCTGTGGAAGAAGATTTTGACCAAACATAATTTTTTTGTTCACCGTGCGGTAGCTGGCCAGGGTACGCAAAGGTTCCTGGCCTTTTTCGCCGGTTTGCTGGTCGATCGTAATCAGTACGCAGCGTGCGCAGGGCTTTACCGCCGAGAAGGGGATCTCACCGATGTAAAAAGTTTTAAAACGATCTTCCTCGTGCGGCTCGCCACCGGTAAATACAAAATTGGGCCGAAACCTATCCATCAATACCGGTTCCTGCAATTTTTCATTCAACCCGTTTAAAGCCGATTGGCCAATCATCAGGCAGGGATAACCATCGGCAAAGCTTACAATTTCATCATTTGTGGCATAATCACGGTCAACGAAACGCTTTTCGGCTAATGGCATTTTTACCAGTTTCACCTTAAATTTCAGGTAGGCCGAAAACCAGTTGCTCACTTCAGGGTTTACTTCTACACCTGTTACGGTATCGTTCCAGATGGTTACCGGTACCGCTATTCCTGTATCTTCATCCAAGCCAAAAGAAATGTATTGCGCTGGCGTTAGTTTATGGGTTACGGTAAGTTTTCCATCAGCAATGCTTACCTGTAAAAGGGCCAGTTCAAAATGTTTGCGTTGGGTTATAAATGTACCATTTTCATCAACAAGCATCCACCTCCGGTCGTATTTAAGGCCTTTTTCTTCTAATTCGGCTTCATTGAGGCTAAAGCCACCCAAAGATTTAATGGGGTATACATAGATCTCGGAAAGGGAAAACTTATTCATGGCTTAAAGGTAAAAAACAAACAGGTAATTATTGCAGATGATGGCACATAACATCGCAAACGCATAACAAATGAACTTTTTCAGCCTTTTTGGCTTAACTTTTAATGTTTACCAGCTGTTATAAATGGCAGTTATTATTTTTAATGCTTAGGGCATACTGATGTACAAAGGGATGATAACTTGACAAACACAGCATTGTTGAAAAGATGAAATCGTTCCTAGCGTGCATTTAAAAGTACTCCTGAAGACTAATTTGGTCTTCTGAGATACTAAAAGGTACTTCAGAAGTAGAAAAAACACACGCCGAGCTAGAAAAAAGCTGTTCGGAGCCTCGGCGAATACACTCGGAGATACTAAAAGGTAGCTCTGAACGAGATTGCAGGCGTTCGGAACGAGGTCGTCGGCGTTCGGAACGAGGTCGTCGGGGTTCGGAACGAGGATAGTCGGGGTTCGGAACGGGGTCGCCGGGGTTCGGAACGGGGTCATCGGGGTTCGGAACGGGGTCGCCGGGGTTCGGAACGAGATCGCCGGGGTTCGGAACGAGGTCATCGGGGTTCGGAACAAGGTCATCGGGGTTCAGAACAAGGTCATCGGGGTTCAGAACAGGGGCACCGGTGTTCGGAACGAGGTCATCGGTGTTCGGAACAAGGTCGTCGGGGTTCGGAACGGGGTCATCGGGATTCTTGAACTATGGTATAGCCACATTTTTTAAAATCCCTTAACGCTAATCGTCATTGCCAGCTTGACTGGCAATCTTAATGCCGTAGAAAGGTTAATCGGTCACGCCCGAAACCTTAGAAAAGGTTGTAAAGTTCCTAAAATTCATCCCCCAACCCCCTTCAAAGGGGGACGGGATTTTCTATGCGGTTAAATCGCTATTTTGATTTCGATTAGCACTCTCTTTAAAGCAGGTCTTTCCCCCTTCGAAGGGGCAGGGGGATGATGGCTTAGGCAAAACCTCACAGGTTTAGTGCTGAACTATTAATGTCTTAAAAACCTGTGAGGTTTAACAGTTATATTAATCAAGGTCTAACATTTACAAAACTATCAAAGCTAACGCCGCTACCAAATTCGCTTGCTGTCATTCCTAATTTTAATGCGTTAAATCTCTTTTTAATTTTATCAGCACCCGTATTCCTGAAAACTTTCAGGTTTGGGATTTCGTGTGGATAGTCTTCAAACTCGTCGGCAAATTCGCTGAGAACGGTATCATAATCAACAAGGCCGACTTCTGTTACGGTTCTAAAAAGCTTTTTATATTCTTGTTTAACGATTAGAAAATCAACCGGAGGTAATATTATTGAAATGTGATTTGGCCAAACACACGCGGTATATAATTGCCCGTCTTCTTTACTTTTTAAAACAAAATAGCCTGGAACAAATAAATCCTCTAATAAATTATCCTGAAATTCGACTCTGTGCACTTGAAACCACCACAAATAGTCTGATTTTTCAACAGGTAAGTATTCGAAATTTAATCTGGCAAAATGGTCTAGCGTAACGCCGTCATTGTGCCTGATCCATTCGTCCTGAAGATAGCCGGCAGGGAATTTTTTAGGCGAGTTTGGTTCTGCGCTGTCTTGTAAATCCAAAACAAACAGGTCCAGATCATTTATAAACTTTTCAATGATGGGGAATATTTCGTAAGCGAAAAATCTGGGTCTGAAAAAATTAATGCTGCAACTGAAGTTTAAATTTTGATAGTCGGCAAAACCGTCAAAGATCTCGACCTCTTCCGGATCGTCTTCTGGTGTATTCCAGTCAATAAGAAAGTATACTCCTGTTTCCGGGTTTTCGTAGTTCCATTGCCGCTCATGATCACTAATGTTATAGGCAAGGTTTTTAGTCAGATATGCTGCAACTTGTTCTGCTGTTAATGGGTTATCTTTTCGTTTGTAGAAGTATAGGTCGAAGCTCATAATGATATGCTTAGGTTTTAGGGCACCGCAGTAAAGTATAATTTCAAATTGCAAAGCAAGGTATTGTATTTAAAAGCGGCAAAGATTTTTGCTGCCTTATTAAAACAATTGCCTTCAATGACCATGAAGCTGTTAGTCATGTGGTGAGGTGGTTAAAATGAGATATGAGGTTTTGATTGTTGTGCTGTGGTTGATTGTAACCAGCACTTTTGCCAAACGCCTGTTAGCTGGTGCTTTTTCTTTCGTCCTCGTCGAGTTTTATAATTAAGTCGTAGAAGTCTATATATTGATCCTGAACTTCGTCAGCTATTTCGTGGTCCCACAGCACAATTGGATAATTCTTGTCTGCTTGATTTCTGTTTGTGTCAAAACACAGTAGTCCCCAATCACTCCAATCCGCAAATGGAATATAACCTTTTTCAATTAAGTATTCAGTTGGATAACCGTCAAAAATCATTTCTGTTAGTTTTGCTCTCCAGGCATTAACCGGGTGCCTGCAAAATGAAACCTCTGAAATATGAAGTTCATAAAAGTGCTTATGTTTTAAAAAAGTTTTATAGTCGTTAGGTAGTTTGTGTCCAATTCTACCTTCGATTTCTTCAATTTCACTTGCTGTGACTTTACTGTCGATTGGAAACCAAATACGCCACTCTTCTTGCTTGTTTTGGTTTGGGTCGGACATTTCAGTTTCAATTTGTCCTGGTAGTTTATTGAGTTCAATGTCAACCCACTTTTTTAAGTAGAAGTCAATTTTTGTTTTTATTAATTGTTCTTTCATTGAGGTGGTAAAATACGGCTAAAAATATACCCGGAAGTGCTTAAATGCTATTTGATGGATGAAAGATCACACCAAATGTTGATTTTGATTCTGAGATTTCAATTTAACCATGAACTTATAAAATTAATTGGAACCGGCGAATGAAACCTAAATGCCCAGTATATTTCCATATTTTTATGCAATAGTTACTTTAATGTGTTAAGACCACAAGTTTAATTTGGGTAAATAATTAAATTATCAATAACAATTCGCTTTGAAATAAAATTGATTCCCTCTTTTTATAAGCAATTTTATCGCATTTCCTTGCGATGTAACAATGTAACAGTTGAAGTGAGCGCACAAGCCATAAGATTTTGCTGATGTAGGGTATGGTGGAATAATTTGCAATTTTGATAGCGTGGTCGAGCTGCGGGATTTGTAATTCAATTCCACTATTTTTTAATTGATTTTGTCAGCTGTCATTCTTTCTATGACTCAATTCCTAAAATTAGAATAATTTGCCCTGTTGATGTTTTATAAACTTCAATTGCAGATAAAACTAAGTCTGCTATGTCGTGCCCCCAAATTCCATATTTTCCGTTCGTTTGATTTCTATTGTACATTGTTGTCCGTTTATCAATCGGAATAGTCTTAACAGTTGCACTTTTTTCTTCTTCTTCATAAAGTTTAAAATAATGCAAATTTATTTCTGATAATAATTGTTTTCGTGAAAAACCGTCATTTGATGTTATTGTAAATTCGTATTGATTTGTGAGAGGGTAGTCAATAATAACTTTTACAGAATTCTCTTTGATGACTATTTCGTCACCCTCGTATAGGTTTGGAAGGTCTTGTTTAGCATTTTCAATGCTCGCCCAGGGAATAAATCCGTCTTCATAATCTTTTTTATTGTCCGTTTTTACTTTAAATGATATTATAGAAATCAACTCACCAATATTTTCACTTCTCTTTTCAGTTGCTTTCTTTTCATTTTCCTGAATAATGGCAATTGGGTCTTTTACTTCTTCCTTTTCATTAGTTTTTTGAGTTTGCCCTTTGCAACTTGTAAATATAATTGTCAGAAAAAGAATCAAATATTTGGTCATTTTAATTTTTATCATTTTATGTAATTGTGAGTTTTTGGATTTTAGTTTTGACGTTTATGGCGGAATTTCTTGAAACGTGTTGAGATTACAAGATAGCTTTGAGGAATGTATTAATAAATACTATTATAACTTAACCCTTTTCAAATGCCTTTTTTGCATTGTCATAACTCCGATATTTCTCTTGATTAAGCCAACTAATCATTGTCCCTTGGTTAATTAACGCACGATGCGCTTGGTAATCATCAAATTCAGGGTTGAGCTCAAATTCCCCATCATAAAAGCAAGTAGCCTCCCTTACAACCTTACCGTCAATAACTGTTAAGTATAATTGATGCACCGTGATATCTGCGAAGTCTTCATAATAGGTGAGTATGAATCTATCTGGATTAATTTCTTTTATTAACGAAGCTAGTGCTGAAAAGTCGTAGGTAAATAGTTCATCGTCATCATCATCATATTTATCCTGCACTGCTGAAGAGGTACTTAATGCAGTAGCCAGGTCATTACAACTAAAGACATGAGCAATAAAAACGCTAAGAGAAGTCCAGTCTACATCATACTTATCAGGGTCTAAAGGTATTATAAATGCTCTGTTTTCCCTAAAGTGTACGATTTCAGGAGGTACGACCACATCATCCAATACTATTAATGCGCAAATTAGTTGAGCCATATCTTTAATTTTACTAAATATAAAACGTACCTCGTATATATCCAAAATCTAGCCCTATAGTTGTATGTATTTAAATATGGCACTCGTACCAAGCTTTCAAATTAATTAAGCAAAGGAGGAACGGAATAAATAGACTTTGCGGCTGCCATATGAGCGTTTATACCGGAATTCCTTTAAACGTATTGGGAGGATAAGATTGAATTGGTGTAATAGTTAGATAGAGATGCCTCTCAATCATTAACTTCCCCGTTTTGCCAATAGTCTTCTGCTATAGGTATTCTGTGCAACACCTCTTTGCAGAGCTTTTTGTAAACGTTAACTAATCCAAAGAGGAACTCTTTATCATAACGGAACCAGTCATCAGTTAAACTACTTGTTGTATCCATGTTGCTTTGAATGCGTTTCCGCTTATTAACATCGTGAGCTGTTACCTTATTAGGCTTAATCTCAAGTCCCCAAGCGGTTGTGACACCATCAGATCGACAGTTGGCTATTTCAATAACAAATCCACCTCCACTTCTGTCAAACTGGAAAGTTAAAAGGTTAATCCGATCATCCTTAATTCGCCTAAAGTGCGGAAAGGAGCCTTTGAAGTCTAAATTTCTTAATGCTGGTACTACTATTTCATTTAGACACTTAACCATCTGGTTTCTATTGGAGTAGCTCATAATCTAATATCAGTTTGAACTTGTTGGTTGATTAGCGATCTACTTTACAAGTCATCTATTGCTTTTGCTCTGATGATAGCTCCATTGATTTTATCTAAGTAAGCTAGCTTAACAAAACAACTAATCACACTGTTATGCTCAATTGAAAGCTCTATTTCACCATTCTCTGTTCTCCAAAGGGAGCGGTACTTACACTTGTCAAACTTAACTTGATACATTTTACGATCATCATCTTCACCTCTATTGTACCGCTCGTCATCAAATTTTTCCACTTCTGTAGTTGGTTTTCCATACTTCTCTGTTAGCAACTCTTTAAGGCTACTATAATTTCCGAGTAGTGTTGACCATGTTTCTCTGCGTGGAAAGGCAACAGCTATTTGATGTACCAAGTCTTTTTGCTTAAGCGTTGACACAACGACCACGCAATTCTTGTAACCTGCGAAATCTCCTTGGAGGGTTGCAATACCACCTTCAGTTTCCAACTGGCTAAAACCATTCTGCTTCATCTTAGACACATAGTCTAGTAAAGTACCGTTAATAGGCACTCCTTTAAACGTTAAGTGTTGGGTGGTTGGCTTTTGTGCGAACGTTATTACTGAGATCATCAGCATAACCATAGTTAATAAAGATATAGCGTATCGTTTCATTGAGAGTTCAATTTAAAAGATGGATTTAGAATAGCAAAGATAAGAGAACGAGCGGTGCTTGCAAGACTAACAATTAGTTCGTCTATCACATATCATACACAAAGGCGCTGAAACAGATTCATAGATACTACAACTGTACACTGCTGCCCATCACGCCTACGAAATGTGTTCCTTTAAAGATGGTGAATAAGCATGATGAGTCAATATAGGTGTACTCACTATAGAATACGTTGTCAACTAGAAATTTTGGGCTGCTCCGTAGACTATGGTAAGCCTCATCATACTTAGGTCTAGGCTCAACCAACCTTACCAATAGCAGCTGTTGAAATTCACAACCATCCTTGTTGAATCTATCGACCTCTTCCAATTGATTACCATAGCCATTATAAAGCCTGACGGCCCATCTCTTACTTATCTCATATATGAAGTCCAGGTCTTTTAATAGTTAGCTGTGATTAAATCTACATGCTCCCACATTATAATGTTATCAGCAAAGTAAGATGCATCAACACAGAATTCAATTTCAACTCCATTGCAATTCTCGGTTGCAAACCACTCGTTTGAATTTCCAGATGATTGGTTAAACGTCATTGTACATAGATTAAGATACTAATATAATAATATGTGTGATTCCTGCGCATCCAAGATTTGATCAAACTCGCATATTAAGGGGGAGAAACCAGATTTTGGATATGCTGAAAAGAGGTATAATTGTCGATGTTGTGTTTATAAGGTCAGACGTGCTCCAAAACAGCTGTTTACCTCTTAAAACGTCACTCATAATGCAGGTCACTCATTGCACATTTTTATATAGATAGAGTTAATAAAACAGATATGGTAATAAAATGTGTAACCTTATTAGCACCACTTGATCTTCATTACACTAATTAAAGACATCAACGGTTGACAATATGCTCCTTTTAATCATTTCATGCTATTTCCATCCCAATATACATTGCGAATTAATCGGCGTTTTGACAATGCTGGTTTCAACAAAGTCCGTCTCAATAATAATGTTACTACAGCTTTGCCCTTCGTATTCATTCCCTGCTATATGGTTGCAATCGAGATAGCTAGAGTTACAAATAGAACATAACGTACGACCTGCCATACCTGTAACACTTGCACCACTTAGTCGATTTTGAGAAATCCTTCTTTTGACCAATTTATCTGTTATGTAACCTTCAGATGCTAAACCACGTTCATCCTCCCATAATCTACACCAACCAACAATTTTGGGCTTGTGCTCCAAATATATGGGTGTGGGAAATTTGATATTTGGAGGCACTGTGTTAAAGCAACGATCAAACCCGTCTTTAAGCTCTTTTCTTATGGCAGTTATTCGTTGTTTGTTCCCTTTCGGCTGTTCCAACCCCAAATAGTTATATGAAGTAGGTGAGCCATCGATCTGTATGTTAAGGTTATGGGATGGCTGTTTTCCATCCCAATCTAATAACTTCTGCACTTGGTTAACTATTAAGTTTGTTATTACATTGATTGGAATACCAAATAGAAGGAGATTCACAGGATCAGCAAACCACTCTCTAAGCCCCTTACTGTAAAGATAGTAAACTGGAAGCCCATTATCTGGCTCTATTACCACACTATATCCTTTGCCTCGCAAGGTTTTAACAAGTATCAAAGCATCTCTAGTGATAACCCTTCTGTTCGGGAATCTTGACTCATATGGATTAAAAGATTCTATTCGTACTTCCATTAAGTTATCATTTACAGCTTCACTCATATCATTTAGAATCTCTTATTTCAATAGCGGAAACTTTATCTTCAGGCAAAGCATTGTAAAGATCCCCGACTTGCTTTGGTAGTGATATCATGTATTGGACGACAATATTCGTTAGGTCAAATAAGCTACCAACGACTGCTGGATCATCTGTATCAATCTGCCCAGGATGCACAGCTTCATTACCAGTTACTCTCACTATATCCAAAGATTGTTGTACTATTGAAGGTAGGCCTTTAGCGACTAAGTGTTTAATGTCAGTATTAATGTTTGTTCCTGATTCTCCAAGCTCTTTACATAAGATTTGAATGCCTAATCTTAACAATGCTGCTGCTCCTCTTGGTGACTTTCGATATATAGAAGCCGCCTCAAGATATACTAGTTTGACTTTTTCAGGCATATCTTCATTTGGGATAGGAGCATCGCTGCTATTTGGAAAAACCATGTAATCTTCAACCCAAAGAGATTTGCTTGAACAGTGCACACAATCTGCAATCCTAACAGGGTTTTGATACTTAATTGAATTTGGACGAAGATCCCAATCTGTAGATAGCCAATTTTGTTGGGCTATGGCGCCACAAGTTGGACAAGTAAATGATGGAGAGAAAGATTCTGGCTTTATAAATTTCATTTGAGTGTTAACTGATAACTCAAAGGTAAGAAGAATGTACAACATATAAGCAATCAGCGAACTCAAACTGCCGATGGTGAAAGCAAGTCAACGAAGTAAAGCTTTGTAGAAGCGATGCAGTGCTAATGATGAGTGGAATGATATTTTAAGAGAAATTCATACTGAGCTAAAGCGTTATAACGAAGGTAAAAACCAGTAATTTCTTTCTCGATTTTAGGCTTACCTTCTTTCGATAATTATTTCCTAATCCATTCCCTTTTCTTAGTTTTGAAGTTTAAACAAGAACATTACACAAACGGCTTATCGTTACCGGTAAAGCCCTTTAAACAATACAATACATGAATCATTGGTTAGTCAAATCAGAACCTTTTAAATACAGCTGGGAGAAATTTAATGCAGATGGCCGCACCTTTTGGGATGGCGTGCGTAATTACCAGGCCCGCAACAACCTGAAAGCCATGAAAGAAGGCGATTTGGTACTTTTTTACCACAGTAACGAGGGTAAAAATGTGGTGGGTATTGCCAAAGTAGTAAAAGAGTTTTACCAGGACCCTACTACCGATGATACCAATTGGGTTGTGGTTGATTTATCGCCGGTTGAAAGCTTAAAAAATCCGGTTTCCTTAGAGCAGATTAAAGCCGAGCCGAGTTTGGTTGATATTTCGCTGGTGCGCCAGGGCCGTTTGTCGGTTATGCCTTTAAAAGCAGCCGAGTTTGATAAGATCCTGGAGATGGGGAGTTAGGTAGTTAGGTAGTTTGGAGTTTTCAGTTTTCAGTTGGCAGTTAGCAGTTGGCAGTCTGGAGTTTTCAGTTTTCAGTTATGAGTTAACGCCAAACGCCGCACGACAAACGCTTAGCGCCATGTTTTCAGTTGGCAGTTCTCAGTTACTGAACTAAGCTTAACGCCAGGCGCTAAACCCTAACCGCTAAACGCCTTACCCTAACCGCTAATCGCCCTCATATGAAAAAACTCTCTTTTACCTTCGCTCTTTTGTTTACTGCTGGCCTCGCCATAGCCCAAAGCATTAAACCTTACATCGCCATTGTTAAAACCGAAAAGGCTAAATACAAAGGTATTTTACAAAGGGTAGATTCGGTAAAGGTGGTGTTAAATCATGATGGTACGCTTATTCCGGTGCTGCTGAATGAAATTAAAACCGTACAAATCAGAACGGTTAAAAAAGGTTATGAAGGCTTTAGTTTGATTAAAATCGGCGAAGACCGGGCCGAAGAATATAAAATGGATGCCAGTGGTAAAATGGTAGATAAATGGGGCAAGGAAGAACCCACGTTTAAGGAAGATGTATCGGCCACTGTATTTTCGGTTATTTTTACCGCAATTGGCAATGCCATTGCTTTACCCATCCATGCCATTAACCCCAATGTTGCGCGGTTTAAATTTCACGATAAAGCTCCCAAACAGGTAAACGAGCTGAGTTATTATTCTATTTACTACCAGGCTAACCCCAACACTTTGGCCGAGCTGCAACAGCTCAAAGCCATTTCAGGCAGCTTTAAACCCTAGTACTTGGTACCATTTAACCGATCTAACAATTAACCAGTTAACCGATTAACCAGTTAACCAATGACTATTGAACCACAGCATTTCTTTTGCTTAGCGTAATGCCCAGCGTCATAATGATACTGGAGCCCAATACCACCAGGAACAAAAACGGCGTGCCTACTTCGGGTATTTTTAAACTTTCGGGCAGGTGCAAATACAGCAATATACTGATTAAACCACGCGGAGCAATGTATAAAATGGGACTCAGGCTTTCTTTTTTAAATACTTTTAGAAACACTAGCCTGATGAGGTAAATGGCGAGCAGGATGAAAAATCCGTTTGCGAGTACATTCTGGTTGTTCAGCTCGTTCAGGTTCATGGTAAAGCCAAATATCACAAAAAAGAAAGTCCGTAAAATGAAGGCGCTCTCGGCCGAAAGTTGGTAAAGCTGCGATAAATCTGCCGAAAGGTTCTTGTACAAAAATATACTCCTGAACCAGGCATTTTGAATCGTATCGGCATTGTTGAGAAATAAACCCGTACTTAGAATGAGCACTAGCGAAGATAAATGGTACGACTGACCAATGGCGTAAACGAGTATGAGGATGGCAATAATGAGAAAGAATTTAATATGGTGTACCAGCCTGCCCATGATATAAAGCAATACCACGCAGGCAATGGCCGAGAGCAGTACAATTAAAAAAGTACTTAAGCCGAGACCAATCACCGCCGAAGTACTGAAGCCATGGTTCGTAATGGCAAAGTTAAAGATAATTACTCCCAGGATATCGGAAAAGGAAGATTCGTAAATTACAAACTCGCGGTCTTTATTGCCCAGTGCCGCTGCCGAAGGGATGGCAATGGCCGAACTGATTACACTAAAGGGAATGGCATTGGCCATGCAGGTGTATAAATCCTGATGCGTGATCTGGTAAATGATGGCGGTAATAACAGCAATGGAACCGAGTAAAATACTTAGGGCCGACAATAAAGCGGTGCGGATGACTTTGTTTTTATGCTGGTCGTATTTCAGTTCGAGCGAGCCCTCGAAAACAATTAAAATTAAACCAACTGTACCCAGCATGGGTAAAATAGACAGGAAATTGAAGGTATGGATCTGGAGGTAATCGACCAGAAAACGCAGGCCTATACCCAGTAAAAGCAACAGTAAAACAGATGGTACTTTGGTTTTACTGGCCACCAAATCAAACAGATAGGAGAAGATCACCAATCCGCTTAAAATAATAAGTATCGTATAGGTTGTCATATTTTTCAGCGTAAGGTAAGCTGCTAAAATAAAACAAACCGTTTAACTACGAAGAAGTTTTAATGTAAAAATTAGGCTTTAAAGAACAGGGCTTTAAGTTCGCTGGCATCATCGGGATCCATTTTACCCCCTAAAACGAGGCGTAACTGGCGGCGGCGCAGGGCACCATCATACAGGTCTATTTCCTCAGGTGTTTCGGGCATTAGCTCGGGTACAGGAATGGTACGTGCACTCTGATCAACCGCTACGAAAGTGTAATACGCTTCGTTGCTTTTCTGGCGTGCACCACTCGGAATGTTTTCTGCCCATACGTCTAAACGTACTTCTACCGAAGTATTAAAAGCGCGGGTAACTTTGGCCTCGATGGTAATTACATCACCGAGTTTAATGGGTTGCTTAAAAGAAACGTTATCAACCGATGCCGTTACCACAATGCGGTTGCAGTGTTTTTGCGCCGAAATTGCCGCTGCAATATCCATCCAGTGCAGCAGGCGACCGCCCATCAGGTTGTTCAGCGTATTGGTATCGTTCGGCAATACCAACTCGTTCATGATGGTAAAACTCTCTCTTGCAAATTTCTTTTTTAAGCTCATTTGCCGGCAAAAATAAGGAAAATGTTGTTAAAATGGTATGTAAAAGAGGAAAGTCAGCTTATTTCAGCGGTGATCTGCGCAATCAGTGAGCAATTATGGTCAAGGTTTTTTCCCGCAGATCAAATGGATTTTCGCAGATTTATTGTTTTGTTATTCAGCGGTGATCTGCGCAATCAGCGGGCAATTATGGTTAAGGTTTTTTCCCGCAGATGAAATGGATTTCCGCAGATTTATTGTTTTGTTCTTCAGCGGTGATTTGCGCAATCAGCGGGCAATTATGGTCAAGGTTTTTTCCCGCAGATCAAACGGATTTCCGCAGATTTGTTGTTTTGTTCTTCAGCGGTGATCTGCGCAATCAGCGGGCAATTATGGTCAAGGTTTTTTCCCGCAGATCAAACGGATTTCCGCAGATTTATTGTTTTGTTCTTCAGCGGTGATCTGCGTAATCAGCGGGCAATTATGGTTAAGGTTTTTTCCCGCAGATAAAACAGATTGGCGCGCAGATTTATTGTTTTGCGGATCTGAAAAACCAATTGCGTATAAAACCTGTTATGTAATCAAAAATCTATTTGATGCAGAACCAGACCCTGATCCAATTTTTCCATTGGTATTATAACGAAGAACAAAAATTATGGACTAAAGTGGCCAAAGAGGCCAGTCATTTAAAATCGCTTGGAGTAACTGCGGTGTGGTTGCCACCCGCTTACAAATCGCATAATGCAGCTTACGATGTAGGCTATGCTGTTTACGACCTGTTTGATCTGGGCGAGTTTGACCAGAAAGGTAGTTTACCTACCAAATATGGTTCGAAAGACGAATATGTAAAAGCCATTGAAGCCCTGCACCAGGAAGGTATTGCGGCTTTGGCCGACGTGGTATTTAACCATAAAGCCGGGGGCGATGAACTGGAGAAAATAGCCGTTCGAACCGTTAACCCTGAAGACCGAAACGAGTTTACCAGCGATGTTTTTGAGATAGAAGCCTGGACGAAGTTTACTTTTCCGGGCCGTCAGGGTAAATACTCGGAATTTATCTGGAACCACGAATGTTTCAGCGGGGTTGATTGGGCGGAAGATTTGCAGGAAACTGCCATTTACTCGATCCAAAACAGTTATGGCGAAGGTTTTGAAGAAGTGCCATCAACAGAATTTGGAAATTATGACTACCTGATGTTTAACGATATTGATTACCGTAACCGCGCGGTGATTGAAGAGCTCAAGTATTGGGGCGAATGGGTAGTAGAAACCACCGGTGTAGATGGTTTCAGGCTGGATGCAGTGAAGCACATTAACCCCGATTTCATTATCGAATGGATCGATCACCTGAACCATAAATACAACCGCGAATTCTTTATCGTAGCCGAAGACTGGAATGTGGAGGATATTGAAGGTCAGCTGGCTTATATTGAAACTATAGGGGGACGCACACAGATTTTTGATTCGCTTTTACACCATAATTTTTTTCTGGCCAGCAAAGCCGGAGGCGAATTCGACATGAGTACCATTTTTGAGGGTACCCTAGTTCAGGTTAAGCCCGAGCTGGCGGTTACTTTTGTCGATAATCACGATTCGCAACCTTTACAGGCCCTGGAATCGTATGTGGAATTTTGGTTCAGGCCATTGGCTTATGCGTTAATTTTATTACGCGTACAGGGCATCCCTTGTTTGTTTTTTCCGGATTTATATGGCGGAATTTATGACGACAAGAATGAAGCAGGTGAGGATGTACATGTGGAGCTTGTAGGGATACCAGAGGTAGAAACGATGTGCAAAATCCGTACAGCTTTAGCTTATGGTGAGCAGCGCGATTATTTTGATCACAGTGATTGCATCGGCTGGACACGCGCCGGCGATGAGGAGCATGAAAACAGTGGTTTGGCAGTGCTTTTAAGTACGGGAGAAGATGGCTTTAAACAAATGGAACTGGGCGCTCATTTTGCGGGTAAAACCTTTGTTGATGCTTTGGGCAACCGGGAAGAAGAGGTAACTATCGATGAAAACGGCTGGGCTGAGTTTTACTGTAAAGCAGGTAGTGTTTCGGTGTGGGTTTTGAAGGTTGGGTAGTTAATCGTCATTGCGAGAAGGCTTTTTCAGCCGACGAAGCAATCTTACAACGAACGCCAGAAGCACATGCATTAAGATTGCTTCGTCGTTCCTCCTCGCAATGACGATCAGTTAGGGAACACAGGCCACCAGGTTTTGTAATGTGGTCGTGCAGACACGAACCACAGCGTATGGATCGATTACAAAAAGTTGTCCTCAGTTCGGTAGGCCGAAATTACCGCCAGCTCACCTTCCTTACCACCTTTAGAGTTACCATGTTCCATCCCCATAACACCTTTATAACCTTTTTTATGAAGGTGTTTAAATAGGTTTTTATAGTTGATTTCGCCTGTGGTTGGCTCTTTTCGGCCCGGATTGTCACCGATCTGGATGTAGGCAATTTCATCCCAGCAGCGGTCGATGGTTTTGATCAGATCACCTTCGGTGCGCTGCATGTGGTAAATATCGTAAAGGATTTTACACGACGGACTTTTAACCGCTTTACAAACCGCATATGTTTCGTTGGTTTTTTGCAGGAAAAGCTCAGGGGTATCGCTTAAGGTTTCGAGTACCATAATTAAGCCGTGTGGCTCAAAAACCTCAGCGCCTGCACGCATGGCATCTATTACGTTGGCAAACTGGTTGCCGTAAGGTAAATTGCGTTCGTAAAAGCCGGGTACAACGGTTAGCCATTTGGCATTGCAGCGTTTAGCGGCTTCTACCGATTTTTTGCAGGTTTCTACAAATTTATCTTTAAATTCTTTTTTGCCCGTAGTGAGCGATGTTTTCCAGTTATCACCGCCATCAACCACAAACACGCCCATGCGCATGCCTAGTTTGGACAACAGGTTCCCGATTTTTTCCTGTTCTTCAACAGGGCGGTTCAGGTAGCCGTTATCTTCTATTGAGCGGAAACCTTTATCGTACATAAACTGGATCTGATCTAAAAAGCTTTTGCCGGCGTGGTTTTCGAACATGCCCTGGTGCGGAGCGTAATCGAGGTTAAAGGTCTTATCGCCAAAAGCAGTACTGCGCTTTTCGGCGGCAAAAGTATTGGTAATTCCTGCACCTGTGGTTATAGCACCGGCGGTGAGCAGGCTATTTCTGATAAATTCACTTCTTTTCATCGTTTAGTTTTTAAACTGAGGGGAGGGGATAATCAATTTTTTAAACCCTGTAGTCAGGGTGTCGGCTACGGTACCATCTTTTTTATGGTACACAAAATAAGCTTCAAGATTTTTGTGGCGTTCAACAAAAGCCATAGCATCTTTGAGGTGCATGGCCATCAGGGCATTATCATAACCATCGGCAGTAATGGCGTCGTTGGCGTAAACGGTTACACTGATCATTTCGTTATCCAGCGGATAGCCGGTTTTGGGATTAATGAGGTGCGAGATTTTCTTTTTCCCGCTCTGGTGAAATTTACGGTAATTGCCTGAGGTAGTAATGGCGCCTGTATTGATGGCTGCAATATGCCTGATTACCGGGGTACCATCTTTATCAGGTCCTTCAATGCCGATTTTCATTGGCTGCCCATCGGGTTTTGGTCCGGCAATGCGGATTTCGCCGCCCAGTTCGGCCACATATTGTTTAATACCTTTTTGGTTGAGGTATGCAGCAATCAGGTCGACACTATAGCCTTGTGCAATTCCATTTAAATCTATCTGTACGGCTGGTTTGAGTTTAATAAGCCTGCCATCTTTTAATTTCAGGTTTTGCATGCCAACATTGGCCAGTATCGATTTGATGGTTGCCGGATCGGGTTCCGTTCGGTTTTCTTTAGGCCCAAAGCCCCAGGCCTGTACCAAAGGTGCTACCGTAATATCGAAAACACCTTTGGTATCCTGGTTAATTTCAAAGCTTCTTTTCAGCACAGCGCTCATAAAATGATCTAGTTTAACCCCGCTTTTGGAGGTGTTGAACTGATTGATCAATGTTCCCTTTTTATAAAGCGACATCGATAAATCTATTTCATTCAATAAGCTGTCTATACCTTGTTTAGTCGCCAAACTATCGCTGGCGTAATAGGTAATGGCATAATCTGTTCCCTGCGCATAACCGCTTATTTTGTAAGGTTTAAGTTCCTGGTGAACAGTAAAACCTAAAAATAAGGGTACCAGCAGGAAAAGCAATTTATATGGCATTACACTATCGGTTTAGATCACTTTGGCCTGTCCAGGCATCGCAATTGGATATAAACCTTTTTCATCTGGCATTAATTTAGGGTTGGCATCCCAGGCAAAACGCTCAGGCATTAAACTGATGTTAGATGCCAATGCCTCATCCCATTTAATGGTTTGGCCAGAATATGTGGCATAACGACCAATAATTGCTGAAAATGTACTGGTTGCCGCGTAATCTACGTTACTGAATTTATACTCTCCTTTTGAAACGGCATCGAACAATTCGTCGTGCTCAGTTTGGTACGGGTTAGCGTTTCCTTTGGTGTTGTGGTTGTACAATTCTTTGCCGCTGTAATCTTTCATGATAGCCTGGTTGCTGCCCGAAAGATAGATTTTACCTTTTGTACCCTGGAATGATTCATCAACACGGTTGCTGATGCCTTCAAAGTGCCTGCACTGACTGTGGATAATTGCGCCATCTGCATAGGTTAGCTCGATAGAGTGGTTATCGTAAATCTCGCCATAATCTTTACCGGTACGCCATGCACGGCTTCCTGTACCCTGTACTGAAATTGGGTGTGCATTTTTTACCCAGTTGGCAATATCGATGTTGTGTACGTGCTGCTCTACAATATGATCGCCGCATAACCAGTTAAAGTAGTACCAGTTTCTCATCTGGTATTCCATTTCGGTTTGGTTAGCGGTACGCGGACGTACCCAAACGCCACCACTGTTCCAGTATACCTGGCCGGCCATGATATCGCCAATAGCGCCGTCGTTAATGCGTTTAATAGATTCGCGGTAATTGGTTTGGTAACGTCTTTGTAAACCGACCACCACGTTTAGTTTTTTCTTTTTGGCTTCTTCGGCAGCTGCAAGTACTTTTCTGATTCCCGGCGCATCTACAGCTACCGGTTTTTCCATAAAAATCTGTTTATTTTGTTTTACCGCTTCTTCGAAATGGATAGGGCGGAAACCCGGAGGCGTGGTTAACAATACTACATCGGCTAGTGGAATGGCTTTTAAATAAGCATCGAAACCTACAAACTGACGGTCTTTTGGAACATCTACTTTGGCGCCGAACTTTGAACTTAGAGATTGATAACTGCTATCTAACCGATCCTGAAAAGCATCGGCCATGGCTACCAGTTTAATATTAAATTTGGTGCTTAATGCCTGAAATGCTGCTCCGGTACCGCGGTCGCCACAGCCAATTAAGGCTATTTTAATGGTGTCTGATCCTGATGCGTAAGCTCCTGCCAATGGAATGCTGCTTATCATAGCTCCACCGGCAAGCATGGCTGTTGCTTTTAAAAAATCGCGACGATCTTGTTGATTAATTGGTTTTTTCATGTGTTTAGTTCTTTGTTGTGGTTAGGATTTATTAATAGTCTTTGATAGGTAATTTGTTATAATAGGCGTCTATTTCGGCCTTTGAAGGCGTTTTTACGGGTCTAACCAGACGCATGCCCACAAAAGGTGCTTCAGGGAACCACCAGTTGCTTTTCGGAATTTGAGGGTCTAACTGTTTCCAGGTTGGGTTTGAAGCCAGCCTTGCGGTTGAGGTTAAGTTATCGGCGGTTTCATCGTAAGAACCACCACGAACTGCATTAGGATAAAGTTTTTCAGGTGCGGCAACCGGATTCTCGGCTATTTTACCTGCGCTTTTTGCATAAAAATCGGCGATGTACTGATCGTAAGTCCATTCGCTCACATTGCCATGCATATCAAATAAACCCCATGCGTTTGGTTTTTTTAGTCCCACCTGGTGCGTTTTGTTGTCGCTATTGTCTTTATACCAGGCATAATCGCCGAGTTTGGCGGCATCGTTGCCATAACTGTAAGTGGTTTCGCTACTCGCTTTACAGGCATATTCCCATTCGGCTTCGGTTGGTAGGCGGTAAAATACACCGGTACGGACATAGAGCCATTTGCAAAATTGAATGGCGTTATATTGGGTCATAGCTACTGCGGGCTGGTGTTCTTTTCCCATCCCGAAAGTCATATCCAGATAAGGTTTGGTTGGGCGGGTTACGGCATCAACTTCGGCCGGAATGGCACCTTCGCTGGCTTTTTTTTCGTAATCGCGGTATAAGAAAGGTTCGAAAATATCCCAGGTAACTTCATGCTTCCCGATCCAGAAGGCATCGAGTTTAACTTCGTGTACAGGTTGTTCATCGGGTTTACCGGTTTTACTTCCCATTTTAAATTTGCCAGCAGGGATGGCCTGCATATCAAATTTTAATTTAGTCCCGTTAATTAACTGGGTGTACGAATTGTTGGTGCTTTGTGCAAAGATTTGGGCACAAGGATTGGCTAATAATGCTACGGCAATTAATTTCTTAAACATATTTTTTGGTTAGAAACACTTATTATCTAGGTGTTTATCTGCTTATTCTGGTTTGCTAAAGTAAAGAACAGCAGATAAAACAAAAGAAAATTAATGTAACAATAAAGGTAAGCATTGTAATATTAAAAGTCAAATTGACAATTAATGTCTTCATGACGGTTTTTAATCTATCTCCTGTCGCTAACTTTATTGCTGAGGTTGGTAAAGCCCACCAGGGTATCCCAACGGGCACCGGGACGGCGGTAGTACACAAAAACCTGATAGCTGTTTTCGGTCTGGAAGAAAGCTCCTTCAAATGGTTTGGTCTCCAGTACTTTGGTATCTTTATTAAACCAGGCAAATTCGTAATCGTATAAACCCTGTTTAAGCATAATGTTGCCATAAAACTGTTTGCGGCTGGCATCGTACAGGAGTTTATTTTCGTTGCTCATAGTGTAATTGTTAAAACGGCCAATTACATAAGCATCGCCATTAGAGCCTGGTGCAGCTGCATTTAAAGTAAACAGTACGCCCATGTATTCGGCTTCTGTTTTATCATCGCGGCCATCGGTATTGCGGATGAAAAAGTTACCATTTTCATCGAACTGGTTACCAAAGGCACCAACGCTGCGGGGAGCATCCTGAAAAAGCATTACGTTTACCGATTCTTTATCGCGGTAAATGTCTTTTACGTTATCGGCTTTGTACCTTAAACTTCGCGTATCGAACTTCCTGAATTCGTTATCTCCCCAAAAATCGTTGGTATTTAAATCATTATACACCAATTGATTCGGGCGTACAAAAGCAGGTCGCGTGTTAACCTGTATGGTATTGGCATTGAAGTTCTGCATCACCACTGCTTTTAAATCCTGGTAAGGGTTAGGGATGGGGAAGGCATGGTTAACCGTGAAATTAACTTTTTGCTTGTTGTTGCGGTATTCTACCTGTAAAGAATTGGTTATTTCGGCAGCAATGGCCACCTGACTATCCAATACGTAGAAACGTTGTGAAATGACGGGTTTGTTTTTATCGCCATCTAAATAAACTTTTAGGATATAGTTGCCCCCAATTTTAGGCTGAATTTGCGTGTTGGGCAGGCTCAGTTCGTAATGGGTATATTTTCGGGTGGTATTAGAAGAGTAGCGGTAGTTGATGATCCGGTCGTCGTTGAAACTGCCCAGGTAATCGATTGTAGAGATTTGAGAGGGTTTCCATTCTGCTGTACAATGCTCGATGGTGTACCAGTAATTTTTAGTGCCGGCGAGCAGATCATCAAAAGAAAAAGTAATGGTTTCTGAAGAGTTGAGCATGATAACCGGCAAACTCTGCTCTTTATTGCTGTTGTAACACAACACCGTTTTGATATTGGGAAGGTAAATTTTGTTTTCGCTGGTAAACGTTTGATCGTTTTGGGCAAAGCTTAGCGTGGGAATAAAGAGTAGGAGTACTGCGATTAGTTTTTGCATGGTTAAAGCTACACAGTATTCGGCAGAGATAAAAAAGGAATTTTGTTTGAGGGGCTTAGTTTAGCCACGGATGCTTTCAGCGTCATGCTGATCCGATAGCTATCGGATTTGTTTCAGCATCTCTCTAATAAGGAGAGACCCTGAAATAAATTTACTTCGTAGCTTTCCGCTTCGCTACAGGTCAGGGTGACGACCACTTTAAAATGCCACGGAGGCACGGAAGCCACGGAATCCTCAGCGTTATGCTGAACCTGTTTCAGCATCTCTCTAATGTGAAGAGACCCTGAAATAAATTCAGGGTGACGACCATTTTTAAAATGCCACGGAGGCACGGAAGCCACGGAGAAGTATTCCGTGTAAATCGGTGCCTCCGTGGCTGATTAGTAGGCGTTGGTTGTGAGAAACAGTCAGGTGGTAACACCTGACTGCACAGTTAATCTGTGTTAATTCTTTTTATCTGTGGTTAAAAATGCCACGGAGGCACGGAAGCCACGGAGAAGCATTCCGTGTAAATCAGTGCCTCCGTGACAACTGACCGCACTGCAAACAAAAAAGCCACAGATTTATCTGTGGCTTAATTTTATATCTGCGGCGTACTTAACCTTCCAGCTCCATAATTTCGGTAGCCAGGGTTTCCCATTTGGTTTGGCTGTTATCTAAATCCTGTTTAGCAGCCTGGTAACGTTTATTGGCTTCGGCCAGTTTATCTGCGTTGCTGTAAACCGATTCATCGGCCAGTTCGGTTTCGATGTTTTTAACCGTTGTTTCCAGTTCAGCAATCTGTGCTTCGATTTTTTTCAGCTCGTCATTTAGCTTTTTTAACTGATTGGCCGTATTAGGGGTGGTTTGCTTTGGTGTTTCTTTTGGTTTTTCGGGCATTTTAACCGGAATAGGTTTCGATGCCGGAATTACACGTTTGCTGTTCCACTCTTCGTATTCCTCGTAAGTACCCGGATATTGTTTAATCTTCTCGTTTTCGATAAACCAGATTTTATTGGCTACGTTATCCAGGAAATACCTATCGTGAGATACGGCAATAAAAGTACCTTCAAACTGATCTAAGGCCTGGATTAAAATATTAACCGACTGGATGTCCAGGTGGTTGGTAGGCTCATCCAGAATGAGGAAGTTGGAGTCGGTAGTTAACGATTTGGCCAGGGCCACACGTGATTTTTCTCCTCCTGAAAGTACTTTGATTTTCTTGAAAACATCATCTCCTGTAAAAAGGAAACAACCTAAAATACTACGCAACTCGGTATCACTGTGTTTAGGGGCAAAAGCCTGGAGTTCTTCTAAAATCGAATTCTCTAAGTGTAACGATTCCAGCTGGTGCTGGGCAAAGAACGTGGTAGAAACGTTGTGACCGGTTTCGCAGAAACCCTCAAACTTTTCTGTTCCGGCAATCATCCTCAATAAGGTCGATTTACCTTTACCGTTTGCACCAATCAAAGCAATTTTATCGCCTTTTTCAATTACGGCTTCGGCATCTTCGAGGATGTGTACATTGGGGTAATGCTTGGTAGCGTGCTCAATGCGCACCACGTGCCTGCCCGATGGTTTAGTAAATTTGAAACTGAAATTAACTGTCGGGTTTTCATCATCCACATCTTCCACACGTTCCATTCTGTCTAAGGCTTTCATGCGCGATTGCGCCATTTTTGCTTTAGAGGCTTTGGCTTTAAAACGCTCAATTAAACGCTCTTCCTGCTTAATTTTAGCCTGCTGGTTTTTAAATTCGCCTTTCTGAATTTCTCCGCGCAGTGCCTTTTCTTCTACATAATAGCTGTAGTTACCGGCATAAATGGTTAATTTTCCTTTACGCGATTCGACCGTGCGGTTTACAATTTTATCTAAGAAATACCGGTCGTGCGATACAATTACGATGGCGCCTTCAAAACCCATTAAATAGTTTTCTAACCACTTAATAGAGGGTAAGTCCATGTGGTTGGTCGGCTCATCGAGTAATAAAATATCGGGATCTTGCAGCAGGATTTTGGCCAGCATAACACGCATACGCCAACCACCTGAAAAGGTATTTAACGGACGGTGCTGATCGGCAGTACTGAAACCCAAACCCGCCAGGATTTCGTTGGCCCGGTATTCGATGTTGTAACCATCTAAGGCCTCGAATTCCTGTTGTTTATCACTTAGTTTAAATAAAACCTCTTCACTGTAATCAGTTTCGATTTTTTTAAGCAATTCTTCAATCTCATCGTGCAGCTGGTTCTGGCGCTCGAAAGCTTCCATGGCCACGTGCAAAATGCTATGGTGCGATTCGTAAGAAAGTAAATCCTGGTTGAGGTAGCCTATTTTCAAGTCTTTCGACATAGAAATGGTACCCGAACTTGGAGCGTACTCGCCTACAATCAGTTTTAAAAGTGTCGATTTTCCTGTTCCGTTAGCGCCAATCAAGCCCGCTCTGTCGCCCGGTTTAATGTGCCAGTTGGCATCATCGTACAAGGCTCTCGATCCTATCAGGAATGTTAAATTATTTATTGAAATCATTTCGGCTGCAAAAGTACGAATTTTAAAAGGCTTTTTTAAGCCTGGTACTCAAATAGAAATGAATGCGCTTTTTAAAACGGTTTGCTTATAGGTTCATTTTAGCAGGGTATGGGGTTAAATAGCCCCGATAGAACGGAAAGCCCGAAGTGGGGAGGCTGGTGTAGCGGGCGGACTTTGAGTGATAGCGGGACAGGCATTAAAAAAAGCTGCTGCCACTGCGCTTCAAAAAAGCAAAAGGATTGAGCTTGCTGAATTAACAAGGAATATGATATATTTATTACGATAGGACTTAAGAGGCGTAGCAACTATGGTGTATTTTTGGGCTACTCCAATAATTATGAACAACGAAAACATTAAAATAATCAGCAAAGAAATTCTTTCGGATAACTGGTATACCTTAAACAAGATTACTTTCGAGTACCGCAAAAAAGATGGCAGTATTGAAACGCAGAACCGCGAAGCCTACGACAGGGGAAATGGCGCAACGATTTTACTTTACAACAAGGCGCAGCAAACGGTTATTTTAACCAGGCAGTTTCGTTTGCCTACTTACATTAACGGCAATAGCGATGGTATGCTAATCGAAACCTGTGCAGGTTTACTGGATAAAGATAATCCGGAAACGGCCATAAAACGCGAAACGGAGGAAGAAACCGGCTATCAGATTAAGGATGTTAAAAAGGTATTCGAAGCTTATATGTCGCCCGGATCGGTAACCGAAATCCTGTATTTCTTTGTTGCCGAATACACCAAGGATATGAAAGTGAGCGACGGTGGTGGGCATCATGACGAGCAGGAAAACATTGAAGTTTTAGAAACCAGCTTTAGCGAAGCGCTGAATATGATTGGCACTGGCGAAATAAAGGATGGTAAAACCATTATGCTTTTGCAGTATGCACAGATTAACCACTTGCTGGGTTAATTTAATCCTTGCTGCTGGTTTTAGCCAGCAGCAAGGATCAGTTTATTTTCCTTCAGGAGTTTCTTCCAGTTTTCCTTCCTTATTCCTTTTCAGCTTAACAACTGGTTTTTCTTGTGTGCCGGTAATGCTCAGTGGGATACCAAATAAACCAAAGGGAGGAAGGCCCAAACGACCACTTAAATTTAAACGCCCGTCAAAACTCACCTGACCTTCAAAGCGTGGCCTGAAACCAGCTACTTTCATTTTGGTTTGTTCGATGGTAATGATGTTGTTTTTGATGGTCGATTTTACCTGTACATCTGATAAATCGGGATTGGTTAAGCTGTCTCTTTTGGTAGCTTTACTTACCGCGTTCATCATCTTGAAGCCCATTAAACTTACTTTTTTAAGGCTCAGTACACCGCCACCTTTAAGCGATGGAAATACGGGGAACATCTGGTCGTTAAGCTTACCAGATAATTGATAATCCAGGCCCACAATACCTTTAACTTTTGATGCTGAGCTGGCCATTTCCCTAAACAGCTTAATTTCCTTGTAAGCCCGGGCAATGTCGAATTCTTTTGCGGTTAAATGAAAATCAAATAAGCCACTTTTAGGGCTTGTGCTTTTGTATGTAGCATCCATGCCTACCTGTGCGCCGGCAATGTTAAAGCCGGTTTGTTGTAAGCTTAGCGCGCCATTGTTGATACGCATGGTCCCCTTTGCATTTTTGATATTGAGCCCATTGTATTTTACCTCATTGGCATTGGCCGAAAAAGTAACGTTCAGGTTATCGGGAATTAAGATTACACCATTTGAAGCCGTTGAACTGTTAGTGGCACCATCTGAATACACCATAAATTCATCAGCCAAAATCTGCTTGCTGCTGAGCTTAAAATTACCCTCGAGTTTGGCTTTATCGTTTAAAACATAATTGATTACGTTGTTCAGGCTGCCGTTGAGTTTAAAATCAGACTGGCCATAAGTGGCATTAAATTCATCAAAATTCATTTTGTCCTGGCGGAAAGAAAATACACCGTTTTTGATTAAAAAGCTTTTAGGGAATAAATCAGACTGGATATTCAAATCTTTAATACTCAGAGCACCGCTGTTTTGCAGTTTGCTATACCTGCCGGCCATGGCATCAGCCTGTAAACCTTTAAAGGAAACATTGGCAAAGATAACTCCATTAACCTGGTAACCTTTTACTGCGAAAAGCTTGTACATTTTACCGATATCAACCGTGCCTTTTGATGAAACGTTGTAGGCAATATTTTCAAAATTATGCACATCGGCCTTTAGTGTAAAAGGTTGGCCTGCCATTTGAAAAGCAATGGGCTTAATGTTCAGTTTGGAGTTTTTTAAGGTTCCGTCGGTGTTAATCAGGTCGGCATCGATTTCGATCTGCTCTAAAGGCTGATCGAAATTTGGGGTTTTAATGCGGCCGTTGTTGAGTTTAATACTGGCTGTGGTAACCGGGAAAAGCTTTTTGAGTTTATTGTAAGGTCCTTTGCTTTGCAGGTCGATGTTCATTATGCCGCTTAGCTCGTAGCCTTTAAGGGGATAAATGTTCTTGATATCGGCAAAGTTAATGAGCGATTTCAACTGAATATCTACAGGCATATTTTCGGCAGTTTGCAGTTTGGCAAAGCCCCTGATATAGTTATTCAGCGCCTGGATATCGATATTTTCAATTGCCAGTTTGGTGTTTTTATAATCGCCATCGGTATTGGAACCATTTATGTTGAAGTTAATCTTATCAATAGCCGCGGGTAATGAAGGGTATTTGAAGTAACCACCCGCCATGCTCGCTTTTAACGAAAATTTAGGCACGGTAGCAATAACGGTATCTACTTGTCTGATGCCTGAGCGTTGTACCTTTTTGGTGTATTTGCCATCGGCCTTGAGGTTGATGTTTAAACGGCCTTTCAGTTGCAGGTCATCCATATTCATTACTTTTGCCCATTTGGCCAAATCGATATTGGAGCGGGTATCGGTATAAATCTCGGGTGCCGATAAGCCTTTAAGTTTGGTAACCGAAGCTACATAATCTTTCCCTACGTTAAAATAAAGGCTGTCCATATCAATCAGCAAACTATCGGGATTAAGACCAGGCAGCCTGGTTTTGAGATTTAAAAACAAGTTGCTGATTGGCTCGGGAGCATTGGGGTTTGAAATGTTACCATCGCGCACTTTCATGTTAAAAGCGAGCGTTGGCATGCTGTGTGTTGCTGCCAGGTACTTTCCAATAAGTGAGGCATTGATTTCGGCATAACCCTTAATCTTGGTTTTTTCCAACCTGTCAGCAATTTCAGGAGGTAAGGCTGTAAAAATATTCTGCAAATCGGTTTCTTTGGCGTTTGTTCTGAAATCAATATCGTAACCATCCTTTAAAAATGAAAAATGACCCACAAAACGGATAGGCAGCGAGTTGATCATCAGGTTATTCTCGTCGAAAATCAGGTTCAGCGAGTTGGTGTTTACCTTGGTAATAAGTTTTGCATTTATTTTTTTCTTCAGCAGGTAAGGGGTGTTGGCATAATAAACGTCCATTTGATCGATTGACAGATTGCTCTTCAAATCAAAAATGGCATTGCTTAAATCGCCTTTTCCGGTATAATTCAGCCCCTGTGTGCGGATAACCATCGGGATAGATTTATCGCTATAGGTCAGGTTGCTGTTATTGATAAAAATGCCCTCAATTTTTATGGCTGTTGAACTTTCTGCTTTCGGAGCGTTAGTTTCTTTTTTGCTTTCGTAAACATTGTAGTTGGCATGACCTTTTTCATCGGTAAGGATATTGATGCGTGCATCATCGAGGTAAAACTCATCAATTTTAACCTGTTTGGAAAATATAGAAAGCAGGTTGATCCCCAGGGCCAGTTTTTTGGTGTAAATCAGGGTATCCCGTTGAAAAGGAGCCGATCCTTTCAGCAAAAATTCGTTCAGGTTTAATGTTAGAGAAGGGAAGTGGTTGAAAAAAGAAATATTGGTACTTTGAAACTTTACTTCGCCTTTTATGTTTTTATTAATGATTTGGGTAATCTCTTTGTTAACGGTTTGTGGGATTAAATAAGGGATAATAAATAAAAGCGCCATTAATGCTGCTAGCGTTATGGCCATGATTTTTAAGAACTTTTTCAAGATTTTAATATAAAGCGAGTTTCGGTTGCAAAGATACGCTTTAGATGAATTAGGAATAAAGATTTAACATTTTTTGTTTTACTGAATTTTTTAATACCTTTGTTCTGTAATAATAAAAGTTACAGTATGAACAGCAGTCATTTCTCTATATCGTTACACATTTTAACTCTCCTCGATAAGGTGAACGGGCAGCTATTGAATTCGGAATATATTGCCGGAAGCATTAATTGTAACCCTGTTTTGGTGCGGAAAGAGCTGGCTAATCTGCATAAACATGGTTTTGTACAAAGCAAAGAAGGGAAGGGCGGTGGCTCTACTTTAGCGAAAAGGCCAGCTGATATCAATCTGGGCGAGGTGTATAAAGCCGTTAAACAGAAAGGTTTGCTGGGCGAAAGCAAAAACGAACCCAATCCCGATTGTCCGGTAGGGAAACAAATTACCCAGCAGTTGAATAAATTGTATAGCGATGCCGAAAATGCTTTGATTAAGGATCTTTCTTTAAAAACTTTGAAAGATTTTAGTCTGGGTTTTGATTAAAAAAATTTGATTTAAACTGTAATAAAAAATGTTACAATTTTGTAAGAGGAAACAGTTTTCGGTTGGCAGTTGGCAATTTTCAGTTGGATCATGCTATCAACTATGAACTATTGACTAATGAACCAATGAACCAATGAACCAATGACCAATGAACAATGAACAAATGACGAATGAACAAAAAATAAAACAATAAGCAGTGAGGGAGCTTAAAAATCAATGTAATCTCCCAAATCTGTATAATCACTTAAAAATATGAAAATAGCATTAATAGGAGCCTCTGGATTTGTAGGCAAAGCCATTCTAAACGAATTGGTAAACCGCGGAAATGAAGTAATTGCCATTGCGCGTGATACGGACAAAATTGAAAGTTCGGATGAAAAAGTAACAAAGGTAGCTGCGGATGTACTGGATACCGAAAAATTAGCTGCTGCTGTAAGCGGTGCTGATGCTGTGGTAAGTGCTTTTAATGCCGGCTGGACAAACCCAAACTTATACAACGATACCGTTAAAGGTGCTGAGGCGATTCAGGCTGCGGTTAAAGCATCGGGTGTTAAACGTTACATCTTTATAGGCGGGGCAGGTACCCTGCAAATTGATGGACACCAAATTGTAGATGGACCAAATTTCCCTGCCGAATATAAGCCGGGCGCAACTGCAGTGCGCGATTATTTCAATACACTGAAAAAAGAAACTGAACTGGATTGGTTGTTTTTTAGCCCGGCTATAGAGATGCACCACGGCATCACCACTGGTCGTACCGGTAAATACCGTTTAGGCAAAACAAGTCCGGTGTTTAACGAAGCTGGCCGCTCTATTCTTTCGGTAGAAGATCTTGCCATTGTAATTGTTGATGAGCTCGAAAATAATGCGCATCACCAGGAGCAGTTTACCGCGGCATACTAGGCGTGCCGTTTTATTAACAATAGGTTGATAGTTTATGGTTCATGGTTGATAGTTTGACTGCTGAGTAATTTGGCTTTCAGCTATCAACTATGAGCTATCAATCTAACTGAAATTAATGCCTGGGTTTTGAAGATAGGAATGGACTTTTTACATTTTCCATTTTTTTATATTTTACTTATCTTCGTGGCATGTATCGCTTAATTAAACCAATATTCTTCAAGTTTGACCCCGAAAATGTACATTATTTTGTAGTAAAGCGGTTAAAATGGTTTAACGATAAGTTTCCTTTGGGTAAAACCATCATTCGCAGCAGTTTTGATTTTAATGTTAAAGGCCTTGAAAAAGAGGTTTTTGGGATTAAATTTCGAAATCCGGTTGGTCTTGCTGCCGGATTTGATAAAAATGGCGAATATGTAGAGCCCTTAAGTAATCTGGGCTTTGGTTTTATCGAGGTAGGTACGGTTACCCCAATGCCACAACCCGGAAATGATAAGCCACGGATGTTCCGCTTGCCAAATGATGAAGCTTTGATTAACCGCATGGGCTTTAATAACAAAGGAGTAGATGTAATGGCCGAGCGTTTGCGCTTGCTAAAAGATAAGCATCCCGATATTGTTGTAGGCGGTAATATTGGTAAAAATAAAGCTACCCCTAACGAAGATGCAGTAAGCGATTACATTAAATGCTTCGACAGGCTTTTTGATGTGGTAGATTATTTTGTGGTGAATGTAAGTTCGCCCAATACACCGGGCCTGCGTGAGTTGCAGGAAAAAGAACCTTTAAAGAATATCCTCAATACCTTACAGCAGCGAAACCTGAAAAACAATATTTCCCGGCCGATACTACTTAAAATTGCACCCGATTTAACCGATGCGCAATTAGATGATATTATCGAGATTGTAGCTGAGACCAAAATTGCAGGTATTATTGCCACCAATACGACCATTAGCCGCGAAAACCTGGCTACAGAGAAAGTATTGACTGATGAAACCGGTGGTTTAAGTGGTAAGCCTGTAAAAGTGCGCTCAACCGAGGTAATCCGCTATCTTTCAGAAAAATCGAATAAAGCTTTCCCGATTATTGGGGTAGGAGGTATTCATTCGGCTAAAGATGCGCAAGAGAAGCTTGATGCAGGCGCCAGCCTCGTTCAATTGTATACCGGTTTTATCTACGAAGGTCCAGGCTTGATTAAAAACATCTGCAAAGCACTGGTAAACGTTAAAGCGTTAAGCTAGTTTTCTAGTGTAAGGTTATACGCTCAGTTCCGGACTGGTAGTTTATTTTTTCGTTTTAGTTTTTATCTCACGTTTTTTGTCTGAAATTGATTTTACTATGGTTAGCCCGCGTTTAATCAGTTTTTTATCCTTAACTTTTGCTTCTGCATTGAGGTAAGCTTCTTTCATCAGGTCTTGGATAAAAGTTTGAGGGAAATTTTCTTTACCAGTTACCAAAATATAACGGTATTGATTTCCTTTTCCTAAAAGTATGTTATTGGTATCTGTAAGCTCGCTACCCCAGTAAAAACCGAAATGAACATTTTTGCTTGTTCGTCCAACTGCTATTGAACAAAAAGTATGTCCAACCTTATCTGTTGGCGACCAACCGAAAGCAAGCGCATTATAATTGTCGTATATTAGCTCATTGGTTTGTGGGTAAAGTTGCCAAATAAAATCGCGCAGCCACATCACCAGGCTCGTAATTTCTTCGCCAAAGGGCTTTAAAAATATTAGCAGGTCTTTTGTTTGTTCTTTACTCATACCTTATGCTATTTGTTGTGCTTTACCGGGTTGTGAAGCAATATTATTTCTGTCTGCTCACCATTTCATTAATCCATATCGGGGCAAATGGAGAAGTACAGCCTTTAGAAACGGGATAATCGCGGTAAATGCCCAATTTTTCGCCTATGGCTAAAGCGCGTTCGCGATAGGCAGGGTGGTTGATGCCAATCTGAGCTAAAGCAGTGTTCATGGTCCACTGTGTTTCAGGAGCCTCGTTGGCCATTTCGCTTTCGATGCGGTCTAGTAAAGCAGGGATATCTAATCCTTCCGGTGCCCTGGCAATACGCCCGCTGGTTAAGCTCCAGCCTGCACGGGCCAGCATTTTATCTCCGGAGTTCATCCATTTTTCGCGAAATTGTTCCTTTTCAGGGTATTCTTTAACCACGTAATTGTAAAACCAGTCGGCAGCCCAGGCAAACTGTTCTGATGCCACCATTTTCTCTATTTCGGCTGCAGAAAGCTCCCTCGGTTTGAGGATTAAAATGGCCAGCATGCGCGCATCGATATTACCAGTTTCCCAAAGTTCGAGCGCCAGGGCATGGTTGGTTTTAATCTTTTTGGCGAGGGTTCTGATATCGCCCATTTTTACGCCGTAAAGATCCTCACGGGCCCCGTTTTTGATGTGCTGTTTACGTACTTTCTCGTCGGCAAGAGATTCGAGCTGCTTTAATACTTCGTTGCTGTTCATGTGCTGTAAAAATGGTGAGTTTATAAAGTTAAGGTTTTTTAATTAGGTATGGAATGCATGGGGAAGCATAAAATTAGGATATCATTTTAGCCAAAATATTAGCGTATTGCTCGCACTCAAAGCGCAACACTGAAAGGATCGTCATTGCGAGGAGGAACGGACGAAGCAATCTTTCATGCTAGCTACCTTACTGTAGAGATTGCCTGCCTGCTGCAGGCAGCTTCCTCGGCTGAAAAAGACTTCTCGTATAACGATGCTATTAATGGCGCTACTCCATGACAACTTGTTGAAATTTTAGCTGAAAGACCCTGAAACACCCGTCCGACCGGCCGGGCGGAAGTTCAGGGTGACGACTGAGGATTGGGCTTGATGAATTTCTGGTAAGTCCTTCGACAGGCTCAGGATGACAATTTTATTTATGATGTCGATAAGTATGATTCCCTGTGTAATCTCAAAAAAATTAAGGCAAAAAAAAAGCATCCTTTGATCAGAAGGATGCTTTAAATTTTTTTTTGTTGCTAAAAACTATTTTGCCAAAGCAGCTAAAACAGCATTGTTTTTAGCTAATTGATCGTTTTTAGGTTGTGCAGAACGGCTTCCTAACTCGATGTTAGTTGCTCTTTTTAAAAATGCTACCTCTTGGTGAGCTGTATTTTTATTTCTTCTGTCTTTTCTTTTTAATCTGGTAACTGCCATGGTATTAACCTTTTATTATTTTATTTGTACAAATGGAGGTCGAGAGCGGATTCGAACCGCTGTAGAAGGTTTTGCAGACCTCTGCCTAGCCACTCGGCCACTCGACCTTAAATTCAAGGCTGCAAAAATAGTAATTATTAGTTAGCCCGCAAATATTATCTCAATTATTATCCAATTTAATTTCGAACTCGCACTAATTCAGCACAAAAGATTGCAGCACTTACGGCCACATTTAACGATTCTGCTTCGCCAACCCGCGGTATGGTTACCTGTTTGGTTATTTTTTGGATTACTTCGGCCGATATGCCCTTGCCTTCGTTACCCAAAACAATTAAACCTTCGTTACCCCATTGGGTATGGTAAATCGATTCACCATCCAACAAAGCACCGAAAACCGGTACTGTAATATTGGTTAGTAAAGCAGGGAGGTCTTCTTCATAAATATTTACCCTGGCCAGCGAACCCATAGTGGCTTGTACGGTTTTAGGGTTAAAAACCTCTACACAATCTTTCGAGCAGATGATTTGCTTAAAGCCAAACCAATCGGCCGTACGGATAATGGTGCCCATGTTACCTGGATCCTGCACACCATCTAAAACCAAAGTAAACTGGTTTTTCAATTCGTTGCTGTTTAAGCTTTTGTTTTTGGGGATATGAACCAGTGCTAAAAAACCTTGTGGCGTTTGCAGCGTACTAATCTTGTCTAATTCAGCGTTGTTTACTTCAAATAAGTTTATATTTGCGGGTAATTTGGGTAACAAATTGTATTGTTCGCTGTTATAAAATATAGTATGAATGTGGTAGCTTGACTGAAAAAACTCCTGAATGGATTTGATGCCTTCAACAATAAATAAACCATGTTCTTTACGGTACTTTTTTTGATGTAACGACTTTATAAAACTAATCTGTGATTTTGAAAGCATACCAATACTTAATGAATTTTAAACTGAAAAGTACTGCAATATTACTATTTATTATTCTTTTAATTCAGGCCTGTTCATCAACTAAATACATTCCCGATTACCAATCGATTGTTAAAAAAGTTAGGATAGACAGCGTTGACGCTAAATTTGAAGAGCAGGCATACAATTACGTTCAGAAAGATATCAGGCCTGCTTCCAAGCTAAGTATTAATGTGCCTTTGTACAATTTGTTCAACACCAGGGATGGCCGTTACAAAACCAATGATATTAAACCATTCGGTTCTCCGCCTGCAATTCTGGACAGTACCCTGGTAGAAATTTCGAGAACACAGATCCAAAAGTTTTTAAAAAGTAAAGGTTATCGGCAGGCTGATGTGAATGCAAGTATTAAAGTGGCCAATAAAAAAGCAGAAATTGTATTCACGGCCAAGCCGGGTCCGGCCTACATGGTTCAAAATATAAGCGATTCTATACCTAACGCGAATATCCGAAACCTCTACGAATCGAATAAAACTAAAATTAGCCATTTGCATAAAGGTATGCAGTACGATGAGGATTCGTTAACTTACGAAAGGGAACAGATTTACCGGATTATGAAAGAGAATGGCTACTTCTATTTCCTGCGGCCTTATGTAACTTTTGATGTTTTTGGCGCCGAACCCAGCTCTAAAACCAATAAAATTGATTTAAACCTAAATGTGGCCGATCCCGAAAATGGTAGTCACAAACAGTTTAACATTGGTTATACCCACATGATTATTGCTCCCAATCCGGAAGGATTCCCGGATTCAGTAAGGTATAAATTGAGTAAGGATACCCTGAACGGCATTATTTTTACCGATTTTTCTAAACGTTATAGAAGAAACCCGATTGTACGCTACGATTTTCTTAAACAAGGCGAACTATACGATATCCGGAACGAAAACCTGACATACGATCGCTTGTACGAACTGAATGTGTTTAAAAACGTTAAGATCGATTATTTCAGGAGAGACAGTACTTCTAATAAAATCAATACCGTAATTCAGCTCATTCCACAAAAGGTAATGAGCAACAGGGTAGAAGGAGAGGTGCCTTTTAATGGTGGAACGGTTGGTTTTACCATTGGTAATACCTATACCAATAACAATATTTTCAGGGGTGCCGAGCGTTTCGAGCTCCAGGTTAAAGGCGGTTTGCAATCGCGTATTGGCAATGGGGCAAAGGTATTCAGCGATATTTACCAGCGCGATTTCTCGATCAGTGCCAGTATTTCGGTACCCAGGTTAATGATCCCGTTCTATAACCCGGTTTTGGGTGGTAATGGCATGCCGCATACTACTTTTGCTTCCAGTTACATTTATGCACTGCAAAAAGATGTTTCCGTAAGGAGGATTTTCATCAATTCGATCACTTACGATTGGTTTGAAACCAAATCTAAACTGCACTCCTTTACACCTTTAAACTTTGAGTACCGTTTTGGAAACCTTGATCCCAATGTAGATTCGGCTACCGTAGTAAATAATATTTATTATTCTACCCTGTTAAATCGAAAGGATTTAACCCTGGGCATGAAATACACCTATACGTTAAATGCCGATAAGCTAAACCAGTACCGCACATTTGTGTATTTAAGGGCAGGAATGGATATTGCGGGTAATTTGCTTCAGGGAATTTCTAAATTAACAGGTACCAAAAGTGACCCGGCCAATGATAATCCGGCAAAGATATTAGGCTTGCCATTTAACCAATATATGCGACCTGAAGTAGATATCAGGTGGTACAAGCATTTGGGTGGCGACAGGCAGTTTATTGCGCGTTTAAATACAGGCGTAGCTTATGCTTACGGTAACTCTGTTTTAAACGGTATTCCTTTCGAAAAACAATTTTTTGCCGGAGGATCGAACGGCATCAGGGCCTGGCAGGCCAGAACTTTAGGTCCGGGGAATTATAACAGAGAGGTGATTGCAAGCAATGAATTGCGCAAGGCATTTTTTGGGCTCGATCAATTGGGAACCATGCGCATTGAAACCAATTTTGAATACCGCTTTACTGTTGCCCGAAACTTTTTTGGGGCTACTTTAAAGGGAGCTGCATTTGTGGATGCCGGTAACGTGTGGAGCATTCGTAAAAACGAGTCGATCAGCGCCGGATTTCCGGAACTGGACGAACTGACAATTTTCAGGTTAAATAAACTCGCTAAACAAATTGCCATTGGTACAGGTGTGGGCTTGCGCTACGATGTGCAGTATTTTGTGTTCAGGTTTGATGTCGGTTTAAAACTTAAAGATCCACAGTTTATCGGATCTGAACAGTGGGTAATCGGCAAGTTTTTATCTGGTGCCAGAGATTTTAAAAATGCCTATAATTTAACTCATGCCCCCGATACTTACCGCTTTTTACAGTATAATTTCGGGATTGGTATGCCGTTCTAATTAATCGAACAGACTTGGGAATTTAGGTTTATCAGCAACGTTTTTAAAAGCAAATTCCTTATAGGGTTGCCATCTCTTGTCGATATGTTTATAAACGGAGAAAGCAGCAACCTGAAATTCGCGTTTAAACTTGCGGTCTTTAAAATCGCTTAAAATATCTTTAAAAACAGGTGGCTTCAGGTCTCTGAAAGCGAGTGTGAGGTGCGGGTTAAACTTACTGCTGTCTTTTTTATCCAGCAGTTTTAAAGGCAATAATTCCTTTCTGATTTGCTGCTCAAGGCTCACAATGCCTTCATTCCGTTCTACATCTATATAAAAAGTATGCTCAGGAAAAGCATTAAAATTTTTTAATACCTGATTAAAGGGCTTAAGAAATGAAGCGGCATCGAGTGCATTGAAAAACTTCTTTTCTGCTTCTTGCGAAGATAGTTTTACCGGAGGATACAAAGTAATGTGTGCCGGCCGCTTTAACGATTCGTGTACGTTAAATTTGCCCGAAATGTAATTTCTGATCTCATCTACATCTTCAACAATAGATACGGGAGGAACTAAACACACTAAAAAAAGATTTTCCATAGCGGCAAATTTACTAAAAATATTAGTAAAATGAAGTAAGGAATTAATGTCGTTAAAAACGACAGGATATGAACGCGCCCGTTGGAAACGGGCGTGAGCATTAATATTTAAGGGATTGTAAATAATTGTCAGCTGGTACCAGTTGACAGTATAAATTTATCAAATGAGGTTCTTTAAACCATCAAAAATACTTTCGAAAAAGGTAGAAAGGTTAAGGCCATTACTGTGGTTGAAATAGACAAATATTAGAAAGGCGATAACCACAAAAATGATGAGTTTGCGAAAAGCAAAGGCGATAATAATCAATACAATGGGGATAATGAAAAGCCATAAACTGCTGATGGCGTAAGGACTTAAATCGCTATCTTTTTTAAACACATAAACCAGTTTACTGTGCGTGCCGGCATCATTTTGATGTTTAATGTACACAAATGTCGATTTATCGATGGGTAAGGGCAGCACAGCTATACCATCGTTAAATTTTAAAACCTGTGTAAAACCACTCACGCTAAAAGTATAGGTGCCATTAATATTTTCGTTCGGGTTATTGAGCGAATCGGCCGCTATAATGGCCAGTTTGTTATTTTTGAGCAGGTTTTCTTTAACCAGAAAATTATTAATGGCCGCTGTTTGTGCCTGGCCTAAAAAGCCAATTAAACATAGGGAAAGCAAGAGTAAGATTCGTTTCATTCGATAGAACGTTTATTGTAAATTAAATAACCGATATGCAATAATACACCATTTCTTTTAACTGCATCATTATATAAATTATAACTTAAACTTACCGGCCCCAGTGGCGAGTGATAAACCAGGCCAGCTGTACCTGCATAACGGACTTTTGTAATGGCCTTTGCATAATCTACCCCCTGGAAACCGTTCAGTTCATATTCTTTATGCGGTAAAAATAAATATCCTTCCAATCTAAAATCAAGATTTTTTTTCAAATTGTAGATATTTTTAATCCCACCGGCAGCATATGTTTTGGCCCTGAACTTATCCAGAAATAGAGAGCGGCTATCTTGCAGCGGATAAAATGCCGGTGCCACCAGCAATGTTGAATAATAATTGCTGAATAAAGGCTGATCGGAAATTACCCCTTCAACAATGTATCCCAGTGTATACTTTTTTAGGTGGAAGAAATAATTTTCCTGGGTAAGTTTTATGCTTCCCCAATGGCGCAGCTGACTACTGCCCGGAATTTTGACAAAACCAGGTGTATTGCGCAGAATATTGCCCGGATTATAGTTTTCGCGCCCGGTAGTGTAATTAAAACTAAGCGAGAAGCTTTGCCCGTTGGTGGCATATTGTTTGCGGTTTAACGAGTTTTTTTCGAAGTTTAACGAACCTCTGAAACCATTAAAGATGGTTTGATCCAATAAATCGCCAACTGCAAAAGTGTTGTTAGGACTATACCTGTCGTTATTGTTGATAAAGGTAGAATGTAGCACGATTTTGGTGTTGTAATTGAGTGGCATCCCTATCATTAAATCAATTTTCCGGTCAGATTGTTCGATGTAAATTGGGCGGGGGTTTTCGATAAAAATCTGGCTGGTATTATAAAAATTCCAGTGGTTGTAAGTGAGTTCCCCGGCTAAAAATAAAGGGAGTTTGGTTGGGTAATCGATACGGCCATTTAACTGTACCGATTCGTAAAAACGGCCCGAATAGAAACTGGTGCCAAAGGTGTACGATTTGCGGTTAAGGTAATTGTATTCGGCACCGAGAAAAACATTGCTGATTGGGCGGGTTGAAATATTGCCGCCCAATTCGAGTTTGAAACTCTTTTTAGGTTGCGCCACGACTTCGAAAGTATAACTATCTGTTGTCGGCTGATAGGAGATTTTGGGATATACGGTTTCGAAAGTCTGGTCGGCAACCAGTTTGTAATAGCCGCGCTTAATGTCTTTTAAATCGAAGGTGGCTTTATCACTTTTAAAAACCCGTTCTACATATTTTTTTTGCTGATTGTTTACTCCTGAAACGATGATATTGCTGAATTTGAGATCAGGTTTACGGACATTAAATTTTTCTCTGCGCCGGGCTAGTTCTTCATCATTTACCCTGCGACTAATTAAAGCTTTAATGCGCGGCATATCGGCCATGGTGGCATCATAACCCTTTTTTATCAGTTCGGCGACCGGAGCAAAATTGGTTACGCTGTAGCCGGCTAAATTGGGCTGGATGTAAACCCCGTTTTTGCCAATCATGGTCGAATCTGATTTGGACAGGAACATGTACACCAAAAAACGGTTCATTAAACGGTCGTCGATATTTTTAGGGTATTCATTATAGGTTTTAGACGAAACGTTGGCACCGATTACAAAGTCGGGTTTAAAATCCTTTTCCATTACATCGGCAGGGAAGTTATTGTAAAGCCCTCCGTCAAAAACATATTTTCCGTCCAATTTTATGGGGCGGTAAACAATTGGAACGGTCATGGTTGCCCTAACGGCTTCGGCCAGACTTCCTTTGCTTACAGTGATGCTTTTTTGCGATAAAACATCGGCTGCCATGCATCGAAATGGTACAAAAAGATTGTCGAAATTATCTTTTGAAACTGCAGAAGCCTGCGAAAACAGTTCGAGAAAGGCAAAGTTTAAGGGAATATCGTTAATCAGGTTAGAGCGGAAACTAAAATGGAAACCGGTATCGATAGCCACTTTTGCCGTAAGCATGGAGGCATTTGGCGCTCTTTTTTGAAAATAAAAGGTATAATCGCTGGTATAGCGGCCATTTACCCAGTTTTGAAAATCGTTGCTAAGTGCAATCTCTTCTATTTGCGCCGGGCTATATCCCGAAGCATACATGGCCCCAACAATACCACCCATTGAAGTACCGGTAATGTAATCAATTGGGATATGGTTTTCTTCCAGTGCTTTTAACGTCCCGATATGAGCCAGGCCTTTTGCGCCTCCTCCGCTAAACACAAGACCTACCTTTTGCGCGCGCAACTGGTTACAGCACAGAACGAAAAGTATCAGCAAAAATCTTTTAAAAGTTACCACACCTAAAAATAGGGTTTTCTTTTAAATTAATTCAATATGAGGATATTGTAGGTTAAAAATGATGCAAAACTTACCCAAAGGATATAGGGGATGAATAATAGCCCTGCCCGCTTATCTATCCGGTAAAATGTAACAGCGTTTATCACAATAACAATAAGCAGCAGAATAATTTCGGCCATGGCAAAACCTATTTCGTGCAGGTAAAAGAAAATGAACGACCAGGCCAGGTTAAGCATCAGCTGGATTAAATATATGGCTACTGTCCGCGGGAAATGCGTAATCTGATCACGTTTTACCCACACCAGATAGGCAGCAATACCAATAAGGATGTATAATGTTGTCCAAACCGGAGCAAAAAGCCAGTTTGGTGGGTTAAAAGCGGGTTTGTTTAAAGTAGGGTACCAGGTTTTAACCGATTGTGCAGTGGCCCAACCGCCCAATGCACCTATACCAAGTGTGATGGCTATATTGACAATGAAAGCAAGGGGTTTAAATTTCATGGGATGATTTTCAGTTTAAACAATAATATAGTCTAAATGTTTCGCGGTGTACGGCAACGCAATGAACGAACCTGAAAAATGAAGAGATCAGGTGTTTTTGGTGCAAAAAAAAGCCCCTCAATAAATCGAGGGGCAGTTCTTATAATTGTTTTAGACGACTTATTTTGCTAATGTGTTTGCAGCGTGCTTGTTCCAGTTACCAAAAGCATTTTTTGCAGAGGCTTTTGCAGTGCTTAACTGTACATCTCCGGCAATAGTTAAATAGGTTTTTTCAGGAGAAATCTGATTGTAAAAGCTTTGTACATCGGCTAATGTTAAAGCATTGATAGATTTTTCGTTTACAGTTTGGTCGTAATCGTAATCCTGTAATTTTAAACTGGTAATCAGTTTGGCCTTAGCTATATCGAAAGTTTTTTGATCTAAAGTTGCATTTTGGATCAATGCAGCCATTTTTGTCAGATCTTGCTCCAGGTTAGCATTGGTTGTAGCCAGTTTACCGCTGTTATCTTTAAAGCTGATATTGGCATTTTTGGCAACGCTTTCGTTCAATACTGCATTTAATAACTCTACTACACCATCTTTTTTACCTTCAAAAGCTTTGGCATCCAGTGTAAAACTAGAGTAAGCCTTAGGCGATCTGTCGTTTTCAGAAATAATGATGTTCATTCCGTTTTTAAGTTTAAAATCAACAGGCTCTTTAAAAGTCTGTGCTTTAACTGTGTAAACCGATAGGAGAGATAGCGTTGAAAGTGTAATTGTTTTAATGGTGTTCATTTTATTTTTTTATTTTTTATGATTTAAGAATTGTTTATAAATGTTTAACAAATGTACGTTTGAATGATTTATTCGGCTATATCCAGGCGGTAGAAAGGCAAAAATCCTAGACGAACGGGCGTATATACGTGATGAAACGGATGACAGATTTCTGCAAAGATAATTTTTATTCATTTTGTTCATTATTTATTCATGCAAAATATTCCTCAAGGTTATGCTTAGTTTTATTTATGACGCTAAGCTGATAATATGAATTGTTTAATCGTTGATGATCACGCCATTGCGCGGCGTACGGTCAGCCATCTCTTGCAAATAGAGCCATCGTTAAAGCTGGTTGCTGAGTGTGAAAATGCAAGCGAAGCTTATCGCAATCTCGCTGTTCACAAAATAGATTTACTGTTGCTGGATATCGAAATGCCCGGTATATCGGGGATTGAACTGGTAAAAGGCCTTGGCGAAGCAAGACCGCTCATTATATTTATCAGTGCCAAAAAAGACCATGCAGCAGAAGCTTTTGATTTAAATGTGGTTGATTTTATTACCAAACCCATTACACCCGATCGTTTTTTAAAAGCCATTACCAAAGCAAAGGATGTTTACAATAGCAGCAACCTGTTTTTGGGTAATAAACAAGATGATTTTGTTTTTATTCGCGATGCAGGCGTAATCAGGCGGATCAGGCTCGACGAGATTAACTACCTGGAAGCCCAGGGCGATTATGTGAAGATTTATCAGAACGAGAAAACCTACGCTGTTCATTCTTCATTAAAATCAATTGAAGAAAAGCTACCCGCTAAAATTTTTATTCGCGTACACCGTTCATTCATCGTTAATATTGGCCGGGTAGATACTGTTGAGGGTAGTACCTTAATTATGCATAAAAATTTTGTACCGGTATCTGATGCCTATAAAGCAACGCTGAACAAGCGAATGCAAATCCTGTAACCGACATGAGCAGTGCAACAAAGAAAGCGTCAAATCCGGGTGCCGATGTTTTGGTACTACAGCCGCAAAATGCCGAACAGCAACAACTGCTGTCTTGCCTGAAAGAAAATGATGTAAGCTTTAAAGTTGTGCAAAATGAAACTGAAGCTTTCCAAATTCTGGAACAAACTGCTTTTAAACTGATTATTGTAGATCTGGCCGTACTCGAAAACAGTGAATTTAGCCTTGTGCATAAAATACGGGCACAGAAAAGCTCAGATATTCCGGTTGTGGCCATTATCCCACAAAATGCTGAAGCCTTGCAAAGCCGGTGTTTTGAGGCCGGCGTAACCGGATGTTTTACGAAACCCATTTCGAAGATTGAAGTAATGGGCATACTTACACAGTTTCTGCAAAACGAAACCTTCACGCAGCAAACAGTAGATAATGAATCAGGCTATGAAACCATTGATTTAACTTACCTGAAAGAGGTGAGTATGGGCGATGTGGATTATGAACGGGAAATGACAGCTAAGTTTATCGAAATTATTTCAACCGATCTGGAAGCGTTGGATTTCTACCTGGTGGCCAACCGTTACAATGAGCTTAAGGCTGTGGCCCATAAAATGCTTTCCACAATTTATGTAATGGGCCTTGGTTCGAAAGTAAGTACCCACCTACATGCCATTGAGTTCGATCATTTGAGTAAAGCGCAGCTGGTACAACAGGTGCAACTGGTAGCTACCATCTGCAAAAAGGCAAAAGAAGAAGCACAGGCGTTTTTAAATAATTAAATTAGCCCATGCTTACACTTTAAGCTCAATTTTAAGAAGCGTATTGATGGTCAGGGTTCGAACTTAGTCGTTTGTCTCCAATAAAATCTTTTATCTCCCTGATGGTTTCTTCAGGTTCGCTAATATGTGGATAGTGTCCGGTTGCCTTCATTACCACCAGAAAATTATCGGGTGTATTTTTATAAATATATTCGCCTGCTGTGAGCGGAGCCATCATATCGCGTGCACTTTGTAAAGTAAGGCTTGGTATTTTTAATTTTCTTAAATTATCCCGGCAATCGGTTTTAAAAGTAGCCATTGCAAAGGCCAGTGCTACACTGGGTTCGGTAGATTCGAAACATTCCTGTAAAAAATCGGCCAATTCGGGTTGCGAAGGCTTATCCATTACCACAGCTGCAATTGCTTTGCTCCAGCCTACATAATCGGCGGCAATATGTTCAAAAATGGTTTCGATATCTTCTGCGTTAAATCCTCCGATATAATCCCGATCATTCAGGTATCTGGGCGAAGGACCAATGAATACCAGCTTTTTAAAAGCTTCGGGTTGTTGCAGTGCAGCGATCATTCCGATCATGCTGCTTACAGAATGGCCGATAAAAATAACATCCTTTAATCCGAGGGCTTCAATAATATCGATTACATCGCATGCATATCCTTCTAAAGTAGCGTATTTCCGTTTGTCGTACTGGCTCAAATCCGATTCGCCTGAGCCTACATAGTCGAAAAGTACTACTTTATAATCTTCGAGGAATGCATTGACAATAAATTTCCATGAGTTTTGGTCGCAACCAAATCCATGGGCAAACATGATCACCTGGCTACCTTCGCCAATGATTTTTACATTATTTCTAATCAGTATGGAATGCAATTTAGTATGGTTTAGTAATTCTAAGAGTAAGGTAAGCAATGTTGCGATTATTTTATAAAAAAAGAAATAATGAACAATATGTAACGATAATAGATGAACAAGCTGTTTTTTAGATGTAATTATTATCTTCGTTAACATCCTTACTAAAACGATTAACCAAATATGAAGAAAAACATTACTTTGTTGCTTATTGCCTGCTTTTCAGTGTTTTATACGAAAGCGCAGGTAAACCTCAAATCATTTAAAAATAATGGAACCACTGTTGTCTCCAATAAAAAAGAGCTGGTTTTAACCTGGCCGGCCGGCGAAAGTGCTGTAGGGAAAATGATTTTAAACCTCGATAATGCGAAACCTTTGTTTACCAGTTTGCAGTTTGGCAAAAAAGGGGCGATAAAAGAAATTGCAACTGATCTCGACCCTGCATTTGTATTGAGGGTGGGCAAACGTACCTTAAGTCCTTCAAGCGGGGGCTGGGATGTGTTTTTTGATCGTGTACCCACGCGGCCTTACACTACCAACGCTGTAAAATTTGAAAAAGGTGCTGCGAGTGTGCGTACCCAAGGCGCCCAAACCATCGTTAAAATAGAAGGTGTTAGTGCCGAAACTTTTAAAGGTGCCTTAGAAATTACCTTGTACAATGGCAGTCCGCTGTTTAATGTGGCTGCGGTAGTAGCTACGGCGAAAGATTCGACTGCGATTTTATACGATGCCGGATTGGTAAACAAAAAGGAAGTTTGGGCCAATGTAGCCTGGTCGGATGTAAAAGGAAATATCCTAAAAGATAAAGGTGTTAAAACAGATGCCAGTAAAAACCTGGAGGTAAAATACCCTACCGTAATAGGCGAAAACAATGGCGGCAGTTTAGCGCTTTTCCCGGCGCCGCATCAATATTTTTATCCTTTGGATGAAGCATTTAACCTGAAATTTACCTGGAAAGGGAGTAACTATTTAAACCTGATTCCCGATTATGGGATCGGTATCAGGCAGGATCCTGTGGGCGATAAACGTTTTGTACCCTGGTTTAATGCACCGCCCCATACTGCCCAAAGACTTAATTTTTTCTGCTTGTTGAGTAACGGCAAGGCTGATGCTGCTTTAACGGCCGTTAAAAAGTTTACCCACAACGATAGTTATGCGGTGTTGCCAGGTTATAAAACCATGGCCAGCCATTTTCACAACGAATTTATTTCTGATGTGGTGTTGAGCGGTAAGCCCATTCCCGAAAAGCCTGAATTTGTAGATGTGCTTAAAAAAGCTGGTTTAAATATTGTTAAACTTGCCGAATTTCACGGGCCTGGCCATCCGAAAGGACCAGATTCGATCCGTTTAAAAGAACTGGATGCTTTATTTACCCAAACCAAAAGATTATCAGATCCCAATTTCTTATTGTTGCCGGGTGAAGAGGCCAATAATTTTTATGGAGGTCACTGGCTGGCGTTTTTTCCTAAGCCGGTTTACTGGATCATGTCGAGAAATAATGATAAACCTTTCGAAACCAACGACCCGAAATACGGAAAGGTTTACCGCATTAGCGATAAAGTTGAGATGTTAAAGTTACTGGAACAGGAGAAAGGTTTAGCATGGACGGCTCATGCCAGAACAAAAGCATCAACAGGTTATCCCGATAAATATAAGGATGAAGATTTTTTTAAATCGGAAACATTCCTCGGTGCTGCCTGGAAAGCCATTCCGGCTGATCTCTCTTTGCCCACCTTAAGTAAGCGTGTATTGAACCTGATGGACGATATGGCCAACTGGGGCTTGAAAAAACACGTGATTTCTGAAGCAGATATTTTTACCATTACCGAACAGAACGAGATGTATGCCCATTTGAACGTGAATTACCTGCAAATGGATAAGGTGCCCAATTATGCCGATGGCTGGCAGCCCGTTTTGGATGTGATGCGCACCGGAAAGTTTTTTGTTTCATCAGGCGAGGTGCTCATCCCGGCATTTAACATTAACGGAAAAGGTGCGGGCGAAACGTTAAAATTAGATCAGGCCGGCAAAGCCAATGTAAGCATGCAGTTGAACTGGACATTCCCGCTAAGTTTTGTAGAAATTGTATCTGGCGACGGGAAAAAAGTTTATCGAAACCGGATTAACTTAAACACGACACAGGCCTTTGGTAAAAAAGATTTTAAATGGCCGGTAAATTTAAAAGGCCGTAAATGGGTAAGGGTAGAAGCCTGGGATATTGCTACCAATGGTGCTTTTACGCAGATGGTTTGGCTGGAATAATAACCTCTTTGTCAATTGTCATTCTGAGTGCAACGAAGAATCTTTATTTTAAACTAAACCACAGATAAAAACGATGCACACAGATAAAGATGTTCATTGTCCCCGTTTGTCACAAAGTGATTCCTTTGGAATAACGGGGATGAATGAGTCTGGCGATTTTATCGCTAAAGCTATGTTTGTTATGCATTACAAATGCACTTCTCGCTAATCCTCGTTACAAACGAGGACTATAATAGATTCTTCACTGCGTTCAGAATGACAGTGATCAAACCGCATCATCTTTAAACTTCCGGATGGCCAGATAGAAAAAAGTAAGTGAATACAGCGCTGCCAGTAAACCAGCGGATATTGCCGATGGTGCGATGCCAAAATCGTGGTTATTGGGAAAAGCGCAATGGAGTACCAGCATACATGTAAATACAATGGCTGTGGTGCACAAGCCGTTTAATCCTGCTTTTTTTATAATAAAGGGGTAACCTGTAATCTTTTCATCGAGTTTATAATGAATGGCTTCAGCATGCTGTAGCTCCTTAATTTTCTTCAAAATATCGAAGGTAATCATAAAGGGAAGCAGCAAAGACATGGGCAATAAAAACCGGGCTAAATTTTGCTCACCACTGAATAAATGCACTGAGTTTTGTGCTTTAAAAGCAAAATAAGGTACAACAGTATTCAGTATCGTATTGGGAATAAGGTGTATCAGCAGATTTTTGCGCACAAACTTATTCCAGTTTGATACTTTAGCTTTCGCCGCTAATTCCAGATCAGACATTGGCTGGTTCATTTAAATTTTCCTGCATCAGTTTCATGGCTTTATCGCGTACCTGCCAGGCATCAAATTCCCTGAAAAAAGATTCGTTAGACATGAACGAGAAATCCATTTCGCCATCAAATGTGCTCAAAACAAGGGTATTAGCATTACGCCATGGGAAAGCAACCGTTGGGCTGTAAATGGTGGCAATGCTAAAGTTTTGATAAGTTTTAGGGATGTTTAACAAGCCCATATTGCTCAGGGTAATATCGTGCGTCCCTTTGGTGGTTTTTAAAAAGCCAATCATTTTATTTACCGACGAATGAAAATATTCGCTCATGTTCAACAGGTCGTAAACTTTCATTTCGGCTATTTTGGCTTCTAAATCGGTTTTTAGTTTGCGGGCTTTGTCCCAGAACAAATTTTCCTGCGGATGGAGCTTTAATTCCACAATGGGGGCAAAGGCAAACATAGTATCTGTTTTAATGGCTGGTACAAAACGTCTGATATCAACCGGGCAGATTACCTTTCCATGGGCTTTATCACCGCGTACCTGTTTAAATGCTTCCATAAAAGCTACGCAAATTGCCGCATGCACCGAAGTTTGCTCGGCTTTACATTTTTGCAAAAGGTTTTCGGTGTCTGCAGCATTCATTTTCCAGTTAATTGCGTAGTTAAGCTGTTCAGTACTGTGGTAGGAGGTAGATTTAAAAAAGAAAAACAAACGGCCTAGTGTTGCAAAGATTTTTCCTTTAAAATGGCTGACTTTAGAGGGAGTAAAATCATCTGGCAGCAGTTCTTTAACTGAGCTAAAAGAAGGGTAAGGCAACAATTCTTGTTCAGGATCATCTATCAGTGCCACCAGTTCACGTAATAAATTTAAAATGGTGGTTCCATCACAGATGCAGTGTGGAAGCACCAGAAGTAAATCTGATTCAGTTTCACCCTGCAGCCACACCACCCGGGCCAGTGGCTTGCTGTTGTTGTTAAAGAGTTTATACCATTCTACTTTCGATTGCTGCAGCCAATCCTGGTCGGAAGTACGAACCGAAATCCGCACCGGTATTTTACCGATATTTTCATTTAATATGAAGTATGGGGTTTGACCCGTATTTTCGATATTCATGCGCAGGAGCGGATGTTTCTGCTGGATTTTGTAAAGCGCCTGATATAAGTGCACTTCGTTAATATTACCACTTATTTTGGCTCCGAAAACACAGTTGAGTGGCGTTTTTGCATCAACATGCATAATTCTTTCGCCTAAAATTAATCTCCTTTTCATGCGGTAGCGGTTAAAATTTCAGTGGGTTGTAAGATTTGGCTTTTAAGGATGGATATCACCTGCTCTTTGATCGCTTCAGCTTCAACAAATGGAACATAACCTTCACTGGCTACAAAAGTGAAATCCATTTGGTTGCGGTAGGTAGAGACAATCATGGTGGTGGTATTACCCAAAGGCCCCAGTACCGAAGGACTAAAAATACTTTCTACTTCGAAATGCTGGTACTGGTGTTCAATGGCAATGCGGCCGAGGTTCGAAAACATACAATCGTTGCTCGATTTGCCATATTTTAGCAGGTTGGTAAAGTTTTTCAGGGCTGGGTGGCAGGCTTCCATCATCATCATTAAGCTGTATGGATTGAGTTTAGCCGACTTTGTATTTACATCAGCCTGCAAGGCTTTTACCTGGCTCAAAAAAAACCTGTCCGGAAAGAGGGAAAGCACAATCATCAAACCGAAAGCAAAAATGTGGTCTTTTTTAATCAACGGGTTAAAGTTCCGGATATCGACCGGGAGCGATATTTTATTAAAGGCTTTTTCTTTGCGCACATTTTTAAATGCCATTAATACCGCGGCGCTGAGCAAGGTATTTACAGTAAATTGGTTGGCTTTGCAGTACTGCACAATCTTTGTAGTAAGTTCCTCATCAAATTTCCAGCGAAGCATAAAATCCCTTTTGCGTTCTATGGCTGTTTTCTTAACCGGGATGATCCACAAGGCAAGCGTAGCCATTTTGCCAATGATGCTGTTTTTGGTGCGGTTGCGGTAGCTATTCAGAATCTTGCCCGGGATTAGGTCTTCAATTCCCATAATCGGGATTTCGCTGCCAATATGGCTATCCGGATCATCTAACAATTGCAGCAGCTCGGTTAAAATCGATAAAGCAGCGGTGCCATCGCATAAACAGTGGTGAAAAACCAGCAGAAATTCGGAAACCAGATTACCCTTAACCCACACCACACGGAAAAGCGGCGCTGCTGTTGCATCGAAAAGCGTTTTCCACTCCTGGGTCGATTCCTGCTCCCAGGTTTGGTCATCTAAGCGTTCAACTATCCTTACCGGTACCTTAAAATTTTCGGTACGGTTGGTTACAAACCAGGGTTTTTTATCCTCGTCAAAACGTATGGCAGCCGATAACCAGGGATGTTTCTTCTGGATCCGGAATAAAGCAAATTTTAAATCTGCTTCGTTTATATTTCCCTTGATTTTGAAAGGTATAATTACGTTGAATGGGCTTGTTCCGTCTCCGTACAACATTCTTTCGCCAAACAGGAGTTTTCTTTTCATATTGGTCTATTTTATAAAGTTGATCGTCACCCTGAATTTATTTCAGGGTCTCAATAATTAAGAGAGATGCTGAAATAAATCCGATAGCTATCGGATGGGAATCTGGATGCAAGCCGCTTTAAGATTCCCACTTTCGTGGGAATGACGATCCCAGCTAGAGGTTTGTTAAACCGTTTCTAATGTTCCAGTTTTTGCAAAATCTTCTAACAATTGCACCGCTTTATCATTACCTCCGGCATCTATAAAGGTTTGTCTGATTTTCTGGGCTGCTTCACGGTATTTCGGGTTTTCTAAAAGCTCAAAAACAGTATTGCGCAGTTCATCTGTGCGCAAACGTTTATAGCGGATGCTGATACCACAGCCCGCCTGTTCAATTAATTTAGCCGTGTGGAAGTGATCGTAAGCAATAGGCGTAATCAGCATGGGCAAACCATTGGTGAAGGTATCGTTTACCGTATTAAACCCGCCATGGCAAATTACCGCATCCATATAGGGCATCAGTTCTGATTGTGGCACAAAACCATTTACGATAAAGTTATCGGGCCATTTTTCAAAAATATCGGGATTGGTTGCCGCTACGATGGTTACGGGCTGGTTTTCGAAAGCAGTAATCAGTTTCTGAAAAAATGCTGCACGAATATCGACCAGCAAAGTGCCTAATGAAACAAAAATTTTAGGTGTGGTAACCTGTTTTAAACGTTCCCAATCGAAAGGGGCTAAATTGGGGCGGCCTTTAACAGGGCCAACAAAATGCATGTGCGGTGGTTTTTCTTCAAAACCGGCAAAGGTTTGCGAGGTAAAAACCATGTTCAGCGCATGCGAATGGATGTGGATGTCATCACTGTAAATGCCCACTTCTCGTTGTAAACCTTTAATCAGGTTTTGCTGCCATTCAAATATTTTAGGCGCACTATTGGCCGTATTGCCCATAACATCGGGTGGAACAGGCGTAGTGGTAACCGAGGGAATGCCTTTTAAATGCGCGCACAACGCACCGGCAAAAGTGATACAATCGTTAATGATCACATCGGGTTGCCAGCGGTCTACAAAATTGTTTAGGCCTTTCATCATCATTTTGGCAAAAGGCACATAGGTTTCTTCCAGGGCGAGTTTCATCACTTCCGGGCCAGAACAGGCCGGTCCATCATCCTGACGTTTTAATATGCGTTGTATTTCATCCTGATATTCGGCCAGGTCTGCTTCGGGGTAAATGAATTCGCCACCCTCAGGGAGGTGCGTTTGTGCCAGCGGGGTTATGCCCAACCACTTTACTTCGTGGCCGCGGGCCAGTAAGCTTGCACCAATGCTCAGCGTGGGACTGATGTGACCGAAAAAAGGTGGAACAACAAAAAGGAATTTTGACATAGGATATTAGCTGATGAGTAGGTTTGAGGTTTTTTGATTTAATGCTTCCAATACTCCGGCAGCACTTGCTGTTCCTCCGGCATCGGTAAAAGATTGTTTAATTTCTTCAGCAGCCATCTTGTAGCTGCTATCTTGCATTACTTTGTTTACGGCTTCTTTAAGGTGGCTGGCTTTAAAACGGTTAAAATTAAGTCGTTCACCTGCACCAACCCTGAATACGCGCCCAGCCACATGACTTTGGTCATAAGCAATAGGAATCACCACCATGGGTAGGCCGTGCATTAAAGTTTCGCAAACTGTATTGTGGCCGCCATGGCAAACCACAGCATCGAGATAGGGCAGGAGGTCTAACTGGGGTACTTCGCGTTGTACATTGAAATTGGCAGGCCAGCTTTCAAATAAATCCGGATCGGATACCACAACCACATGCAGATTTTCATTTGCAAAAGCTTCGGTTACTTTGGCGAAGAAACTTTTTTTGTGCTCATGATCGAAAGTGGTGCCAATACTCACCAGTATTTTAGGTTGGTTGTTGGCATGGAAAGCTTCCCAATTGAAAGAAACATTAGTTTTACGGCGATTGAAAACCGGACCGATAAATTGATAATGTTCGGGCAATTCCATCTCGCCAAAAAATGCTTTCGAGGTAAATACCAGTGTTGCCAAAGTAGAGCAGGCAATAGAGCCGACTTCGTTTATGCCGAACTCTTTTTGCAATGCCACAATCTGGTTTACTTCCCATTCGTGCACTTTGGGCAGCTCATCCATTACCTTAATGGCTGCCGGCGCAGTAACCGAGGTTACATAAGGGTAATTTTTATTGGTGGCGGCAATGGCTCCGGCAAACATCTGGTGATCGGTAATCACCAAATCGGGCCGATACTGATCGAGGAGACTGGCAATGCCTTCGTAACTGTGCCTGTTGAGCGGAATGAGTACTTCTTCGTATAGAAATTTGATGCTATCAATGCCGTATACGATTTTTTTGGTAATGATATCAAGGTATTTTTCAGCATCTTTTTTCTGCTGATCGTTTTGATCGTAGCGGATAACGAGCAATTCGCCACCAGCGGGAAGTTTGGTGCCTAAAGATTGGTCTAAAGTAATCCAGGCTACACGGTGCCCCCTTTCGAGCAAGGCCGTGCCCATACTTAGCGTGGGATTGATATGACCAGTTAAAGGAGGAACAACGAATACGAATTTTGCCATTGATGTTTAATTAGATGTTTCCTTAAAAAAATGAAATAATGCTTCTGCAATAACCAAAGGTTCCTGAATGGGGATGTTGTGATCGCCGGGAACTGCAATTAACGACGCCTGATCGATTAAGCCTTCCAGTTGCTTACCTGCATTGAGGCAGTTAGAATCGGTTCCATAGAGTAATAAAGTTGGCTGTTCAATGGTTGTTATTGCCGCACTACCAAAAAAGCCCTTTTCCAGTTCCATATCGGCTTTGATCGAAGTCTGGTAAAACAGGTACTCATACATGCGGTGGTTGCGTTCCATTTGCCTTTTACCCATTTTCACTTTGGTGGTGTCGGTAAAATTTTCGACGTAATGCTCCAGAAATTCGCGGCTATATTCATCAATAATCCCCCGGGTTTTATCGTCGTTGGGATCTGGCGCCTCTATAACCGCCAGTTTATGAATGCGTTCAGGAAAGCGGATAGCCATTTTTAAGGCAATTAGCCCACCGAAACTATAGCCGCCTAAATGCACTTTTTTAAGTTCAAGCGCCTCCATTAAGTGCAGCAGGTCGTCAGTCATACTTTCAAGGTCGTAGCCCTCCAAAACTTTTTCGCTCATGCCGTGGCTTTTCAAATCGTACAACACTACGTGAAATTGAGTGGCGAGCAGAGGGGCGATATTAAAGTAATAGACAGAGAGGTTACTGAACATCCCGTGAATGAGGATGATGGTTTCAGCAGCGCCTTTGTTTAGCTCCTGAATATGAACCGACTTGCCGTTTATGTTTAAGATTGGCATTCTTCGATATAAGAAATGATCATGCCCAGGTTTAAATTAATCAGCTGGTCTAAATCCATTGCCGATAACCAGCCGGTAAAATCGATCTGTTCGCCAAAATGGGCTTTAATTTTCTCTGAAAAAGACACGATTTCGATGCTGTCCATCTCCAGGTCTTTGGTAAAAGAGCTCTCGGGACTGATATCCATTTCTTCAACAAATTCTTCTCCGATTACTTCGGTGATAAATTTTTTCATGAGATCAAAGATCTCTTCGCGGCTCATTTTTGTAGTTATAGTGTCCATCCGATGATATAGTTTTTATGTTTGATTGTTTTAATGATGATGTTATTGATGGTTAATTCTTCGCCATTTACCGCTTCAACGGTATAGGCTTTGGGGTTGCCCTGCAGGCCTTTGCCCAGATATTTGCCATATGCTTCTTTCGCTACCCAAAAGCGGGTGGCCCATTCTGTTTTATCGCGATTAGCCAGTAAAGCCATTTCGTGATCGTTAAAAACCAGATCGAAAAAGCCCGGACTACGCTCTTCTATATTTTCGATGTCGATGCCGACTGGCCGGCCCAAACGGGCAATGCTCACGGCATCGGTTCCTTTATGTGCAATGGAAATTTCAATGTCTTCGGTTAAACCACCTTTTACATGGGGTTTGTGCACATCGTCGGCATAGATTTCGAAAGTAATGGGATAACAGGCCTGTTGTTTTTGGGTATTTAGCAGGTTGCGCACAGCATCTTTGGCGGCTACGCGGCTAATCATCCAGGTTCTGCGCTTGTTGGGCAAAAGGTTATTATGGTGTTTTTTTTCGATCTGATTAAAATACCTTTTCAGGATAAAATCCCAGGAAACTACCCGCGAATAAGCATTGCCAAAAATGAAAACCCCTGGAGCCACTTCTGTCGATAAACGGTTATGCAATGGCGACATCGAAACATTCCAAAGTGGTTCATCTATTTCCAGTCGACGGTTTTGCCATCCGGTAATGATGAGCCAGGTAAGGCCATTTCTTTTCATCACGATGTCGGCTGTGGCGAATTCGTCGTTCAGTTCGGTTAGTACACAGGTACATTCGAACGTGCCTTGTTGATCGGCCATATCGCCGAAAAATTCTATTTCCTGAATTTTAACCGGAAAGGCAATCCTGTCTTTTGTTAAGGTGAGTTGCAGCCATAAGCCAAACAATTGTCCGGCATTATCTAGCAATGAACCTTTGCCGCCTGCAGCTTCAATAATTCCGGTTATACCTTGTTCGCCAACAGCCACCAGTTTTTTGATGCCCTGATAAAGGGGGCCATGGAACATGTGTGCATCGTAAATCTGCTCTGTTGTGCGGTCGATATCCAGTTTTTGGCCAATATCGAAATGGCGGTTAGGCGCGTGGTTGAGCTGAGTGGCCAGTTGAACTTCAGCGTTGGCAAAACGTTCGAGGTTCAGGTAAACCCGCTGTGTATCTCTCCATTCGCCGGTTACGGTTTCGCGGAAAGGTTTAACCACATTCATCCACTGAAAAACGCGCATGTTCATGATTTTCTGCACTTTTTCTGCCGGCGATTGGGCATTGGCGATTTCGGCAAAGACTTCAAAAATCATCGTCATCGGAATTACCGGGTCCATATCTTCTACCGTTGGCCATCCTTTGGGTTGCCGCAAAAGCGAGTGATCGATCAGGTAAGGGGAGTTATCCAGGCTCACATCAAGCGTTTGGCTAAAAGCTTTCCTTTCTGGTAGCTGCGGTGCAGGTGGTAACCATTGGCTGGGTTGATCGGTTTGTAAGGCTGCATTTTCGAAAAGCCCGAGCATTTCGTTTTGCATGCTGATCATTTCGAGCACGTTGTCATTAAAGGCCTGCAAAACCGGATGTTTAGCCGCGATTGCAGGTTGAGGTGGAGCTGCCTGCGGCTGTTTTAGGGTTAATCCTTTCAGCGTTTGCAGGTTGTGAATAATGGGCGAGCCCAGTTTGAGTTTAATGCCTTTGTTTTTTTGTGGCTGGGCAGATTTAATTTGCCCTAGAAAGGCCGATTCAATGGTTTTTCCTTCAATAAAAAGAGCAGCCAATACACGTTGCAATTGCGTAATACCCGAACGGATGGGTACATTGGCACTAATGGTGCTGAAATCTTTTCCTTTTAGTGTATCATCAATAAAACCTACCAAGCCACCAGAGCCTACCTGAATAAAAACGCGTGCACCTTCTTTGTACAGTTTTTCGGTAAGCTCGCGGAAACGGACCGGCTTAATGAGGTGTTCGGCGCTCAGCTGGCGGATGGCTTCAAAACCTTCGGGATAGGTTTCGAGTGTAGTTGCCGACCATAGCGGGGTAGTGGTTTTGCGGAATTGCATATCCTGCATACCTGCTAAAATCAGTTCCAGCTTATCGGCCACAAAAGGAGAGTGGAAACCCGACTGAAAAGGCAAAATCTGGTGAAAGATTTGTTTAGCCTTTAAAATCGGAACCAGCTCTTCGAGTGCGGTTTTGCTCCCGCATAAAATAACCTGTTGCAGGCAGTTATCGTTAGAGAGGTATAAATTGTCAATCGTATTTAAGATAGGTTGCAAGGTATCTAAACCACAGCCTACTGCAATAAAACGCGAATCTTTGAGCTCGAAAGTCTCGGGGTTGAGCACACTGAGTAAATGCATCACCGAGCTTTCTTCGGCCAGTTCTGACGAACGTGCAGCCAGCCATTCGCCAAGGCTGTGCCCGGCATTCATATCGGGTTTAACGCCGAGTTGTTTTAACGCCTGATCGAGTACACTGCTTTTGTTCAGTATTTTTAGCGCTTCGCTCAGCAGGCCGTCGCTTGTTTCATTTTCGTCGGTTGTGATATTAAAATATTGGGCCACCGATTTAAATTCTCCTCCGGCAAGGCCATCTAAACCCGGAAATACGAAAGCGATTTTACCGTTATTGGTCAGCAAAGGCGCATTGGTGTACCAGATATCTTGTTTGTTGCGCCAGGGGGAGTTTTTGATCACTATTTTTAAGGCCTTGGCCAAACGCTCGGGACTTGGGTTAAATACGGCCAAACGGAAATTTCCGGAGCCGATACTGAAATCCTGATTTTCGAGTGAAGCGATTAAAGCTTCGTGACTCGGCCTGGCCAGGATCAAAACTTCGTCTTTTTTGGGTGTATCGAAAGCACTTAAAACCACATGGGCATTGATGCCACCAAAGCCAAAAGCATTAACAGCGGCTAGTTTGGGCAATCCCGATTGATCCCAGTCGGTTGCATTTTGAACGGCAGAAAAGCGTGTTTCGGCGAGTTGAGCTAAAGGTTCATCGCAATGTAGAGTTGGTGGAATAATGCCATGATATAAGGCTAAGCTCGATTTTATTAACCCTGCAATTCCTGCGGCCGGCATGGCATGGCCAATATTTGATTTAACAGAGCCGATGCCGGCTTTTGGAAGATCAGCATCTGCACCAAAAAACTGTTTAAGCGTTTCTACTTCGGTTTTATCGCCCAGCGGTGTTCCGGTGCCGTGGGCTTCCAGGTAGCCAATGTTGCGGTATTCGAGCCCGGCGTTTTCCCAGGCCTCGCTAACGGCTTTTAACTGGCCTTTAACCGAAGGGCTCATCACGCTGGTGCCACTGCCATCGCTGCTAACACCAACACCTTTAATAACCGAATAAATTTTATCCTGATCGCGGATGGCATCTTCGAGGCGTTTCAATACCACAAATCCCGCACCTTCGCCAATAATTAATCCATCTGCACTTTGATCAAAAGGTTTTATTTTAGCCTGTTTGGACAAAGCACCGAGTTGTGAAAATATACTCCAGAATGCCGCGTTTTGGCCCAGGTGCACGCCACCTGCAATTACCATGTTGCAACGGCCACTGTTAAGTTCCTGCACGGCATGATCTACTGCAATGAGCGAGCTGGCACAGGCTGCATCTAAAGTAAAGGCCAAACCGCCCAGATTGAGCCGGTTGGCAACTAATGAAGCTACCAGATTTGGGATTAACCCCATGGCGGTATCGGCACTGAAACGGCCTTTACGCAATTGAAATTCGTGTTTTACCTTTTCAAGCTCTGTTTCAGTAAGCTGGGGCATCAGGTCTTTCAAAATGCTCGAAATCTGTTCGCCGGTGCGTACAATTTCTATCGCACGGGTAGCCCCGGGGCCCACATAATTGCCCTTTCCGATAATGATTCCGGTTTTATCGAGTGTATACTTTTTTTCGAATACTCCTGCATCTTCCAGCGCCTGATGAACCAGGTCTAGCGTAAGCAGGTGGTCGGGTTCGGTACCTTCAACGGCCAGCGGCAAAATGCCAAAGCGTTGCGGGTCGAACCGGTAATCGGGAATAAAACCACCACGGTTACAGTAAAAACGGTCGACACCGGTTTCCGGTTTTCCAAAATGGATTGGATCAATGCGGTCGGCAGGTACCTCCTGTGTCGAATCTACTTTATGGAGAATGTTTTCCCAAAAAGTTTGCAGATCTTTTGCACCGGGAAAAATGCACGACATTCCAATAATGGCTACGTCACTTTTTTTCATATTGCTGTGGAGTTGAGCCATTTTAAGTCCAGGTGTTGCCAGCCATAATTAATACCTGACTTTCTTTACCGTATTTCAGTTCGTTCAGGAACGTTTCCATGCCATCCTGCAAAGGAATAAGGGCAATGCCTCTACGCTGGTATTCCTTTTCAAGCGTTGGCGAAACCATGCCGGCACCTTTCCATGGTCCCCAGTTGATGGCCATTACCTTGCCCTGTATTTTTTGCTTCAGGGCCCAGGCGTATTTATCCATCACACTATTGGCGGCCGCATAATCGGTTTGACCGCGGTTTCCGTAAACAGAAGCAATGCTTGAGAAAAGGATTACGAATTGGGTTTCGGGGCGCAGTTTTTCGGCCAGAACACGCAATGGAGTTACTTTGGTATCGAAAACACGACCAAATGACTCAGGCGTTTTGCTGTGGAAGAGCTTATCTTCCAGTAAACCTGCGCCATGTACCACGCCATCTATGCGGCCATGTTCTTCGTAAACCTGATTGATTAAGCGGGTTAGGGCATCTTCATCTTTCAGGTCTAACGATTCGTAAACTACTGTCGAACCACCTTCTTCCAGCATTGCAATGCAGCGTAAAATCTGGTTGTTTTTATATAAACGATTAGTTTCCTGTTCAATTTCGGCTGGTTTTTTAATTTCACCTTGCGCAATCAGGTATTTTTTGATTTCATCTTTGGTTTTAAAGCCAGCAGTAGCATCGTTGTTTAAACCTACCGGGCTTGCCGAGCGGCCAACCAAAATGTATTTACAAGGATAATCTTTAGCAAAGTGGATCATCAGTTCGGCGGTAATGCCTTGTGCGCCACCCAATACCAATACTACAGCGTCTTTATCCAGATGGATATGTGCATCGGTTTCGGTACTTAACTGCGTAGGGATTAGCTCCATAATGTGGCGTTTGTGGTCGTTGTAGATAATCTCCGAAGGTTTATCCGGATTTAAGATTTCATTCAACGCCATGTTTGCAATTTCATCGGCCGACATTTTGGTTTCCAGGCTAATGAAACGACATTTGGTATGCTCATATTCACGGTCGAGGCTTTTGAAGAAACCTGAGTAGCCCTGGTAATTTCTCAGGAAAGAAATATCAGACTGATCGTTAAAATAGCGTTTGGTATCAGCAATCAGGTACACCCATTTAACGGTCTCGAAATTGAGCTTCTTAATGGTTGCAAAATGATCAAGAATGCCCGATTTATTTTGCGCCTCGAACATGTTCATGATGATAAGTCCCTGATAGCCTTCAAGCGGATCCTCGAAATTCACTACATCGGCAATAGCGCCATGTTTTTCCAGAAGCTTTTTGATTTTGAGGGCCTGTCCGCCACCATCATCGGTTAAGGCAAAACGTTGCCCTTTTAAAATGGCAGCTTCGGTAACGGTTAAGGCTGCAGGAGTAAGCTCAAATCTCAAACGCGATAATTTTTCTTTAACGGCTTGATCGTCAATGCTCTCCTCAATAAGCTTTTTTGCTTCGATAAGCACCTCCGAGCTTTCGGCTTCTACATCGGCAATCCAGTTTACCAGGCTGTTTAAGGTTTTAATAGCAGCCAGTTTTTCGGTTAAATCATCAGCTTGTTCACCTGCACTACCGAAACCAATTTTTTCTTTTAGCGAGGCAATAATCTCCATCCTTTTGATTGAATCGATACTTAAATCGGCTTCAAGGTCTAAATCCATACCGAGCATTTCTTTCGGATAGCCGGTTTTTTCGCTCACCACGTCTAAAATAACTGAGGTTAGCTGATTTAAGGAAAGCTTAGCCGATTCAGTTGAGTTAACTGCCTGTACTGGTTGTGGGGCTGCTGGCGTAGCTGTTTTAGCCTGCGAATTTTCTGTAATCCAATTCACCAGACTGTTTAAGGTTTTCAGTCCTGCCAGTTGCTCCATAATTTTATCTTCGGGTAGGTTGAGCTGTGCAAAACCACCCAGTTCGGCACGCAAAGCACCAATAATTTCTACTCTTTTAATCGAATCGATACTTAAATCGGCTTCAAGATCCATTTCCATGCCGAGCATTTCCTGTGGATAACCGGTTTTATCGCTCACTATCTGCAAAAGCACCAGTTTCAGGTCTTTTTGCTCCTTTACCGGGGCAACCGCCTGCAGATTTTGAACTTGTTGGGTTATTTGCTGCGCTACCGGAATTGTTTCTATACGGATAGGTTGCGGTGCCTGATAGGTATTTAAAGGTTGCTGATACTGGATTTGTGGCTGGGCAGGAGCCTGGCCTAAAAAGGAAAGCATTACATCGCGTTGCGCCTGGATCAGCGCTTTCATGCTTTGCAGGTATTCCTGCATCATCAGGTCCTTGGCTGAGCCAGATACCTGTTGATTTTCTATTGGGGTAGTAGTGTTATTCATAAGCATAATAGGTTTAGTAATGGGAGCTGCGCCATAAGCAGGGAGCTTGCCGGTTGATGGGACAGCATGCTGGCCATTTATCTGCCAGATGGCCGGGCTTTTTTTGTATAATTCGGGCTTATCGATTTTTATCAGTTTAGCATCACGGCCCACAAAAAGTTTTTCAATTAATATTTCGCGCCCTGTAGCCATGTAGCCAGCCAGCATACCCAGAAGATGACTTAATTTGTTTTGCCCCTGATCTTCGGCGTGTAAAATCACTTCATCCTGGCCAATGCAGGCTTTGGTTAAGCCGCTTAACACTTTGCCAGGGCCAACCTCAATAAAAATGCGCGCACCTTCGGCATACATATCTTTCAATTCATCTACAAAAAGGACAGGCTGGATCAGGTGGTCGGTTAAACGTTCTTTAATGGCTGCAGCTTGGGTTGGGTAAGCTTTTGCGGTAGTGTTAGACCATACCGGGGTTTGCAGGTTATTGAAACTTACCTGTGCGAGCACATCCTGATAAAGGGCTTTTGACTTAGCCACCAGCGGACTATGAAATGCGCAAGCTACTTCTAAAGGGCGGAAAGAAACTTTGGCTTCTTTTAGCGCTGCAGATAGTTGCCCGATAGCCGCTGTGCTGCCTGCAATAACGCACTGGGTAGGGGCATTGAAGTTTACCGGATAAATTTCTTTGATATCGCCAATCAGTTGTTTTAAATCTTCGGGTTTGGCGCTTACGGCCAGCATGGTGCCCGGATCGCCATTTTCTACCGCATTTAAAATAGCCAGCGCCCTTTGGGCACTTAAATGCACCAGTTCTTTCTCATCAAAAGCACCAGCAAAGCAAAGCGCAGGCAATTCGCCATAACTGTGGCCGGCAACCATATCGGGTACAATGCCCAGCGATTTTAAGAAATTGGCAATGGCCAGGTCGACAATACCCAGCAGGGGTTGTGCCATGCGGGTATCTTTAATGCGTTCTTTCTGCGCTTTTCCTTCAGCCTCTGTAAAAACGGTATTCGGGAATAGTATTTTTTCATATTCAGGATGATCTTTTAACAACTTTCTCATTTGCGGAAAAACCACAAAAAGATCTCTGGCCATGTTTATACGCTGACTGCCTTGTCCCGGGAACATAAAAGCTACTTTACCATCCTGTTTTTTGGTGAGGTAAGTGTCTTTGCTTTCTACACCCGATAAAACAAGGTCGATTTTCATCACCAGGTCTTCGGCATGGTTGGCTACAATACTCAGTTGAACAGGCTTGTTATCGGAAGTGGCCAAACTAAAGGCAATATCTTTCAGCTCGATCTGATCGTTCAGCTCCAATATATTTTTAACCTGAATGATGCGGTTTTTGGCTTCTTCGTAAGTATCACCCCTGAAAACAAAAAGCTCAGAAGGCCACGATTTTAAGATGGAATGCCCGTTTGTGTTATTTTTTCCACTTTCGAGTACCGCATGGAAGTTAGTGCCACCAAAACCAAAGGCACTTACACCTGCATAACGTTTGTCATCCATCCATAAGCCGGCTTCGGTATGAAATGCAAAAGGACTGGTTGCTGCATTATAGATGCTATTTGGGGTTTTGAGGTTAATGGTTGGCGGTTTTATCCCGTGGTAAACCGATAGTGAAGTTTTAATCAAACCTGCAATACCAGCAGCACATTTGGTGTGACCAATTTGCGTTTTAACTGAACCCAGGTGTGTTTGGCCAGCCGTGGCGCCCGATTGGTTCAGCATATCGGTTAACGCGCTGATTTCTGTTTTATCGCCAACTACCGTTCCGGTGCCATGGGCTTCTACCAAACCCAGTAACGATGGCGTAATTCCGGCCTGACTATAAGCCCTTTCGAGCGCATTTACCTGTCCGTTTTTACGCGGCGCGGTTAAACCAAGGCTTTTTCCATCGCTTGATCCGCCTACACCTTTAATGATCGAATAAATGGTATCGCCATCTTTTAGTGCGTCTTCATATCGTTTTAATACCACCATGGCAATACCTTCACCCAGTGCAATGCCATCGGCTTCGGTATCAAAAGTGGCGCAACGGCCTTTTTTAGAAAGCGCGTGCGTGCTCGAGAACATCAGGTAATCGTTAATGCCATTGTGCAGGTCTGCACCTCCAGCCAAAACCATGTCTGATTTCTCTAAAAACAGCTCCTGGCAGGCAAGATCAATTGCTGCAAGTGAGGAAGCACAGGCTGCATCTACAGTGTAATTTCTACCGCCAAGATTAAGCCTGTTGGTGATCCTACCTGAAATTACATTTGCCAAAATGCCTGGGAAAGAATCTTCAGTTGTTTTAGGTAAAACGGCATCCACTTCAGCCGGCATTTCGCCAAAAACCTGTTTGTAATAGCCCCTGAAACTATAGCTGTTGGCCAGGTCGTTTCCACCTTCAGCCCCGATAATAACCGAAACATTTTCATTATCCATGCCTCCATCAGCATAACCCGCATGTTGTAAAGCCTGTTTGGCTACCAGTAAGCTGAGTAGCTGGGTAGGTTCGATAGCTGCTAAGGATTGTGGCGGAATACCAAACTCGAGCGGATCAAAATCAATAGTTGGGATAAAACCACCCCATTTGGAGTGCGACATATCGCCAGCGGTTGAATCGGGGTTATAATAAAGTGCTTTGTTCCATCTCTCATCGGGCACTTCAGTTACCGAATCTTTGCCCAGAATAATGTTTCGCCAGTATTCTTCGAGGTTTTTAGCCCCAGGGAAAATACAGGCCATGCCCACAATGGCCACATCAAGGGCCTGCGATTTATTTTCCGGAGGAGCTGGCATAGCCGCGTTTAAAATATGGGCGTAGTTCTGATCGGCAACATCCTGGTGAAGCTCCAGCAGTGATATGACTTTCTTGTGCATTGGTGCAACCTGACCGATCATGTACATGCCCAAATCGGTTTGTCCGGCCTGATCAATTTTAACCAGTTCATCTCCGCGTCTTTCTATTCCTTTAGCTGCAATACGCAAACGGCCCACATTCAGGGTTTCGAGCTTCGACCAGATTTCTTTCTTATCCAGTCCGGAGGCCTGCATTTTTTGTTTTTCTTCATTAAAGAAACCAGCAAAAGCAGAGTTTAAACAGCGGGTTTCATGCCCTGGAGCGGTTTCTAAAAGCACCGTTTCGCTGGCATTTAAGGCTTCCTGCTGAAACTGGTCTAAAATAGCGCCTGTGCTTACCGCTTCTTTAGTGTAGAGATAGGCTGTACCCATCAATACACCGATTTTCATACCTTTTGCTGCCAATGGAGCGGCCATCACCGAAATAAAAGTGGTAGAAAAGGCATCATGAATACCACCGGCAAAGAAAACGCTGATGCTTTCGGGATTTTCTTCTTTTAATAAGCGTTCAATCTGTTTTTCCCACAATACCATGCTTGAAAGGGGGCCAACGTGACCACCACACTCGCGGCCTTCAAATACAAAGCGTTTGGCTCCTTCCTTCAAAAACATATCCAACAGCGAAGCTGACGGCACATGTAAAAAGGTTTTTATGCCGGCTTTTTCAAAAGGTTTGGCCTGCGAAGGGCGTCCGCCAGCAATTAATAAAACGGGAGGTTTGGCATTTAAGATATATTCCTGTTGTTCATCGCGGAGCTCCTGAGGAGCAAAACCTAAAATACCTACGCCCCAGGTTTTTTCGCCGGCCAGTTTTTTGGTTTCTTCGATCAGGTTTTTAGCCGGATTGCCTTTTAACAAAGAAAGGGCAATAAAGGATAGTGCACCTGCTTCAGTAACTGCATGGGCAAAAGGAGCAACATCGCTTACCCGGGTCATTGGTCCTTGGGCAATGGGGTAGGTGATGTTTAAATCCTGGGCTAATGCATTGTTGGCTTTGATGATATTAATGGCTTTCGCTTGTTTCAGGTGTCCGTAAATGGCCTCCTGAAGCCCAAAAACCAACTTGTTAAGCTTTTTATATTTGTTTACCAGGTCAATAGATAAAGCAATATCCTGTCCCATTGGGAGATAATGCTTTTCCAGATCATAACCTTTAAAATAGTGTTGTAAGGTTGGGTAATTGACGTCATCCTCAAGTGCAGGCGAATTTGGTCGTACCAGTACACGGCAACCATCGATTAATTTGGTTTCGGTGCCACTTAATTTTCCGAAGATGTTTTTAAGTGCTGCAGGCGCCTGGCATTCAGGAAACATGGCCAATTGGCTATCGAGAACAATACCGGCTGCACCCTGCGCCATTACCGAAGCCGCTGTATGGGTGCCTATGCCGCCCTGAACCCAAACCGGCAAATTTACGGCCTGAATTACCCGCTGAAAAAGGATGAAGGATGATTCGTAAGCCACGCGGCCGGCAGCTTCATTTCCTTTTACAATAATGCCCGCTGCACAACTTTGCTGGGCTGCTAAGGCCGTTTCGAGATCAAAAACCTGGTAAAGTATTTTAGCATGTGCTTGAGCGGGAATTGTTAGGCCATAAGGTGCAATAATCAGGCTTACCTGCTGGGGTAAAGGAATACCTGCTAATGCCTGCGAATGGATGCAGACCCCAAAGTCGGATACCCCGGATTGTATGGTTGATTGAAGGGCTAGTTCGGCTTCTTCAAGGCAATGCCCCAGACTAAGTACCGGAAAGCTGCCTGCTTTTTGTAAATCGTAAACCAGTCTACTATCGGGGATTTCGAAAGGCGTTACTCCAATGATGGCGTGTTTGTTCATGGCTTTAGATTTGAATCTTCTACTTTGTTTGGTGGATGACTTATGTGCGGCATAATGGTTCTTTATGCTGGCTTTAATACGCAGTATTACAGCTTTTTAGCAATGAATTTACTGTGTAGTATTAATTAGACTAAGGTACAAATTGGCCGATTCAGATTGCTGAAAATGCAACCGAATGAATGAACTGAATAATTGAGAAAGACTAAAGGATTCGTTATAGGTAAAATGAATTTTCTGAACAGGAATGATGTTGTTTAAGTTAATATGGAATGTTTTTTGGTTTTATTAAGCTTTGGAAGGCAGAAATTAAACCGTTATTGATTTAATATTATCAATTGGTTAATTTATTAGGTTTATTTGGCGATCGATTAGCCTGTTTAATCGTTATACTCACTGTTTATGGAAATGGTTATTACTAATCATACTCCCTTTTTGAAGATTTACCGGTGTAAATTCTGTTTTCTTTGTCATTTTTTGGTGTTAATGGTTAGTCTGAAATCTTTATTAAAAAAATGGTGAAAAAACAACGAGTAGTTTTAATACTACATAATATTGTTTTTCATAAGCGTTGGTTAGGCTGGTTTTATCGTTTTTTTAGCAGCATGGTTAGCACTAAGTGTATTAAAACATCTGTAATTAAAAGATCTGAACATTAGTGGTTTAATTGGGAAATGTTTTTATATATTCGTGTTATAATCGTCTAAATGACGTTTAATTTAACCAGATTCAAAAAGTCGCTCCGGCAAAGTGTTATCATTGCGGCCGGCATCAATTTAAATTATGAGCATTCAGCAATTTTTAAAATCATTTGTTGTGTTAGGGTTATTGACTAATTTGTCGCAGGCCCAGCAGAAAACCAATTACAAATTTGATTTCGGGCCAGGTAAGGTGGCTCAGGGCTACACACAGGTTTTACCTACAGATACCTATAGTAAAGAAAAAGGATGGGGATTTGATTTTGATTCGAAAGTTAATGCTGAAGATAATGGTGGGAAAAATTACCTGACTAGCGATCTGGTTAAAAGCGATAAGCCCTTTTATTTCTCTGTATCCTTACCAGAAGGCAATTATAAAGTTACGGTTACCCTTGGCGACCCTAAAAATGCAGCGCTCACAACGGTAAAAGCCGAGTCGCGCAGGCTCATGCTCGAGAATATTAAAACCACAGCTGGTCAATCGTTAAGCAAAACCTTCGTGGTAAACATTAAGGATAAAAATATTATCGGTGGGCAGGTTGTCGGCCTAAAACCCCGCGAATTGACAAAACTCGATTGGGATGATAAACTGACTTTAGAGTTCGATCAGCAAACGGCTTTGCAGGCCATCGAAATTACTAAGGCAGAAGACCAGGTGACGGTTTTTCTTGCAGGAAATTCGACTGTGGTAAACCAGGACGATGAGCCATGGGCATCATGGGGACAAATGATTCCGAGGTTTTTTAAACCTGGTGTAGCCATAGCCAATCATGCCGAATCGGGCTTAACATTAGGCTCTTTCGCTGGTAGCAAGCGCTTAACGAAGATACTGAGTATTATGAAACCGGGCGATTACCTGTTTGTCGAATTTGGCCATAATGATCAGAAAGAAAAAGGGCCTGATGATGGAGCATACAAATCTTACACCGAAAGGTTAAAGAACTTTATTCGTGAGACGAGGAAAAAAGGTGGTATTCCGGTTGTGGTGACTTCTACCAGCCGCCGTTCTTTTGGACCTGATGGTAAAATTGTAAATTCTTTAGGCGATTTCCCTGAAGCGGCGCGTAAAGTGGCTGCTGAAGAAAAAGTGGCTTTAATTGATTTAAATGCCATGACTACTACATTATTTAATGCCCTGGGCGAAGAACCTTCAAAAAAGGCTTTTGTACATTATCCGGCCAACAGCTATCCTGGTCAGGATAAAGCGCTGGCTGATAATACCCATTTTAATCCTTATGGGGCTTACGAAATTGCACAATGCATTATTTTAGGCATTAAAGAGCAGAAACTGAGCATTGCGAAATATCTGGTTAATGATCTCCCGAAATTTGATCCGGCAAAGCCAGATGATGTAAACAACTGGCATTGGCCTGAAAGTCCGAAAAGTAGTGTGGTTAAACCTGATGGTAACTAAGAGATTAGCAGGATGAAAACAATACTTGCATTTTTGCTTTTTTCTTCGTCGGTTACTGTTTTTGGGCAAACTGCTTTGCAGCCTTTTGCTTTAAACGAAGTTAAACTGTTAGCAAGCCCCTTTAAGCAGGCTCAGCAAACCGATCTAAAATATATGTTGTCGCTGAATGCCGATCGTTTGCTGGCTCCTTATTTAAGGGAGGCTGGCTTGACGCCTAAGGCACAATCCTATGGTAATTGGGAAAATACAGGCTTGGATGGCCATATTGGTGGTCATTATTTATCGGCCATTTCTTTAATGTATGCCGCTACCGGCGATGTACGTTTAAAGGAAAGGTTAAATTACATGATTGCAGAGCTGGCCAAATGCCAGAACCAAAACGGTGATGGTTATCTGGCAGGCATTCCCGGCGGAAAAGAAATCTGGAAGCAGATAAAAGCCGGAAATATCCAATCTTCGAGTTTCTCGCTTAATGGCAAATGGGTTCCTTTGTACAATATCCACAAAATTTACGCTGGATTGTACGATACTTACGCCGTTGCCGGAAATGCACAGGCCAAACAAATGTTGATTAAATTAACCGATTGGTGTGTTAATTTAGTAGCGGGTTTATCCGATCAGCAGGTGCAGGAATTGCTTAAGAGCGAGCATGGTGGGTTAAATGAAACTTTTGCCCATGTGTATGCAATTACGGGCGAGATCAGGTACCTAAAACTTGCGCGGCGCTTTTCTGACCAGAAGATTCTGCAACCGCTTTTAAAAAATACCGACGCTTTAAATGGCCTGCATGCCAATACACAAATTCCTAAAGTAATCGGGTTTGAGCAGATTGCGTTACTCGATAAGGATACGGCCTGGGCCAATGCTGCTAATTTCTTCTGGAAAACGGTTACCGAACACCGTACTGTGGCCATTGGCGGAAACAGTGTTCGCGAACATTTTCACCCGGCAAATGATTTTTCATCTATGACAGAATCGCGCGAAGGTCCGGAAACCTGTAATTCGTACAATATGCTAAAGCTCACCAAACAGTTGTTTCTGGCTAATCCATCAAATACTTATCTCGATTATTATGAGCGTACGCTTTACAACCATATCCTTTCTTCTCAAAGGCCTGAAGGCGGCTTTGTGTATTTTACGCCGATGCGCCCGGGGCATTACCGAACTTATTCGAGTGCGCAGGAAAGTTTCTGGTGCTGTGTAGGCTCCGGACTGGAGAATCATGGTAAATATGGCGAACTGATTTATGCCCACAAGGCGAACGATATCTATGTTAACCTTTTTATCCCTTCGGTTTTAAACTGGAAAGAAAAGGGGATACAGCTTACACAGCAAACGCTTTTCCCCAATGCAGAAAATACTACCCTTAAACTTCAGTTAAAAAAGAAACAAAGGTTTGCCATGCATTTTCGCTACCCATCGTGGGTAAATAAAGGTAAAATAGAAGTTTGGATAAATGGCAAAAAAGTAACTGTTAAAAGCGATACAAATGGTTATGCGGGTATCGACAGGAGCTGGGCCAACGGTGATGTGGTTAAACTGGTATTACCTATGCACACCAGTACCGAATTTATGCCTGATGGCTCGGATTGGGTCGCTTTTCTGCGTGGTCCGGTTGTATTGGGTGCTGCGCTCGATAGCCTTTCACAACCCAATTTAACCGCTGATGGAAGCCGGATGGGACACATTGCTTCCGGTGCCTTATTCCCGATGAGCGATGCGCCCCTGGTTACGGGTGATAAGGAATCGCTGGCTAAGGAAATTACTTCAACTGAACCCCAAAGTTTAACTTTTAGCGCTAAGCATGCTATTTATCAGCCCCGTTATCAAAATTTAAAATTGGTACCTTTTTACACGCTGGCCGAAAAACGTTATGTAGTTTATTTCCCATATAGCACCACCAAGGATTTACCTGAAAGGGCAAAAGCAATTAAAGCAGCTGAAGAGGCGAAAATGAAAATTGAACAGGAAACAGTTGATTTGGTGAATACCGGCGAGCAGCAGCCTGAATCTGATCATAACTTTAAAGGAGAACAGACCGATAACGGCACTTTTGAAGAACGCCATTTTAGAAACGGAAAAGGCTGGTTCAGTTATACGCTTAAAAATAAAAACCTGCAGGCTAACAAGCTAAGCCTGACCTACTACGGAAAAGAAAAAAACAGAAGTTTTTCTATTTTGGTTAACGGTATCGTTGTTGAACAGGTGAAGCTGAGTGGTGATAAGGGAAATGTTTTTTATGCGCAGGAGTATCGCATTCCGAAGGAATTGTTAAAAACCGAGCTGGAAGTGAAGTTTGTGGCAGATGCTGGCTCAGCTATAGCGAATGTGTATGAAGTGAGATTGGTGAAGTAGGAATTGGTTAAGGTGGTCTGTGCGGACACAGACCACTAGATTAATGAGTTTTTAACTCAATAAAAACGAGTCACAGACTCTTTTCTATCCATAATCCTTAGAGCCCTTTGGAACTCTAAGGATAGTCGGGGTTCAGCATGACGTATTGGAAATGATTTTCAGATCCACATCCTATCCGTAGAGTTAAGCGCAGCGTCTCTACGGATATTTAAATAAGATTGAGTTTTTAACTCAATAAAAAACGCTACGGATTTAAATTATTGTTTTAACAAAGCCTTCAGTTCTTTTGCTTTGATGGATAAAATAGTGCCGTGTCTTAAGCCTTTGGGTAAACTAATCTTATCCGAAACATCTGTCCAGTTTTTTAAATCGGCAGATACAATAGCGCCATACTGATGATCTCGGTATTTATCAAAATATACCATCCAATCGTTGCCAGTTTTTAAGGTTGTGGGACCTTCAGCCCAGTAATTACCGGTAATAGGGGCGCTAGCTGTGCTATAAGGCCCCTCCAATTGATCAGCATAAGCAATTTTGATATTTTTCTGGGGAGGCTGGCGGGTTTCATCTTTTAAGAACATGATAAAGCGTTTGCCGTCTTTCACAATAGTAGCATCAATTACATTAAAACCAGGATCATAAAGCAGTTTGGTCTCCGAAAAGGTTTTGAAATCTTTAGTGGTTACGTAATACATACGGTGGTTGTAGCCACTTTCTTCACTCGAAGCTGTTTCGTTAAATTTACCGGTAATCGTTGTTGCCCAATAAATCATATAGGTTTTGGTCTGCTCATCATAAGTAATTTCTGGTGCCCAGGTGTTGCGTGCACCGGCTTCATTGGCCATAACAGGTATAAATTGCTGCGGGCTCCAGTTAATCAGGTCTTTCGAACTGGCATAGCCAATCCCCTTATCTTTCCAACTCACAGTCCAAACCATATGGAACAAATCATCGGCGCCCCGGATGATGCAAGGATCGCGCATCAGCTTATCGTTGCTCACGGTAGGAGTGAGGAAAGATTGATCGTTTTTTAAAGCTTTCCAGGTGTAAGCATCGGCACTGTAGGCCAGATGCAGCCCATCTTCGCCATTACCCTTAAAATAAGCAAACAGGTAAATATCTTTTTTAGCCTGCGCCTGCACATTTAAAACAGTAGCGATGAGCAGTGAGACGATGTAGAATAGTTTTTTCATGATTTTATTTTTGCTCAACAACAATTACAAAACCACCATAAGGTTTCATGCTTATTTTGAAATCAGCATTAGCACTCAATTCGGTTTTGGTAAACGACAATCCTTCGTTTCCATCGGTTATGAGCGTTGCTTTTTTACCCTGATATTGGGCAAGGTCAAAATTTATGGTTTTTGCATTTGCTTCACCATTTATACCTGCGATGTACCATTTCGATCCTGCTTTACGGGCCATTACCACAAATTTGCCCGGGTAACCATCAATTAATCTGGTATCTTGCCAGCTTGCCGGGAAAGTTTGCAGAAACGATTTTACATAAGCGGGTACAGTGGCCATCCCTTCCGGCGATTCGGCCAGGTGCTGCACGCCAGATTGGAAAATAACGGGTAAAGCCAGCTCGAAAGCATTGGTGGTTTTGCGGTTAATATTTGGGATTTTAGACAGGTTCATTGGCGTAAAATCCATCGGATCGAAGACATTTCGCGTAAAAGGAATGGTCGTGGCATGCAAAGGTTCTTCGTTAGCATTCACCTGCTCAAAAGTGATAAACTCCATGCCCTTGATCGATTCCATGGTCATCAGGTTCGGGTAGGTTCTTTGCCAACCCCTTGGCAGAGTTGCCCCATGGCAGTTTACGCTAAGGTTATATTTGGCTGCATCTTCAAATATTTCGAGGTAATAGCGGATCATTGACTGACCATCACCACCAAAAAAATCTATTTTAACACCTTTAATGCCCATTTCCTGTAAACGGGCAAACTCTTTCAGCCTTTCCTCACGGTTGTTGAGTTTATTTTTGGGCGTATATTTTACGGTATTCCATTCGCCGGCAGAGTTGTACCAAAGCAGTAAACCTACATTTTTTTGTTTGGCATAATCGGCCAGCTCTTTCATTTTTTCGTAACCGATATTGCGGTCCCAGTTTACATCAATCAGGCAGTATTCCCAATGCATATCGGCAGCAAAATCGATATATTTCTTTTGGATATCGTAAGTGATTGAGTTGTCTTTTAATACAATCCAGCTCCAGGAAGCTTTACCCATCTGGAAATTGGCCGGATTAATATTGCTTTTTGCCGGATAGGCCAGATCGGTACCCAGCGTAGATTCGGTAACTGTTTTTAAGCTGCCGATGGCAATAATGCGCCATGGGGTGTACCAGGGTAGGGTAGATTCGGGATTTACATTTTGCCCGGTATAGGCTTCCCTTTTATCGGGTAAGCCAATCTGATAGTTTCCACCAGCCGAATTTTGCTGTAAACGTGTGGCGCAATAGTTGCTGTCCAAACCCGTTTCTGAAACCAGTAACCAGGTATTTTTATAGTTGAAAAGCGCCGGGTAAACCCAGCCTGCCGCTGTTGGTGCAGCAGTGCCCACAGCGATATCTTTGTGGTAATATTCTTCGTAAGAAGGATTTGTAGCTTCCCAGCCTGTTTTAGCTACCGACATGGGTTGCATCCAGGCTTTGGCATTGGCGAAAAAGTGAAAGCTTGTTTTCTCTTCAATAAGTTGTTTGGTGTCGGTATCGCGATCAGGAAAATAATAGCGGAAAGCAACGCCATCATTCGATACCTGAAAAATAACATCTATTTTTTTTGAAGCTGCGTTTTGCAGGTGGAAAATCCTTTTTTGGGCCAGATATTCATGGTTTAACCGCTTGCTGTTTTGTAAAACATAGCTGTCTTTAACCTGTTCGTTTTTAGATACTGAAAGCAGGGAAAGATTTTTGCTGAAATCCTGATCAGCCCTAACCAAACCCAAAGCAGACTGATCGAGTACCTTTTCTGCATTTCTGCTGATGGTATAAAACAAAGCTTTGTTTTTAAGGTAAACCGAAACCGATAGGGACTTATCGGGACTGTTTACCTGATATTGGCTTTGTGCACTGGCCGTTTGTGTTACAGCAAGTAATAGAACAACAGCCTTTAAGATATTTTTCATGTTGATTATTTTAATTCCAGAACGACAACTGATTGTGCCGGTAATTCTACTTTTAAGCTGTTTCCTGATTTTTTAGCACCGGTAAATTTGGCGTTGTGCACTTTATTGGCATCCTTAAAGGTGTTTACATCAGTTAGTTTGGCCGAAGTTAAAATCTGCCCACTTACCGAACTCCATTTCAGCCCTTCTAAGGCAGTGCTTAGTGCAATTTTTTTATTGGGATCTAAATTAACCAGCGAAATATGGATGGCACCGCTGGCATCTTGCGAAGCAGATACGTTGAGTGCTGGTATTTTTTGGTCGCCCACTGCATAATCAGGGCTGGTGAAAGAAATGGGCAGGTATTTGGCATCCTGGTGTACTTTGTACAAATCGAAAACATGATAAGTAGGGGTAAGCACCATTTTATCCTTTTCGGTTAAGATTAAGGCCTGCAAAACGTTAACGGTTTGTGCCAGATTGGCCATTTTAACGCGATCGGAGTGGTTGTTGAAAATGTTTAGGGTAGTTCCTGCAATAAGGGCATCGCGCAAGCTGTTTTGCTGATATAGAAAGCCGGGATTGGTGCCGGGCTCTACATCCGTCCAGATTCCCCATTCATCAACCACCAGGGCTACTTTCTTTTTAGGGTCGTATTTATCCATAATTGCCGAATGTTTGGTTACCAGCTCTTCCATTTTTAAACAGTTTTTCATGGTCGAAAAATACTGTGCTTCATCAAAATCGGTAGCTGATCCTTTTTTGCCCCAGTTGCCTGTTGGCAGGGTATAATAATGTAAGGTTAAGCCCCACATCTGGTTGCCGATATTTTTCATACAGGTTTCGGTCCAGTTGTAGTCGCCGGCATTGGCGCCGCTGGCAATCTTTTTTAATGGTGCTCCCGGATAGTTGCGCGCATAAGTAGCATATCTGCGGTATAAATCGGAATAGTAAGCAGGAGTCATATTGCCGCCGCAACCCCAGCTTTCGTTACCTACACCCCAAAAAGACACTTTCCAGGGTTTTTCTCTACCGTTCTGGCTGCGGATGGCGGTCATGGGGCTTACGCCGTCAAAGTTTAAATATTCAACCCATTTGGCCATTTCTTCAACGGTGCCACTGCCCACATTGCCGGCAATGTAAGGTTCGCAATCCAGCATCTGGCAAAGGTCTAAAAACTCGTGGGTACCAAAGCTATTGTCTTCGGTTACCCCGCCCCAGTTGGTATTCACCATTTTTGGGCGCTGGTTTCTTGGGCCTATACCATCACGCCAGTGGTATTCATCGGCAAAGCAGCCGCCTGGCCAGCGCAGATTGGGTACTTTTATCTTTTTTAAAGCATCAACAATGTCCAGTCTGATGCGACCTTTATTCGGTATGGTTGAGTTTTCATCTACCCAGAAACCATCGTAAATGCAGCGGCCCAGGTGCTCGGAAAAATGCCCGTAAATGTGTTTACTTACCAACTGATCGCCACCAGGTTTGATGGTAAGCTGTGTTTCGGTTTGTGCCTGTGCCAGCATGGAGGTGCCTAAAAAGGCTAAACAGGCAAATAATTTCTTGATTGTCATTTGTAGCGTTTTTTAATTAAATGGAAGCTTAATCACGTTAAACGAATAAGGCTTTAGAGTTAGGTTCAGGTTTTTGCCTTTTAGGAATACTGTTTTGCTTTGCGGACTTACAGCCAGTGGATTATCAAAAGAATTGATCTGGTTTAAGTTTGCATTGGCCAGTTCTTCGCTGGTGCCTTTGCTTTTCAATTTTAGTTTTCCATCCAGGTTAAAATCAATGTTTTGAGGCTGATCAGAATTATTGGCAATTTTAATAATCAATTCTTTTTTGCCTTTGTCGGTTACTGCAGAAGCGTAAAGTCCATCCTGGCCGGTTATATTTTTGTCGCCAAGGGTTATCGCTATCACATCGGTACCTTTATTGGTTGAGAAAAGTTTCTGTACATAATAATCTGGCGTTCCATATGATTTCAGGTTATCTACCCAAATCATATCAGGCGCCCACTGCCAGGCATCTATATGTGCAAAAAGCGGTGCGTAAGAGGCCATTTGTACCACATCGGCATTGCGCTCCAAACCTGTCATGAGCGAAGCCGAAGCCAGTGCGCTTTGCCAGTTGTTTTTATTGCTGCCGGTAATATTGCCTGCCGCATGTACGGCATATTCACCCACAAAAACCTTCGAGCCATTGCGTGGATAGTTATCATATCGGCCAGCATTTTTTAGGAACCAATCGGCCGGGCGATAGTAATGTTCATCTATAAAATCGGCATTATTGCCCCTTAATGTTGTATTTAGCAGGTTAAAACGGTCGCCTTCCGGGTCAGTACCTGAGCTGTTGATGAGTTTAAAATCCGGATATTTGTCTTTAATGGCTTTGGTAAAAATGGCTACTCTTTCCAAATATTGCGGTCCCCAGTTTTCGTTTCCTACGCCCATCATTTTAAGGTTGAAAGGTTTCGGGTGACCCAAATCGGCCCTCATTTTGCCCCACTTGGTCGTAACATCGCCATTGGCAAATTCAATCAGGTCTAAGGCATCCTGCACATAAGGATCGAGTTCATCGAGCGCAGCTACTTCGGCAGAATTAAACTGACAAGCCATACCGCAGTTCAGGATAGGTAAAGCTTCAGAGCCGATATCTTCGGCCAGCTGGAAATATTCGAAAAAGCCCAAACCGAAACTCTGGTAATAATCAGGTGCCGCCCTGTGGGCAAATTCAGTATTCCAGCGGTTCATAATCAGTTGCCTGTTTTCTATCGGGCCAATGGTTTTTTTCCATTGGTAACGGTTGGCCAGGTCTGTGCCTTCAACAATACACCCGCCCGGGAAACGGATAAAACCAGGTTTCATATCGGCCAGCCACTGCACCATATCGGCCCTCAATCCCTGCGGACGGTTTTTCCAGGTATCGCCCGGGAATAATGAAATCATATCCAGGTCTATATTTCCCTGCCCCTGAAAAAGCAGTGAGAATTTGGCTTTCGGATCTGTTTCGGTGGCCACAAAACTGGCCGATTGTTTGTTCCAGCCTTCGCCGGTTTGTTCCGGATTTAAGCTGCCCTGACCAATAATTTTATTGTTGGCATCTTTTAATAATAATACCAGTTTAACGCCTTTAGCAGCCTGGCGGTACATGACTGAGAAATCGTATCGCAATCCTTTTTTAACACCAATGCCTTTAAAACCCTCGTTAACCAGTTCAAAATCGTCGGTTTCTTTTTTTACCTGTAAATATCGTGGATTGGCCGTATTAACCTCTTTGCGGTTTACAACCAGTATTTCGCCTTCTCTCGGTTTTTGCCGCTGAATACTCCAGCCCATTAAAGGTTTGGCAAACTCGAATGAACGGTTTTTGATTAATTCGGCGTAAATACCACCATCTGCACCAAAATTAATGTCTTCGAAAAATACACCCCACATATTGGGTTGCACCTTAGCAATAGATTGGTCGGTGCTTACTTTAATGATTTTGGGCGTTTGGGCAAATGTGTTATTGGCTAAGCCAAAGCTGGTTAAGCTATACATCACGCATGCACATACTGCACCCTTTAGCGGAGAATTTAATTTCATACGGTTTAATATTTGGAAGATTCTGATCGTAAAAGTATAATATTTAAAATAATAAACGTTATTTGTACGATTATTTTTTTTGATTTATAAAATTCTACAATGTTAACATTCAGGTATTATCAGACTTAGCAGGATCAGGAAGGGCTAAATCGCTGATTTTGGTAACTTTTTAGCTGATAATCAGAAATAATTAATACGAAATACATCGAAATTATTACTGTAACATATTATCACAGCAAAAAGGCAGGATACCACAGGATGCAGGTTAAAAATATACTTTCTACATTCGGATGTAGCATTAGCAGAGCCGGGCGGCTTTGTCGGGCTACACTAACCAAATTTCAACTTTATGAGGTTCCATTTTAATATTGGTTTACAGCCATACGGTTTTTTCTGTATGAGGTTATTTATTTCCCAAAGGTTATTAAACCCGGTACGCTGATAAATGTCTTTTCAAAAGATTAATATAGAACACGATGCTCAAAAAATATTTGCTACTCATTTTATTAAACACGTTTGGTTTGCTGGCCTGGTCGCAACAAAAAAGCAATGCTGCCAACGATCCGAAAACAATTAAGCTCTTTTTCGAAAAGGCTTATCTGCAAACAGACCGGACTTATTACAGCACGGGCGAAACAGTTTGGTTCAGTGCTTACCTGGTTAATGGTAAAAGTACCAGTTTAACGGGTACCAGTAATAATTTATATGTCGAGCTGGTTTCTTCCCAGTCAGTGCTGCTCGATAGTAAAACGATCCGGATGGATGGTGGTTTGGGTAAAGGCGATTTCGAATTAAAAGACTCAATTCCATCGGGCTGGTATAATATCAGGGCCTACACCAATTGGATGCGGAATTTTGGCAATGATTTCGTTTTCCAGAAAAGGATATATGTAAGCAACAATATAGTAGAAAATGCTTCTTATTTTACCCGCAATGCAGCAAAAAAGAACGAAACAGTTGCATCTCCCAAAGCAAAATCTATTGCCTTTTTTCCCGAAGGAGGTTCGCTGGTAGAGGGCTTAACGAGTATAGTCGCTTTTAAAACCAATGATGAACAGGGCAACGGCTTAAAAGCAACCGGAAGCGTAATTTCCTCAAAAGGCGATACGGTAGCTACCTTTACCAGCACTGCGGCAGGGATGGGTATTTTTGCCTTTACGCCTCAACCGGGCGAAAAATACCGTGTTACCGGGCGTTACGGGGAGGAGCAGTTTTCGGCTACCTTACCCGCTATATTAGGCAAAGGTTTCTCGCTGCATGTTACTACCGATTCGGCCAATATCAAAACCGTAATCAGCGCAAATGCGCCCATTTTTGAAGGAATAAAAGATAAAAATATTTCCATCCTGATTAAACACGCAGGTGATGTGATTTATTCGGGTGCCATTAAACTCAGTAAGCCTACCGTTTCGGTTACTATTCCAACCAAAGGTTTTGCCAGAGGGATTTCGGCACTTACACTGCTCGATGATCAGGGCAGGCCAAATTGCGAAAGGCTGGTCTATATTCAGGGGGATGAAAACATTAATCTGGCCATTACAGCAGATAAGGCCATTTATAAATCGCGCGAGAAAGTAACATTAAAGGTAAAAGCCAGCAATACACAGGGGCAGCCGGTTAAAACTTCACTTTCGCTGGCTGCGGTTGATGAAATGGTGCCTGATGATGGACAAAATATCCTTGCTTATTTGCTATTGCAATCAGAAATAAGGGGAGAAGTTAAAAATGCCGCTCAATATTTTGATGCAGGCAACCCATCGCGATTGAAACAGCTCGATTTGCTGTTGCTTACCCAGGGTTGGCGCGATTACCTCTGGAAAAAACTCGCCGATTCGAGTATTAAAATCAGCTACATGCCTGAACCTGGCCTTACCATAAAGGGTACGGTAAGGGAAAAACTGGCCAATAAACCGCTTGCCAATATGAACATTACTTTGTTTGGCGCTAATTTTACGGGCGATAAACTTTTTACCACCAAAACCGATCAGGAGGGGCGTTATTTCTTTGATGGTTTAAAATGGTATGGCAATCAGGCCGTTAAAATTTCTTCCAAAGATGATAAAAACAGAAAAGGTGGTTGGTTACAGATTGATACTTTAATCAGGCCTTTAAGTCTGGCTTCGTTAAAAATGCCTGAAACCGGTATCCCTAATCCGCTAAATGTTGAATTGGGCAAACGGATGGATTACAACCGCACCTACAAATTTGGCGATTCAATTACCCTGAGCGAAGTGGAGATTAAAGCGGCAAAGAACAAACAGGTTAACCTTTTTGATGAGACCTTAACCAGCTTTGGTTACCCCGAACAGGTTTTTAATATCACAGCAGCAGATTACTCGTACAAAGGGCTGGAACATTTTCTATTAACCAAAGCCAATGGTGCGATGCCCGTTGATGACAATGATAGTATCGGAAATGAAGGGGTTGCCTTTATTGTTGAAGGAAAAAAAGTGAGACCACGGATTAAAGTAAATAACCGTGAAGAATTGCTAACCGAAAGGCTTGATTATTACAGTTTAACCATGGATCAGATTAGTCAGGTAAAAGTACAGCATCTAATAGGCCGTTCTAACAACGAGGTGTACCTCATTAGTCTGGTCTTAAAAGATGAGGCCTTACGGGGAGCGAATTTAAACCTGCTTAACGTAAATTTAAATGGATACTACAATGCCCGTACGTTTTATTCACCTAATTACGCCAATCCATCCACCCAAAGCAAAGATTTAAGGACAACCTTATTCTGGAATCCCGCCGTAAAAACAAACGAAAACGGAGAGGCTACCATCACCTATTACAACAGCGATAATAAAGGAAATATTCGCATTAAGGCCGATGGAATTACAGATAAAGGTGTAGCCGTAGTGGCTAAAACCGGATATAAAGTACAATAAACAGAACCGATGAAAAGCCTTGACCTCTATTTGAACACGAAGCATGCACATTAAATCTATATCCATTATTTTACTGCTAACCTGTTTATTTAACAGCAGACAGGTAAATGCCCAACGCCAGATGGAAAAACTGGGTCGTGGGGTAATTGCCATGCGCCAGAATAAAGATTCGGTTTATGTAAGCTGGCGTATACTGGGCACCGATCCGGATGATATCAGTTTTAACCTTTACCGCAGAAGCGGAAACCGAACACCACAAAAACTCAACAGCCAACCGTTAAGCAAAGGAACCAACTTTATAGATGCAGGTGCTGATTTTAATCTGCCGAACAGCTACTTTGTAAAACCACTCCTTAAAAACCAGGAGCAAGCAGCCAGTGCAGCTTTTACGCTGGTAGCCAAACAACCTGTTCAGCAATATCTAGGCATTCCTTTGCGCACACCGGCCGGCTATACGCCAAATGATGCCTCAGTTGGCGATTTGGACGGAGACGGCGAATACGAAATTATTTTGCATCAAACCGGCCGTAGTCGCGATAATTCATCCAACGGACTAACTGATCCACCCATTTTTCAGGCCTATAAGCTCGATGGTACATTTTTGTGGGAAATTAACCTGGGTAAAAATATCCGCGAAGGCGCGCATTATACTCAGTTTATGGTTTATGATCTGGATGGCGATGGCATTGCCGAAATGGTATGTAAAACCGCCGATGGAGCCATTGACGGCAAGGGGAAAGTAATTGGCGATTCCACAAAAGATTACCGCAACAGTAACGGAAAGATATTGGATGGCCCTGAATTTTTAACGGTTTTTAGTGGCAGAACAGGCGAGGCCCTGGTCACTACCGATTACCTGCCTGCGCGTGGCGATATTGGTGCCTGGGGTGGGCCTGGTGGCAATGGTAAAAACGACAATACCGGTAACCGCGTCGATCGTTTTAATGCCTGCATAGCCTATCTGGATGGGGTACACCCGAGTGTGGTGATGTGCAGGGGCTATTACGGACGCACTGTGCTGGCCGCCTGGGACTGGCGCAATGGCCGGCTAAATCTGCGTTGGGTGTTCGACAGTAAAAATGGCCAAAACCCATTCTCTGGCCAGGGAAACCACAATTTAACCGTTGCTGATGTAGATGGCGACGGTAAAGATGAGATTATTTACGGTTCGATGTGTGTAGATGATAATGGGAAAGAATTATACAGCACAGGCTTGAGGCATGGCGATGCCCTTCATGTTTCGGATCTCGATCTGGAACACCCAGGCTTGGAAGTTTTTGGTGTACATGAAATAGAAGAAGGTACCAAAGGTCCGGGAGCAGCAGTATATGATGCCCGTACCGGTAAAATATTGTGGAAAGGTTCTGAAGACGAGGATGTAGGCAGGGGTGTGGCAGATAATATTGATCCTACACGAGTAGGTGCACAAATGTGGTGGTCGGGAGCAAACGGTTTGTATGATATAAAAGGTAACCGCATAGGCAATCAGCCCCGGTCTACTAATTTCCTCATTTATTGGGACGATGATTTGTCGCGCGAGCTTTTAGATGCCAACCACATTGACAAATACAACGGCGGCCGGCTTTTTACTGCCGAAGGCTGCGTGTCTAACAATGGGACCAAATCTACCCCTGCATTAAGTGCCGATATTTTTGGCGATTGGCGCGAGGAACTGATTTTAAGGGCTTATGATAACCAGAGCCTGCGCATCTACACCACCGTTATTCCAACCGAATACCGCAACTATACCCTGATGCACGATCCGCAGTACCGTTTAAGTATTGCCTGGCAAAATGATGGCTACAACCAGCCACCTCACACCGGTTTCTATTTCGGTTACGGTATGCAAAAAGCCCCTAAACCCAATATTGTACTTGTAGAACCCAAAAAATAGTATGCGTACCTTAAAAATAGCTTTACTTTTTTGCTTGTTTTTACCTGCAACGCTAATGGCGCAACGCCAGATGGAAGCGCTGGATAGGGGTGTGGTAGCAGTACACCTACCCGGCGATAGTGTTTTTATCAGTTGGCGGATGTTGGGAACCGATCCGGATGATATTTCATTTAATCTATACCGCAAAAGTAATCAGCACCAGACGGTAAAATTGAATCAGACGCCTATTACCGGCGCAACCATTTTTACGGATAAAAAAGTAGATTTTACGACCGACAATGCCTGGTTGGTAAAACCTGTAGTGCATGGCAAAGAACAAGCTGAAAGTACCGCTTTTACGCTGCAGAAAAATACGGTAGCTCAGCCTTATTTGTCAGTTCCTTTAAAAACCTTACCTGGTTATACCCCTAATGATATTTCTGTTGGCGATTTGGATGGCGATGGAACTTACGAAATTGTATTACATCAGGCGGGTATTAGTCATGATAATTCGCATGCCGGCCTTACCACCGAGCCATTGCTTGAGGCTTATAAACTGGATGGCACCTTCTTGTGGCGCATTAATTTGGGCAAAAATATTCGCGAAGGCGCGCATTATACGCAGTTTATGGTGTACGATCTGGATGGCGATGGCAGGGCAGAGATCGCTTGTAAAACGGCTGATGGAACAATTGATGGGAAAGGAAAAGTAATTGGCGATTCGACAAAAGACTGGAGAAATAAAAACGGATATATTTTAGCCGGCCCTGAATTTCTGACGGTTTTTGACGGCCTAACAGGAGCCGAGATAACCACCACCAATTTTATCCCTGCGCGTTCTGCTGAGCTCAATCCCTCACCCGAAGAACTAAAAAAGACCTGGGGCGACAGCTATGGAAACCGTATGGATCGTTTTCTGGCGGCTATTGCTTACCTGGATGGTAAACATCCCAGTTTAATTATGAGCAGAGGATATTACACCCGTACCGTTATTACTGCCTGGGATTTTAAGGCAAAGAAATTACAGCAAAAATGGAGCTTCGATAGCGCTGAACCTGGCAATAAGCGATATGGAGGGCAAGGAAATCACAACTTAAGCATTGCTGATGTGGATGGTGATGGCAAAGATGAAATTATTTATGGTGCCATGACCCTCGATGATAATGGAAAAGGGCTTTACAGCACGGGTTTAGGGCATGGTGATGCCTTGCATGTGGGCGATTTAGATCCTGACCGCCCTGGGTTGGAAGTTTTTGATATTCAGGAAAGATTTTCGGATGCCGGGGCAAACTTCAGGGATGCCAGGACAGGAGAAGTGTTGTGGAAAAAGGCCTCGGTAAGCGCCGGAGCTGATGGAGAAGGACCGGGAAGGGGTCTCGCAATTAACATTGACCCCAGATACCGGGGATCTGAATGCTGGGTGGCCGGAGCAGGAATAACGGGAATGTTTGATGCCAAAGGCAATAAGATTTCGGCTGTTACCCCAAGCGTTAACTTCGGTATTTTTTGGGATGGCGACTGCCAGAGCGAGCTTTTAAATGGTACCTCAATTGATAAATGGGATTATGAAAATGCGAAAACCGTTCGCCTGCTCAATGCCAGGGCATACAATTGTTTGTCCAACAATGGCACCAAATCTACTCCGGCATTAAGTGCCGATATTTTAGGCGACTGGCGCGAAGAAGTGATTTACCGCACTGCCGATGCCAGTGAACTGAGGATATTTACCACGACCATTCCAACCCAACACCGCTTTTATACTTTTATGCACGATCCGCAGTACCGTTTAAGCATTGCCTGGCAAAATGTAGGTTACAACCAGCCCCCACATACCAGTTTTTACATAGGCGATGATATGAACCAGCCGCCTAAACCCAATATTAAAACCATTCAATACCATGCTAATTCTCAGTAAAACATCATGAAAAAATACAGTCATATTTTAACTGCACTAATCATTGCCATAGCCGGCCTGGCTTTTGTTGCACCGCACAAACCGGCACTGCACACTATCGGCGATTCTACCGTTCGCAATTCCAATAAAGAAACCTGGGGCTGGGGAACACCTATTGCTGAGCTTTTCGATACGACAAAAATCCATGTCGAAAACAATGCTATGGCTGGCCGGAGTACCCGCACTTACCTTTCGGAAGGCCGCTGGGATAAGGTCTTGGAAACTTTAAAACCAGGCGATTTTGTAACCATGCAGTTTGGTCATAACGATGGAAGCGCTCCTGATACTACAAAAGCAGGGCGAAGGGGCGTCTTAAAAGGAACAGGCGAAGAAACCAAAGTGCTCACCTGGCCTGATGGTAAAGTGGAAACCGTACATACTTATGGCTGGTATATCCGCAAATTTGTACGCGAAACCAAGGCCAAAGGTGCTACGCCAATTGTGGTATCGATGATTCCGCGAAATATCTTTAAAAACGGCAAAGTACTGCGTGCCAATAACGATTTTGGCAAATGGGCAGCCGAGGTAGCCAAAGAAGAACAAGCCTGTTTTATCGATCTCAATCAAATTACAGCCGATAAATATGATGCATTAGGGCCTGATAAAGTCAAGTCATATTTTCCTGGCGATCATACCCACACTAACCTGGAAGGCGCAAAAGTGAACGCTCAATCGGTAGTAGAAGGGATTAAAATGCTAAAGGATTGTGATTTGAAAAAGTATTTAAAAGACTAAAGACCAAAGCTGAAAGACCAAAGACAAGAAGTTAAGCACCATCCTAACCTCCTGATATTGATACTCGCTACTTAATACTCGTTACTCGCTACTTAATACTTGCTACTTGATACTCATTACTTGCTACTTGATACCTGCTACCCATTACTTGATACTTAAACAAACCAAATATGAAATTAACCAAATACCTGAATCTTCTTCTTTTAACCGCATTCTTCATCTTTTCTTCCTGCGTAATCCTTAAACAATCTTCCAAACCGACGCTGTTTCTTATTGGCGATTCGACCGTGAAAAACGGAAAAGGCAAGGGCGATGGTTCATTATGGGGCTGGGGCAGTTTCATCGGTAATTTATTCGACGAAGAAAAAATAACAGTCGAAAATGATGCCTTGGGTGGTACCAGCAGCCGTACTTTCCAAACCAATGGCCTGTGGGATGCTGTTCTGGTGAAAATTAAAAAAGGCGATTTTGTGATGATGCAGTTCGGGCATAATGACAGCAGTCCTTTAGATGATACCGCCCGCGCCCGTGGTACTATAAAAGGAATTGGCATGGAAAGTAAAGACACTTATAATCCCATAAAGAAAAAGCAGGAAACCGTTTATACCTATGGCTGGTACATGCGTAAATTTATCAATGATGTTAAAGCGAAAGGTGCAACACCCATTATTTGTTCGCCCATCCCACGCAATCCGGTAAACAACGATAAAGTGGTTTTGGCTAACGATAGCTATGCAAACTGGGCAGAAGAAGTAGCCAAAGCCGAAAAAATTGATTTTATCCCTTTAAATCAGATTATTAAAGATAAATATGCTGCGTTAAGTGCGGTTGAGGTGAAAACTTTTTTCACAGAGAAAGACCATACCCACACCAACGAGGCCGGTGCAAAATTAAATGCAGCTGCCGTAGTGGAGGGATTGAAAAAATTAAAGCAGAATAAACTGAATAATTACCTGAAATAGGCCTTGAAGCAGGATACTACAGGACGCTTAGCCGCAATTATTGTCTTATTTTAACACCCTAACCAAATACGGGCGGTTACAACCGCCGATTGTTATGCAGATACAACTTCGCCGGATATTCAAAGTACTTATTGCCCTTGCTTTTATTGTGTTGAGCAATGCCCAAACCCGTGCACAAAGCATTTCGCTTGCCGGACAGTGGCGTTTTAAAACAGATGCCAAAGATGAAGGGCTGAAAGGAAAATGGTACAATAGCGTTCTTCCGGATAGGATTTCATTGCCGGGATCAATGGCTGAAAATTTAAAGGGTGATGAAATTACCCTGAAAACCAAATGGACAGGCAGTATTTACGATAGTTCCTACTTTTTTCATCCCCGTTTGGAGAAATACCGCAAGCCCGGCAATATTAAAATACCTTTTTGGCTAACCCCTGCCAAACATTACACCGGTGCTGCCTGGTACCAGAAAGATGTAGAAATTCCAGCCAGCTGGAAAGATAAGCGTATGGTTTTGTCGCTCGAATATCCACATTCCGAAACCCATGTATGGATTGATGATGTTGAAATTGGCACAGCTTTTACCTTTGTGGTGGCACAACAATTTGAGCTGCCGGCAAACTTAAAGGCGGGTAAACATACCATCACCTTATTGATCGATAACCGCATTAAAGCCATCAATGTTGGACAAGATTCGCACAGCTTAACCGACCATACCCAGGGCAACTGGAACGGGGTGGTGGGTAAAATGACGCTTACAGCGGGTTCGCCGGTGTATTTTGATGATATTCAGGTTTATCCTAACCTTAAAAATAAATCGGCAAAAGTTAAAATTCAGCTTAAAGCAGCTGCAAACCAGTCTGCTACCGGAAAAATTACGCTCAATGCCAGCAGTTTTAATACCCAAAGTATACTTCAGGTTAAGCCGGTAACAGTTCCCTATCAAATTACAAATGGTGAAGGCAGTTTGGAAATCAATTTGCCCATGGGCGATAAAATTGTCACCTGGGATGAATTTGATCCTGCCCTGTATCGTTTAACTGCTACTTTAATTTCCAAAGACGGCAAAAAGGAGGTAAAAAATGTTCAGTTTGGGATGCGCGAATTTAAGGCTGTTGGCCAAAGTTTCGAAATTAATGGCCGTCCGGTGTTTTTACGCGGAACGGTAAACAACTGCGAGTTTCCGTTAACCGGTTATCCTTCAATGGATGTTGCTGCTTGGTTACGGATTTTTAAAATATCGAAGGCTCATGGCTTAAATCACATGCGTTTCCATTCGTTTTGCCCGCCCGAGGCAGCCTTTATTGCTGCCGATCAGATTGGGTTTTACCTGCAGCCCGAAGGGCCTAGCTGGGCCAATCATGGTTCATCTATCGGCGATGGCAAACCTATCGATCAGTTTATTTACGATGAAACCAACCGCATGGCCAAAAACTACGGCAATTATGCTTCTTTTTGCATGATGGCTTATGGTAACGAGCCGCGCGGGCGTCAGGTAGAATACCTCACCAAATTTAACGATTACTGGAAAGCTAAAGATTCGAGACGTTTGTACACCGGGGCTTCGGTAGGTGGCAGCTGGCCGGTTATTCCCAATAACGAATTTATGGTGCGTGCAGGTGCAAGAGGTTTAGACTGGGGACGCAAACCAGAAAGTATATCAACTTATGCTAAACAGATCGAACAATTTAACGTGCCTTTTGTAGCCCACGAAATGGGACAATACTGCGCGTTTCCGAATTTCGACGAAATTAAAAAATATACCGGCGTGTACCGGGCAAAAAACTTCGAGCTGTTTCAGGAAGATTTAAAAGACCACGACATGGCCGATCAGGCACATGCTTTCTTAATGGCATCGGGTAAATTACAGGCCTTGTGTTATAAAAATGAAATCGAAAAGGCCTTAAGAACGCCAAACTACAATGGTTACCAGTTATTATCGCTTAATGATTATCCTGGTCAGGGAACTGCCCTGGTAGGTGTTTTAGATGCCTTTTGGGATGAAAAAGGATATATCAGTGCTAAAGAATTCAAACGTTTTTCTAATAGCACAGTGCCTTTGTTAAAAGTTTCGAAATTTGTTTTTACCAATGATGAAACCTTAAATGCTGCGGTAGAAGTGGCCCATTTTGGCAAAGCACCCATTGAAAATGCAAAACTCTCATGGACATTAAAAACGGATAACGGTACATTAGTCGCTAAAGGTGATTTCACTCCTAAAACCTTGCCCGTTACCAATTGCATTGCTATGGGTGAGCTTAACGTGCCATTGAATACCATTAAGGTAGCTACTAAATTAAACCTGGAAGTGCTCATTAATGGTACTGAATTTGCCAACGACTGGAACATCTGGGTTTACCCGGCCAAAATCCTGGAAGTTAAAAACGAGGTTTATTATTGCACCAGTTTGGATGACAAAGCCAAAGCAGTTTTAGCCTCAGGTGGAAGTGTGTTTTTTAACGCTGCAGGCAAGGTAGTAAAGGGCAAAGAAGTAGTACAAACATTTTTACCGGTTTTCTGGAATACTTCCTGGTTTAAAATGCGCCCGCCACATACTTTGGGGATCCTTTGCGATCCTAAACAGGCTGCTTTTGCCAGCTTCCCGACTGATGATCACAGCGACATGCAGTGGTGGGAAATTGTAAATAAATCGCAGGTGATGAATCTAGAAGATTTTCCTTTGGGCTTTAAGCCGCTGGTGCAACCCATAGATACCTGGTTTTTAAACCGCCGTTTGGCCATGGTTTTCGAAGCTAAAGTTGGCAAAGGAAAGCTGTTGGTTTCGAGTGCCAATCTTGGTCCAGGTTTAACGGGTATGCCTGCCGCGCAGCAGTTGTACTACAGTTTACAGCAATATATGGGCTCAGATAAGTTTAATCCGAAATTCGATGTTCCCCTTAGCACCGTGCAGGATATTCTTGAAACGCCCTCTAAACTCCAGTTCGAAACCTTTACCAAGGATAGCCCCGACGAGTTAAAAGTAAAATCTAAAACCAATTAACCGAATTTCACCCGACAGATCATGAGAAGAAGCATCACTATTTTAGCATTAGTCCTAACCGCAAGCAATTTGTTGTACGCACAAAAAATCCCTTCAAAAGCAAAGGTTTTAAAGGTTTTGCAGCAAACCAATGCCTATTTTATGAACAAGTGGCCCGATGCCGGAAAATCGATCATCACCAACAAGGAAAGACCAAGTAATATCTGGACCAGGGCCGTTTATTACGAAGGATTGATGAGTTTGTACCAGATTGATGCGAAAAAGGAATATTACGATTATGCTGTACAATGGGGTGAAAAGCACAACTGGGGATTAAGAAATGGCATTGCAACCAAAAATGCCGACGATCAGGCCTGCGGGCAAACCTACATTGATCTTTATCTGCTCGATAAGCAGCCCCAACGCATCAAAGATATTAAGGCATCGATAGACCTGGTGATGCAATCGGGGAAGGTAAACGACTGGACCTGGATTGATGCCATCCAGATGGGGATGCCGGTTTTTGCCAAACTGGGCAAGCTTTACAACGATACTGCTTATTACGGTTACATGTATAAAATGTACATGCACACTAAAAATGCCGAAGGCGGTGGTTTGTACAATGCGAAGGATGGCCTTTGGTGGCGCGATAAAGATTTTGTACCGCCTTATAAAGAACCCAATGGCGAAGATTGCTATTGGAGCAGGGGTAATGGTTGGGTGGTCGCTGCCCTGGCCAGGGTATTGGAAACTATCCCCGAAAATGAAGCCCACCGGGACGAATATTTAAAAACCTTTAACGAAATGATTAAAGCGCTGGTACCCATTCAGCGTACCGATGGTTTTTGGAATGTGAGTTTACACGATGCTACTCATTTTGGAGGTAAAGAAACCTCGGGTACGGCATTGTTTGTTTATGGTATGGCCTGGGGCGTAAATCATGGTATTTTAGATAAAGCAACTTACCTACCCATTATCGCCAAATCCTGGAATGCCATGACCAGCGATGCAGTTCAGAAGAATGGCTTTATTGGCTATCTGCAAGGTACTGGTAAGGAGCCAAAAGATGGTCAGCCGGTAAGCTATACCAGTGTACCCGATTTCGAAGATTATGGTTTAGGTTGCTTTTTACTGGCCGGAACCGAAGTGTACAAGCTCAAAAGATAGCATATGAAGTGGTCGAAACTGTTTCTTTTAGCTGGATTGATCTTGTTTTTGATCTCCGGACAAACCTGGGCGCAAAAAAGTGTCCTCACTGTTACTGAAACGAACAGTCAGCTGGCTTTTCCCGTTGTTGATGCGGGTAAAGCTACTTCAATTTATATAGATGGAAAAGATGCTGACGTGGTGGCCATCGCCGCCGAAGCTTTTAAAGGAGATATCAATTTGCTTACGGGATTGAGCCCTGAAGTATTGAAAAACAGTTCATCATTAAGTACCTATCCCATTATTATTGGCACATTGGGCCAATCAGCTTATATCGATCAGCTGGTTAAGGCGGGCAAAATAAATGAATCCGTGCTGCGAGGCAAATGGGAAACTTTCTGCATTTCAGTCATCGAAAATCCGGTTAAAGGTGTAAAAAGAGCCTTGGTTATTGCCGGTAGCGATAGGCGTGGCACAGCCTTTGGCGTTTTCGAACTATCCAGAAGGTTTGGTGTTTCGCCATTATGCTGGTGGGCCGATGTAAAGCCCGCCAGAAAGAAAAACCTTTATTTACAGGCTGGTCAAAGTCTGGTGCAATCGCCTTCGGTTAAATACCGAGGCATATTTATCAATGACGAAGACTGGGGAATCCAGCCCTGGGCGGCCAAAATGATGGATGCCGATGTAAAAGATATTGGCCCTAAAACCTATACCAAAATATTCGAATTGCTACTCAGGCTAAAGGCCAATTACATTTGGCCGGGCATGCACCCCTCTACCAAAGCCTTTTACCATTATGCCAATAATCCGGTAATGGCCGATAAATATGCTATTGTTTTAGGTTCAAGTCACTGTGAGCCCATGTTGCGCAACAACGTATTTGAATGGGCCGAAAATTTTGAGCAAGAGTATGGTAAAAAGCCAGGAGAATGGCGGTACGATTTGAACAAAAATGAAATTGAAAAATACTGGACCGACCGGGTAGTACAGGCTAAAAATTACGAATCGGTTTATACCGTTGGTATGCGCGGCATTCACGATGGCAGCATGCCGGGACCAAAGGATAAAAATGAAAAGGTAAAATTACTCGGTGAAGTAATTGCCGATCAAAGAACCATTTTAAGTAAAAACATCACACAACCCATAAGTAGCATTCCGCAGATTTTTTGCCCTTACAAAGAAGTTTTGTCCTTATACCAGGCTGGATTAAAATTGCCTGATGATGTAACCATTGTTTGGGCTGATGATAATCATGGCTATATCCGCCAGCTCTCTGATCCCGAAGAGCAAAAAAGACCGGGTGGAAGCGGGGTATATTACCACATTTCGTATTGGGGAGCACCGCAGGATTACCTGTGGCTTTCGTCCATTTCGCCATCACTCATTTCTTATGAGCTAACTAAAGCATATCAGTATAAAGCCAACCGCTTATGGGTAATTAATGTAGGCGATATTAAACCCGCCGAAATGGAAACCCAGTTTGCGATGGATCTGGCCTGGGATATCGACCAATGGAAACCCGAAAAAGCCTGGCAATATGCAGAAAGCTGGGCGGCAGAAACGTTCGGAACTGAATTTGCCAAACCAATTGCCAACATTAAGGCTGTTTATTACCGCCTGGGGCACGAGGCCAAGCCCGAACACATGGGCAGTGTAAATTTTACCAGCGAACAAGCTGAGGAACGCTTAGCTGCTTATGCTAAGATTTATGCAGAAGCCAGCGCTTTAAACGATAAAATACCTGCGCGCTTAAAAGATGCTTATTTTGAATTGATCCTTTATCCGGTTCAGGGTGCCATGCTCATGAACCAGAAGATTTTATATGCGCAGAAAAGCCTGGCTTTAGCCATAAACGGTGATCAGGCGGCTTTGGATTACGCCCAAAAAGCTAAAGCAGCGTTCGAAGAAATTCAGCTGATTACCAAAAAATACAATCAAGAAATTGCCGGTGGTAAATGGAACGGCATGATGAGCTGGAAACCCCGGGATCTGGCAGTATTTAAAATGCCTAAGGTAGCAGAGTCAGTAGCTCCTGTGGGTACCACAAAAGCTACTGTGGAGACCGAAAATAAAACCATTATTCGCGCCAGCCAGTACCTTGAAAAATCGGCGCCCAAAGGGCTAACATTGCAAAGCATTAAAGGCCTGGGCATAGGTGGTGATGGTATTTCCTGCTATCCTTTTACCTTTAAACCTGTTGCAGACAACGCATTGCAAAATGCAGCCTACGCGGTATATCAGGTCGATTTTAAGGCAACAGGGCAACATCTGGTTACAGTGAAATGTCTGCCCACGCAGGGTGTAAATGAGGATGTAAAAGTAAGATATGCCATCAGTATAAACGATGATAAACCTCAGGTTGTAAACCTTTCTCCTGCTTCAGAAAATAACATCTGGAAACAGAATGTATTGCAGGGTTATGCTACGGGTTTAACCCGGCATGAGATTACTAAAACCGGAAAATCAACGGTTAAAATTTACCTGCTCGATCCGGGTTTGGTGATTAACCAGTTGGAAATAAAATAAATATGATGAAAAGAATCTGGGCTTTGGCCTTCGTTTTGATTTTGACCTGTGCTGCTGCCCATGCACAAAGTATTGGCAATTATAAAAGTGGTTTTAAAAAAACGGGTAACCTCATTTCCTTCCTCACAACCAATGGAGAAGTGAGGTTTGAATTTTGCAGTCCTGAAGTTTTCAGGATCAGAACCAGCTGGAACGGCAAATTCGAAGCAAACGAAAACCTGATGGTCATTAATTACCAGTGGCCTGATGTGCAGGTTAAGGTACAGGACCAGAAAGACTTTTTTTTGCTCAATACTTCAAAGCTGAGTATTAAACTTTACAAAAGCCCTTTCAGGCTGGATGTATTTGATGCTAACGGCAAATTGTTGAGCGGCGAATCTGGTGAAGCTATGCGCAAAGAAAATACTGCAGTAAGTGTTACCAAAAAACTACAGGCCGATGAACATTTTTTTGGCTTTGGTGAACGCATGGATTTTATGGATCGCCGCTTTAAAAAAGTGACGCTAAATGTAGGTCGCGGTAAAGGTTTGCCTCATGCTATTGGTGCTTATAACATTCTCGAAGCCAATTATTGCCCGGTTCCGTTTTTCATGAGCACAAAAGGTTATGGCATTTTCCTGCACAACTCCTTTGCTACCGAATGGGATATGGGGGCAGGTAAAAAAGATCAGTACAGTTTTAAGGCAGCCGATGGCGAACTGGATTATTATTTTATTTACGGACCAAATTTCCTGTCCATTTTAAACCATTATACCAACATCACTGGTAAGTCGCCTATGTTGCCGCAGTTTGCTTTAGGCCTGCATGCAGGTACCTACAGCGGTGGCACCTGGGGCCATGAAGAAAAAACTTCCGATCGCTATGTAGTAGAACTGGCCAAAAAGTACAGGGAACTGGGTATTCCGGTCGATCTGCTTTGGTTAGATTCGACCTGGCGTTTGTTTGGCGAAAAAGGAGGGAAGGGAGCAACCTCTTTCGAGTGGCGCGAAACTTTTAAAGATCCAAAAGCCATGTTCGACAGTATTTATGCCCTGAACTACAAAATGGTAGGCTTACACCTGCGCCCACGCTTTGATAATGCTAAAAAACTGAATCTTTTAGATCAGGCGCAGGCCAAGGGTTATACTTATCCTGAAAATGGAAAACCCGGTGAATTTGTTAATTTTTTTGATGATCAGGCAGCACAATGGTGGTGGGATAATGGCGTAATGCGTGTGGCTAAGCTTGGAGCCAAATTCCTTAAAACCGACGAAGGGAGTGCATTTGGTGCCCTGGCCAATGAGAGTGATAAGGTTGGACCAACCGGTAAAGATGCCGAACGTTTGCATAACCTTTTTCCCGTTGCTTATGCCAAAGCGCCTTTTTTGGAATTTGAAAAACTAAATGGCTTCAGAGGCCTGAACCAAACCCGCGAAGGGTATGCCGGTATACAGCGTTATCCATATATTTTTGCGGGCGATTGGCCCAGTGAGTGGCAATATTTCGCGCCGGTAATTAAAGCCGGTTTAAATGTGGGCTTATCTGGCGTAGGCTCCTGGGCGCATTGCATGGGCGGTTTCGAGCATCCAGCTGATCCAGAATTGTATATCCGCTGGGTGCAGTTTGGCATGTTTAGTCCGGTTGCGCTGGTTTTTGGGATGGATGACCCGGGCTATAAAGAACCCTGGCGATATGGCGATGATGCGCTTCGGAATTTCAAAAAATACGATTTGCTGCGCTATCGTTTATTCCCGTATTTGTACACCACCATGCACCAGCAATACCAAAACGGTATCCCCATGATGCGGGCATTAGTGTTGAATCACCAGGACGATGAAAATGTTTACGAAATTGCCGATCAATACATGTTTGGCGATCAGTTAATGGTAGCGCCCGTAACCACCAAAGGCGCTATCACGCGCTCTGTTTATTTGCCGGAAGGCACCTGGTTTAACTACTGGACAGCAGAAAAATATGAAGGTAAAAGTTATCACCATGTTGTGGCACCTTTAGATACCCTTCCGCTTTTTGTTAAAGCCGGAAGTATTATTCCGATGCAGCCCGAAATGACTTATGCCGGAGAAAAACCGGTTGATGTGATTACCCTCGACATTTTTCCTTATGGTGATTCGAAATATGAATTTTATGAAGACGATAATTTAAGTGCAGCCTATAAAAAGGGAGATTTTGCTTTAACCGCGATAGCTGCTTCGTTAAAATCAACAGGGTTTACACTTAAAGTGAACAGGCCTGCAGGAAGTTTTAAGCCGGCTAAACATCAATACCTGGCTAAAGTGCACTGGCAGGGGCAGAAGGCGCCGAAAAACGTTACAGAAAATGGTGCGACAGTAAAACAATTGCAAAATGCCGCTCAGCTTAATCAGTCAGGTGGTTGGTATTATGATGTAAATGCGAAGTTACTTTGGATTAAATCGGCTGGTGATAATGGTGCAGATTTGAGTTTTGGAGTGAATTAATTTTAACAAGAAAGGAAAGTATGGTTCGTGCAGACACAAACCATGGCGATTAATGAAAAGTCTTCGACAGGCTCAGACTGACAACGGAAGTTGTTAACTTAACAGAAAAAGAATGGCTTGGTGTGCTTTGCGCCTTTGTGGTAAAAAGATTGAAAATGTGAATGGAAAATGGTTCGTGGCGGCACAAACCATGGCGATTAATGAAAGGTCTTCGACAGGCTCAGACTGACAAATGTAAGTTGTTGATTTAATAGGAAAAAACTTTGTGCACTCCATGCCTTGGTGGTAAAAAAAGTAGTACTGTGAAAGAGATTCATGGCAACACGAATCAATATAAAATAAAACTAAATATGAAAATTGCATTCAAAATGAAACTTAAACCAGGCTTTGAAGCAGAATATAAGAAACGCCATGACGAGATTTGGCCGGAGTTAGCTACCTTGCTAAAAGAGAATGGAATAAGCGATTATTCTATTTTTTTAGATGAAGAAACCAACAACCTGTTCGCCGTACAGCAACAGCGTGGTAGTTCATCTCAGGATTTGGGTAGCACGCAGATTGTTCAGAAATGGTGGGCTTATATGGCCGATATTATGGAAACAAATGAAGATAATTCCCCAAAAACTTTTCCCCTGGAAATGGTTTTCCACTTAGCTTAAAAACATGCAAATACATAAATACTTTACTGTTCTGTTAGGATGTACCTTATTTTTAGGTACTGCAAACGCGCAAAAAACATTGAAAAAATCAGTTACCTGGCCGGTTATTGAAAAAGAAATGAAACCCTGGACCCGCTGGTGGTGGATGGGAAATGCAGTTGACCAACAGAATCTGAGTATTGTATTGCAAAAATATAAAGATGCGGGTTTAGGCGGTGTAGAAATTACCCCCATTTACGGCGCTAAAAGCTATGAAAAGCAATACCTGCAGTTTTTATCGCCTGAATGGATGAATGCTTTGCATTATACCGTTAACAAAGCAAATGCTTTAGGTTTAGGCGTAGATATGAACACCGGTACCGGCTGGCCTTTTGGAGGTCCGCAGATTAAGCCCGAAAATGCCGCAACCAAGCTGGTTATTCAACAATATGCCTTAAAAGCAGGCGAAAAGCTAAGCGAAGCCATTAAAATTAAAGAAGCCAAGCAAGATTTTGCATTATTGCAAGCAGTAACTGCTTACAGCGAAAATGGCGAAGTACGCGATCTGTTTTCGAAGGTACAACCCGATGGGAAATTAAGCTGGTCGCCCGAGCGTGGTACCTGGAATATTTATGCTGCATTTTCGGGTAAAACCAGGCAAATGGTTAAACGTGCCGCCCCGGGTGGTGAAGGCTTTACTTTAGATCATCTGGATAAAAACTCAGTTAATGTTTACCTGAAAAGGTTTACAGATGCCTTTAACAACAAACCTCAGGGAATCAGGTCGTTTTTTAATGATAGTTACGAAGTTTACGGCGCTACCTGGACACCCACATTTTTTCAGGAATTTAGGAAAAACCGCGGTTATGATCTGGCTGGTTACCTTAAAGATTTAGCCAGCAAAGATTCGACCGGCGAAAACCTGGCCCGTTTAAAATCTGATTACCGGGAAACGATGGATGAACTTTTGTTCCATAATTTTACCCAAAACTGGACTGATTGGGCACACGGACTTCAAGCTAAAACCAAAAACCAATCGCACGGCTCGCCGGGTAACCTGCTCGATTTATATGGAGCAGTTGATATTCCCGAGACAGAAATTTTTGGTTCGAGCTATTTTCCAATAGCCGGTCTGAGGCGCGACGCGGGTGATGTCAGAAATGTCGATCCTGATCCGATTATGTCGAAATTTGCATCCTCAGCAGGTCATACCGGAGGTAAAAAACTCATTTCTTCAGAGACATTTACCTGGCTTACCGAACACTTTAAAACTTCGTTTTCGCAATGCAAGCCAGAGGTAGAACAACTGTTTTTATCGGGCATTAACCATGTTTTTTATCACGGTACCACCAACTCGCCAGCCAATGTGCCCTGGCCAGGCTGGTTATTTTATGCCTCGGTAGAAATGAACCCGAATAACAGTTTGTGGCCACAAGCACAGGGATTAAACAATTACATTGCGCGCTGTCAGTCTATTCTTCAAGCTGGGAAAGCTGATAATGAAATTTTAATTTACTGGCCAATTTACGACGTTTGGAATAAAGCCAAAGGTTTGGATATGGCCCTGAAAGTGCACGATGTTGATGAGTGGTTGTACCCGACACCCTTTTATAAAATCGCCAAAGAACTTTCCAAATCAGGTTATGCTTATGATTTTGCATCAGACAGGTTGCTGAAAAAGTCGACAGTAAATGGCCAGTTAATTCGCACCAGTAATGCTGCAGCTCCTTATCAGGTATTGCTGGTTCCGCAATGCGAAATGATGAGCATTGAAACTTTAAACAACATTATACAGCTGGCCAATAACGGTGCAAAGGTAATTTTTCAGGCTTTACCACAAGATGTACCTGGTTTAAATAATCTGAGTGCAAGGCGGAGCCAATTTAAATCTATTTTAGCCAAACTGGTTTTTACTGATAAAAACGGTATTAAAACCTTTAAAACCGGTAAAGGTGAAATTATACTGGCTAGCGATGTACAAAAAGGATTGCAATCAATTGGTGTAAACCGCGAAACATTAACCGATACAGGTTTGCAGTTCATCAGAAGAAAAACCACTACCGGAAAATACTATTACCTGGTTAACCATACGGCTAATGATATCGATACCTATGTGCCTTTAAACGAGACTGGTGCAGCATTAATTCTGGATCCGCAAAGTACTGCTGTTGGTTTAGCAGCCGTTGAAAACGGCAAAGTACGGGTACAGCTCAAATCAGGCGAAGCGCTGTTTTTACAGCTCGCGGCTAATTTTGCCGGAAATAAACCCTGGCTTTACCTGAATAAGGCCGCTAATCCAATGGCCATAACCAAACCCTGGAATTTACATTTTACAGCCGGCGGGCCAGAAATACCTGCCGATCAGCAGCTCATTCAACTGGTATCGTGGACGTCATTAAGTGACCCTAAACTGCAGGCTTTTTCCGGTACTGGTGTGTACAGTTCGAGCTTCGATTTAAAGGAAAAAACGGCCAAAGAATATCTGCTTAACCTTAATCAGGTAGATGAAAGTGCAAGGGTGTGGATTAACGGACAAGAGGTGGGGATTTTATGGAGTATTCCTTTTCAGTCCCGCATTGGCAAATACCTTAAGCCGGGTAATAATACCATTAAAATAGAAGTGGTTAATTTAATGGCTAACCGCATACGGGATATGGATATTAAGAAAATTCAATGGCGCAATTACCACGAAATTAATTTTGTAAACATCAACTATAAAGATTTCGATGCCGCAAACTGGACGGTTATGCCTTCGGGATTAATTGGGCCGGTAACTATTACGGCTTATCATTAGTAGGACTGGATTTAAGCCTTCACCGTCATTGCGAGGCGGCTTTTTCAGCCGGCGAAGCAATCTTAAAGCGGTTGCTATAGATCAATGTTGTAAGATGACCTGCTTGCTGCAGGCTGGCTTTGTAGTTCCTTCTTGCAAGGACAAATTTCTATTGGGATCTGTCATTGATAGCCAGCTTTTTCAGCCGGCGAAGCGCACCGGCAATAATTACCTTGTAAACACACTTGCAATCCTCTTAGCACATACCGTCATTGCCAGCTTGATTCGATTGCTATCGGATGGCAATCTCAGTGCACTGGAAGGGCTAATTAGCTATTAATCTATATCCACAATTTTTGTTAAAAATCTGTATACGTAATCAGTCGAAAAATATTTAACAAATTAATTTTAGCAATCATTAATCGATTTAGTTGATCATAAATGAGTGTTTTATATTCATGCTAATATTTTACAATAAAAAGGCAGGATAGTACAGGATGGGATTTTTACTGCACGTTTTTATATTTAAGAAATAATTTTTCTAACCAGATAACCTTTTAACCAAAAATTAATTAACGAACGTTAATACCATTCTATGTAATAAAAATCTACGCATCATTTTTAGTCAATTTTCACTTCTGCCAACTTCTAATTGATTTAGATACCTAGCTTTTTATTGCCCGAATTTTTAATGGCCGTTATCCAATAAGATTGCTATGCGTATCACTTTACCCAGATTTTTAATCGTCTTTTTGACAGTTATCTTTTTTCTGAGCAGTTGCCGGAAAAAGGAATTTGATCAATTTTATGGCCGTCCCGAAAACCTGGGCGATCCGATTTATCAACAGCTTCAGGCCAAAGGTAATTTCACTAAGTTTTTAGACTGTGTAGATAAGGCCGGTTATAAAGAAACGTTAAGTGCAGCTGGTTCGTGGACCGTTTTTGCACCAACCGATGAAGCTTTTGCTACCTACTTAAAGGATAACAACCTGACTGAGATCAGCGCTGACCTTGCTTCAAAAATTGTGCGCTATTCGATGATTTACGATGGCGAGAAGGTAGAGCGCCTGAGCGACTTTTTCTCTGTTAAAGGATTCGTTAAGAATAATGCATTCAGGAGGAGGACCGTGTATTACGATTTTGTTTACGATGGTAAAGACAATAGCGGTAATGCCATTAAAGTAATTGCAGCCAACCGCAACGGTTCGTACCTCTCAACCGATTTTAATAATAAGAGTATCACTTATTTTTTGTCGCCCTACATGACGTTTAATACGCTTTCTGCGGCAGATTACAATTTTTTCTATCCCAACAGCAGCTACAATGGCAGTAATATTGGTGCAGCCAGATTGGTAGATGGGCAGCAAAATATCATTGCAGAAAACGGCGTAATTCATATTGTCGACCGTGTGCTAACACCTCCGCAGAGTATCGATCAGTACATCAATGAAAAAGCCGATTACAGCATTTTTAAAGGTTTGCTTGATAAGTTTGTAACCTATTCTTTAAATACCGATATCTCTCACCGTTACGAGGTACTTACTGGTAAAGCAGCTAATGTTTACGCCAAAACCTACAGCACTTTACTGGCTTTTTCGCCCAATAATGAAAATTACTTAAAAGTTGATGCCAACGATGCCCAGCAAGGCTCTTACAGCATATTTGCGCCTACTAACGATGCCGTTAACGCCTATGCACAAAAGGTTTTGCTTAAATACTGGAAGAAAAAAGGAGTAAACAACCTCAACGATTTATATGTGGTAGCACCTGATGTGATTAAGGATTTTGTGAATTCACATCTCTTTACCACTACCGTTTGGCCGAGTAAATTTTCTACTACGCCTAACTTTCTCAACGATATGACTACCCGCACAACTGCTGATGTGGTTGATAAACAGGCATTGAGCAATGGCTTTTTATATGGTATAAATAAAGCCCAGGATGCGAGTGTATTCTCTACCGTTTACGGTAACATTAACCTCGATCCTGATTACAGCGTAATGAAACAGGCGCTCCTTTATTTTGGCTTAACCACAGCGCTTAAAACACCAAGCCTGCGCTATGTTGTAGTTATGATCCCCGATGTAACCCTAAGAAAAATGGGATTTAATTACGATCCTTTTTATGCATCGGCCCCAATAAGAGGTGATTTGGTTGCGTTGCGACGTATTTTGCAAACCCATATTATTCCGCTTGGCGACCGTACCATTCCAAATTTTGCAACAGGTTCGGGCATTTTAGAAGCTTCGAATGGCGAATATGTTAAATATGCAGCCGGAAAATTACTTTCAGCAGGTACACAGGACAGTACAGTAGTGGCCAAACAAACCATCCCGGTCGATTCGATAGGTACTACACCGGTTAATGGTGCAGCGGTTTACGGCAAAGAAGCCCTTACTTATACGGTATTACCCATCAGCAAACACATCGAGAAATATGGTACTTTACCAACCGATCCTTATTACAACTTTTTCCAGTACCTGAAAGGCAGCATATTGTACACCCCGGCAACGGGTGCCATAAGCGGCATCACGGATGGTGTTTTCTACACCTTCTTAATCCCCACAAATGCAGCAATAGTACAAGCTGTAAAAGATGGTTTATTGCCTTCAACAGGTGCAGCATCATTAGGCGTACCCAATTTTGCCCCAACCGACGGACTTGATGTAACCAAAGTGAGCAAGTTTATTCAATACCATATTATTAACAAAAGCAGTTTTGTTAGCGATGGACAGAAAATAGGGGAGTTTGAATCACTGCTGAAAAATGATGGTGGCGATGCTGCTAAAGTAACCGTAACCATTAATACCACCACCAGCTTAATGGTAAAAGATGTAACCAACCGTACGGTTAATGTATTGTTGGGTGCTACAGACCGAAGCAATGTGCTCTCTAACCGGGCGGTAATCCATCAGATCAATAACTACTTAAAATATCAATTCTAACCGGATATGACTAAAAAATATACATTAGGCTTAAGTGTTTTGCTATGCTTTTTACTGGCATCGTTTATGGCCAATGCACAGCAGATTAATTACGTGAAGGGGAAAATTATCGACAAGAAAGACAAACAGCCCATTATTGGTGCTTCGGTGGTAATTGTTGATAAAGACCGCCGGGTAATCAAAGGTGTATCATCAGATATTGATGGAAATTATACCTTACCGGTAGCCGATAAATCTTACCGCATTTCAGTTTCCTATATCGGATACAAATCAACCGCGCCTATTGCTATTGATAAGGCTATCATAAACTTTCAGTTAGAGCCGGCCGATAACCAGATGGATGAAGTTCAAATTGTTTCGAAGGCTAAAACCGATAATGGGAGCGGTATGACTATCGATAAACGCGATCAGACTTCGGCTATTGGTACCATTAATGCAAAAGAACTGGAAGACATGCAGGCGGCCTCTATCGATCAGGCCTTGCAGGGCCGTTTGGCTGGTTTGGATATTGCTGCAAGCAGTGGCGATCCGGGAGCACCCATGCAAATCCGTATTCGTGGTACATCTTCAATCAATGGTGCCGTAGATCCGCTCATTGTGGTAGATGGTATGCCTTACGATATTTCCATTCCATCCGATTTCAACTTTGCCACGTCAGATGAAAATAATTATGGGCAGCTGTTAAATATTGCTCCATCCGATATTAAGGATATTAGCGTATTAAAAGATGCTGCTGCAACCGCTATCTGGGGTTCGCGGGCTGCAAACGGAGTATTGGTAATCAATACCAAACGGGGAACCATGGGACCGCCGGCCATATCTTACAACTTTAAAGGCTCGTACTCTAAACAACCAAGTGCTATCCCAATGTTAAATGGTAACCAATACTCTACCTTAATTCTGGAAGAGTTTTACAATGCCGGCCGTCAGTTTTCTACTTCAGAGTTTGCCAAAGAGTTTCAATACGATCCTAACGATCCGTACAACTTTTTTAACTACAGCAACAATACCGACTGGCTAAATGCCATTACCAGAATTGGATACCTTCAGGATCATAACCTATCTATATCGGGTGGTGGCGAAAAAGCCAGATACAGGGCTTCGGTAAACTATTTCGATCAGCAGGGTACCACCCGTGGAACCAGCTTAGGCCGCTTAAGTGCACGTGTAAACCTCGATTATCAGGTATCGAATAAAATCAGGTTCAGTGCCGATATCGTTTATACCCATGTTGATAACCAGAATCTGTACAGTACCCGTTTAAGGGATATTGCTTACCAGAAAATGCCCAACCAGGCTGTATACGAGTATGATGAGTATGGCAATTTAACGTCTAATTATTTTAGTCCGGTGGCTACGGCACAAGGTACATACCCGGGCACCTATAATCCACTGGCTATGGCAAATGCTGCCAGTAACCACCAAATTGGTGAAAGGGTAATTCCGAAATTCTCTCTACAGTATCAAATCATTCCCGAGCGTTTAAGGCTTAATGCCAATTTCCAGGTTGATATCAATAACTCTAAAACCAAGACCTTTTTGCCGCAAATTGCAACCGGCAGGTTATTTACCGATGCAGTAGTAAATTCGGCTGGCGATATTGATGGCGATGGCTTTACCATGGCAACCAACTTAACGCTGGCCTATACACCAAAGCTTGGAGAAAAACATGATTTGATTGCCTTTGCACGTTTTGACAGCAACGACAGCCGCAGAACAGGTCAGGGGATGTTTGCCACCAATACCGCTTCGTCTTATCTCGATGATCCATCTATTGATGGCCGTACCAATGCTGCTGGTTCTGTTTATTCATCTTTTGCCCAAAGCCGTTCGGTGGGTTTATTGTTAAATGCGCAATATAAGTTCTTAGACCGCTATATCCTCAATGCAGGGGTAAGAGGTGATGGTAACTCTAAATTTGGACCTAACAACCGATATGGTGTATTCCCTTCTGCTTCGGTAAGGTGGAGGGTATCGGGAGAGCCTTTTATGAAACGCACTCAAAAATACATTGATGATTTGAGTTTCAGGGCCAGTTATGGTATTGTAGGTAATGCCCCACGTTACGATTATACTTACTTAAACGCCTACCAGAATTATGGTTTCAGTTATCTGGGGATGGCGGGTGTGTACTCCAGCAATCTCGAATTATCTGATCTGAGATGGGAAAAAGTAGCACAATCTAACCTGGGGGTAACCTTAAATATGTTCAAAAATGCCATCAATATGGATTTTGACATCTACCGCAAACGTACGAGCGATCTTTTTTATCCGGGTATTGCCATCCCAACCTACAATGGTTATTCGGGGGTAGATATGAACGTGGGTACCATGGATAACCAGGGTTGGGAGTTTAACATCAACAGTACCATAATCAAAAAGAAAAATTTCAGATGGGATTTTAGTTTCAATATCTCGCACAATGAGAATATAATCCGCGAAATTTCGCCGCTTTATCCAAGAGAGAACAAAGGTAAAGTAACCTCTAATAATGTGTATAAGGTTTATATTCAAGAAAATAATCCCTTTGGCTCGTTTTATGGATTTAAATTTAAAGGCGTTTATAAAGACCTGAATTCGACTGTTGCGCTCGATGAAAAGGGAAATCAGATTATCGGCCCTAATGGTCAGAAAGTATATATGCGTTTTGCTTATCCTTCAATTGATTATGTTTTCCAGCCGGGCGATGCCATGTACGAAGACATTAACCATGATGGAAATATCGACTATAAGGATATTGTGTATTTAGGAAACGGTAACCCCAAATTAACCGGAGGTTTCGGAACCGGGATTACCATTAATGGCAATATTCGTTTTGGCGCCAATTTTAGTTACCGCACCGGATATCAGATTATTAACGGTACTAAAATCAATACTACCAATATGAATGGTTTCAGTAACCAAAGCACAGCTGTATTAAGAAGATGGCGTGCTGAAGGTGATGTAACCGACATGCCAAGGGCAGTTTATTCGGTTGGTTACAATTATTTAGGTTCTGACCGCTACATTGAAGATGGTTCTTACCTGCGTTTGCGCAGCATTACGCTGAAGTACGATTTCAGTAAAAATTTCATGAAAAGAATCGGTATGAAGAGCCTGAGTGCCAACCTGATGATGGAGAATGTGTTAACCTTTACCAGATATACCGGTCAGGACCCTGAGGTACCGGTAAAATTAACGGCATTTTCTACCGTAATCGATAACTCAACCACTCCGCCAATTAAAACGGTGACTTTAGGTTTAACTGCAAATTTTTAATCAGCCATAAAATGAAAAAGATAATATACAGCACAGGCATAATTATGATGCTGATCATGAGCAGCTCATGTAAAAAGTGGTTGGATTTACAACCCAGAGATGGGATTACCCGACAAGGCTTCTGGAAAACCAAAGAAGATATTCAGGCGGCAGTGGCCGGTTGCTATACCTCTTTGCTGGCCCCGCCTCCGGGCGTTAACGATAAGGCCTTAACAGAGTATCTGTTTATGTATGGCGAAATGCGTGCCGATATGATTTCGTTAGGGCCGGGGAGCTCCCCTGAAGAAAAAGATATTTTCGATAATAACCTGGTTTCTAGCAATACCACCATCAAATGGGATGCCTTTTACCGCACCATTAATTACTGTAATACCGTATTGGATTTTGCACCTGGCGTAAAAGAAACCGATCCTACGCTTACTGATGTGCAATTAAATGCCTACCTGAGCGAAGCATTGGCGCTCAGGAGCATGATGTATTTTTACCTGGTTCGCAATTACCGCGATGTGCCTTTAAAACTAACTTCTTCATCAAAAGATACCGATTTAGAAGAATTACCCAAATCAACGGCAGCCGTTATTTTAAACCAGATTGTAGCCGATTTGAAAAAAGCCGAAGCAGGTGCTGTAAGTACTTATGGCAATACGGTTTCGGATAAAGGCAGGATAACCAAATTCGGGGTTAATGCCTTGCTGGCCGATGTGTATTTATGGATGGATAATTACAGTGCCTGTATTGCCGAATGTACTAAAATAATCAGCTCGCAAAAATTTGCCATGCAAAATGCTGGTGCAAGCTGGTACAACAACGTGTTTTACAATGGCAGTTCTACCGAAACCATATTCGAATTTAATAACCAGCAAACAACCGGAGCAGTAAGTAATATTTTTTATAATCTGCTTATTCAGTCAAGAAGGCGCTTTGTAGCCTCTCCCTATCTTTTAACCGATCTTTTTGTACCCGATCCGATAGATCCGGCACGGAATTACGATATCCGTGGCGATGGAACTTTTTTCAGGGGCTCAGATTCGAACATCATTAAATATGGTACAGAAAACCCTTCGTATGTAAACTGGCAGGCCTATCGCATTACCGATGTACTGATGATGGAAGCAGAAGCCATGGCCTTAACACCAGGTAGAGAGCAGGAAGCGATTGATATTTTAAATGCCATTGTTAACAAACGCAATGTAGGTACCGTAACACTTCCTTCGTTAAACACCAGCGATCCTGATGGTATTTGCGATTTTATACTCGAAGAACGTGCACGTGAGTTTGCTTTTGAAGGAAAACGCTGGTACGATGTGCTCAGAATGTCAAAACGCGATAATTACAGAAGGATTAACATCTTATTGGATATGGTTTCCAGAACAGTATCATCAGCGGTACAACAATCTGCCATGACCAAATTTAAAGATGTTAACAGTCACTATCTGCCAATAAACGATACTGAACTTTTTGCAGATTCAAAATTAGTTCAAAATCCATTTTACACTAAATAATTAAGCATCATGAAAAATAATTTCAATGTTCGCAGTCTCATCGTAGGAGCAATTGTTTTTGCTTTCAGTATTGCGCTTATCGGTGCGTGTAAAAGAGAATCTTATACACAAACAACTAATGATGATGTAAACATTACCGGCTATCTGGATAAATTTCCGGCCAAATTCTCACTGATGAAACAGATTGTGGAGCAATCAGGTACTGCAGGCTTTTTGGGCGCTTACGGAAAATATACCCTGTTTACCCCAACCAACGATGCGGTAACAGCCTGGTTAAAAACCAGGGGTAAAAATTCGGTTTCCGATTTAACAGTCGAAGAAGCCAAAGATATTGTGAAAATCCACTTACTGGCCGATACTGTGGCAACCAACAAATTTACCGATGGTAAACTGGCGCAGATTACACTTTACGGTCAGTATTTGCAAACCGGAATTAGAAATGAAGGCGGCGAAAGTAACTATATCGTAAATAAGCTGGCCAAAATAACCCAATCCAATGTAAGGGTGGGTAATGGTATTATTCACGTAATTGATCATGTGCTTATTCCGGTTACGCTAACATCCGCCGCCATGATCGAAGCCAGTGGTCGCTATAAATATTTTACCCAGGCCTTAAAAGAAACAGGTTTTTACGATTCTTTAAATGTTGCGCAAGCTGCGGTTAAAGATACTACGCGCAGATTTCAGACCGTTATTCTCGAGTCTGATTCGGCCCTGGTTGCAGCAGGTTATGCCAATTACGCTGCATTTAAAGCGCGCTATTCCAAAACGGGCGATCCGAAAAGCCATGCCGATAGTTTGTGGTTGTACATGGCTTATCACGTTTCAACCGGACCAAGTTATACGCCAGATATTATTACCAGTCCGGCTATTTACACACTGGCACCAAAAGAAATTATCACCACCAAATTTGCCGGTCAGAAAATTTTATTAAACGAAGATGAGTACAACGGCGTAGTAGAACCCGGTGTAGAAATTAACAGGACTTACAGCGATGTTACAACGGCTAATGGCGTGTTGCATGAAGCAAAAAAGCCTTTTACCATTAAAGTACGCCTGCAGATTCCGGTTTATTTCGATGTATGCGATCAGCCTGAATTAAGGGCTAACCCGAAATGGAGAGGTACTGCAGCTGCAACAATACCCTTAATTGCCAACGGAGCCAGCGTTTTAAGCGGATTGATTTTTAACAATCCATCAAAAACCACAACACCTGAAAATTACGACTATGTAATTGTGCCGGGCAGCACCCGTAAATACAATGCCAACGATATGCTTAACCTATCAATGGGAACCAACACGGCCAGGGCACAGTGGATTGAATTAAAAACCCCAATGCTGGTTAAAGGTAAATACAAGGTGTGGATTTGTTATGCTTCAAACAGCAGTGCCTGTGCCTATCAGGTTGGTGTAGATGTGGGCAGGGCAGGAGAACAGGTTTTACCGAATATCGTCGATTTCAGACAATCACTGGGGTCATCGGGTGTTACCAGTAGTACCGCAGCTTTGGCTTCTGCTGATCCGTTAATGTTAACCAATGGCTTTAAACGCTACATGGCCACTACTGCAGAAAGTGTAGTGGTAAATGGTACAACCGTTAAAGGCGGATTGCAAATTAACACCACCGGTTGGGATTTGAATGTGGGCAGGCTGGCTGGTACCGTTGATATCGGAACAACAGACAGGCACTGGATCAGGTTAACGGTAATTAGCACCGGTTTGGGCTCTAACAGCTTTACCTGGCTGGATATGATTCATTTCATCCCCGTAGATGCGGATCAAAACTATCCACGTTTTTCAACACAAGGCTATCAGTTTCCTAAACCTTAGCAAAATTTTGCCAGGTAACCAGGCCTGGCAAAACAATTTGTCATTACCATTAAAAACTTTTAAATGAAAAAAAATATATTCCACATCCTGTTCCTGTTAGCCGCAGTTATCGGGTTAAACGGTTGTAAAAATGCCGTGGATGAGCATAACGAAATTGTAAACGTTGATTTTAGTACCGATCTGTTTCAGAAAATAGCAGCGCAGGCTAACTTAAGCAAGTTTACCGAATATGTAAGGAGTACAGGCTACGATAAACTGTTAACTTCATCGCAAACCTATACCGTTTGGGCACCTACCAACGATGCCCTGGCTACACTCGATGCCGCCATTGTAAGCGATCCGGTTAAATTGAAAGATTTTGTAGCCAACCACATTGGTTTAACTGCTACCCCTGCGCCAAAAAGAGTAACAGATACCGTTAAAGTATTGCTTCAAAATAAAAAATACGCCACCATGGTAGGGCCAACTTTCGAAGAAGCAGCCGTTGTAGGCAATCCGGCCTTCGTAAAGAACGGCGCTTTGTATGTTATCGATAAACCGGTACCCACCAAGTTAAATGTCTGGGATTTTATGCTGGCCAGTACCGATGCACCACTTCAAAGTACTTTCATTGCCAATTTATCTACACAGGTAATCGATACGGCTAATGCCACAATTATTGGTTACAACTCATTAGGTAACCCCATATTTGCACCCAATCCACCCATGGTTTCCAGAAACTTTTACTGGAACAGTGTAGCCGATTTAAGGACAGAAAGCCAGCAGTATACCTTTTTTATGTTGCAGGATGCGACTTATACTTCCGAACGCAACCGTTTAGAGCCTTTTTATCCTAACGGTAGTTCTTTTGTATTGGTACGCGATTTAGTAGCTAAAGGCTTATACACTTTAGATAAACTGCCCGATACACTGCTTTCAACCCGCGGCGTAAAAATTCCGGTTAACAAATCGGCTATCGTAAAATCGTACCGCGCCAGTAACGGGATTGTGTATGTTGTGAATGCTTTACCTTTTCGCACGAAAGATAAGGTGCCAACCTTTAAAATAGAAGGCGAGCTGCCTTTTGGTTTCCGGTCTGATAGATCGGGCAATACCCTGTACCGTTTAAAACTGGATGATAAAGGCATTGCCTATAAAGATATTGAAGTGTATAACCACGGTGTTGCCGAATATTATATCAATTATCTGGCATCGGTAGCGCTGGTTAAGTACAAGGTTTATGCCCGTGCCATATCGGGTGCACAGGGCGATGCCCAGGTGGCTAATTTTACACAGCGTTATTTTATGTATAACCCAACCACTTTGGTGTACGATTTATTTGCTACCCAAACCGTTACCCCGTTAAATTACGCAGAAGTGTATCTGGGCGATTATACGCCGCAACAATTCGGAACCTTACAACTCCGCTTAATGTCGGCCAATACCGCTACTAAAGACCAGAATACACTCATTTTAGATTACCTGCGCTTTGAACCTATTCTTCCTTAACCGTAATCTGATTCAAAAAAAGACTATGCATAATTTTACCATCATAAAAAAAGGAATTTCGCTTGTATTGTTTGGGCTCATGCTGTCGACTGTAGCATTTGCACAGCAAACCGATACCAGCACTAAAGATTCGGCCCAGTACAGTACCGATACCACTACGGTTAAGGTGAAACAAAAAAAACTGGTTGGCCAGAAAATAACAGGTGTTGTGGTAGATGGCTATACCAATAAGCCTATAAACGGAGTTAAGCTTACGGTTACCGATTTTTCGGGAGCCTTAACCGATAATAACGGAAAGTTTACCATTATTGTGCCCGATTATAATGCAACTTTGCTGGTTAGTTTTACCAATTACCACACCAAACTGTTACCGGTACACAAAGGGAAACTGGCAACCATTAAAATTTATCCCAGCAATTACAATTCTTTGTTTACCGAAGTAACCCTGCCGGCAAGTACCCAGAACCTGGCACGCTCATCGGCTGCTTTAAGCTATTTAAACCCGCAAGGGGGCTGGGCAGTGAATTCAGAGACGCCCGATAGTTACCTGCAGGGCCGCATGGCTGGTGTTAATGCCATCAGGCGATCGGGCACGCCAGGCATTGGTGCCGATGTATTTGTGCGCGGTTTTACCTCACTGTATGCTACCAACCAGCCTTTATATGTGGTTGATGGCATGCCTTACGATGCCAATTCGTATGGTACCTCGCTTACCACCGGGCACCGCAATAATCCTTTGCAGTTTATCGATGTGCGCGATATCGAAAACATTACCTTAATTAAAGATGCCTCTGCAGCTGCGGTTTATGGCACTAAGGCTGCAAACGGGGTAATGCTGATTACCACCAGCCATGCCAAAGATTTGGCTACACTAATTGATTTTTCGGCTTACACCGGGGTGAATTTAAAGCCTAAAAACATCAATGTAATGGGGGTGGACGATTTTCGAAGCTACCTTTCTGATGTGCTGAAAAGTCAGGGCTTAAGTGCCAGTGCCATTGCTGCAAAACCTTACATGAACGATGATCCAAACCCGGCAAACAACGCCAACTATCCAATGTACCATCAAAATACCAACTGGCAGGATCAGGTTTTTAAAACCAGTATCGATCAGAGCTATTTCTTAAAGGTTAGTGGTGGTGATAACATTGCCAAATATGCACTTTCTGCAGGATACTCTGCCGATAAGGGGGTAATCGATTCTACCAGCAACAATAAATATTCAATGCGTTTTAACAGTGATCTCAATTTAACCAAAAAGCTCACCGGTAATACCAATTTATCCTTTACCTACACCGAGCAACGGTTAAAAGATCAGGGTTTATCGCCCAATTCTAACCCCGTATTTCTTTCGCTGGTTAAGGCACCGTTTCTCGCCGTGAATGAAATCAGTTCAGCAGGGGCAGTTTCGCCCAACCTGGCTGATGCCGATACCCTTGGCGTAAGTAACCCTCGTGCATTGATTGAAAAAGGTCTGAATCAGAAAAAAGCCTACCGCTTTTTTGGTAACATAAACTTTGATTACGCCTTTAACAAAACTTTTAAACTTTCTAACCTAACCGGGGTAACTTACGATAAAACACAAGAAACTTTATTTATCCCGCGAAAAGGGGTAACCAACGAAGTTTTGCCAACTACCATCGGCGACAGTAAACTCGGCACACAGGTAATCCGTTATTTCAGTGTTTTCGACGACCTGCATTTAAGTTTCGACCGCAGGTTTGGCAAAGGCCATACCTTACATGCAGCTTTGGGCACGCGCTATACTTCGGCCAAAAGTGAGCAGGATTATGCCATTGGCTACAACTCGGCAACCGATGTACTGATCAGTATTGGCAACAGTAATGCCGCACTACGCTATTTTGGTGGTGATATTGGCAAATGGAGCAATTTAAACAGCTATTTAACTGCCGATTACAATTACAAGGATAAGTATTACCTGAGCCTTAATGCGGCTGTAGATCAGTCGTCGAGGTTTGGTCGCAGGGATATTTCCTCTTCGGTACGTTACATTGGTGGTTACGGCTTAGATATTCTGGGTAATAAATCGGCCATTCTGCCTGCTGTAAGTGGTGCCTGGTTAATCTCTTCAGAAAGCTTTATGCACAATTATAAATACATCGATTTATTGAAATTCAGGATGAGCTATGGCCTTGTGGGCAACGATGATATTGGTAATTACAACAACAGGCAATATTACATTTCTCAGAATCTTTTAGGCCTACAGGGCGTGGTTAGGGGAAACATTGCCAATCCGGGTATCCAGTGGGAAAGTATAGCCAAATTCAATACCGGGCTTGATGCCTCATTTTTTAATGAGCGTTTAAGCTTTAGTCTCGATTATTACATCCATACCACCAACAAAATGCTGGCCTATGTACCCGTTCCTGCCATAGGGGGTATTAATTCATATATCGATAATCAGGCGGGTATGCGTACTTCCGGGTTGGATTTTGGCTTAAACGGCCGTATTTTAAATAAAACCTTTAAATGGGATATCGGCGTAAACCTGGGTACTTACAAAAACAAAGTAAACAGCTTACCTGGTGGTACCGATATTTTAACCAATTATGCCAACGGTACCTATTTAACGCGGGTTGGTCAAACAGCTAATTTATTTTATGGTCAGCGTACCAATGGTGTATATGCCTCAACTGCCGAAGCAACTGCTGCAGGCCTGTCAATCCGCAACAGTGCGGGCGTATTGGTGCCATTTACCGGTGGCGACACTAAATTTATTGATACCAATGGCGATAAAATTATCAACGATGCAGACCGCGTAGTAATCGGTAACCCGAACCCCGATCTTTACGGTAGCATTAACAATACTTTCAGCTACAAAAACTGGAGTCTGGATGTGTTATTCACCTTTGTAACGGGTAACGATATTTACAACTATACCCGTTCAGTACTCGAATCGGGAAACAGCTATTACAACCAAACCGATATTATGCGTAACCGCTGGCGTGGCGAAGGTCAGGTAACCAATGTACCCAAAGCCAGCTACGGTGATCCGATGGGCAATGCACAATTCTCTGATCGCTGGATCGAAGACGGCTCTTACCTGCGTTTGCGCACTGTAAATTTAACCTACAATGTACCACTTAAAGGCAGGTCAATTAAATACGCCAGGCTATATGCAACAGCCAATAATGTATTTACGCTGACCAATTATTTGGGTTACGATCCAGAACTCAGCGCAACTGGCAGCATTTTTACACAAGGTGTAGATACCACGCTCGAACCACAGTTCAGGTCGTTTCAATTGGGTGTTAGAATTGGTTTATAATTGATTATGTATAAAAAGATGAAGATGGATTTTAATAAAAAAGTTATTACACTTTTAGCAGTAGCCCTGCTTGCAACAGGTTCATGGTCGTGCAAAAAAATTACCGATGAGGTACCCGAAGATAAACTCGATATTACCAATGCCTATCAGAATACTTCTGATGCTGATGCCGCGGTAATTGGTATATATGGTCAGTTTTTAGGGTTAGAAAAGCTCTATATTTTGCAAAATGAAGTACGGGCCGATTTGGTAGATGTAACCGGTAATGCCGATGCTTATTTAAAGCAGCTATCCAACCATACCACTACGAAAGATAACCCGTATGTAGATCCTAGGCCATATTATGCCGTGATATTGAATATTAACGATGCACTTAAAAATTTCAATATTATGGTGGCCAACCATAAAATGAGTGTTGACGATTACAATAAACATTATGCTGATTTAGGCGCTTTACGCAGCTGGATTTATTTACAGCTGGGTGCACAGTATGGCAGCGTTCCTTATATCACCGATCCGGTAGAAAATGTAGAAGATGTTAAAAATTTAAGTTTATATCCCCGTATTTCATTCGATGATTTGCTAACCCGGCTGATTGATTTTACCGAAAAACTGCCTTATAAGGAGGTGTATGCTTATCCTGCCGGAAACGCGCTTATCGTAGGTATTGATGGGCAGAATACCCAGAAAATATTCATCTGTAAACCTTTTGTATTGGGCGATTTGTATTTGTGGAAGGGCAATTATTTAAAGGCAGCCGAAAACTACGCCAAAATTATGAATGTAGAAAACAACAATACCAATATCAACATCCAGTTTGATGTATATAAGGTAGTGGGTTATCTCAGCTCGGCGTATAACGATTTAACTGTGCGTTACGCCAGAGGGCAGGATGAAGGCTCATTAATTACGGATGGTGGATGGCGTAATATGTTTATACAGCCCACCAATAATATAACCTGGAACTCGGAGTTTTTCTGGGGTATTCCATACAATCCAAGCTATAAACCGGGTAATCCCATGGTTGAGGTTTGCTCTTCGTTATATGGTAAATATTTAATTAAACCTTCTCAGGTAGCCATTGATAATTGGAATGCGCAAAGGCAATACAGCGGTATCCCTTATGATGCCCGTGGAAAATTATCGTACGAAAATTCGGTTGCCGGGCCTGTAATAACCAAGCTTACTGATAATAACACGGCTTTAAGCAGTTTTAACAAAGGTGGGAAATGGGGGATATACCGCGCCGGTTTATTGCACTTGCGTTTTGCTGAAGCTGCAAACCGCGACGGACAAGGGAAACTGGGCTGGGCATTTATGAATATTGGTATTCAGGATACTTATTATACAGGTACTTATGTAAGCGGTGCAAAATCTCCGGTTTCTACTGCAGAGATCAATACCATGCAAACTCCTTATCCAACCACATCGCCTTATTATTTTGATGCCAGAAGCAATTCAGATTATAAATCGCCCTGGTATCGCAATACCGGCATCAGAAACCGGGCTGGTGTAAGGGCCATTGATGTAAGTTACCAGACAGATATGTTAGGCTTAGAAGGCAAATTGATTGACGAAGACGCTTTGGAACTGGCTTTTGAAGGTAACCGCTGGCCGGATTTGGTACGCGTTGCCCGCAGGCAAAACAATCCGGCTTTCCTGGCCGAGCGCGTTTATCAGAAATTGTTAAAAGCGGGTGACCCGAATGCAAGCGCAACCAGATCGAAACTGATGACACCAGCCAACTGGTATCTGCCTTTCGATTGGGGGAAATAACTTGTTGGTTACGATTTATAATCAGACCTCGCAGGTTTTTGAAACCTGCGAGGTCTTGATAGAACCTGGTGGGTGAGGTGCTAAAACAATTTCAGTATGACGATTATGTTTTGTAGTTGGTCGTGATTTATAATCGCGACCTGATGAAGAAACTTTGCAGGTTTTTAAAATCTGCGGGAACACTTTATTCTTTAAGTTTAAAATTCTGAAAATCGGTGTTTTATGTTATAGTGTAGATTTTAAAAGTGAAATAACAATTTTTCATCAATTGATCACTTGCTTGACGTATTTCTCTATGTTGTAAATCTCCGGGTCTGATTGATCAGAATTATAAACAATAGTTCCTTTTTTGTTAACTATAAGACATGTTGGTATCGCAAATACCCCAAACGACTTTGGGATTTTACTCATGCTTGGCTTGAGCTTTTCTGAAACATTTATCCAGGTAAGGTTATTTTTCTTAACATGATCCCGCCATTTAATTACATCGTCATCATCGTTGAAATAAACAACTCTCAAACCTTGTTCTTTATAGGTTTCATAAATTTTTTTCAACTTAGGTAATTGTAGCTGACAAGGGCCACACCATGTAGCGGAAAACACAATCATATAAGGCTGTCCTTTAAATGAGCTGTTACTAAATAGATTGTTATCTAAATCTGTTATTGTAAATGCTTTTACCTCATTCCCAACGCTGGCAGCTATTTTGTTTTTAATAAGATTTGTAGCCTCGCTATATATTTGTTTTCCTAATACGGAATTTTTGAGTTCATCACTAAGTTTTGCTAAAGTTGCAAGATATTTTCTAGCTGCATATGGGGAGTGATCAGAATAACTGATACGATATAAATTTATTAGGCTGCTAAAGTCATTGGGATAGGCTTCTAAGCGCGTTAATAATGCTTCGTTTATTTCGCTATTAAGCTCCTCTGTCATTTTTACATAGCCTTTAGCTGAAAGCGCTTTTTTGCGGTTAGCTATTTCTAAAAATAAGCTATTTATATCCTTTAATATTAAATTACCTTTTGCATCCGAATGAAATTTAAGCGATTTAGATCCTTCATAAGATAGATCGAGATTTATATTATTTACGCCAGAATCGAGAACGAAATTTTCATCGATAACTTTTCCTTTATGCCTAACTACAAAAGCAGCAAAGTTACTGGGCTGTTTTATCTCTCCACGGATAACATTATTTCCGTTTTTTAGAATAATTGTATCTGTTTTCAGCGGAATAAAACTGGTTTTATTATCAAAATAGTTGAGGTGGATCTTTTTGCCTGATAAAGTTTTAGTTTGTATATTAACAGTAAACTTGTATTGGCTAAATGCTAAAACACATGATATAGATAATATAGCACTTAAGATGATTTTTTTCATACTTTGAAGATAATCATTCTCCGAAAAAAATAGAGATATTGAATATATAGTTGGTCGCGATTTGTAATCGCGACCTGATGAAAAAACCTCGCAGGTTTGAAAAACCTACGAGGTTTCTATTTACCAATCCAGCTTCAAAAGCGAAACTCCTTGTCTGGGTAATAAAATCCCTATCTCCTTTAAATTGCTTCGTTTAGTTGGTTTCCCAACCATTTTAAGCTGACCGGCTTTCTCCAATGTTGCAATCTGTTTTGAGTCGGGATTTTGTGGAGAACCCATTTTTTTCCAGACTTCGTAAGCATTGCTGTTATTCGCATCTATGCGGTATTCGGTCAGGGTAACTGTTTTAACTGGTAAATTGTTGAGTGTAACCCTTACCGAATCGGCAGTGCCTGTTTTGTCTTCGTCGTGGTAATTCCACACCAATACCGTAGCCGATTGGTCTGCTTTGGCAGCCAGTGCACCAATATCGGTTTGTGGCTTTCTGATGCTCGAATCGAGTACAGGTCTCAGGGCATACATGCGGTTACTTTTTGCCTCCACCCGGTTGCCTTTCATCATGCCAAACATCCTGAAAACATTGAGCACTGGTTTATCTACTCCATTGGTGGCCAAATCTCTAAAACCTGCAAACCAGGGTTGGTTTTCAAATTCGAACGACCAGGTTACGGCACCTAGGAGGTTAACCTGATAGAGATCTGTAAGTGCGTACAGGCGGGCAAAAGATGCTGCAGTATAACTTGAGTACATGGTGCCATTGCGGTAGGCATTTTCGGGATTGGTAGCCATGCCACAGGCTGCACAGCCCTCAGGGTCCGATTCGCCGATAATAACCGGGATGTTTTTAAGTTGCGGGTATTTGGTAATTACCTTAAAGTTCGATTCCATATTGCGCAGTTGCGCTCTGATATCCATCACTACCGTACCGTTTACTATCCGTGGCGAGCCTTTTGCATGAAAAAGAACCGCATCCAAAGGCGAGCCGATTTTTCCGCTCACATAATTGGTATCACTTAAGCAATGCTTAATAAAGGCATCGAGGTATTTAGCAGCTCCTCCGGTAACATTTGCACCGCCTATTCTGGCAGTTGGCAGGGCACGTTTCAATCCATCGGCCGCATAATCATAAAGTTTAAAAAACTCTGCCTGCGTGCCTTTCCAGTAGGCGCCATCCGGCTCGTTCCAAACCTCCCAGTACCAGCTTTCTACTTCGGCTTTACCGTAACGGGCTACGCAGTGTTTTACCCATTCGTAAACCAGGTTACCCCATTTCTGATAGTCTTTGGGTGGGTAGGCCCATCCGGTTTCAATTACACTGTATTTTGCCCCGGGTTTCCATTGGTGCTGGTACGGAATAGGGTGGGTTGATAAGGCCTCGGGCATAAAACCAATTTGCGCAAGCGGTTTCATACCACGTTTTACATAAGTATCGAAAATCTGGTCAACAATTTTCCAATTATATACCGGATTGCCTTTTGCATCTTCGGTGTAGGCATTGGTTGAGCCCCATTTCAGTGCCGGCGTACCATCGCCAGAAGTAAGTAAGTTATGTGCCCTCACATAAACCGGTACCGGACTGAGTTTCGAAATTTCGGTAAGCAATTTTTGGCCATCTTTCATGTAGGTGTAATTGGGCTCATCGTAACCAAACCAGGCCCAGATAGGTTTCATTGGAGCAATATTCTGGTCGAAATTTACTTCAATAGCAGCTTTTGATTGAGCCTGCGTTAGGTGTGTAAAAGCAATCAAGCTAAAGAGCAGGAGATAGCTATTTTTTAATATTTTCATGTTAAGTTTTTTATTTTAAATCTGTCCGTAGAGTTCCGAAGGGCTCTACGGACTATTAATGGAAAAGAGTCTCCGACTCGTTCTTGTTACCCCTTGGTTGGTGGCCCACCAACCAGGTAGAATAAAACTTCCGAAGTTTTGCCAGGCCACTGGATCTGTTAAACTTCGGAAGTATAACGCAGCCTAAGGCTGCTCGTAAACTTCAGCTTCAATAATACTTAAACCACCTTTCTGCTTGATTTCTGCGCGGCTTACCCCATCATCCAGTTTTTTGCCGTTCATTTCTACACCAACCACCGCATTTTCTTTTTCTTTGCCAGAGCCCAGCAATTGTATGGTTACGGTTTTTCCCTTGGTGGGTTTGCAGGTAGCGGTAAAATAACCCAAACTGGTTTTGCTTTCGCCGTTAAACACCTCTTTACCATCAACACTGATGCGTAGCGGATAGGTTTTAGACCGGAAACCATTTAATTTTAAAGCAACCTGGCTTACTGTACTTGCTTTTTCGAGCGTATATTTAATCCAGGCAGTATTCATTTTTCCATCGTTAACCCAGTCGCTCAGCTCATTGTCGTCATAGCTCAATTGGGCTTTATCATTGTTGGCACCAGCTTCTGCCGAAATAATTTTAATGCTTTTACGCTGTGCTGTAAATGAAGCACCTTTCGGTGTTTCACCTTTACTCAGGTTAGATTTTAGTCCATCGGCCGGAAAGCTTTTAGATAAACCATCTGCTACCTGTACAGGTATTGTAGCCAAGCCAATTGAAGCAGGTTTTAAGCCATCAGCTTTGGCATTCAGGGTAATTTGACCTGCCTGCGTTAGCGAACGGATTAACACCCGGTTTACGCCGCCTTCAACGGGTAAAATTTTCGATAAAATGTAATTGTCAGGACCTTGTGCCAATCCGCCACGCCATTCAGCCGGACCACTTAGTTCGAAATTAATGGTGTTTAAGGCTGTCGGGCACCTGTTGCCATTTTGATCTACTACTTCTACCTGCACCAGCGCTACATCGGCTCCGTCGGCTTTAAAGCCAGCAGGATTTTTCATTGTCGTAAGTTTCAGTGAGGCCGGTGCTCCGCTGGTTTTTAACTGGGTTTCTGCCAGTTTTTTACCAGTGGAGGTATAAGATACGGCTTTTAAGATGCCTTCCTTATAAGCAATTTGGTTAAAAGTGAATAGGAATCCATCACTTTTCTGGCCAAAACCCAGCGATTTGTTGTTGAGGATCAACTCTACTTTATCGCCTGCACTCACCACGTAGATGTTCTTTTTAATTCCTTTTTGGTAATTCCAGTGACCCATAATATAGATACCTTCTTTATTGGCATCTACCCAGCCATCCCACATTACTTTGTGTGCAAAAAAGCCATCTTTGGGTATGCGCATAGCATCTACCTCACCACTGCGCCTGTAATTTTCTTCGCCCCTGTGGTGGGTATTCGAGTCAGAAAATATGATATTTACCCCGCCAGAGCTTACTCGGGTTCCGGTACCCGGCCTTTCCTGGTAATATTCGTTCCAGCGGATTACATCTTCAATGGCATGGCTGTCCATATTGCGGTTATAATCACTGGCATCGGCACCTTTGTACTGCGGACCTGCTCCATTTTTATGATAGGGTGGCGAAAATTCGTCCCAGTACTTGCGCAGCGCTTCATCTCGCGAGTACTCCATCGACCAGAGTGGTTTGGTTGCACTTTTATTGATGTAAAGCATTTCTCCACCGTATTCCGCTTCCGGTATATCGAGCATTTCCCGCGATCCGATGGCACGGTTACCATAAGGGTCGTAGGTATCACGAATAGCTTTCATTTCTTTCATGTGTTCGGCACTGATTGATTCGTTACCGCATTCGTAAAACAAGATGCTGGGATTGTTGCGGTTATAAATAATGGCGTCGCGCATCACGGCTTTTCTTTGGTCCCAGCGTGTGCCCGTTACATCTTTTTCCGAGTCGCCTGCAGGCATAGCCTGAATCAGACCTACACGGTCGCACGATTCGATATCCTGTTTCCAGGGAGTAATGTGCATCCAGCGAACCAGGTTGGCATTACTTTTTACCATCAGTTGATTGCTGTAATCGCTTAGCCAGGCCGGTACGGATAAACCAATTGCAGGCCACTCGTTACTGCTGCGTTGCGCGTAACCTTTCATCATCAATACACGGTCGTTTAAATAAACCATTCCATTTTTAAATTCCGCTTTTCTAAAGCCGGTTTGCGTATTCAGCTCGTCAACCACATTTCCATTTACTTTTAAACGCGAAGTAACGGTGTACAAATAGCCGTAGCCCCAGCTCCAGAAATGAAGTCCACTGACTACCGATTCGGCCTTTAATATTTTGGTTTCGCCGGGGGCAACACTTTGCGGAGCTGCTGCAAAGGTTTTAAGCGTTTTCCCTTCAGCATCTTTTAATACTACCTCGTAAGTGATGGTACTGGCCTCGCTGCTTTCATTTTTAACTTCTGATTGGGAAACGATGTTGGCCGATTTTTGATCGATATTGAAATCTTTGGCATAAATGTAATTGCCGGTAGTTTGCAGCGTGGTATAAAGCGGAAGGGTTTGATAAACTTTGCCGGCAACATGCAGTTTTACATTTTTCGAAATACCGCCATAGTTGGCGTTAAAGTTCCTGTCGTTCCATTGGTAGCCCGAGTTGGTGGCTTTTTCTTTGTAGTTCCAGGCGTTATCAATTTTAACGGCAATTACGTTTTCTTTTTCCGGATCAATTAAATTGCTGATATCAAAGCCGAAAGCCATTACCCCGTTTTCGTGCCGGCCTATAAATTTGCCGTTCAGGTAAAACTCACCAGCCTGTCTGATGCCTTCAAATTCGAGAAATATTTTCTGGCTCTGACTGTTTTTAGGCAGCTTAAAATGTTTGCGGTACCAGGCAATGCCTGTTGAGAGCTCCTCGATTGATTTTTTAAAGGCCTCATCCTCATTCCAGGCATGGGGAAGCGTAATTGATTTCCAGTTTTGATCGTTAAATTCAACAGATTCGGCAGCGGTTGTATCGCCAACGTAAAGCTTCCATCCGGGGTTAAAATTGTAACTTGTTCTAATCGGTGTATTTTGTTGCGCAAAGGCTTGCAGGCAAAACAGGGTAGAAACAATAAGGACAAATAATTTTTTTTGGCTCATTTTTAATTAGGTTACGGCTAAGCTGAATGGTGGTATCAAATAATTGACCTTACATTCGGTTTTGTTTTCTGCCACAGATTTACAGATTATATATCTGCAGCTTTGTAATAATAAATGGTCTGAAATATTTGGTTAAAAGATAATACGATATTAACATATAAAATCCAGCGATCCATCCTGTGCTATCCTGCAAAAAAGGTATTAAAAACGTTACCGGTTTTGTTAATGCAAAGTGCGTAATTAGTGATGTGCTTCCGGTTTTTGATGCAGGACACTACAGGATGATTTATCTGGCAGAATAAGATAATTTCGTTTATCCACCGGCCGCTTTAACTTGATGATATTATCCTGTTTAGCGCATGGTCTAACCAAATTATTTTAGATGCATAGCTTGTAAATTATGCCATTAACCTGATTAAATTATGAGAAGCTCATTAATCATCTCCGCATTTTTAATTATTTTTTGTCTGCAGTCTTTGGCTAAAGTTGGGGCGCCGATCAGTCCGCTTGTGGCACCAGGAACTATCTCTGCTAATTCGGCCACATTGGTTTGGAATAAACCGGAAGTATATTCGGATGTGGTTCGCTATCACGTTATCTTAAATGGCAAAGAGATTGGCATTTCGGCAAAAACGAATTATACCTTAAAAAACCTAAGCCCTTTAAAGACCTATACTTGCAGCATTAAAGCCGAAAACAAACTGGGAGAATTATCTGCCGGCAGTACAACATTAAAATTTACGACTAAAGCCAGCGGGAAAATTTTAACAGTAACCGAATTTGGAGCAAAAGGCGATGGTACAACTGTAAATACGGTAAGCATTCAAAAAGCAATTGATGCCTGTCCTAAAGGCGGTACTGTACGCATCCCCAAAGGAATATTTGTAAGCGGGGCATTGTTTTTGAAAAGTAACATGACCCTTGAAATTGCTAAAGATGGTGTATTGAAAGGTAGCGGCGATACGGCTGATTATATGCCGTTTATTAACAATCGTTTTGAAGGTTGGGAAATGAAAACTTATGCCAGTTTACTTAATGCGGGGGTAATGAACAACAAAGGTGGTTTTGCTGTAGAGCAGCTGGCTATAAAAGGCGAGGGTACCATTAGCGGGGGTGGGGGGGCTTTGGGTAAGGCCATGATCGATCAAAATGGTATAAGAAGCCGCGGACGTTTAATTTGCCTGATGAACTGCAAAGACGTGGAAATTCAAGGATTAACGATAAAAGATTCGCCCTGTTGGACGATTCATTACATTTACAGCAAGGGGATAAGCTGCCATGATTTAAACATTAGCAGTACCGCGCGTAATGGTGATGGCTTAGATCCCGATTCATCTGATGATAGCTATATTTTTAACTGCACTTTTTCAACAGGTGATGATTGTATCGCCATTAAATCGGGTAAAAACCCGGAAGGATATACCATCGGAAAGCCTACCCGAAATGTAAACATCAGCAATTGTGTGTTTACCAGAGGACATGGTATCTCTATCGGCAGCGAAATGTCGGGCGGGGTGAGCGATGTCTTGGTGCAGGATTGTACCGCGGGAGCCTTGTTGCATGGTATGCAGATTAAGGGCACTAAAGATCGGGGTGGCTACGTTAAAAATGTAACTGTTGCCGATTGCCAGTTACTTAAAATAACCATTTTCTCAGCAGTAAACTACAATAACGATGGGGCTGCAGCACCTGAGCCTCCTGTTTTCGAAAATTTTGTATTCCGCAACATCGATCTTTCCAAAGCGCCAACAAAAGAGCCCGTAATCAATATCAATGGTTTTAAAGCTGAAGGGCATAAACTTAAAAACGTGGTGTTTGATGGGGTTAAACTTCCAGCCAGTGCAGAAATAAAGGTAAATGATGCGCTAAATGTGAAATTTAAAGGTATGATTATCGATAATGGCACTACACCCAAATATGTGGTTCAGGATAGCGAGAATGTACAGCACCAGGCCAAATAATTCAATTTTTTTGCAGTTTGTCCAACATAAAAATGGGGTTTAACCGAAATATCTTGTTTCGGTTAAACCCCATTTACGATTAGCTTGTTTGTAGGTTAAGTTCTGAAATTTATCAACTTACCAACCTGGATTTTGCATAGCCTGTTTTTGCGCAGGTGATAATGCTTCTCCATTAATCTTTAATACATCCAGGAAACTTTGCGGTATTGGTCGCAGATAATGTTTGCTTTCTATGGGTTTAGCCTCCAGATTAAATGCAGCTGTACGGGCTACGAGTGTTTTAGTGCGCGCCAGGTCTTCCCATCGCATTAGCTCTCCTATTAACTCCCTTGAGCGTTCATCCAGAATAAAAGCAGTAAATTTATCTGCATTAGAACTTGCTCCCACTTTATCATAAAAGTCTCTTGTGGAATTAAAAATATCAGCTTCACTGTTTAAATGCATCGAACTTAAAGTGTTCACCGTAGTAACGGGTATATTATTCGATTCGAAATAAGTGTTTTTATCAGAATACGAAACCGCGGTGGTGGTTACGGCAGGGTTGGTTTTATAGGCAACCCCACCATCTATGTATGCAGAGCGGTCTTCTCCTTCCTTATAGGCAGCGCGATCGCGTACACTGTTCAGATAGGGGATAGCTTGTGCATATTGTCCCATCCGGCCGTAGGCTTCAGCAGCAATTAAATAAGTCTCGGCAAGACGTGCCAGGATACCATCGCGCTGGCCAAATTGTGAGGCAACCAGGTTTCTCGAGCCGTCCATGAATTTGGATAAGGCCACATATTGTCCAACACTGTAATTACCATGTGTATTTAAGTAGCTTTGTGGCTGACCGGCAAAATACCTGACAAACATAGTTGGTTTACGGCGTGCAATATCAGTTGGCAAAGCCGGATCGGCACCTGCAACTATCGGGGTATAGCGGGTATCGCCAGCATTGTTAACAATGTACAAAATTGCTTCCTCGCCTACGCCAAATTTCGCCTGACCTTCCTGCGCAGGTGTTGGAGCACTGCCTTTAACCCATTTTGGGAGGCTGGCTGCGTTATTGGCAATATATCGGGTTTTGAAGCTTTTCCAGAATCTTGAATCATTTACACGGTCAAATACATCCAGCGCATAGTCGGTTGACCGCATTCTTTGAAATTCACGTCCGCCTGCAATATCGCGGATCATGCCAGGCAGGGTTTGGTAAATAGATGGATAATATAAGTGCACCTGATTGCCGTATCTTCCCTGCGTTGCAGTGTTATTCGAAAACTGAGCTGCGAGAATCACTTCCCTGTTGGTTTCATTTGCACCATCCACAGTGGTAAAGTTCCACAAATCGCTAAAGTTGGTTGCCAAACTGTGTTGGCCGCTAGTGATCACCAAATCGGCATATTTAACCGCATTTTGCAAATCAGCAGTTTTGGTGTCGGTATTCCAGTCGTTGTTAATTTCGCTGGCGCGGAACAGGTAAGCTTTGGCTAAAAAGTGCGCAGCAGCCCATTTGGTAATTCTTCCCCGCTCGGTAACCGTAGCCGGAAGGAGGTTGTAAGCCTGGGTAAAATCCTGAATTACCTGCTCATACACTTCCTTTGCCGAGTTGCGCGTAAATTCATCTTTAATGGTTTCCAGTGATTCGAGCTGTAAGGGCACTCCTCCAAATTGTTTTACCAGTTTAAAGTAATCGAAGGCACGCATAAAATACCCTTCTCCCAACCGGATGTTTTTATTGGCGCCGGTGTAGTAAAGCGGTACATTTTTTATAACAATATTGGCTGAGTTTATATTGGTGTACATGTTGTCAAAAACGGCCTGTACATCCGAATTAAAGGGTGTTAAAGTGCCATCGTAAGAGTTCCACATTTGTTCTGTTCTGTCGCCACCCACAGTAAATTCATCAACTCCGTAATTGGTGGTGGTATAGGCCCAGGTATAGTTGAAATGAAATTTTAAGCTTTGGTACATGCCAATAACCAGGCCATCCAATCCTTCAGTTTTTTGGAAATCGGATGTGTTGCGGGAGTTAATCACTTCTTCATCCAGAAAACTTTTTTTGCAGGAAGTGGGAAGTATCATCAAGCTACCCAACAATGCTACTGCTGATATTAAATTTATAATCTTTTTCATAATCAATTTTATTTCGCTCCGTTAAAAGCTTGCGTTAATGCCAAATACCACACCTCTGTTAAAAGTAGATCCGCCCAGATCAGGGTCGATCCATTTTATCTTCGAGTAAATTAAACCAGGATTAATCATCTGTGCATAAATCCGCAATCTGGATAGTGTAAGCTTCTTAACCAGGTCTGCTGAGAAATTATAGCCTAATGAAATATTTCTTACCTTGATAAAGGAACCATCCTGGTAGTTCATCGAACTTTTAAACGGATCACCAGCTGCACTACCATAATTAGGTGCAGGATAATCGTTAGTTGGGTTGGTTGGTGTCCAATAATCGAGAACACGTTGTGCAAAACGTCCTTGTAACGATTCAGCGCCGGTTTCAATCAGGAAATTATAACGGGCCACAATAAAAACAGATAAATCAAAGCCTTTATAACCGAATGTGTTGGTTAATCCGCCTGTCCAGCTCGGGTTATAATGTCCAATTACCTGACGGTCGTTATTGGGATCGATTTTATTGTCGCCGTTTAAATCTTTAACTTTAATACTTCCAACTTTGAAAGTGCCCCCGTTTGCATTAAACTTATCCATCAGGATTTTATCTTCGGGTGTGTCCTGCCAGATGCCCTCTTTTACATAATCGTAAGCAACACCATTCCGTTGCCCTATAAAGAAACGGTCAAGTACCATATTGCCGCCGTTTAAAGCCAGAATTTCGTCTTTACTTACCGAGAAATTTAAAGTTGATTCCCAGCTAAAATCGCGTGTTTTTATATTAATTGTATTCAGCGTTAAGTCGATTCCTTTGTTTTTCGTCGATCCGATATTATCAAAAGAAGTAGGATAACCGTTGATAATTGGGATGTTTTTTTGTAAAATTAAATCGGTGGTTTTAGATTTGTATACATCCAATGAGCCGCCAATACGTCCGTTAAATAAATCGAAATCCACACCTAAATTGTATTGCAAGGTTTTTTCCCAGCTTAATAGTTTATTCGGAAAGGAAATGGGATTGGCAAGCGATGCATCTGATGCCACATATCCAATTTGTGCAGAACTGCCAAAAGTATAGGTTAGCGGTTGTAAAAGACCCAATGTGCTGCCAATATCAACAGCTGAATTACCCGTACTACCTACGCCCAGCCTAAGTTTTAACTGATTGATCCATTTAATGTTTTTCAGGAACTCCTCCTGATCTAAGCGCCAGGCCAGTGCTGCTGAGGGGAAAAAATCCCACTTATTGCCTTCGGCCAGTTGAGAGGCACCGTCCCAACGCATAGAAGCAGTTAACAGATATTTGTTATCGAAACTATAGTTTACCCTGGCCATGTACGATGCCAAAGTAGATTTCCTTAAATCGGTGTCAAATCCATCCAGGGCAGTAATGCTTCCTGCCCTTAAACCATACCAAAGCGGCGCAATTAAATTAATTCTGCTTCCGGTTAACGAAGATGATTCATCTCTGTAGGATGAAGAACTCTGCAATAGTGTAGCGCCAAAATTATGTTTGCCAATGGTTTTATCGTAGTAAATTAAATGATCGAGTGTGTAGGCAAATTTGTTGCTCTGGTTTAATTGTGCATAATTGTTAACTGAGCCTGGTATGCCTGCATCACGATTTACCGATTTGGCATCCTGATACTTTCCATTGTAAAAATTTGAAAAATCAGGACCGAAATTAATCCGGTATTTTAACCCTTTTAAAAGATTTACCTCTGCAAATACCGAACCCAGGGTTCTGAATGTTTTACGCAGGTTAATATTGTAATCTGCCTCCAAAATGGGGTTTTGGATGTTGATATCGCCACCAGGTAAATTAATCCGGTTGCCATCCTTATCGTAAGGAACTGCCATCGGTAGCATGCCTCTTGCAGCCGCGTATATATTGCCTGCCCCTGAAGCACTTGCCGCAACAAAACCATAGTTTTGCAAGCCATAAGTGGTAGTTAAGTTCAGCCCCATTTTAAACCATTTTACCGGATTAAGCTCAACACTCACTTTACCACTGTACCTTTCGAAATCCTGGCCAAGCTGGGTTCCCTTCTGGTTCAAATAGCCAAACGATCCATAAGCTTTTATTTTGTCGGTACCACCGCTTAGACTCAATATGTGATCTTGTGTAACCCCGGTTCTGGTCACTAAATCCCCCCAATCAGTGGTTGGTACCAGGCTACCATCGTAAACACCATTCACCCAGCCTTTATCAATGTTTTCGAGTACAAAAGGATCACCGGCAAAGGCTATCCGATCCGCTGCCTGGGTGGCTACAGCCGGATATTTCCTGCTGTCGCTTGTAGGTAAAGCTCTTAATGCATCGCGGCGAAACTCGATATATTGTGCCGAATTCATCATCTCCATCCTGTCGTTTAGGGTTTCGATGGTTGCTGTTCCTACATAATCCATGGTTAAACGCCCTGTTTTACCTCTTTTGGTCGTTACCAAAACTACACCATTTGCACCACGCGAACCGTAAATTGCGGTTGCAGATGCATCTTTTAAAATGTCGATGGTTTCAATATCATTGGGGTTAATGGCATCAATTCCACCTGCCTGTAGCGGAATCCCATCTACAACATACAAAGGCGAATTACTCGCTTTCAACGATCTTACCCCTCTGATTAAAATGTTTCCCAATTGGCCCGGACGCTCATTTGAGGTAATATCCACCCCGGCTGCTTTACCTTGAATGGCCTGTAAGGCATTGGCAACTGGTCTCGATCTGATTTCTTCAGCCCCAACACTTACTACTGAGCCTGTTAAATCACTTTTTTTAACCGTATTATAACCAACCACTACTATTTCGTCCAGGTCGTTGGTTGAACTTTTTAGCTGAATGCTCAGGGTAGTTTTTCCGTTAACAGCTACTTCCTGTGTTGTGTAACCAACGTAAGAAACCTCTAAAACCGGATTGCTTACCGTTGAAGGGATCGTAATGGAGAAAGCTCCATTAGCGTCGGTACTGGTTACCAAAGTGGTTCCTTTTACTTTTATACTCACACCCACTAAAGTTTCGCCTTTTTCGTCAACAATTTTGCCTTTAATGGTAGTATCCCATTTGCCAATCGACGTATTAAGATGAATTGATGAGTTGTTAAAAGTATTAACTTTTGCACTAAGTGGTTCAGCAATGTTGAACAAGGTTAGTGCCGACATGCCCGCTATCAGGAATTTCCTGCCGGAAGGGCCTCGCTGACGCTGTTGGTTTTCTGGATAAAAATTAAGATCCATAATTAAATTGGTTTTATAAATATTTGGTTACTTAGCCGGATAACGCGTTTTATGAAACAGGTTACCCGTTTTCAAGAGCTTATTTAGAAAACACTGCTGGTTAACCTTGCCCGATTAGCCGCTGGTTTGTAAATGAAGAATGTTGTTAGTTATTAATTTAGTATTGAAGTTTTTACAAATAAATGTGCCGGAACTACCTTAAAGAAGCGTTATACCGACGTGTATTTGTGTGGGTGTTGGTTGTACAGAAGTTATTGTTTTTGTTGCTCATATTGGTTTAATATTTAATGGAGAAGTATTCTAACGTAACTGAAGAAATATTTCTGCAAAAGATTATACTTGGTTATACGAGGGTAGTGCTTTTATTTGGCTAATCTGTCCTGTTCCATCCTGCAAAAGCTGAAGGATTGAGGACGGAAGCAAATAGAGTGAAGAAGGGTAAAAAAAATAAGGGCATACTATCCGGTACTGCCCTTACTATCATTAACTAAAATTAAAATCACGCTGGTAGCTCCTAACTTCTACCACCGGTTTACTATTTGAAAGCGGTTAAGCCACTTTCGAGAAACTTTTTATAATTGGCCACTTCGTAATCTGCTCCCTGTGGCTGTGCCAGCAAGGTCTCGGTTTTCGGATCGAGCAGTACATAAAACGGCTGCGAATTAGACTGGAATTTTCTGGCCTGTAAATCGCTCCATTTTTTGCCAATGGTATTTAACTTTTTCCCTTCTGGGGTAGTTACCACATCAGCAGGTGCCAGTTCCGATTTATCATCTACATACAATTGGATCAGGATGTAATCTTCACTAATCATTTTTAAAATATCGCGATCAGGCCAAACGTTTGCTTCCATTTTTCTGCAGTTCACACAGGCATGTCCGGTAAAATCAATCAGCACTGGCTTGTTCAGCTTTTTAGCTTGTGCCAAACCTTCTTCATAATCGAAATAAGCATTGAGTTTTAAAGGCGCGTGAAATTTATCGGCATATTTGTGCGGACCGTCATTTGCAGCTGATTTTCCAGCCAGTAAACCGGAAGTGTACAAATCAAAATCCTGCGTTTCCTGAGGTGGCAAAAAGGCCGAAACACTACGTAACGGAGCACCCCACATTCCTGGAATTAAATAAACGGTAAAGGCCAGTACAATAGTTGCAAGGAAAAGCCGCGGTACCGAAATGAAATTTAAAGGGCTATCGTGCGAAAATTTAAGCTTACCCAGAAGGTAAATGCCCATCATACCGAAAATAACAATCCATAAGGCTAAAAATATTTCACGGTCGAACCATTCCCAGTGGTAAGCCAAATCTACGTTACTTAAAAATTTGAGCGCAAAGGCCAGTTCGAGGAAACCTAAAACTACTTTTACACTGTTTAACCATCCACCAGATTTGGGTAGCTTTTGCATGGCCGATGGAAACAAAGCAAATAAGGCGAAAGGAATCGCGAGAGCCAGGGAGAAACCAAACATGCCTATTGCTGGTCCTAACAAGGCACCTGTGGTTGCCGCTTGTACCAGTAATGTGCCTATAATAGGGCCGGTACAAGAGAAAGAAACCAGGGCCAGTGTACCAGCCATAAAAAATAATCCGGCTACACCACCTTTATCCGAGTTGGCATCCATTTTATTTACCCAGCTCGATGGCAGTGTAATTTCGAAAGCACCTAAAAACGATGCAGCGAACACTACCAGCAGCAGAAAGAAAAAGAAATTAAAAATACCGTTTGTAGAAAGGTTGTTCAATGCATCGGCACCAAAAATTACGGTAACCAACAGCCCCAATACTACATAAATCAGAATAATGAAAAAGCCATACAGTGCTGCCCGCCCAAAAGCCTTTCCTTTTTCTGATCCTTTGGTGAAAAAACTCACCGTTAAAGGCAACATGGGGAAAATGCAGGGCATCAGCAAGGCCGCCAATCCACCGGCAAAACCTGCTATAAAAATACCCCAAAGGGTTTTCTGAGCTTCGGGTGCAGGGGTTTCTTTTTTTGCAGCAACTGCAGGCGAACTATCTGCAACTTTGCCAATTGTTTCGGTAGCTTTAACTGCGGTATCGGTAGTTTCGGGCTTAATTTCTGTAAAAGTCAGGTCGTCGGTACTCGTGCTGTCCTGTGCATATCCGGTTAAGGATATGGCACAGAAAAGCAATAATCCGAGAGAGATTTTTTTAAAGGATATCATCTGCTTGCACTTATTTTACAGGAACACTGAAATCTACTTGCTCTGGAGGCAAACACTGTTTGTCGTCGCAAACCATAAACTCTACGCTACCTTTTACTACAGCATTTTTGCCGGTTAACTTAACTTTTTGCTGAAAAACGACTGAGTTTTCAAAATAGCTAACATCCATTTTAAAAGTGGCTTCATATTTCGTAACCGGTTTAGGTTCGATGGTTTTGCCAATTAAAGTAAAATCTTTAGCAGCAGGGAAGGTAAAAGTGGTTTTAACAGGTCCGCCGTCTTTAACAAATTGCGAGTACAGGTGCCAGCCACGATCGATAGTGGCTTTAATAAATACAGTAGCCGTAGTTGGGCTTGTTTTTTTAGCTGCGTAGCTCCAGGTTACAGGTTTTAAAATCTGGCTGTAACTGCTTAAACTGATTAAGCAAACGAAACAGCATAAAAAGGCGGTTTTTTTCATTTGGTTGTTTTGGTTTAATATTGAATTAAGGTTGTTGATTTGACCGGAAATTGATCAGCCTGCTTACTGACCGTTTAATCTGCTGAAAGCCTGGTAATCGATAAAATCGACAGCAGGCGTAACGTAGCCTGTTTTTGCTGGTTCTTCACGCATTAAATCGGTGCTCAGATATTTCTTGTTGCTATCCGAAAATATGGTTACCACACAGCTGTCTGTACCCATTTCCTGTTGTTTTTTAATGGCTCCAATTACATTTGCACCTGATGAGATCCCAACAGCAAGCCCTAGCTTTTGAGCAAGTTTTTGCGCCATCAGGATAGCATCTCCATCGTTTACTTGTACGATATCATCAAGCTGGTTGAGCTTAACAATTTCAGGGATAAATTCATCGGAAATGCCCTGAATTCTGTGGCTGCCTACTTTATATCCGGTAGTTAATGTTGGCGATTCGGCTGGTTCAAGCGGGTGGATTTTTACAGTTGCTTTTTGCTTTTTAAGGAAATTTCCAACGCCCATGATGGTACCGCCAGTACCTACACCAGCTACAAAGGCATCTGGACATAAACTTTTTAGCTGCAGTTGCTCCCAGATTTCTTTACCTGTGGTATATTCATGCGCTTCAGGGTTGGCTATATTTTCGAATTGTTTAGGTAAAAATACATTTGGGTTATTGGCTGCCATGTATTCGGCAAGTTTAATGCTGCCAATAAAGCCACCTTCTTCTTTGCTTACCAGAATAATTTCGGCGCCGAGACTTTTAATAATGTCCATGCGCTCTTTGCTTAACCAGTTAGGCATAATAATGGTAACCGGATGGCCCAGAGCTTTACCTATTGCGGCAAAGGCAATTCCGGTATTACCGCTGGTGGCTTCAACTATTTTATCGCCAGGCTTAATTTTACCTTCAGCATAGGCTTTTTTTAAAGTATAAAGTGCCATACGGTCTTTAATGCTGCCCGTTAAGTTGTAGTGCTCGCACTTTACATAAATTTTGCCCGGTTTGCCTTTAAAGCTATAAGCCAGTTCTAACATAGGTGTGTTACCAACTAAAAGCGATAAATGTTCAAATTTTGCGTTCAAAGCTGAGGTCATTTCGTTGGTTGTTAGCGTAGTTGTTGACATATTTTTAAGCCAATTTTAATTGCTTTTGCAATTGATTTTAATTTCGGTAAAACTCTGTATTATAATTTTTTATGTCAATACATGTTGTTTTTTACAGAAATTTTCTGCTTTTTTGGTTAAATTTTAATTTTTATTTCAGTTTTGGATGTTTTTTCAGAGCTGCATTATATTTTTTTTCGATTCAGCATAGCTTATGATACACGGCGATTTAGATCAGGTTGACTTAGAAATATTGAAATTACTGCAACGCGATGCTTCTTTAACGAATAAAGAGGTATCGTTGATGCTGCATAAGTCAATCGCAACCATCCACGAAAGGATCAGGCGATTGAAAGAGCAAGGCTATATCAAAAGGGTAGTGGCCATTCTGGACAGGAAGAAAATTAACCGAAACCTGATCGCCTTTTCGCATGTTTTACTGAAAGAGCATACCGCTAAAACCCTGGTCGAATTTGAAACCGAGGTCTCTAAATTTGGCGAAGTAATGGAATGCCTGCAAATGACAGGGGCACATGATTTTATCCTCCGCATTGCTACTAAAGATATGGATGCTTACCACGAATTTTTAAGGCATAAACTGGCTACCTTACCCAATATTACTACCGTACAGAGTTACTTTGTATTATCAGAACCCAAGAGCGAAACCGCTTATCCGTTGTAGTTTATTGGTTAATGGTTTATAGTCAATAGTTCATAGCCTAATCAGACTGATAACTGAAAATTGCCAACTGCAAACTGCCAACTGAGACCATTGACTATTGATAATTGGTATTTGGTAATTGAATATTGGTCATTGGTTATTGTTTTTTGATTATTGCTAATTGGTTATTTACTAATGCAGAAACTTTGTATTTTGGGGCTATGAAAAACATATATCGGCCATTATTACTTGTTGCATTGCTTTTTAGCGGCTGCTCGCCTAAAATAGGAGCAGGTTCTGCAACAAAAAGTTCAAACCGTTTAAGGGTAATGAGTTATAACATCCATCACTGTAATCCGCCTACCAAAGAAAAAGCGGGTACTATTGATGTAAATGCGATAGCCAAAGCCATTTCAGCGCAGCATCCCGATTTGATTGCCCTGCAGGAAGTTGATGTAAATACCAAACGTTCGGGTAACATCAATCAGGCTGTTTTGCTTGCACAAAAATTAAAAATGAATTTCTATTTCGCAAAAGCCATTGATCATGATGGGGGAGATTATGGTGTAGCCATCCTTTCCCGGTTTCCGCTTTCGGCACAAAAAACGTATAAACTGCCTAAAAATAACAGTGCCCGTGCCGAGCAGCGCGTGCTTGCCATAGCCACTGTAGAAATAGCTAAAGGGAAATTTATCCGCTTTGCGTCTACACATTTAGATGCCGAGCGTGCTGAAGAAAACAGGGTAATGCAGGTGAAAGAAATAGTGAAACTAGCCGCTGCAGAAACTTTGCCATTCCTCATTGCGGGCGATTTAAATGCTGCACCTGGTTCGGAACCTATAAAACTATTCGATGCACCGTTTACGCGGAGCTGCAGCAGTTGTGGCTTTACCATTCCGGTAATTAATCCCAAAACAACGATCGATCACATTGCCTTTAAAAAAGGAAACCCATTTAATGTCATTTATCATGAAGTGGTAAAAGAAAGGTACGCATCCGATCATTTACCCATTCTATCGGTTATTGATTTAAACGATTAATTTTTACAGCATCGTACCGGCAGCTTTTTCATGATCTGGTGAAGCTACCGGAATTATTTAGCTGGCTTTCGTCAAGTAGCTGCAAGAATACCTTTTCTACAGAAAAGCAGGTTAATAATGCTTAATTTTGGTGCTTTTATTAAAATTTGAGCTTTTGCATCCCATTTTCCTTGCCGTTATCGGTGCAATTTTTATTTTTTCAGTGGTTGTGGTTAAACTGTTGCTTTATGGGCGCGATAAGTTTTACCTCAATTTTTTGCTGTCGATGGCCATTGCAGGTATGGCCTGGTATGGCCTGATTTATCTTTTAACCAATTCAGGGCTGATTAAAGATTATCCCTACTTGTTTAATAAAGGATTACCTTTTTATTATACTGTTGCACCATGTTTGTACCTCTATTTTCGGGGTTCTTTGAACAAGGAGCACGCCATTTTTAAGCCATCGCACCTATTCCATTTTCTGATTGCTATTCCCGCAGTCATTTCCATTATCCCCTACAACATGCTGAGTTATGCCGGGCAGCACGAGGTGGTAAGCAGGGTAGTGGCCGATGTGGAATTTGCATTTTCAGACAGCGAATATATTGTAGAGCCCTGGCACTGGTATGCTTTTCCTTTCTCAGCCCTTATTTATACCCTTTTACAGATCAGGCTGGCCTATCGGGCTTCTAAGGTGCCTGGTCAAAACAAGCAAACCATTAACTGGATCTATTTTTTTAGTGCAGTTTGCTTCGTCATTTTTGCGGGTATGCTACTTATTAATGTCTCGATTTTACAAAACAGGAGCCATATCTGGTCTATTTTACATGAAGGATCGATCGTCATATTTTTATGTTGCTGTTTGCTGGTTTTGAGTTTTATGTTTTTTTTTAATCCCGAACTCATTTATGGGTTTACTAAAAAAGCAGTATTAGCTGAGGTAAAAGCACCAACCGATACCTTGCCTGTGGCCGATGAAAAAGCCAGGCCTAAAATTGTGGATACCCACCTGGCTGAACAGGTAACACTAGCGATTAAAGAGCAGGAGCTTTTCAGAAGGCCCGGACTTAACCTGAGCGAGCTGGCTTCGGCATTGGAAATTCAGAACCACAAACTTTCTGAACTTTTCAATAACCATTACCAGCTTAATTTCAGTACCTACATCAATAACTTGCGTATCGAATATATAAAGGCCAGATTAGATCAGGGCGATTGGAAACAGTTCACCCTGGAAGCCATTGCCCTGGATGCAGGTTTCTCTTCGCGCAATACTTTTTTTAATGCTTTTAAGAAAGTGATGCACACTACGCCATCGGCTTACCTTGCTACTTTGAAGGATGAAAAAAGCCTGTAAAATGTAACGGTTTAAGAAATTGATACATCTTCATCGCGGCCAAATACCATTAAAAACAATGGTTTGAGCAAATTTGCCTTGCATTCCTGAAACAGAATAAGGCTTGCGTATAATTGATGATGCTATGAATAAAAGAGAAAGTAGAACCGTGATGATTTTTACCCTTGCAGCGAGGAAATTTAATGAACTGGTAAATTTTATTGATCATGATGCCAAATCGCTAACCGTGCTTACGGCCGTAGAAACGATTTCGAGTGGAGCTGTTTTTCAGCAGGAAGCCGGTGCAGAAGTTTACCGGGATGGACAATAATGGAATGAACAAATTTCAATAACCAATAATCAATTTTCAGTTGGCAGTTTTCAGTTGACAGTTTTCAGTTTGATTGCAGCTATGAACCATTAACTATTGACCAATAATCAATTTTCAGTTAACAGTTTTCAGTTTGATTGCAGCCATGAACCATTAACTATTGACTAATGAACCAATGACTAATGAACCAATGACAAATGAACTACTGAACGCCATTTTAAACCATTTACCCCATTAATCGTCAATTGTAAACTTGACAATAATCTAAATTTAATTATGCCCTTACTTTTAACCCCTAATCTTGATATTCTGGGTGCGATAAAACAACTTGACAGGTTGCTGAGCGAGATGAACATCGTGCCGGTGTTGGAATATAAAAACATCTGTTATCAACTGAAAATAGATGGCAATCCGTTTATGACGATTACGCTTAGCGCCAATCACATTAGCTACGAGAAATTGTACCAACCAGAAAATAATGAAAAATTTAATCCTGCTTTTAATCGCATAGCTACATTTATTTTCTCGTTGCGGGAGGTAGAAATTTTACAGGCCAGTTAATGTTTATTAATCGTCTTTTTAAGGTTTTACCACGCTTTTAAAGAACTTTATAACTACTTTATTGGCTTCGGTAGGGTAAACATGGCCTCCCGGATGGACGTACAACACCACAGGACTTTGTTTAGCCGAAGGATATAATGTGGCGTATTGGTCGTAAGGTTCACCCTTATCATTGCAGCCATTTACCTGTAATATTTTATTACACATGGCCCTCTGCCAGGCAGTTTTTACCAGGTCATCCTGCTCGCCCATAATATGCATGGCAGGCTTAGGCTTTAACTGGCTGGCAACTTTTGGTGCCACAGCAGCAGAGGGCGCAAAGGCTGCGAAAGTATCTCCACGGGTTGCCCAAAGCAAATAGGTAAAACCGCCGCCGTTAGAATGGCCTGTGGCGTAAATACGTTTGTTATCTACCCGATAATCTTGCTTGAGTGTTTTTAGCATCGCATCAAAAAAGTGCAAATCACGGTCACCCATATCGCCAGGGGCTTTTTGCCAGCCCGGTAAGCGGCCGGCAGGGTCGGTTAATTGTCCGGGTGTATTAAGCCCTTGCGGATAAACAACAATGGCTTCAGGCCAGAGCTTTTCGAAGCCTCTGCTTCTGAACATATTGCCCATTGTACCACCATGACCATGGAAAACAAATATTACCGGACTATCTTTACTTTTTGCAGTTGCCGGCAGGTAAACCATTGCTTCACGCGAAGCATTGTCTACCGTCCATTTCATGATTTTAACTGGTGACTCTTGCGCGCTGGAAATGATGGCCCAAATCATGATTAAGCCAATACACAAAATAGATTTACGAGGAAACCGCATAACAGATTTGTTTATATTTTTTTTGACGGGTGCAAGTGGTTTTGGTTTAACCGGAAATTTTATTTACCCCGATAATCCATCAATAGAAAGATCAGGATATTCCGGACCGGTTTTCCATAGCGCAATTGTGGAATGCTTACCGCTTTGGTAATTTTCCTGAACAAATGGCTGTATAGGGGATTTGGATCGCTAAAGTTGTTAGAAAAGGTAATGAAATAAGCATCATCGCCGTTTTTTATTTGTTTGCGGTAGCGGTTAAGCCAGGCGTAGGTATGGATATCTTCCAGCTGGCCGATGGCAATGAAGTTTAGTCCCAATGGTTGGGCCACATAGTTATCGATATGCGCACCGGGGAACCATTTGTTGCTGATGATAAAAGAAGTACTTGAAATGCCAGCAGAAATATTTCGCTGACGAAAGTGATTAAATTCATTTTTCAAGCCTTTCCAGCCATACATATCCAGCGTAAAATCGCCGCTGCCCAATGTTTCTTTGTCTTGTTTGCCGATTGTTCCGGGAAAATAATTGACTAAAAGTATACCTGATGAAACGATCAGCGCTAAAAATATGCTTGCAGCATAAGCAAGTTTAAGCTGGAGACTACTTTTTACTGTATCTGCTGAAAAATGGCAGGCTGTAAGCATAATCAGTGCAATGTAAGCGGGCCCCGACCAATGAGGGAGGGTATCTCTAAATAAAGAGGTAAACAGCAATATAAGAATGAGCGGTATACTGGTAAAGATCAAGAGCCTGACTGTCTGAGTTTTAATAGTCGATTGCTTTCGGGAAATGGCAATTAGGGCCATAAAGATTAATAGGTAATTAATGGGGTTGTTGTACAATATACTTCCCAATAGCTCGCGCGCAAAACCCAGCAGGTGGATGCCATGATTAAGCGTTACCCTGCTGCTATGAAAGCTATAGGTGATGAATTTGTTGTGAATATTCCAGATTAAAACCGGCGAAACAATGACTGCTGTTATCAAGCCGGCAAGATAAAAATACCTATTGAGCAGTAACTTACGGTATGTGGTTATCGCATATAAAAGTAAGCCAAACCACAAGAAAATGCCATGCACCTTACTCATGGTGCACAATCCGGCCACAACTCCGAATAAAATGAGGTTTAGGTTTAATCTGCTTCTGGTGATGTTTGGTGATGTACTGGCTATCAATAACCCAATTCCAATCAGCCAAAAAAAGATTTGAGGCGCATCTGGCAGGATAAACAGGCCTGCTATCACACTGCAATAAACAGAAGCGGTAAACAAAAGGGCGGCAATAAAACCTGCCGTTTCATCTTTTAATTTGCGTACGATGTTAAATATCAAAAGCGTATTTATTGCGGCAAGTATAATGGGGCCAAGCCTTACAAAAAATGCATCGGTAAAATGTAAATTAAAAGTTGTTAACCTGATGAGCAGGGCAACCATTGGCGGGTGATCGAAATAGTTCCATTGCAGGTGGTGGGCATAAGATAAATAATATACTTCATCGTTGCCTAAATCAACAGCTATGGCTGCAATACATCTGATTAACGTAGCCGTAAAGATTAAGATAATCAGTTTCGTTTTTATGGTCATGTAAGTTTATTCGGCAAAAAGCGAAGCAGCAGGTTGGGCGTTTTTTCGGCTACCGAAGCCAGGTAAAACAATTTTTTTGTCTTTTAATAGTACGATTGCGATTAAACCAAAAGCAATTCCAATTGCCATGGCTGTCCATACATCGAGTGGAAAATGCTCGCCGGTATACACACGCGAAAATCCAACTAATAAAGCGCCAATAAAAAGCAGGATAGTGGGGATAGTTCTTTTAAAACGACTGGCCAGTATGGTTGCCAGTGCAAATGCGGATGTGGTGTGACCGGATGGGAAGCTGTTATTTCCTGCGCAGCTCGTTTTAAAAAAATCGAGGTAAAATGGAATGTTACTGCTTTCGAAGTATATTCTTGGGCGTGGAGCAAAAATAAGATGCTTAAGCGTTTGGGCGAAAAGTCCTGAAGTAAGGTATGCCAGGAGTACGCATAATGCGAGATTACGTTGTTTGGTAAACAGCAATATGGCGCATACTACCAACGAACAGGTACCATCGCCCAGAAAGGTATAACGGGCAAAGAAAAAATCCATAGTTTGAGTGTGAAACTGGTTAAGTGCTATAAAACTATCAGCTTTAGTTACGCAGGCCAGCATTAATCCGCTAAGTGCCAGAAAAGACAGGCAAAGCAAATAGAAAAGGCGGTTATTTTCAGTTGCTTTATTTACAGGGCTTATCGTCATCATATTGTAAAGATAGCCCTGCTGTAAAATCAAATTGTTAGTGCTATATTACGATATTATAAAATAGTTTTAATTCCATTAACCAGTAGTTAGGCGGTTAAATCAAGGCTACTTTAAGGCTGAAATCTTCTTTAGTAAGCTTGCCTTTCCTTAGCTGACTAATGTATTTTAAAACTGTTAGCCGGTCTATTTCATTGCGGTAGCTTTCGCGTTCCTCAGGTGTTTGGGGGCTGTTTTGCAGTTTTATGTGGATGGAATAACGCGAAATTTCTTCCTCCAGCCTGTCGAACGGACAGTTGAAAAATTCTTCAAAACCAAATCTGGAAAAATTGATACGAACCATAGGGTAATAATAGCTGCTTATTATTACCCTCAATTAAGTGGAATGTTAAATGATTGTTATATAGGTTTATTTAGCCATGTCATTTACAGGTAATTCGAATAAGCTTACGGCTGCATTGTGATAATGCGCGGGTAACTGATCGGTGTTTTTTAAATCGAAAAGCCCGAGGTAATCGAAACCCGATTTTTGATAGTGATTAATTAATCCCTGGTTTTCACCTATTGTATCTAAACGGACAAAATCTTTATGGTGCGTTTTGGCATAAGCCTTAGCCTAGGTTACAATTGCGGTTACCAGGTTTTGTCCCCTAAAATCGGGATGGGTAGCAATGCGGTGAATGTAAACCGCAGGATCGGTATTTTTATCTTCCCATATTTGCGGATCGCTGAAAGTGGTCGCCCAAACACAGGCTACCTGGTCATCAATCAGCATTTTCCATTGCCTGAGTTCAGCTACTTCTGTTTCAATCAGTGCTTGTTCAAACTGAGGCCATTGCACAATGTACTTCGTTTTCTGGAAAGCTGTAGCTATTTTGTAAAGTTCAAAAATTTGTTCAATATCATTTGGGGTACTGTTTAATATTTCCATGTTATTTATCTTTTAGGGTTGCTTGTATATAGCTCGCAAGGTCATGCTCAACGGTATTATTACTGTTCCTCAATTGTGCAATAATACTTTCGCGCTCAGCCTGTGTTTTGTTCTGACTTAATTTTTGTTGTCCCTGCAGGTCTGTTACTTCCAGTTCAAAAGCTACTATTCCTTTGATCATTTTGTTTTTAAAGGTATCGGCAAGGCTGTTCCACTGATCCATATAATCCTTTTCGTAAACATTGATCATCTGCTCCAAAGCGTTTAGCTTCAAATTCTCATCATTAATCACCTTTGCCTTACCGTAGGCATGAACAGCGATATAATCCCAGGTGGGTACACTTTCACGTTTGCTGTAATGCGTAGGAGAGATGTAGGCGTGTGGCTCAGTAAATATGATCAGCGAGGTGTTTTGTTCAATGTAACGGGCCTGTTCATTGGCAATACTAAAATGCCCGCCAAGGATGAGTTTATCTGTACGCTGATCGACCACAAAAGGCAATTGCGTAGCTAAAGGGACCTGCTGATCGTTGTTTGTGATGATCGTTGCAAAGCTATAGCGCTGCATGAAAGCAATTTTTGCGGCTTCGCTTTCAAATTTATAACCGCTGGGTACAAACATGTTTTTCTGTTTTAATAAAGAATTGATTATTTAGCAAATTTCTTAGAGCCAGCCACACAAAGAATTACACCTATGGTAACACCTAGCATGCCTAAACTTACATTTTCATGGAGGAGTGTAGCTGCAAGGCCCAATCCAAAAAAGGGCTGGAGCAGTTGCAACTGACCAACTGAGGCAATGCCTCCCTGCGCCAGGCCGCGGTACCAGAATATAAAGCCAATAAACATACTAAATAAGGCAATATAAGCCAAACTAAGCCAGGCACCGGTACTTACGGTAGAAAATGAGCTGGGTTGGTAAATAAACATAATCGGTAACATAATGGGAAGCGAAATAACCAACGCCCAGGAGATCACCTGCCAGCCACCAAGTGTTTTCGACAGCCGGGCACCTTCTGCATAGCCTAGTCCGCAGAGTACAATGCCAGCAAGCATTAACATATCGCCAATGGGCGAAGCGGTTAGCCCCTGGTAAATGGCATAGCCGATAACCAGGAGACTGCCCATAACCGAAAATAACCAGAATACCGGACGAGGGCGTTCGCCACCACGGAGGACTGCAAAGGAAGCCGTTACGATGGGCAATAAGGCTAGAAATACCAATGAATGCGCCGAGGTAATGTGTTGTAGCGCCATGGCACTTAATAACGGGAAGCCAATAACGGCGCCCAAAGCAACAATTGCTAATGGGATATACATGGCTTTCGCTGGGCGTTTTTCTTTAAAAATAATCAATACAGCAAGGGCCAGTAAGCCGGCTATTGAGGCGCGGGCAACAGTCACAAATACCGGATTAAGGTCTGTTACAGCCATCCGGGTTGCGGGCATTGAGCCACTAAAAATAAGAACGCCGATAAAGCCGTTAAGCCAGCCCCTCGAAACATTTTCTTTAAGTGTTATACTGGTATCTTCCATTTCCTAAAAATTGATACACAAAACTGCAAAACTGGTGCTGATAAATACAGTATCAGTTTTGTATGTTTGTATGGATACAGTTTGCTTTTATTATGGAGAAAGTTTTTAGGTACAATGAAATTGCGAATGGCATTGCTACGCAGATTAGAAGTGGAATTTTAAAGGCTGGCGACCGTTTACCATCAGTACGGATGTTGTGTAAAGAGCACAGTATTGGCATGAATACAGCCAAAAGGGTGTTTTTAGAGCTCGAGGCACAATCGTTAATAGAAGTGAAGCCACAATCTGGCTTTTTCGTTAACAAACTCGATTACCTGAGGTTGCCATTGCCTGAGGCGAGTAATCCTTCGCTAAAAGCCAACTTTAACGAACCGAATGAATTAATTACCAAAGTATATTCCAACATTGGCCGTACCGATCTTACCTTATTTTCAATCGGCGTACCATCTGGCAACCTCTTGCCTTTGGCCAAACTGAAAAAGGAGGTTTTGTATGCTACGCGTGCTTTAGCTGAGGGAGGGACGGAATACGAACCCCTGCAGGGAAATGTTAAACTGAGGCGGATGATAGCCGTGCGCTCGCTGGCCTGGGGTGGGAATTTAAGCGAAGACGATATCATTACTACTAACGGTGGCATGAATGCCTTATCTTTTTGCCTGATGGCTTTGGGTAAAGCAGGGGATACAGTTGCAGTAGAAAGCCCCTGTTATCCCGGTATTTTTCAACTGGTAATTAGTTTGGGCTTTAAAGTGCTCGAATTGCCTACGCACCCCGTTACCGGTATTGAGGTTGATGCGTTAAAGAAAGTATTGCCTAAAATTAATATCTGCCTGCTGGTGCCCAATTTTAATACCCCAATGGGGAGTTGCATGCCCGATGAACATAAAAAAGAGGTTGTTAAACTACTTGCTGAGTGCAATATCCCGTTGATTGAAGACGATATTTATGGCGATATTTATTTTGGTACACAACGGCCAAAATGCTGCAAGGCTTTTGATACAGAAGGCAATGTGCTCTTGTGCAGTGCTTTTTCCAAAACCCTGGCACCGGGTTATCGCGTTGGCTGGATGGCACCGGGTAAATATAAAGATAAATTGCTGCGGTTAAAACTGGTGCATTCATTGTCGTCGCCATCAATTATACAGGAAGCCGTGGGCAATTTCCTTAAAACCGGTCGTTACGATGTGCACCTGCATCAACTTCGCCGTACTTTACAGCACAATTATCAAAACTATGTTCAGGCCATTGCCGATTATTTTCCGGAAGGCACAAAAACCAGCAGGCCACAAGGTGGACTCGCGCTGTGGGTCGAATTTGATAAAGGGGTAGATACCGTAAAACTGTACGATCTGGCTATTAAAAAGCAGATTAGCATTGCCCCTGGGCGTATGTTTACATTGCAAGATCAGTTCGAGAATTGTATCAGGCTTTGCATAGGCCTGCCCTGGTCTGATGAACTCAAGTTTAAACTTAAACAATTGGGCAATCTGGCTAAAATGATTTCATAATCTTAAATCCGTTGGAGCATTAGAGCGGTTTCCCGCTGATAAGGCAAATTTTGGCGTATGGTTCGCTAGCCTTTTTACAGCATTAAGATTGCCAGTCGAGCTGGCAATGACGGAAAGTGCAAAGGGAAATGCAAAAGATGTGTCCACACGATAGGCCGATCACGCAAATTTCGCTGATTGATATATTTGTTTTTGCTATTTTTAAAAAGAAAACTTAAAATATGCACGAACAATTACCTTTTATGCTGGCCCTGGTTGCCGCAATAGTACTGATCGAGATGCTGGCAACAAAGTTACGCATTGCCTACCCGGTATTATTGGTTATAGCAGGTTTACTCATCAGCTTTGTTCCGGGTTTACCTAAGGTGCAGGTAGATCCCAATATGATTTTCTTTATTTTCCTGCCGCCGCTTTTATTTGAGGCTTCGTGGAGCATTTCTTTTAAGGAGATGAAAAAGTGGTGGCGCATGATTGGGAGCTTTGCATTTTTGGTGGTGTTGTTCTCTGCGCTGGCCGTTGCCGTTGTGGCCAATTATTTTATCCCTGGTTTTAGCCTGGCGCTGGGCTTTTTGCTGGGCGGAATTGTATCTCCGCCAGATGCGGTAAGTACCGGAGCCATCATGAAATTTGTAAAAATCCCCAGATCAACGGCTACCATACTCGAAGGTGAAAGTTTGCTGAATGATGCCTCTTCTCTCATTATTTTCAGGTTTGCGTTGGTGGCGGTGGGTACCGGGCAGTTTATTTTTCAGGATGCTATACTGAGCTTTTCGTGGATGATTGCAGGTGGCATTGGCATCGGTTTGTTATTTGGCTGGTTGTTTGCACAGGCACATAAACGTTTGCCTACCGATGCGGCTTCTGATATTGTTTTTACGCTGATTGAGCCTTATTTTTTATATTGGGTTGCCGAGCAGGTACACAGCTCGGGGGTGCTCGCTGTGGTATCGGGCGGCTTGTTTTTATCGCTCCGCCGGCTTACTTTTTTAACCAGCGCAAGTCGTATACGCGGTTACAGTGTTTGGGAAGCCATGATATTTATCCTCAACGGCATTGTATTTATGCTCATTGGCCTCGAACTGCCTGAAGTAGTAGACGGGCTCCATGCCGATGGTATCCCGATAGGGCAGGCCATTACTTATGGACTCATTGTAACTGCGATATTAATTGTTGCGCGGATTATCAGCTCCTACAGTGCCCTGGTAGCCACTATTTTATTCAGACCCGATTTAGCCGTTTTGAGAGGAAGCAGCCGCATAAGGTGGCGCATGCCGCTATTATTGGGCTGGACCGGAATGCGCGGTGTGGTATCACTTGCTGCAGCCCTGGCCATTCCTTTAACCCTTAAAGGTGGGGTGCCCTTTCCGCACCGCAACCTCATTTTATTTATCACTTTTACCGTTATCCTCCTTACATTGTTAATTCAAGGCTTAACCCTCCCATATTTGATCAAACGTTCCGGCATTTTTGGACACATTCCGGAGCTGGGAGAAGAAGAAGCCAGGCACCGGATTAAAAGCCAGCTGGTGGCAGAAACGGTTAGGTTATTAAAAGCACAGCAGGATGGTCAGGTAGAAAAAGATGTGCATTTACAACGGATGATAACGCAGTGGGAGCATAAAATAAATAATCCTGAGCAGGTTAAAATGAGCGAAAGCACCAAAAAAGCCTATATGGAGTTACTAGACGGACAACGCAATTTCCTGTCAGCATTAAACCGAAATGATGCCGAACTTCATGATGAGATGATCAGATTACATATTTACCAGATCGATTTGGAAGAGGAGCGGGTAAAGCTATTGTAAATCAAATTTAGGTCGTTTTAGAAAAAGCAAAGCGGTTATTTCATAGATAGATTTATCTTTTTCAGCTTGTAGAAGAGCTGTCTAAAAGCTTTATGAAGTGTTTCGATACTTCGTGAAGCTCAGCACGGGCCGGGCTCGACGTTACAATTTGCTAAACAATCTATGATACAAGCTCTTTAAAAATACTTTAATTACTTAGAAACTGTCTTAATTTCAATAAAATATCAAATGGGCGGTGGAGACACCGCCCAATAGCACACGCTACAGGTGGGTGTCATCACCCACCTGTTAGATTTGTTAATTTTTTCCTTAGTTTTTACCGGCAATTTCTTTCGATGCGTTAATAATTACCTCAGCCACTGCCTTAGGTTGAGAAATGAAAACCACATGGCTGCCTTTAATTTCGGTAGTTTTGGTGTTTGAGCGTTTGTACATCGCACGTTGGATCTCAGGATTGATGCTTTTATCTTCAGTTGCAATCACTGCGTAAGCTGGTTTATCTCTCCAGGCCGCTTTAGTGATGGGGGCTAAGAAACCTTTGGCATGAAAAGCACCTTGCGAAGCATACATAAAATCGGACTGGGCTTTGCTGATATCTGCACAGAAACCTGCATGGAATTTGGCTTTATCGTAATAAATGATGCCTTTATCGTCAGCGTTTAAAACGCCGTTTTCTGGTGCCGGTGGCGCAGTTTGCAGCCATTGTAAGGAGGTCTCACCATTATCGGGCTGTAAAGCCGCTACATAAACCAAACCTGCAACTTTGGGGTGGTTACCAGCTTGTGTAATTACCGTTCCGCCCCACGAGTGGCCTACCAGAATGGTTGGGCCATCTTGTTTATCGAGTACAGCATTAGTAGCTGCCACATCATCTTCAAGCGAAGTTAAAGGGTTTTGTACTACCGTTACCTGATAACCTTTTTGAGTTAATACTTCGTATAAGGATCTCCATCCCGAACCGTCGGCAAAGGCACCATGCACCAGTACAACGTTTTTAATTGGGCCTTTGCTTTGTGCGGCTACATCACTAACCGAAAATAAAGCTGTAAAAAATACGATGGCGAACATGAAAAATGCATGCAATTGTCCTTTTATTGTTGTTTTCATTTTGTTTAAAATTATAAGGTTTAACTAATTGTATTGTTTAACTTGATTTAGGCTGATAGCGAAGCTGATAATGTGATTTCGGTATTTAATAATTTTGATACCGGACAAATTTCTTTTGCTTTTTGTGCGAAGGCTTTAAATTCTTCTTCATCAATTCCTGCAACACTACCGGTTAATTCAAGGTGGATTAAGGTAATGGTGCCATTCTCAAAAGTTACATTGGCTTTGGTATCCAGGTTTTCGGGAACCAGACCTGCCTCGCTTAACAGGAAGCTCAGTTGCATGGTAAAACAACCAGAATGTGCTGCGGCAATCAGTTCTTCGGGGTTGGTGCCAACACCTTCCGCAAAACGGGTTTTAAATGATAATTGTGTCTGATCTAAAGTAGTACTTTGGGTGCTGATGGTTCCTTTTCCATCCATTCCTGTACCTTTCCAATTGGCGTTTGCTGTTCTTGTAAATTTCATGATCTTAATTTTTTAAATGTTTATAGTGATTGATCTTTTTTGTTGGAACAAATTTATTGCGGCTACGTTCATAAATCAAATTGATAATTTTATATCTTTATAAATAAAATTTATAATCATGACTATTCAGCAATTGAAATACGTAGTGGCATTGGATGAGGAACGTCACTTTGCACGGGCGGCAGAAGTTTGCATGGTAACACAACCCGGACTTACCATACAACTCAAAAACCTGGAAGAAGAAATTGGCATTAAAATTTTCGATCGCAACAAGGTGCCGCTAACACCAACAGTACTGGGTAAGGAGATTATTAACCGGGCCAGGAAAATTTTGCGCGAAACCGATGAAATCCGCGATTTTGTAATCAATCAGAAAAACCTGCTCGAAGGCGAATTGAAACTGGGCATAATTTCAACCTTATCGCCATATCTTATTCCCTTATTTATCAGTGCTATGAAAACCATTGCACCCAAAGTACATTTTGTAATTAAAGAGGCCAATACAGGTCAGCTGATGCAGGATGTAGAAACAGGAGCAATCGACGTGGCCATTATGGCAACGCCAACAGGACATCCAAACCTGGTTGAACATGTCATTTTTAAAGAACCTTTTGTAGCGTATTTAAATGAAAACCACCCGATGGCCAACGATGATTTTTACGAACTGCAACCTGATGATAAGCCCGAACTGTTGCTCTTGCAGAACGAGTACTGCTACAATGCCCAGCTATTGGATATTTGCGGAATCAAGGAGCCGGGTAAAATAAAAGAACAGTTCAGTTATGATATCTCTTCGATCGAAACACTGAAAAACCTCGTACGCGCCAAGCTAGGCTTTGCCATTATTCCGGCACTTTCAATCATCAACGAGAAAGAAACCGCACTCTTTAAAACTTTCAAAGACCCTAAGCCGGTAAGGGAAATCAGTTTTGTAGTATCCGATACCTTTTCTAAAAAGCTGCTGCTCGAAAAAATGAGTCAGGCCGTGTGGGATTGCCTCCCTGAAGCACTCAAAAAAGATTTTAGCTATAAAAAAATAAGGTGGAACGATTCGCCATACTTTATCAGTTCGGTAAGTAAACTTTAACTGCAACAGGTCATCTTTGTGTTATTTGAGGATAGTCAGTTTGCAGACTAGCACCATAAAGGTTATATTTGGATTAATTGAAGCCTTGTAGTAACCATATAATCACAAATCCTAAACCTTTTGCCTTAAGTTGCAACAGGTATAGTTTGCACGTGCTTCGAAAATCGGGCAACAATAGCTTTTCAGCCGGGCTTTTCTACATCCCCAGCTTTAAGGATTTTGATCATTTTGCCCCAAGCCTATAACATACCATCCCTGGTTTGGGGTTAAACACAACACAACAGCAATTTATTTAAAAAAATAAGGACGCCATTGGCGATATATTGCCGCGTTTGTGTTTTTTTCAATTTCGAATCCATTTAAAAACAATAAATATGAATCCAAACGAGAGCAACCCGGTGATTATCACCCAGGAGGACTATAACCTCCTTAAGCCTTATTTTAGTAAACAAAATGCTGGAAGTGATGAAATGTCGCTTTCGGCAGAGCTAAGCAGGGCAATTATCATTAAAAAGGAAGCATTTCCTGCACATGGCATCAGATTAAATGCCCGGGTGTGGATAACCGACGAGGCCACAGGTGAAACTACAGCCCTTACCATTGTGCTGCCACAATATGCCAATATCAAAGAAAAGAAAATCTCGGTTACAACACCTATCGCGGCAGCATTGATTGGTTTTAGGAAAGGCGATACTGTGCAATGGAAAGTTCCTGCCGGACTAAAAGTCTTTAGCATTACAGATGTTGTGCCACCAAACGAATAAAATAAATCAACCAAGGGCAGCATTAACACCTCGTGGTTTAGTTTCTGTATTTAGCCAAAAGTTGGATGCAATTACCGTTTTTTTATATTTGCAGGTAAGGATTAGATGATGTTGATTAGTGCAGGTAAATTAAACGAATAGAACAATATGGCTAAAATTACAGCAAATGAACTGGCTGCGGTAGCGAAGAAAATAATGGGCCTGGTTACTCAGTTTGATATTGAAGTAAAGGTAAGCGAGCCTAATGTAATTGCATTGTTAATTCCCGATGATATGTCGTTTAACGATCAGGCAGCCATGGCTGAGTTTGCACGGCAGATATTGCTTACTGCAGGTGTGCACCTCTATGCAGACCTGGAGTTTGTTTTCTTCAAGGCAGATATTGTTTTGGGCAGTGTGGTTATTCACGGCTTGTCCAGAGAACAGCTGAATTAAATATTAAAGCCCCGCATTTTGCAGGGCTTTTGTTTTTTATGCAGCCGGTGGAATTACATTTACTTCAAATGCTCTGTAAGCCAGCATCCCGGCATGATGTACCACCATTAAGTTAAGTTTCATGCTCTCGATCAGTGCCCTCGCCTGACTAATGTTTTTGGGCAAATCGTTAATGCCCCTGATCTCAATTCCTTTAGTCATGAGCTTGAATTTAGCCGGTTCGAATTTATCAATGAATTTTTGCAGATCGGTACTGATGGTATTTGCCGTTTTTTCCATACTGATTTTTGTATTGCTTAATGTTGCTGCAAAATAAGGATGGCTGTTTTAACTCATTGCTGTGGTAATGTTATGTTTTTGTGTGGTTTATTATAGTTAATAATCACTTAATATCTGCTTAATGCAGGCGCATTAGCTTTGCAGCATAAATATTTGGTTAGTATTTATAAAGTTTAGGTTAGTTGATAAGAGCCACGATGGATGTCGTGGCTTTTTTATTTCCATTTCAGCAAAAAAAACCTTTTCCACTTCAATAACCCGGTTCTGTTGAAGGTTTAAATAGCTTTTAATCATTTTTTATAAGGTAAAACCCACTTTATAAACCTGTTTTTTATAAGTTCCGGGCGACATGCCCGTAATTTTTTTAAACGATTTGGAAAAGTACGAAAGGTTATCAAAACCCGTTTGGTTTGCAATTTCAGAATAGCTTAACTGGCTGGTGGCGAGTAGGTATTGGGCGCGTTCTATGCGCTTGCCAAGTACATAATTAACCGGGCGCTCGCCGGTAAAGGTTTTAAACAAGCGCGAAAAGTAATCGGGATGTTGATTTATACGCGAGGCTAGTACTGTTACCGATAGATCCTGATTCAGGTTAATTAAAATATAATTTACCGTTTCGGCTATTTTAACTGGGGTTTTCGGGTGCGATTCCTGTTTTAAGTAAAATTGGGGTTGCAAGAAACGGCCCATCAGTTGCAGCAATATTCCTTGTGTTTCCAGGTAAGCTGCCAAACTCTGCCGGTTATTTAATTCCTGGTATTCCTTATAAAAAATGTTCTTTTCATATATTTTGGGGTCGTCAGACCGGTTAATGCCCCGGCCGGGGTTAATTTCGAGTAAACGCTTAAAAAGGTCAATATCCATTGAACTGGCCTTGATTCTGGATATGGCCCGCCTATGTGCAAAGAGGGATGTCCCATCTGCAGATTCTTCAAAAAACTGGGCAAAATACTGACTTAGAAAACTGTTGCAATGGAGATTACACAAAGTAAAGCTTGGAATAATATAGAGATAGCCTGCTTCGAGCTGCAAACTTTGTTGCTGATCAGATATTGCTCCTGATCCTTCATCAATGTAATAAATGCGGTAATAGGGGCTAATTACATTGCGGTAATCCCATTTGGCAGAAAGTTTTACATAATCTACATTGAGTAAAGAAAAAGTATTTTGAAGAATTCTTTTGGCCATTTTTTTTAATAAAATGTCGGATTTTTACAATAAATAGTCTGTTTTAATCAAATTTAGATCGGATAAGATACTTATTTTTGAATGTAATAGCCAAATATATGAAACATCCTGAACACAATTGTCTGGCTGCATGCTGCTCATATTTTTGTGCTCCGCAGCTTTCGGTGCAGTAAAATTTAACATTCAAAATTTAAAGAAACCATAAATGAAAAAAACATTAGTTGTAATGATTACGGCATTTTTCATGTCGATAAATGTTCAGGCGCAGCAAAACAACACCCGCATTGAACCTCAGAAATTTAAGCCGACAGACGAATCCTTAAAGCAATATCAATATCCGGATTGGTTTCGTGATGCAAAATTCGGAATCTGGTCTCATTGGGGGCCGCAGGCCGTTCCCAGGCAAGGCGATTGGTATGCCAAAAACATGTATATGCAGGGCAGCGGCCAGAACAAATACCATGTAGCGCATTATGGAACACCCTCTAAATTTGGTTACAAGGATATAATCCCATTGTGGAAAGCAGAAAAGTGGAATCCGGAGCAATTAATGGCTCTTTATAAGAAAGCCGGAGCAAAGTATTTTGTAAGTATGGGCTCACATCATGATATGTTCTTTTTGTGGAATTCTAAAATCCACAGGTGGAATTCGGTAAAAATGGGGCCGCAGAAAGATGTGGTGGGGCTGTGGCAAAAGGCAGCTAAAAAAGAAGGACTGCGTTTTGGCGTTTCAGAGCATCTCGCAGCCAGTTTTAACTGGTTTCAACCCAGTCATGGGGCAGATAAAACCGGACAGTTTGCTGGCATTCCTTATGATGGACGTGATCCGCAATATGCAGATCTTTATCATTTACCAGCCGATTCGAGCAACATTAATGAATGGATTACCAATAATCCCGGCTGGCAAAAAAAATGGCTGGAATACGTAACCGAACTCGTTGATAACTATCATCCCGATTTGCTTTACTCAGATAGCAAGCTTCCGTTTGAGGACATTGGCCGCACCATGGTAGCACATTACTATAATCAGGATATGGCTAAAAATAAAGGTAAGCTCGAAGCTGTTTATACCCCTAAAGAACCATCTGAGGGTAAATGGGCACAGGATGTTGAGCGTGGCGTACTCGATTCGATCAGTCCTTTCCCTTGGCAAACCGATACCTCAATAGGCGACTGGTATTACAGAACCGGACAGAAATACAAAAGTGCGAATGAAATTGCGCAGCTTTTAATAGATATTGTGAGCAAAAACGGCAATTTATTAATTAATGTTGTGCAAACTCCTGAGGGCGACCTGGAGCCCGATGTGGTTAAAGTTGTAACTGAAATAGGTGAATGGATTAAACTGAATGGCGAAGGGATTTACGCCACGCGCCCCTGGAAAGTGTATGGCGAAGGACCTTCAACCCTTAAATCGAACCAGACAAAAGGTCGTTTTGGCGGCTTAACAGATACGCGCGAATATCAGGCTGCAGATATCCGCTACACCACTAAAGGAAACGATCTTTTTGCATTTTGTTTAAACGTTCCGCAGGGGGATATTGAGATGAAACTGTTGGGACGGAACTCGAAATATCTGACTAAGCCAATAAGCGCAGTTACTTTGCTGGGTAGTAAGCAAAAGCTGAACTGGGAGCAGCGCGATGATTTGCTGCTGATAAAAAAGCCTGAAAATTATCCGGCCTGGCAGGTAACCGGATTTAAAGTAGAATTTAAGAAATAGCAGCAAAGCCAAAAAATCGTTTGCTGACGAAAATAACTTTAATTAAAAGGTAGATTTAAAGCAATAATTAAAATAAAAAACGAGACAAACAGGTTAAAAGCCGGTTTGTCTCGTTTTTGCAGGCATTTTTCTGCTAACCAGTTTCTATTTTATCAAATCAGAAATTGTCTTAAGCAGCGTATCATAATTACAGGGTTTTCCGATAATAGCATCGGCCAGACAATCTAATTCACTGATTTTTTTATGCGAAAGGGCAGTCATTAAAATTATTGGGATTTGAGCGGTAAGCCACGAATTTTTAATTTTATCACAAATTTCCCTTCCGTCGGCATCATCCAGGCAAATATCCATAATAATTAAATCGGGATTGAAAGCAACGAGCGAGTCTTTAATCAGCGATGACTTATCGACTAAACTGACAATGTAGCCCTCATCTGAAAGCAATAATTCCAGAGATCCAAGCAAAAACAGGTCATCATCAACTACCAGGATTTTCTTATTCATATGCTATAGAAGTAAGCCGCTTAGTCTGTGATATTACAGTAGAGCGTTTAATAACTCAAAATATCATTTTTTTTAGACATCACAAAAAAATAGTGTACTTTGATATTGACGTGGTTTTGTAATTCTGTGCTTACATTGCTTGTTTTTATGCCCTTGTGTGTCTCCCGTAATTTCAGCACTGAAAATGCTTAAAAAATATAAATGCTCAACAAGGATAATTAATAAATAGGTTAGTTTGGGGCTTTCATTAAGGATGTAAGCTTAATTCTACCATAATAATTTTCAATCCATTCTTTAAAGTTACCACAATGTGATAGCATGTCTAGCTGCCTGATTAAATCTCGTAAGCTTTAGATAATAACTTATTGAATGGAGGAGCTGAGCTAATATATTTGATAAATATCGGTCTAGGAGATAAAAAAAACGAGACAAGCAGCTTGAAAACTGATTTGTCTCGTTTGTGCTCCCGACGAGATTCGAACTCATATCGATGGTACCGGAAACCATAATTCTATCCATTGAACTACGGGAGCAAGGCTGCAAATATAGAAAAATCAAAATCATTTAATCAAAATAAATCGGCTATTTTTAGTCATTAAATATAAAAGCAGCTGGCTTTTTGAACCTCAGGTTTTATTTTGTGTTAAAAAATAATTAAATCATTGTCTCTGTTTTCTATAGCCGCGGTTTCTGGCCCCGTATTTTTCAATTTAGTGCCTGCTTAACGATTTTTAAAGCCCCGGCACTGGCTTTTTTAGAAATAAAAATGCACCTTTGCGAACCGTTAATAGAGGTTTAGGCATGTAACAAAAAAATAGTTGTTTATGGAAGAAATGGTTGTAGAAGAGATTCAGGAACTGCTTGAAAAGGAAAACGATAAAGCTTTAAAGCAATATCTCGACCAACTGAACATTTCGGATGTTGAACAACTTATTGACGAGCTGCCGCAGTACGCTGCCAAATTTATCGAAACCCTCTCCATAAACAGGGCCGTAAACGTTTTCCGGATTCTTGATTTTCCAACTCAGGAGCGTATCATCAAAAAACTTTCAGGCAATAAGCTGAATCAGATTATTAAAGATCTGCCACCTGATGACCGTACAGCACTTTTTAGTGAGCTAAAAGGCGATGTGGTAAAGAAAATGATTACACTTTTACCTCCGCAGGAACGTAATGAGTCGCTTACCCTTTTAGGTTATAACGAATACAGTATTGGCCGGTTAATGACCCCCGATTACATTGCCGTTAAGCCCGAATGGTCAATTGCACGGGTTCTGGCGCACATCAGGCGTTACGGTAAAAACTCCGAAACCATTGATGTGGTATACGTAATCGATAAAGAAGGCGTATTATTGGACGATATCAGGATCAGAGAAGTGTTACTGGCCGATCCTGAAGCCATTATTGGCGAATTAACCGACAGACGCTTCATCGCCTTAAAGGCTAACGATCCGCAGGAAGATGCCATTAACATTTTCAGGATGAATAACCGGGTGGCTTTACCGGTAGTAGATGAAAACAACATTCTTTTGGGTATTGTAACCGTTGATGATATTTTGTGGATTGCCAACGAAGAATATACCGAAGATATGCATAAAATAGGGGGTACCGAGGCTTTGGATGAACCCTATCTCGATACCTCTATCTTTAACCTCGTTAAAAAACGCGTGGGTTGGCTGGCCATTTTAATGGTTGGCGAAATGCTTACCGCTACGGCGATGGGCTTTTTCGAAGGACAAATCCACAAGGCTACCGTATTGGCCCTGTTTATTCCCTTAATTATTTCATGCGGTGGAAACAGTGGCTCGCAGGCCTCTACGCTAATTATCCAGGCCATGGCATTGGGCGAAGTAACCATTAAAGACTGGTGGCGGGTAATGAATCGTGAAATTACCTCAGGCTTCCTTTTGGGCTTGTGTTTAGGCTTGATAGGCTTCCTGCGTATTTTTGTGTGGCATGTGGCTGCACCCAATGTATACGGTGAGCACTGGATCCTTATTGCGGCAACCATTAGTGTATCGTTAATATTTGTAGTATTGTGGGGTTCGCTTAGTGGCTCAATGCTACCAATTCTGCTCAAAAAGCTTGGTGCCGACCCTGCTACATCTTCAGCTCCTTTTGTAGCCACACTGGTTGATGTAACCGGGTTGATTATATATTTCAGTTTTGCCGTATTGTTTTTAAAAGGCGTATTATTATAGATCTAAACCATGCAAAAGAAAATTACCACACTTTTTACCGATATCGGAGGCGTTTTATTAACCAACGGCTGGGACAGGCGGGCAAGGGGTGAAGCTTCAGTGCTTTTTAACCTCGATTCAGTTGATCTCGAAGAACGTCATCACCTTACTTTTGATACCTATGAAGTAGGGAAACTTACTTTGGATGAATACCTCGAGCGTATCGTGTTCTTTGAAGAGCGGAGCTTCAGTTACGATGATTTTAAAGAATTTATGTTCAAAAAATCATTGGCTTACCCCGAAATGATCCAGCTGATTTGCGATTTGAAGAAGAAATACAACCTTAAAGTTGCGGTAATCAGTAATGAAGGTCGCGAGCTGAATCAATACCGCATCAATACCTTTAAGCTAAATGAATTTGTCGATTTCTTCGTTTCATCCAGCTTTGTGCATTTCCGTAAGCCCGATGCCGATATTTTTAAAGTAGCCATCGATATTTCGCAAAGCGATGTAGATACCAGTTTGTATATCGACGACAGGATGCTGTTTGTGCAGGTTGCAGAACAATTGGGCTTAAAAGGCATACACCATACTGATTACGAAGACACCAAAGCACAGCTGGCAGCTTATGGGTTAGAGGTTTAATAACTGAATTTGTTATTCTTTTTATAGTTGGAATCGTCATTCCCAGCTTGACTGGGAATCTTAATACAAAAGGTTTTAAGATCCCTACATTCGCAGGAATGACGCCCTTCCTATTGGATTATGTCATGATAATCAGAATAAAATAACGTTACTTAATAAAGCATTTCGACTCTGCTCAGGATGACAAATGTTGGTGTAACCCTCCACTAATTCCATTTCCAGTTTAATTCTGTAATAAACTCGATATTTAATTGTTTAGCCAGGCTTACGAAAAAAGATCTGACATTATCCAATTCACTTAATCGGTCTTTGGGGATAATTAAATATTGATTGGATTTAGTTCTGAGGTAAAAATATTTTTCAATTTCAGTAACCTGGTCTATTTCTGTAAGTTTCATCTGAGTATAACCTGTTTTGTCAGTCATTTCAACCGAATCTGTATTGAAAGTAATTGTTGCAGATTCATTGAAATGGTGGCTTAAGTTCTCATTAACAAATTTTTTATAGTGCCGCTTGTATACTCTTTTTTGGTATTTAGGATAAAATAGCAAAGTAAGTATCGCAATTATGAAAAAATAATAGCCTAAAAACCTGTCATCTGGAAGAAAAGAAATTAAACTAGCGATAAAAAAAGCTCCACTAAGGATGAGCCAATTCCTTTTTCTGGCTCTTTTTACTGTTTTGTTTTTTGAAGAAATGAAAAGTCTTGATTGTAAGTAATCTTCTTCGGTTATGATGAAATTGAGCGTCATTTAGTTTGTTTATAAGTTTTTTCTTGTGAGTAAATATTAAAAAATAAAAAAACCGCCTTCTTCAGGCGGCTTTATTTCTATTATGATTTTGAAAAATCTTCTTTGTACCTTGGTTTAAACATTAAACCTGAAGTGCATGATGTCTCCATCTTCCACTACATAAGTTTTACCTTCTACACCCAGTTTACCTGCATCTTTACATGCATTTTCTGAACCCAGGGTTACGAAATCGTTGTATTTAATTACCTCTGCGCGGATAAAACCTTTTTCAAAATCAGTGTGGATTACACCAGCGGCCTGTGGTGCCGTAAAACCTTTAGTAATCGTCCAGGCACGTACTTCTTGCACACCTGCAGTAAAGTAAGTGTAAAGGTTTAATAATTTATAAGCTGCACGAATCAGTTTGTTTACACCCGATTCAGTTAAACCTAAATCAGCTAAAAACTCCTGACGTTCCTCATAGCTTTCCAGTTCAGCAATTTCCGACTCAATTTTAGCAGAAATAACCAAAACCTCAGCATTTTCATCAGCAACATTCGCTTTGACCAGATCAACATATTTATTGCCGGTAACAACCGATGCTTCATCTACATTACACACATACATTACAGGTTTTTGCGTAAGTAAACCCAAATCCAGTATGAAATCGAAATCTTCAGGGGCTAATGGCGCCGTACGAACAGATTTTCCGCTTTCCAGGTGAGATTTTACTACAGTTAAAATTTCGTATGTACGTTTTGCATCCTTATCGCCACCTGTTTTAGCCATTTTTTCAACCTTTTGGATGCGTTTATCAACAGTATCCAAATCTTTAAGCTGTAATTCGGTATCAATAATTTCCCTGTCACGGATCGGATCAACAGAACCATCTACGTGGATTACGTTACCATCATCAAAACAACGTAAAACGTGTATAATTGCATTCGTTGCACGGATGTTTCCTAAAAACTGGTTTCCTAAACCTTCACCTTTCGATGCTCCTTTTACTAAACCGGCAATATCTACAATTTCGATGGTATTAGGCTGTACTTTGTTTGGTTTAACCAGTTCAGCAAGTTTAGTCAACCTGTCGTCAGGTACTGTAATTACGCCAACATTGGGCTCAATAGTGCAAAAGGGAAAGTTTGCTGCCTGCGCTTTTGCGTTTGATAAACAGTTAAAAAGAGTCGATTTACCAACATTTGGTAAACCCACAATACCACATTGTAATGCCATTTATATTTTAGTTATTTTATAGTCAATAGTTTTTTAGTTGATGGTTCATAGTTCAAAACCTATACTCCATACTTCTGCGCCTTCCGCCTTCCGCCTTCCGCCTTCCGCCTTCCGCCTAAAAATCGGGCAAAGATAAGCTTTTAAAACCTTTAAATAAAGGCTGTAATTTGTGGCAGATCGATATTTTATCTAAGTTTAACAAAAATTACAGATCACACACATGGAAGATTTAGAACAAGACGTGCCTCAGGAGGTAAAATTAATCGTTACCGAAGAAATGCGGAGCTATCTTTACGATATTACAAAATGGGCCAAATTCTTATCGATTGTTGGTTTTATATTTGCCGCATTTATCATTTTGGCAGCACTAAGCATACCTTCAATTATTTCGGGAAACCCGGGCCTGGCTAAACAGTTTGCTCCGCTGGGGCAGGGAGGTGCAACCATCGTAACGGTTGTTTATTTGCTATTGGGTTTGTTTTATTTCTATCCGAGCATTTTATTGTTCAGATTGGCCAATAAGGGAAAACAAGGCGTATTATTTGGCGATCAGGAAAGTTTAGATACCGCTATATTGAGTTTGAAATCCCTGTTTAAATTTTGGGGAATCATTACCATCGCCGTTATTGTCGGCTATTTTTTACTGGTATTCTTAGTAGGGGCAGGCCTGGCTGTACGTTAAAATAAATACAGCGCATAAAAAAGCCTTTGCAATTTTTACTTTGCAAAGGCTTTTTTGTGAAATTATATTACTTAGAAAGAAAAATCATCACCTGATCTGCTATGTTCTCCGTTTTCTGAATATTCGTAACGTTTTTCAACCACATCCTGGTGGGTTTTGATATAATCAACAGTTTCGTTCAGGCCCTCAGCAAATTTTTCGAAATCTTCTTTGTATAAAAAGATTTTATGTTTTACAAATACACCGTCTTCTAATCTTTTCTTGCTTTCGGTAACTGTTAAATAATAATCACCCGATCTCGTAGCCTTCACGTCGAAGAAATAAGTTCTCTTACCTGCTCTTACTTTCTTTGAAAAAACTTCTTCTCTTTCCTTGTTGTCGAATTCTCCCATGGTTGGTATTGATGTTGGTTTTTGGTTTCGGTAAATATAAAGCAAATATTTAAAGTTCAAAATACAATTTTAATACAATTTAAAACGTGCGGCTTTCTTCTTCTAAAAGTTGGTTGTTATAAAGCTCCGTATAACTGCCATTTTTACTAAGTAATTCATTGTGTGTGCCTTGTTCGATGATTTTTCCGTCATCGAGCACTAAAATTTTATCCGCATTTTTTATGGTAGAAATTCTGTGAGCAACTAAAATACTGGTTTTTCCATGCATAATTTTACCCAGGTTTTGTAAGATTTCTTCCTCTGTTTTCGTGTCAACTGCCGAAAGACAATCGTCGAAAATTAAAATTTTAGGTGATTTGATCAGCGCCCGGGCAATAGAAACACGCTGCTTTTGTCCGCCGGAGAGCGTTATACCCCGTTCGCCGAGCATGGTTTCGAACTTTTCGTCAAAATCGATAATGTTGTTATAAACCGATGCATTTTTGGCCGCTGTGTAAACTTCCTCATCCGTAACCGTATCTAAACCAAAGGCGATGTTGTTTTTAATTGTATCCGAAAAAAGGAAAACTTCTTGTGGTACAAAGCCAATTTGCCCGCGGTAATCTTTCAGGTTCAATGCCTTGATATTTTTACCATCAACATCAATCTGGCCGTTTTCTACGTCGTACATCCGCATAATCAGGTTGGCTAATGTAGATTTTCCCGAGCCGGTTTTACCAATAATTGCAACAAATTCGCCGCTTTTTATTTCAAAACTTACATTTTTGAGTGCTTCTATGCCAGTATCCGGATAAGTAAAGCTTACCTGGTCGAATTTAATATTTCCTGCCAATTCGCGATCATCAGTTTCAGTCGACTGGATATCGGAAGGAATGTCCAGAAATTCGTTAATCCTTTTTTGTGATGCCGCCGCTCTTTGTATTAACGAAGTTACCCAGCCCAGCATCGTTACCGGAAAAGTTAACTGGTTAATGTAAATGATAAATTCGGCAATATTACCGGCAGTAATACTGCCATTCATTACCTGTATACCGCCAATATATATGGTTAAAATAGTACTCAGGCCAATGAGCAGCAACATGGTAGGGTAAAACAAAGCCGAAACCCTTACCAAACCCATTGAATCTTTTTTATACTCATTACTCTGTATTTCGAACATGTTGCGCGTATAATCTTCACGCACATACGATTTAATAATCCTGATACCCGAAAAGCGTTCCTGAACAAAACTCGACAGGTCTGATAAACGCTCCTGTATCTTTCCACTCTTTTTAAAGATAAGCGTGTTTACATAATAGATAATGATCACCAGAAAGGGCAGGGGAAGTAAACAGTAGATGGCCAGTTTGGAGTTTACATCAAACATCGACCAGATTATGAGCACAGATAATACAAAGGTGTTAATGGTGTACATGATGGCCGGGCCAACATACATCCGTACGCGGTTCACATCTTCAGTAGCCCGGTTCATTAAATCGCCGGTGTTGTTGCGGCGGTAAAAACCTAAACTCAGCTCCTGATAATGCTGATAAATATCGTTTTTCATATCGAATTCAATATGCCGCGACATTAAAATAATAGTTTGCCGCATAAAGAATAAAAACAAACCACGCATTAAATAAAGTGCTATAACCAGTAAGCCAAAGTATAACAGGTTGCTGCTAAAAATATCGTAAATAATAGCCTGACGGTCAAAACCGCTAAACAGGTTAAAAATCTGGATATTTTCAGTAATCAGGTCAACAGCATAGCCAATCACCTGGGCAGGCACTACACCAAAAATATTCGAAATTACTACGAAAATACTCCCCGGAATAATCCACCACTTGTATTTTAGAAAGTACTTATTTAATCGGCTCAGATGTTTCATGTAGTACAAACTTAGATAAATTTGTTATTTCAAACAGCATATTTATGTATCGGTGTTTAAGCTTTAAAAATTAATGACATATTTTTCTTAAGCCCGGGGCTTTTAGAACTACAAGGTTTAGCACGGCAGAATTAATTTTGTTATAGTTTCGTTAAATACATGTAATAATCGTTTTTTATTCTAATTTTGCAGCAGGTTATCCGAACGTTCATATGCCAGCAAATTCGCAGACAGATTTTTCCATTTTAGATCAATTAAGTGCTTACGGGCATAAAAAGTTGGTTTTTTGCAATGATCCCGACACAGGTTTAAAAGCAATTATTGCGATACACGATACCACATTAGGTCCTGCTTTAGGCGGTACGCGCATGTGGAGCTATGCTACTGAAAGCGAAGCCTTAGAAGATGCCCTCCGTTTATCGCGTGGAATGACCTACAAAGCTGCCATTACAGGTTTAAACCTGGGTGGAGGCAAAGGGGTAATCATTGGCGATTCGAGAAAAGACAAAACCGAAACTTTAATGCGCAGCTATGGCAGGTTTATTAAAAACCTGAATGGCGAATTTATTACAGCTGAGGAAATGGGGACCAATACGCGCGATATGGAATATATCCGCATGGAAACCAATTATGTTACCGGAGTGCCCGAATCAATAGGTGGTGCCGGCAATCCCGCTCCATTTACCGCACAAGGCGTATACTTAGGCATTAAAGCCAGCGTTAAAGAAGTTTTCGGAACAGATATGCTTGCCGGAAGAACCATTGTGGTGCAAGGGATTGGTAATGTGGGCGAACATTTGGTAGCACTTTTAAGAAAAGAAAACGCCGAAGTTTTAATCAGCGATATTAATCAGGAGCAACTCACTTACGTAGCCCGCAAGTATAAGGCAAAGCCAATTGAGGCTGATAAGATTTTTACTACCGAAGCCGATGTTTACGCACCATGTGCAATGGGGGCTACGGTGAACAACAAAACTATCGAAAAAATGAAATTTGCAATTATTGCAGGTTCAGCAAACAATCAGTTAAAAGATGAGGTTGTAGATAGCGAATTGTTGTTGAAAAAAGGAATTTTATTTGCACCAGATTATTTAATCAACGCCGGAGGCTTAATTTCATGCTATTCTGAACTGACTGGTTTTGGTAAAAAACGTACTGTGCAGCTTACCGAGAATATTTACGATGCCACACGTAGTGTAATTAAGTTAAGCAAGGCCGAAAATATCTCAACAAATATTGCTGCTAACCGCATTGCCGAAAAACGGATTGCAGATATTAAAAAAATTAAATCATCATATTAAATAATAATTACTAAAACAGGTTTAAAAAACCACACTCGTTCTTACATTCATGTTAAACAGAAGGCACTTAAGAATCAAAGCTTTGCAAAACATTTTTGCATGGCACATGGCAGACAAAAAAGACATTAAAGGCGATTTAAAAACTTTAATGCAAAGCATCGACAGCGTGTACGAAATGTACATCTGGATGTTATCTTTATTGGTAGAAGTTACCGAATTTACTGCTAACGACGCTGCAGAGCGCGCAAACAAACACATTAAAACAGCTGAGGATATTAATCCGAACATGAAATTGCTGCACAATAAGTTTAGTGTTTTATTGCAGCAAAACCCTGATTATGCAGCAGCGGTAAAAAAATACAAGGTAGACTGGGGTTTCGATCCTGAAATCCGTAAAACCGTTTATAATGCCTTAAAAGCATCAAAAGAGTATGCCGATTATCTTGCCGATCCGAATGAAAGTTTAGAATCATCTAAAGATATCATCAAATACATTTTCCGTAAAATTATCTTAAAAAGTCAGGCTATTATCCAGGTTTTTGAAGAGAAATTTATCAACTGGCAGGTAGATCATGAGGTAATGAAAGGTATGGTGGCCAAAACCCTGAAAAACTTTACTTCAGAAGATCCTTTCAAAAACAAACTCACCGAAATTAGTGCCGATTGGGTAGAAGACAGCAAATTTGTACAGGATCTTTTTGTGCATACCCTGCAAAACGATGCCAAATACCAGGAAATGATTGCCGACAGAACTAAAAACTGGGAATCGGAACGTATTGCTTTAATGGATACCATTTTGATGAAAATGGCCATCTGCGAACTTTTGAATTTCCCGTCTATCCCGGTAAAAGTTACCATTAATGAGTACCTTGAGCTTTCAAAAGATTACAGTACACCGAAAAGTAATTCGTTTATTAACGGTATTTTAGACAAAATTTTAGGCGATCTTAAGAAAAATAATACCATTAAAAAGATTGGCCGCGGATTAATTGAAGACTAAAAAATGAAGAAAATATTTATCCTGGCCATTGCTGCGATTTCATTTACAGCTTGCCGCAATGCAAATAACCAAACTTCAGAAACCGCTTCGGCAGTTTCGGTTGGAAACGATACTTCAAAAACTGCTAAAGTTGCACCTGCAGATGCACCCGTTATTGTTTTCGAACGTGATATTTACGATTTCGGAAAAATAGAGCAGGGCGAAAAAGTTAAGCACGACTTTAAACTGAAAAACACCGGTAAAAGCCCGCTTATCGTTTCAAATGCAACTGCAACCTGTGGTTGTACCGTTCCTCAGGTGCCTGGCGAGCCTATTTTGCCCGGTAAAGAAGGTATTATCAGCGTAGTATTTAACAGCGAAGGTAAAATGGGTATGCAGGATAAAGTGGTAACCGTTACATCAAATGCCAACCCAACCACAACTACCGTACATTTGGTAGGTGAGGTGCTGGCTAAAAAATAAACTGGTTGATGGTTTGATAACCTGTCTTTCGGCATAATTATAACCATCAACTACTCACAAAAACAAATAAAACAAGAAATGACATTAACAGTAATTTTACAGGCAGCAGGCGGCGGTATGTTAGGTACAATTGTACCTATGGTACTAATCATGGTAGTTTTCTACTTCTTCATGATCCGTCCGCAGGTTAAAAAGGCAAAAGATCATAAAAAATTAGTAGCAGAATTGGGTAAAGGCGATAAAGTAATTACCACTGCAGGTATTCATGGCAAAATTGTAGATTTAAACGAAACTACTTTCTTAATTGAAGTAGAAAGTGGCGCTAAAATCCGTTTCGATAAATCGGCAGTTTCTTTAGATGCTACAAAAGCAGTTACTGCAGCTAAAGCTTAAGTTTTTAAATCTGAGATAATGAAAAAGCCATCCAAAAGATGGCTTTTTCTAGTTTAGCGCGTTGGCAAATTAATATTAATTGTATATTTTACCCTCACTGGAATACCATGCTGCATTCCGGGTATCCATTTTGGGCAGCTATTTAGAACCCTCTCCGCTTCTTCCTGAGTGCCATATCCTAAATTATTCTTAAACTCATAATTAGTTAAACTGCCATCTTTTTCCACCACAAAGGTGATATAAAGCCTCCCTCTAACTCCATTTTCTTCCGCTTCCTGAGGTAATTTATAATTCCAGTTCAAATATTGGTAAAATTCTGCAATTCCCTTTTTAAATTCTGGCTTTTGATCTATTTCACGGTATTTTATCTGTTTGCCATTTTTTAAGGTACTCCTTCCTGATTTAAAAATCCCGTTTTCATAGATTTCCTCATAGCTACCCTTATCGCTGGTTCCTTTCCATATACCGTTTTTATAACCATCAAGGTAATTTCCCTCTTCTGTTAGCCCTTCCTTGTCAGTCCCTTTGTAAGTGCCATTACCATCTTTAATGAATTGATTGCCCAAGGAATCTATTCCCGTTACCCATTTTCGCTGTTGTTTATCTGGATTGTTCGCCAGTTCATCGTATACAAACAGATTTTGAAGTTTTCCGTTATCATAGTAGTAAATACATTCTCCGCTAAGTTTTCCATTTTTGAAATTAATTTTCGAAACTAAGACACCTTGTTTATTATAGCTCAGGCAAAGCCCTTCATAAACAATATATGGATCAAATTTCGAAATGCTGGCTGATGTTTTTGCTTTATTATCAGGGTAAAACTCGAATAACCTGTATATTGACGGTGTATCGGTTTCTTCTATAATTCTTTTGTAATCATAATCGTCTTTGTTAACAGTAATTGTGTCTTTTTTGAAGTAAGAAACCACTGTTTGTTTTTGAGCATAGGAGCTAAGCAATAATGTTGTAGCAATTACTAATAATATATACTTTTTCATGTTGTTTGTTTATCTCCTGCGAATATAGTTATCAGTTTACGCTCTTGCTGTATACTTCATTAATTTATCATTAAGTATATTAGTTTTTGAGCAGCTATTTAGTTTTGTTACATTTGGCATTATTGGTTCAGAGATTAAAAATTTCTATGCTCATCTACCTTAAATTGTGCTATGCCCTTTATTAGATTAACTAAAATTGAAAAAAGACGTGTATTCAGCTTATTAGCCTGCTTATTGCTGGCCATTGCTGCATGGCTTTTTATGGCACTGAATAATAAATATATCTATACTGCCAAAACCGTTCTGGTATTCAAAAATACCCCAACCAAAAGGGCATTTTATCCATTGCAATCAGATACGATAGATTTACAGGTAGAAGGTACAGGCTGGCAATTGCTGTTTGCCAGGTTAAGGATTAGTCCACCTTCGGTTTCGGTTAACTTAAGTCAGCTCAATACCAAAGATTTTATCGTATTTTCCGATCAGCTGTTTAACATTAACAGGCAATTGGAAAGTACGCAAAAGGTAATTTCAGTTAAGCCCGATACACTGTATTTCGATTTTACGAAGCGAATAGTGAAGAAAGTGCCGGTAAAACTGATTGACAGGCTTGATTTTGTAAAACAATATGGTGTCTCGAGCGAAATTATCCTCAACCCTAAGTTTGTAAAAGTAGCTGGACCGGTAGAAGAACTGGCCAAAATTAAGAGCTGGCCAACCGATACGTTAAAACTGGATAAAATACAGGGAAGCACCACCGTAAGGATAGGTTTGCAGCATAGCATCCATAAAAACGTAAGCATTTATCCTTCTTCGGTGGAGGTGAAGCTCCCTGTAGATGAGTTTACCGAGAAAACGATAGAAGTGCCGTTAAAACTAATCAATAACAGGAATTACAACAGCATTAAACTTTACCCTAAAAAAATTAAAGTAACCTTTCTGGTTGCCCTAAGCAATTACGATCAGGTAGACGATAGCTTTATTAGCGCAACTGTTGATGCTGATGAATGGCAAAACTTAAAGCATCGCCAGTTTACTGTTAAAATAACCCAATTTCCTGATTATTGTAAATTGGTGAGTGTAATGCCCTCCAAAATAGATTTCATAGTAGAAAAATAATGTATAAAGTAGGTATAACAGGTGGTATTGGCAGTGGTAAAACTACTGCATGTAAAGTTTTTGAAGTGCTGGGAATCCCTGTGTTTTATGCCGATACTGTTGCCAAAGAGATCATGTGTAAAGATGCCGTATTAGTGGCGGGGGTTAAAGCTGCCTTTGGCAACGAAAGTTATTTTGAAGATGGAAAACTGAATAATAAACACATTGCTGGCATTGTTTTTAACAATGAAACAGCACTTAAACAACTCAATGCGCTGGTACATCCGGCAGTTTTTCGTGCATTCGATGCCTGGGAAGCTACAATTCCATCAGGTACGCCATACACCTTAAAAGAAGCCGCTTTGTTGTTTGAGAGTGGTTCATATAAAATGTGCGATACCAACATTCTGGTAACTGCCCCTTATGATCTTAAACTGAAAAGGGTAATGCAGCGTGATGGCGTTTCGGCAGAGCAGGTTAAAGCCCGTATGGATAAGCAACTTAGCGATGAAGAGAAATCGAAACTGGCCAATCATTTTATCGTTAATGACGAACAGCAATCTATTATCGAACAGGTTTTAGCTTTACACCAGCAATTTTTAAAGGCTGCAGAAGCGCTCAAAAGCATCAATGTTTAACTATCTACTCTAATCCTATAATCTTTAAATCTTTTTATCTTACTTGTGATTTTAGCAGATTTTATTACCATTACCCCAACGGGTTTATATTGCGTTTACGGCGATTTTTACCTCGATCCCCAACAGCCGGTAAAAGAAGCAGTAGTTTCTCATGCGCACGGCGATCATGCAATAGGTGGTAGCCAAAATGTGTACTGCACTGCAGCTACTGAAGCTTTTATGAAACACCGTTACCGTAAATTTGCAGCTGTTGATTTTTATGTTAAAGCTTATCACCAATCATTTAAAATAAAAGAGGTAAGCATTACTTTTTTCTCAGCCGGGCATATTTTAGGCTCAGCGCAGGTTTTGATGGAATATAAAGGCGTTAAATACCTTTATACCGGCGATTATAAAATAGAGCCGGATACTACTTGCGAGCCATTCGAATTTGTTAAGGCTGATGTGCTCATTACTGAAAGTACTTTTGCCAACCCTGATACCAAACACCCTTTGGCGGTAGAGGAGATTAAGAAACTCAATTTAACCAATGCCAATATTATGCTGGGCGCTTATGCCTTGGGTAAGAGTCAGCGGATTATTCAGTTGCTGAGCGAATATTGCCCGACTAAAAATGTAATGGTTCATCACAGCATTATGCCTTTTGTTAAAATTTACGAAGAGTACGGCATGAAACTGGGCAGTTACAAAATGTACGACCGCAAAGTGATGAAAAATAATCACGAATACCAGGTGTATATTGTGCCGCCAATGGTTTTTCACAGCTATCATAAGGCTATTAATGTAGTTAGGGCTTTTGCTTCAGGCTGGAAGAACCTGCAGCAACAAAATGGCATATCGCTTTACATTTCTGATCATGCGGATTGGGATGCCATTTTAGAAACCATTAAAAAGGTAGAACCACAGCAGGTATGGACTTTGCATGGTGATGGCAAACAGCTGAGAGATTATTTTGCAGGTAAACTGGAAGTTAAAATATTAAATTAGTCATAAGTTGTTCATTATGAGTTTGTTTAAGGGTATTTAGCTATCAAAAAATCAAATGAACATTCAACCATTCAAAACTAAGCATGAAGGAAGGCGAAGACTTTTATTTTAACGAAGCAGGTTTAATGGTTTTTACCGAAGCGTATCATTTAAAGCGTGGTTATTGCTGTAAAAACAAGTGCAAACACTGTCCCTGGAGTTTTGGGAAGCAGAAAGAGAAGAAGTGATTAAGTTTAGCAATTTGCAGTAGGCAGTTTGCAGTTAAGCTTAAAGAAGTCAAGTTTTAATATTACTTTGTGTATAAAAGGAGCGCAAACTTGACTTCTTTTTAGCTACTATACGTTAAACTGCACACGCTCATAAATATCAGCTAAAGCTACATCAAATCCCATCGAAACAAAGGTTAGGGTATCAGAAATTTCTTTGTGTTCATTTAGCGTCCAGTTTTTTGCTTCATTAATGTGATATGCCTCTACTGAAATTGATTCAGAATCAATCATAATGTATTCTTGTAATGATGGAATATCTTTATAAAGGTTAAATTTTTTGCCCCTGTCGTAATGTTTGGTTGAAGGGGATAGGATTTCAATAATCACTGTTGGAGAAATAAAGGTTTCTTCATCAAGATTGCTATGCTGTAAACCGTTGCAATAAATAGAAATATCAGGATAGGTGAATAAGGTGTTCTCTGGAATATTCATTCGCATATCACTTCCGTAAGGTCTGCAGGACTTGTTCTTTAGTCTGTTACCCAATTCTATAAAAACATTACTAAAAATTTTATTGTGATTAAGTCCGGCACCCGACATGGCAAATATCTCACCTTGATAATATTCATGTTTCACCGTCGATGGTTTTTCCATTGCCAGATATTCTTCAACCGTATAATGTCTTTTATGATACGCTACAGCAGGTTCATTTACAATGTTTTCCATACACGAATTTAATTCATTCTGACCAGATACTATAAATTTAAACGATTATAAACGTTTAAAACCGGCTGTAGGGGCTGATTACCCGAAAATGGCTAAGCAATTGTTTAAATTGCTCAACTGAAAACTGAAAACTGTCAACTGGAAAACTGATCTAATGCCCGGCGAAGAAGCCGATCAAGGCTACTCCAATTCCCAATAATACAGCAATCATTTTACGGGTGTTAATTTTATGATCGGCACTCGATTCGAATAGGATAGTGGTAGAAATATGCAGGAAGATACCAATTACAATGCCCATAATTTTGTTAAAATAAGCATCTACTCCACCAATACTTCCGTTGCTGAGGCCTACGCTTACATAAAAGCCAAGCGGAGCCATTACCGCGAAAATGATCAGGTATAACAGGATACTGCTCTTTTTAAAGTGGTTTTGCATTAAAATGCTCGCTAAAGCAAATGCAGCCGGGATATGGTGTAAAGAAATACCAAAAATAAGTTCGTTATGCTGTTCTTTTGCTAGCGGCATTCCTTCTAAAAATGCATGCAGGCAAAGGCTAATCATAATCCCGAACGGGAAAACATGCCCGTCGTGGTGTTTATGGATATGGCCATGCTCTACACCTTCCGAAAATTGTTCTAAGAAAACCTGTAAAAGGAACCCCACCAGAATAAAAATACCAATTTGCGCTTTATCCGGCCCGCTGTAAGCATCGGGGATCAGATGCAAAACCGTAATGGCAAATAAATACGCGCCGCTAAAAGATAAAATGAGCTTGAGCAGTTTCGATTTATCACTTTTAACTAAAAAAATGGCCGTTCCACCTAAAAAGGCGCAAAAGAAGAGTACACAGAGTTTCCAGATTTCCATAGGTTAAAAATCAGGTTGTAATTTTTTAAATATTCTCGAACAAATTAGGCCAATGGTTATCCCTAAAAAAGCACCAGTTGTTACATCAACAGGGTAGTGCACGCCTACGTATACCTGTGCAAAACTGATAATAAAGGCCCAGAATATTCCGATTGGTAAAATGGGTTTCCAGCGACTGTAAAAAAGGCAGATTAAAAATACTGCAATGGCAAAATGGTTGGTAGCATGGGCCGAAGGAAAGCTTAGTCCGCTGCCACAAGGTACACGGTGTATAATCTCGTTGGCCAGGCTCATATCGTTACAGGGGCGCACCCTCGAAACTAAAGGTTTTACCACCCTCGAAGCAATTAAATCGCCCATGGCAAAGGTAAAAAGTACCATTCCAATGATATAGTAGCCCTGTTTTTTATATTGCTTGATGCAAAAAACTACGATAAAAAGGTATAATGGCGACCAAAAAAAACGGTTACGCATTAAGGGCATTAACCAGTCAAAAAAGCTGTTCGAAAGTCCGCGGTGGATTTTTAAAAACAAATCTACATCAAATTGTTGTATGCTTTCTATCATGCTTTTTTGCAAATTAAAATTAAGCGATCTGAGTCCGATTCATTAAAATCATCGAGTGCATAGCTGCCAAAGGTTTTTTCGATTACCATTCCCGCTTTGGCTAGCATACGTTCAAAATCTTCAAAACTAAATGCCTGTACGCGCTCTTCGAAATTGTAAACCTTTTTGTTGTCTTCGAAATTTATTTTCTTGATAATTTTTCCGTCAACCACATTTTTGGTAATGTTAAAAGTGATTCCATCAAGCGATTTGCTTTCGCATGAATTTAAATTGCGGATAATTTTTTCGGTATTAAAATAATCTAAAACCAAAATCCCTTTGGCTGTTAAGCATTTTCTAAAGGTTTTTAAGGCATTTACATGGTCTTTCTCTGTATCAAAATAGCCAAAACTGGTAAACAGGTTTAGCGCGATATCAAAATAATTGATGTAGAACAGCCTTCGCATATCGTGCACCAGAAAATGCAGTTTGCTGTTTTCGAACTGTTTGGCGTATTTAATGCTCTGCTCAGATAAATCTATGCCGGTAACATCAAAACCCTTTTTGTTGAGGTAAATGGAGTGGCGCCCCTTTCCACAGGCTATATCCAGCATTTTTGCATCCTCATTTGGCTGGAGGTACTGCGTAAGGTTATCGATAAAAAATTCGGCTTCGGCATCATTCCTTTGCTGGTAGAGAATATGATAATATGGCGAATTAAACCAATATTGAAACCACTTGCGTTGCATATATAGCCTTTTATGTTTTGGAATTTGCAAATATAAGCTTTTGTGGTCGCTCCTAAAGTTTTCGGTGTCTTTTATGCAACATTATTGCATAAAAATTAATAAGCCGCTGGCTTACAGATTTACATTCGCAATTTTTTTTGGGGGACTTGGGAAAGAAAACCTGCACCCACCTGATTTTTTTATCAATAGACTTAAAAACTGAACACACGTTTGATTTTGATAACCGCGCTATTTCTATCGGATATATCGCATTAACCGATATAAAATCAATGTAAATAAACCATTTTGAGGGCGCTTGAGATACTGGCTATTTTGTTTTTTTTGCTATTTTTGAACCTCAAATAAATTATACACAGTGACTTTAATAAAATCAATTTCAGGAATACGAGGAACCATAGGTGGACGAGCTGGCGACGGCTTAACTCCATTTGATATTGTGAAATTTACCGCTGCTTTTGGAAGCTGGGTAGTAAACAAAACAGGCAATAAAAGAATAGTTTTAGGCCGTGATGCGCGTATCTCGGGCGAGATGGTGAACAATCTGGTTATTGGAACCTTGCAGGGCCTGGGTATCGAAGTAATCGATTTAGGTTTATCAACCACACCAACTGTTGAAGTAGCCGTACCAGACGAAAATGCTGGTGGTGGTATTATTTTAACAGCCAGCCACAATCCAAAACAGTGGAATGCCTTGAAATTACTGAACGCAAAAGGCGAATTTATTTCTGATGCCGATGGTAAAGAGGTTTTAGATCTTGCTGAAAGCGCTGATTTCGATTTCGCTGATGTAGATAAATTAGGTAAAGTAATTAAAAACGATACTTATCTGCAAAAACACATTGATAAAGTATTGGCTTTGCCACTGGTTGATGTAGAAGCCATTAAAAAAGCCGATTTTAAAGTCGTAATTGATTGTGTAAACTCAACAGGTGGTATTTTTATCCCAGCTTTATTAAAAGCTTTAGGTGTAAGTAAAGTGGTAGAATTATATTGTACACCAGACGGACACTTCCCGCACAATCCGGAGCCTTTACCAGAGAATTTAACCGAAATATCGAAAGAAGTTCAAAAACAAAATGCCGATTTAGGGATTGTAGTTGACCCTGATGTTGACCGTTTATGTTTTGTAAACGAAGATGGCAGCATGTTTGGCGAAGAATATACCCTGGTTGCTGTAGCCGATTACGTATTAAAAAATACCCCTGGAAACACTGTTTCTAACCTTTCGTCAACCCGTGCGCTTCGCGATGTTACTGAGGCAGCAGGTGCAGAATACAACGCATCGGCAGTAGGCGAGGTAAACGTGGTAAATAAAATGAAAGCCACCAATGCCATTATCGGTGGTGAAGGAAACGGTGGTATCATTTATCCTGAATCGCACTACGGTAGAGATGCTTTGGTAGGTATCGCCTTGTTTTTAACGCATTTAGCTAAGTTTGGTAAATCTATTTCAGTACTTAGGGCCAGCTATCCGCAATACCACATTTCTAAAAATAAAATTACCCTTACGCCGGAAATGGATATCGATAATTTATTGAAACAGGTAGAAGAAAAATATAAAAGTCAGCCTTATAGCACAATTGACGGATTAAAGATAGAATTTGATAAAACTTGGGTACATTTGCGCCGTTCTAACACTGAACCGATCATCAGGATCTACAGTGAAGCAGAAAATGAAACCATTGCCGAGAATCTGGCAAACAAGATCATTTCTGACATAAAAGAAATATTACACCTTTAACCAGTTTGTGATCAATACAATTTGATCAAAACTAAACGAGGTAAAAAGCCGTGATTTAAATCAAATTAAATCACGGCTAATAAAACGGGTATTATTGGCAACAATAATTCCCACAATGCACTAACTAATTAATTATTCGTAAAAATGAAAAGGGTCTATTTAGATAACGCGGCCACAACCCCTTTAGATAAGGAGGTAATCGCAGAAATGACAAACGTGATGGAAAACTACTTTGGTAACCCATCTGCCATTCATGCATTAGGTCGCGAGGTGAGAACGCTGGTAGAAAAGGCCCGTAAAACCGTTTCAGGTTTATTAAATGCATCCCCATCCGAAGTATTTTTTACCTCAGGAGGTACCGAAGCCGACAATACAGCTATTCGTTGCGGTATTTTTGCCTATGGCATTAAACATGCCATTACTTCTAAAATAGAGCACCACGCGGTTGAGCATACCTTAAATACCATGCTTAAAAATGGCGAAATCGATAAATTAAGTTTCGTTAATATCGACGAAAAAGGGAATATCGATTACAACCATTTAGAAGAACTGCTTCAAAACAACGAGCGTAGCTTTGTTTCGTTGATGCATGCCAATAACGAATTGGGTACTCTAACCGATATGGTTAAAGTGGGCGATATCTGCGAAAAATACAATGCCATTTACCATGCCGATACCGTGCAAACCATGGGGCATTACCGTCACAATGTACGCGAACTGAAAGCACATTTTATTGTTTGTGCCGCACACAAACTACACGGACCAAAAGGCGTTGGCTTTTTGTATGTAAACAGCAATATTAAAATCCCGCCGATGATTTATGGTGGAGCACAAGAGCGTAATATGCGCGGTGGTACCGAAAACGTGTATGGCATTGTTGGTTTGGCTAAAGCGCTCGAAATTGCTTATGCAGAAATGGATGAGCACCAAACCTATATTCAGGGCTTAAAAGATTATCTTAAAGCACAACTGATTGCCGAAATTCCGGGAATTGCTTTTAACGGCGAAACTGATGCCGATAAGAGTTTGTATACCGTATTAAACGTATCGTTCCCCGAAATGGATATGGCCGATATGTTGTTATTCAATTTAGATATCAATGGCATTTGTGCCTCAGGTGGTAGCGCCTGCTCATCGGGCTCTAACATTGGCTCTCATGTGTTAAACGGCATCAAAGCCGATCCAAACCGCCCGTCGGTACGTTTTTCTTTTAGTAAATATACTACTAAAGAAGATCTGGATTATGTAATAGAAAAAGTAAAAATGGTTGTGAAGCAAAATGCTCTAGCATAAAATATCCGTAACCAAATAGGAGAGTCTCAATGAAAGTTGGGACTTTTTTTTGTTTAAAAAGTATTCTGATTTTTTTGGAAAGCAAGCCCGGCATTTCATTTTAACGTTAGTCCTGCTTTTCATTATATTCCGATGAAGGATCGGAATGCCATTTCAATCAGGTTTAGGTACTGCCTTATTACTGCTATTTGCGGTCAGATGGATTAATGCAAATAGAAATTCCGGCATCCTGCAGCCCCTGATATTATTGCAGGCTGTGCCACTTAAACCTGATCGGAACGAACACGAAGTAAAGTGGAGAGCAGGGCTGTTTAAACCTAAGCAATACTGTATCTGATTTTCAAAAAGAATAAATGATTTGGAACTCTGCAGTCGAACAATCTATAAACGCAAGAAATATCTTGCAAAACTCAAAAATAAAACTTATATTTAATTAAAATAAGGGCAATTCAAGCCATTTTACCTGTAGTTCCTAAACGAAACCTTATCATTATTCCCGTGGTATAAGGTTAAGCAAATTTTAAAATAGCTTTTTTGATGCGGCTCCATAGCGAACAAAAAAGGCATTGATATTAAAATTCGTTAACCCTGAAAACTAACAAGTTTTCTACAATCTATATCGTCATGGAAAAGAGCCAAACCAACCAAAATCTAAAAAACGCGAAGGAAGAAGAAAATTTAAATGACGACAGGAAACACATTTACAAGTTCATCCTGGCACCATTTTCATTTGAGTCATCACACCATTTCAACAAAATACACAAAAGGAGATTCCACTCTTTTGGTTGTATACACGAATTGGGAAAACTTCCGGGAGCCATGCTTTAAAACAGCTGCTTCTTAAATGCTTATATTGCAAATTCGCGTGGTTGGTGGTGCACCAACCACTAAATGCTTATGCAATATTTTGTAACTCCATGGTTGGTGGCCCACCAACCAGTTTCTCTGATTGGCAACTGCCAACCACTAAAGCAACCACATTCCTGAAACAACTGGCCAAAAACAATCTGATTTTTTGCTTGTTCCTATAGTACATCAATTTACAGAGCTATGGAAACAAATAAGGAAAAAGGTAAAGTTGTTGAGAACGATTTACTGGATAAAAAAGTAGAAGATGTGCGTGAGCACGATACGCTCGATGAAAATAAATCATCGAAGGTAACCACCAATCTGTTTACTAAAGATAATAAACGTAAAAATAATCCACTGGGCCCTGGCCACGAACCCGGACCAACCCCAGGATCAGGAATATAATGCCGGTCAACAGGAAAAATACGGCAAATTGATTACATTTAAGCCACGGCAATTGCAGTGGCTTTTTAATGGATATAAAAATGGAAAGAAGAAACTTCATCAAACATTCGGCGCTGGCTATGGCCATGCTTGCCTTATATGAAACAGATGTTTTTGCCCAACAGGATTTAATGCGGGCTTATAATTTTAAGCCTCTGCGTAATAACGTAGGTATATTTACCGAGCAGGGCGGTACTATAGGCTGGCTTAATGCAGGCAATGGTTTTGTGGTGGTAGATGCTCAGTTTCCAACCTCGGCACCGCATGTAATTGAAGAACTGAAAAAGCTGGGCGAAAAGCCTTTTAAATACCTCATTAATACCCATCACCATGGCGATCATACAGCCGGTAACATTGCTTTTAAAGGATTAGCCCAAAAAGTGGTAGCGCATCAAAACTCGCTGGTTAACCAGAAAAGGGCAGCTGATAAAGCCAATAATCTCGATAAACAATTATTGCCCGATACTACTTTTGGTACAGGCTGGAAAGCCAAAATAGGCGATGAGCGAATCAGTGCTTATTATTATGGCTCCGGCCATACTAATGGCGATGCCGTTTATCATTTCGAAAACTCGAATATTGTGCATGTTGGCGATTTAGTTTTTAACCGGAGGTTCCCATACATTGATCGCGAAAACGGTGCACATATTGGCAACTGGATTACTGCTTTGGATAAAATTACCAGTCAGTTTGATAATGATACCCTGTTTATCTGGGGGCATAGCTTAGACCCGGAAAAAGTAACCGGCAATAAGGCCGATGTAAAGGCTTATCAAAATTACCTGCAAAGTTTATTAACCTTTGTTGGTGCCGAAATTAAAAGCGGTAAAAGTAAAGATGAGATCTTAAAAGCCACAACAATTCCAGGTGCACCCGAATGGCAAGGCGATGGCATACAAAGGAGTTTAACTGCTGCTTATGATGAATTGAAGGGCGTTTAGCCTCCTTGTACGAATCGTCATTTCGAGCGAAGTGCAACGAAGTCGAGAAATCTGATTAAAGACGTTTCATTCACTTCGCTCCATGTAAAAATCCGATTTTTTTATAATTAATCAGTATTTGATAATTTCGATCATATAACACCTCCAAATCTATTTTCAATTTATAAACATTCTATATTTAAAATAATTCTAAACAAGGCTTGCTAATCTGACCTAACTATACCCTTATCTGCTATATTTGTGTTACACAAAATCGAACATCAGATATGGATGATTTTATCGCAGCCCGCTCCCAAATGGCCCTGTCTCTGGGCTTTCACATTATTTTTTCGTGCATCGGTATGGTGATGCCATTTTTTATGGCAGTATCGCACTACAAATGGTTAAAAACAAATAATGAGGTGTATAAAAACCTCACCAAAGCCTGGAGCAAAGGTGTAGCCATCTTTTTTGCCACTGGTGCGGTTTCGGGCACCATGCTCTCTTTTGAGCTGGGATTGCTCTGGCCTAAATTTATGGATCATGCCGGACCAATTTTCGGGATGCCTTTTTCGTTAGAAGGAACTGCGTTTTTTATCGAGGCCATTGCTTTAGGCTTTTTCTTATACGGCTGGAATAAGCTGAATAAGTGGTTCCATTGGTTTACTGGTATGGTGGTTGGGGTTAGCGGATTGGCTTCAGGGATCCTGGTGGTGGCTGCAAATGCCTGGATGAATAGTCCGGCAGGTTTCGATTTTGCCAATGGCCAGTATTTAAATATTGATCCCATCCAGGCCATGTTTAATAAAGCCTGGTTTTCGCAGGCACTGCACATGTGTTTGGCCGCATTTACAGCCACAGGCTTTGCGGTAGCGGGCGTGCATGCGTTAATGATATTACGTGACAGGAATCGTGAGTTTCATTTAAAAGCCTTTAAAATTGCAGCAGTTTTTGCCTGCATTGGTGCTTTGCTGCAACCTTTAAGCGGCGATATTTCTGCTAAGGATGTTGCTAGAAGGCAGCCGGCCAAACTTGCCGCCATGGAAGCGCTTTATAAAACTGAAAAACCTGCGCCACTGCTAATTGGTGGCATTGTGAACGAGCAGGATAAAACGATTAGTGGTGCAATCAAAATTCCCGGGGCATTAAGTTTCCTGGCCCATGGCGATTTCGGTGCTGAGGTGAAAGGTTTAGACCAGATTCCGGAAAATGAACATCCGCCAGTAGCAGTAACACATTACGCTTTTCAAATTATGGTAGGGATTGGTACTTTGCTCATGCTGATTGCACTGGTGTACTTTTTTAATCTGATTAAAAGGAAACCGTTATTAGAACAACCCTGGTTGCTAAAACTTTTCGTAATGGCCATACCGCTGGGTTACGTTGCATTAGAGGCCGGTTGGGTAGTTACAGAGGTTGGACGCCAACCCTGGATCATTTATGGCATTATGCGCACCAAAGATGCCGTTACACCGATGCCTGGTATTGCATATTCCTTTTACATTTTCTCGGCTATTTATTTTTCGCTGAGCATTATTGTAACCTTTTTACTTTACCGGCAGATTAAAATGGTGCCTGTATTGTATGCTAAAACCGAATCAAAATAAATTAACCACAGATAAAAAAGATGAACACAGATAAAAATATAAAACCCGGTGGTTTAAAATCTGTGTTAATCTGTGCGCATCTGTGGCAAAGAAATAAATTAACCACAGATGAATAGGATAGACACAGATAAAAATTTTTGGACATGTTGATCAACAGCTTTAAAAATCTGTGTTAATCTGTGTCCATCTGTGACAAAGAAATAAATTAACCACAGATGAATAGGATAGACACAGATAAAAATTTTTGGGCATGTTGCTCAACAACTTTAATAATCCGTGTTAATCTGTGCCCATCTGTGGCAAAAAAATAAATTAACCCTGTGTAATCTGTGGCAAAAAAAATAGATGATGAAAGACGTTGTAATTACCTTTTTATGCATAGCCATTCTGCTCTACTTTTTATTGGGGGGAGCCGATTTTGGTGCAGGAATTATCGAACTGTTTACTTCGACCAAGAACCGAAGTAAAACCCGTAAAACCATGTATCAGGCCATTGGTCCGGTTTGGGAAGCCAACCACATGTGGCTCATTATTGCCATTGTAATCCTTTTTGTAGGCTTCCCGTTTATTTATACCACCATGTCGGTTTACCTGCATATTCCGCTGGCCATTATGTTAATTGGTATTATTGCACGTGGTACAGCATTTGTTTTTCGCCATTACGATGCTGTTAAAGACGATATGCAATGGTTGTACAACCGCATTTTCAGGTATTCCAGCTTCGTTACTGCTTTGTTTCTGGGGATTATAGCCGGAAGTCTGATTTCTGGACATATTGATACACAGGCAACAGATTTTTATACTGCCTATATCTCAGGCTGGCTAAACTGGTTTTCTATTGCTGTGGGCTTATTTACGGTAGCGCTCTGCGGTTTCTTAGCAGCCATCTACCTCATTGGTGAAACAAAAGAAGCACACGATAAGAAACGCTTTATTAAAAAAGCCGAAGTAATGAACGTAGCAGCAGTTGTTTTTGGCGCCATGGTATTTATTGCTGCGCAAAGAGATAAGATTCCGTTAATCGATTGGGTTTTTAAAAGCAGTGTTGGCTTATGGGCCATTGTTCTGGCCAGTTTATCACTTGTACTGTTGTGGTACCTGTTGATTAAAGGTAAAACCAAGGTATTACGCATTTTGGCGGGCTTCCAGGTAACGATGATCCTCCTGGCGATTAGTTATGCCCACTTTCCGAATTTTATCCGTTTAAAAAGCGGAGATGCCATTTCACTTTTAACAACTGTTGGGCCTGAAAAAACCATTTATAGTTTAGGTTTGGCACTTTTACTGGGCAGTGTGCTTATTTTACCTTTTTTAGGGTACTTGTTTTATAAGTTTCAGAAGAAAGAAGAGTAGAGATTTTGTCATGCTGAGGCACGAAGCATCTGCAACCGATGAAACAGATGCTTCGTGCCTCAGCATGACAGTATTTAATAAAAAAGAGCATCTGTTTCCAAATGCTCCTTTAAAATCTATTTAACTGATCGATTACAAACCGCCTTTCCGGTTCGATTTAGTTGGCACCGGCCATGCGGCTGGTTTGCCCGTACGTTCGTTTACCGGTAAATCGGTAGCTTTTTCGTTTGAGGTTCTTTCCGGATCTTCGCACGCCATATACACCATAATGGCAGCTAAAATTACGTTGCTTCTAATCTCGTCGAAAACCAATTTATCGTAACTATCGCGATTGGTATGCCAGGTATAAGTGCCGTAATCCCAGCTGGTAGAGCTTAGCGAATAACCTAAAGCACCAGCAGCTACAAAAGATGCAAAATCAGATCCTCCGGCACCTGGCATTCCAGGGAAACTGGTTTTAATCTGATTTTTAATAGTGTCTGGTACAGCAGCTAACCAGCGGGTAATGTAATCTTTCGATTTGGCAAAACCTTGTCCGCCAATGTTAACCACGCGGCCTGTACCATTATCCTGGTTAAATAAAGCCTGTAGGTTATTTACAATTTCAGGATGATCTTCTACAAAAGCCCTCGATCCGTTTAAGCCCTGCTCTTCGCTACCCCAATGACCTACAAGAATGGTGCGCTTAGGATTAGGATAAAATTTCTTTAAAATACGCATGGCTTCCATCATTAAAATGGTGCCTGATCCATTATCAGTTGCGCCACTTGCGCCATCCCACGAATCGAAGTGCGCCGAAAGCATAACATATTCGTTCGGCTTTTGCTTACTTTTTAGCTCAGCAATGGTGTTAAAGGTTGGTACAGCACCTAGTTTTTTAGATTCCGATTCGATTTTAAGCATTGGTTTGTTGCCATTTAGCGCTAAACGGTAAACCAGACCATAATCTTCTACCGATAAATCTAAAGTAGGTACTTTAGTAGTGTTGGCACCGAAAATTTTATCAACCCCAAAACCTTGCGACCAGTTGTTGATGATAACAGCAACTGCTCCTGCATTTTCTAAAGCTACAGGTAAGGTTTTAGCGTTATAACCTGTTTTGGCTATGCCGGCAGCAAATGCTTTAGCCGCATCGGCCTTTTGTTTTTTAAACTTTTCGAATAAATCTTTCGTAGCAAATTCTTCCCAGTTTTTTTCTGGCCTGCCCGAAAGCTGGTTCATAGAAATTAATACAATTTTGCCGTTTACGTTGGGTAACCATTTCTGGAAAGCTACCGAATCGGTAATTTCGGGCAGGATAATGGCTTCGGCATTGATGGCTTTGCCGTTGGTTGAGGGGCTCCAGGCCAATTGTGTTCCCTCCAGGGTTCTCACGCGCGGACTTACCAGATCAATATGGGTAATGCCTCTTTCCCAGCCAGCCCATTCGCCCCATTTTTCGTTTTTGGCCGAAATGCCCCAGTCGCTATATTTTTTTACTGCCCAGTCGTTAGCTTGTTTCATTTGTGGCGAACCTACCAAACGCGGACCTACCACATCCAATAATTCGTGCGCAAGTTTTTCCAGCTGCGAGTTTTCGTTTACTTCTTTAACAATATTGTCGATTACTTTTTTGTCTTGTGCAAAAACACTGACCGAAGCGCATAGCAATAGCGCAGAAAAGAGTAGTTTTTTATTCATAATAAGTTTTAGTTAATGGATAAACGAATTTATGAAATAAGGGCAGGATTTGGGGATGTTAATGGAAATGTTGCAGTAAATAGGATCGTCATCGCCGTGGCAATCTTTTCCGCTTGGTTTGTTAGCGCTTAGGCAAAGGATATATAATTGAGATATGGACTGAGGTTGGTGAGCCACCAACCTTAGGATAAACATCTGACCTCACGACTAACTAAAAGCTTTTCTTTTGTACCTTATCATGAAAAGGCAAATATTCTGATAGCGCTGCAGAGCCATACCAGTTGTAAAGTTCGGGTTCGAGTACTTTCGCTTTAATTGCCGGATCGTTTTCTAACAATTGTTTAGCCTCATCCATCGATTTGGTGTTTAAAATAAAAATACCGCGGTAATTTTTGTCGTTTTTGCCCATAGGTCCGGCAACTACCAGTTTATTTAGGGCTACCATTTTATCCATGTTGGCCATGTGCCCGGCAAAAAGACTGTCGGTTTTAGCTTTGGTTTCGGTTGTATTGGTGCCCGATTTCAGGATTACCATAATGTACATTTTCATGCCATAATCGTCGGCACCGAGTTTTTTTGCCAGCGCTTCATCATAAGGCACTTTGGCTTTTTTATCTTGTGCGGCCACAGCCAGCGTAGCTGCGCTAAGGCAAATGGCGAGTAAGAGTTTTTTCATGTTGTTGTGGTTTGGTTAGTTTAAAAATAAGAAAAATTATGATATTCCCCTCCTTTGGAGGGAGAGCGTAGGGGGTGGTGGTTTAATGCCTATTGCAGGAACTACCTTTTCAAATTTACCGCAGGCTACTGTAAAATAAACCTGATCCGATAGCTATCGGATGCCGTGAACATGGAGTGTAGCGTAATAAAGCGAAAAGCAGGACTGAAGTCACCGAAGTACTTCAAACCCTGCTTTTCTTATTATAGTTTATTTGTTCATTAGTCATTTGTTGATTAGTTTATTTGTACTAATGAACTAATGACCAATGAGCTACTTAACCAATTTTAATTGTTCATCATTTTAATAAAAGCGCCTAATTTAGCTTTCATGGCTCTTCTATCTACAATGAAATCGAGGAAACCGTGCTCCAGAACGAATTCTGAAGTTTGGAAACCTTTAGGTAAATCTTTTTTAATGGTTTCTTTAATTACCCTTGGGCCTGCAAAACCGATTAACGAGCCTGGTTCGGCAATGTTAATATCGCCCAACATGGCATAAGAAGCGGTAACACCACCAGTTGTTGGATCGGTTAATAAAGAAATGTAAGGAACTTTAGCCTGACCTAACAAGGCCAGTTTAGCCGATGTTTTAGCCATTTGCATCAGTGAAAATGCAGCCTCCATCATCCGTGCACCACCTGATTTAGAAATCATGAGGAAAGGCACTTTGTGTTTGATGCTGTAATCGATAGAACGGGCAATTTTTTCGCCTACTACCGAGCCCATTGAACCGCCGATGAATGCAAAATCCATACAGGCGATAACGATATCCTGACCTTCTATTTTACCAACACCAGCGCGGATGGCATCTTTTAAGCCGGTTTTAGCTTGGCTTTCTTTAATTCTATCGGTGTAAGGTTTATTGTCGTTAAATTTTAAAGGGTCGCCTGATGTTAGGTTAGGGAACAGCTCTTTAAACTCGTTATCATCAAATAAAACCTCGAAATATTCTTTTGAGCCTACTCTCAGGTGGTAATCGCAGTAGTGGCAAACGTATTTGTTTTCCTGAAGTTCTGCCTGATGTAGCGGTTTTTTACAATTTGGACATTTATTCCACAAACCATCCGGTGCTTCTTTTTTCTCTTCGGTTGTGGTAATGATACCTTTTTTTTCTCTCTTAAACCAAGCCATATAATTTTTTGAAGAATTGGATTGCAAAGAAACGAAAAATATCATCAACTTTATCAATTACCCATAAGCAAATTCCAATAAGCCGATCAATTTTATCAAATTAATTAGCGGTACACCTAATGGGAATAAAGCTTTTAAGCTCACGAAACAGCTCTGATGGGTTGCGATAAAGCATTCTTAACATTTTATCTGTCACTTTTATTTTAGCCTGGCGTTTGAAAATTGGATATTGAAATATTGGTTATTTCTTTAAGTGTGTCTTTTTTACACTAAGGATAATGTGTTTTTTACACTAAACAGGCCTTATTTTGCTGTCAGGCAAATAATTCTGTTGCTATAAAAGCTTGGAATGTTATTTTTTTTTATAACTTCGGACTTAATAAAATTAACAAGAAATGAGTTTAAAAGGCTACAAAGGCGTAATTTACGGAGATGCCGTTCAAGAATTGTTTGAGCAGGCTAAAAAACATCAGTTTGCTTTACCAGCAGTAAACGTTACCGGTACCAATACGGTAAATGCGGTAATGGAAACTGCGAAGGCAGTAAATTCGCCTGTTATGATTCAATTATCTAATGGAGGTGCACAGTTTTATGCTGGTAAATCTTTAGATAACGAGAAATTGCAGGCATGTATTTTAGGTGCTGTATCGGCAGCTAAACATGTACATTTATTGGCAGAGCATTATGGTGTTGCTGTGGTATTACATACCGACCATGCAGCTAAAAAATTATTGCCATGGATTGATGGATTATTGGATCACGGTGAAAAATTCTTCGCTGAAACCGGAAAACCTTTGTTTTCATCTCACATGTTAGATTTATCGGAAGAGTCGATTGAAGAAAACATGGAAATTTCTGCTAAATATTTAGCACGCATGGCTAAAATGAACATGACTATCGAAATCGAGCTTGGTGTAACTGGTGGTGAGGAAGATGGTGTGGATAACAGCGATGTAGACAGCTCTAAATTATATACGCAACCAAGTGAAGTTGCTTATGCTTACGAAGAATTGAGCAAAGTTTCTCCGCGCTTTACTGTTGCTGCTGCTTTTGGTAACGTACACGGTGTTTATAAACCAGGTAACGTTAAATTGCAACCGGTAATTTTGAAAAACTCTCAGGATTTCATCAAAGAAAAATTCAGCTTAACTGCAGAGAAACCAATTAACTTCGTATTCCACGGTGGTTCTGGTTCATCTCAGGAAGAAATCAGAGAAGCCATTTCTTATGGCGCCATTAAAATGAATATCGATACGGATATGCAATGGGCATTCTGGGAAGGTATTTTAGAATATTACAAAAAGAATGAAGCTTATTTACAAGGCCAGATTGGTAACCCTGAAGGTGATGATAAGCCAAATAAAAAATATTACGATCCACGTGTATGGTTACGTAAGGCTGAAGAAGCTTTCGTTAAGCGCTTAACTGTTGCTTTCGAAGACTTAAACTGCATTAACGTTAACGATAAACTTTAATTTAGGTTAAAATGTTTTAACGTTGGAACGTTGCAACATTGCAACATTAAAACCTTTTTAGCAACAAGGAAAGCGCCATAGGTATAAAAACTTATGGCGCTTTTGTTTGTTTTAGGTATATTTAAGCAAACAATCTGTGATGAGAAAATCTAAAGCTGATACTAAAAAAAACAACTTTTTTGAGCGGTTTGCCAATGCTGCAACCAAATTTACCGGAAGCTCTATCGCATTTATTGCTGCAACAGCCATTGTGATCCTCTGGGCAGTAACCGGTCCGGTTTTCGATTATTCTGAAACCTGGCAACTGGTTATCAATACCGGAACAACCATTATTACTTTCTTAATGGTTTTTTTAATCCAAAAGGCACAAAACAAGGATGGAAAAGCTATACAGCTGAAGTTAAATGAGTTAATTGCCGCGCATGAAAAGGCCAGTAACCGGATGGTAGATATTGAAGATTTAACAGAAAAGGATTTAGATCAGTTACACAAATTTTACGTTACGCTGGCTACATTAGCCAAAAAAGAGACCGATATTCATTGTTCGCATTCTATTGATGTGGCCACTGCGCTTAATGAATTGAAAATACAAAAGAATAAACACTTTAAACACCACGATAATGAGTCTGCAAGTTCAAAAAATTAACCATCCCGAAGATTTAGATAAAGCATTTGCCATCCGTAAAATTGTATTTGTAGAGGAGCAAAACTGCCCGCCAGAGCTGGAGTGGGAGCATGAGGACGAATCGGTCCATTTTTTGGCTTCATACAATGGGCAGCCTTGCGGAGCCTGCAGGTGGCGTAAAACGGATAACGGTTATAAACTGGAGCGTTTTGCTGTTTTAAAAGACTTTAGGGGGCATGGGGTAGGTCGTGCGTTAATTGCTGAGGCTTTATCTGATTTGCCTGACGATGCGCACTATATTTACCTGAATTCGCAATTAGATGCGATGAGTTTGTATGCTAAATTTGGCTTTGTGGCTGAAGGAGAGCAGTTTGAAGAAGCAGGGATTCAGCATTTCAGGATGGTGAAGCAGGTTTAATTTTTAAGAATTATATTTGCAATTTAAAACCTTATAAATGAAAAAATTAATACTCTCGATATTTTTATTTATTCTTGCTTTTTTAGCTAAAGCTCAAAAAATGGATACTGTTTATTTCGATCATAAATGGGTTAAAACGGATAAATCAAATAAATACTATTACAGAATTGTAGAAAAAAATAAATCAAAAGAAACATTTTTGGTTAAAGATTTTTACAACACCGGAACTCTACAAATGGAAGGGACTTATTCATCTATTGATCCTGAAGTTAAAAATGGTGAATTTGTCTGGTACTACGAGAATGGTCAGAAGCGTATTGAGTCTACCTATAAAAATAATGAGGTAATTAAGGAACGTGAGTGGGATAGAAATGGTAATTTAAAAAAAGAACAAGAATTAGTTAATGTAACTAATAGCACAACCGGAGAAGCAACCAAGGCGGTTATTGAAAGAGCTCCGCAGTTTCCAGGCGGTAAAGCGGCTTTATTTGATTTTATTTCCAGAAAAGTTAAGTATCCCTCGACTTTAATTAAGGAAGGCATTACCGGGAAAGTCATCGTTAGATTTGTTGTTACAAAAGAAGGAAAGGTTACTGATCCTGAAATTGTACAAAGTGTTCATCCGCTATTAGATGCTGAGGCAATAAGGGTTGTAAAGCTAATGCCGAAATGGGAACCGGGCAAACAAAATGGTGAATTTATCAATGTGAAATTTTCTCTTCCTTTTAACTTTAACCTATAGTTCCATTTCTGGATGTTACGGGGAAAAATAGTGAGTCACTGCGTCGCAGAATTTATTTTATTTGTGTTTCCGTGTCAAAAAAATTATCCAAATATCCTTCCTGATAAGGCCATTGCTTCATTCCATTTATCCATATCCAGATTTAAGTGTTCACCTTGTGCATTTAAGAAACTGATTACATCTTCGGTGGCGATATTACCGGTTAGGTCATCGGCAGCCATCGGGCAGCCACCAAAGCCTTTTAAAGCTGAATCTATTCTTTTTACGCCAGCGTGGTAAGCTGCGGCTATTTTCTCGAAACGTAAGGCAGGGGTGGAGTGTAAGTGCACCCCGATTTCGGTATTACTAAACCTTGTAATTAATTTGGGCAGTATACTTTCGATTTTTGCCGGTGTTGAAACGCCAACGGTATCGGCCAGAGATAATATGCTTACGCCTTTGCTTACGAGTACATCGGCCCATTGCTCTACAATTTCATAATTCCACTCATCGCCATAAGGATTACCAAAACCCATAGAAAGGTAAACTACAGCCTCTTTGTTGTTTTTAACGCAAAGCGAAAGCATCTCCTCAACCGTATTTAACGATTGAGCAATGCTGGAGTTGGTATTGCGTTGCTGGAAGGTTTCTGAAATAGAAAAAGGAAAACCAAGGTAATTGATCTCCTGATGCTGAACAGCGGCTTCTACACCCCTCAAATTGGCTACAATGGCCAGTAGTTTGGTTTTTGTATCGCTTAAATCGAGGTTAGCCAATACTTCTGCAGTATCAGCCATTTGCGGAATAGCCTTTGGTGAAACGAAACTTCCAAAATCGAGCGTATCAAAACCTACCTGTAATAATAAATTGAGGTATTCGGTTTTTAACCCGGTAGGTATAAAATTGTGTAGGCCCTGCATCGCATCGCGGGGACATTCAACTAACTTAAATTGGTTTTGGCTCATATTTTTGGTTTAAGCGCAAGTTGGGGAAAGTTTTTGGTAAAAAGAAGCATGGGGCATAGAGCATAGGGGTAGTTGATCAGTTATCAGTTTGCAGTTTTCAGTTGCCAATGATCAAAAATCAATTTTCAGTTGGATAATACAAGCGGGTAACTGAACCGCCCTTCGACTACGCTCAGGGTGACAAATGTATTTGCAGTTTTTAATTATCAATTACCAAAGACCAATTTTCAATTAGGTTTGGCTATGAACTATCAACCAATTAACTAATGACCAATGAACCAATGACAAATAAACTACTGCACTGCCTTAACCTCTTTTACGGGAGGTGCCTCCTCGCGGTAATCTACACTGCGGTCTTTGGCGAAAGTTCTGATAATTAAACGGGTGCCTCTATCGTAGCTAAAATAACTCCAGATCCAGTTTACAAAAACAATAATCTTATTGCGGAAGCCCACTAGAGTCATGAGGTGCACAAACATCCAGGTAAACCAGGCAAAAACGCCCTGAAAGCGGATTTTACCAATATCAACAACTGCTTTATTTCTACCTACAGTTGCCATAGAGCCTTTATCGAAATATTTAAACTTTTCTAAAGGTTTGTTTTCTACAATATTGATCAGGTTTTTAGCCAGGTGATGCCCTTGCTGAATGGCTGCGGGCGCAACTCCTGGGTGACCATTTGGTGTTTCTTCGTCAATTATGGCAGCTACGTCGCCAATGGCATAAATATTCGGATAACCTACAATCAGGTTCTGGGTATCGGTTTTTAAGCGGCCACCGCGTACAATTTCGGCTTTATCAAGTCCGTTTATTACCTGACCTTTAACGCCGGCACTCCAGATTACGGTTGAGCTTAAAATAGGGGCTTTATCCTGTAAAGTAAGGGTATGTCCGTCGTAACCCAATACACGGGTTTCGTTCATTACCTGCACACCCATATCGGTCAGGAAATCTTTCGATTTTTGTTGTGCCTGTGGCGACATTACGCCCAATAGCTCGGGCGAATTTTCGATGAGATAGATATTTACCTTGTTCACATCCATTTCGGGATAATCGTTGGGTATAACATGCTTTTTAAGCTCTGCAATGGCTCCAGAGGTTTCTACACCTGTTGGACCACCACCCACCACTACGAAGTTTAAGAGTGCACTCTTTTTATCTAAATCTTTTTCGATCAGCGATTTTTCGAAATTCTGTAAAATCAAGCTTCTCAAATCAAGTGCTTCGGGGATAGATTTCATGGGCATAGAATTGGATTCAATTTCCTTGTTGCCGAAGAAATTGCTGGTAGAACCAGTGGCCAGCACCAGGTAATCGTAGCTCACCTTACCGATATCGGTTTCGAGGCAATTTTCGGCTGAGTTAACAGCGGTGACCTTAGTTACCCTGAAAATTAAATTCTTTTGTCCTTTAAAAATTTTGCGGAGCGGAAAAGCAATCGAATCGGCTTCTAGACCACCGGTTGCCACCTGATACAATAAAGGCTGAAAGGTGTGGTAGTTATGCTTATCGAGCATGACTACCTGAAAAGGTTTGTTTTTTAAACGTTTAGCTAATTCAATTCCACCAAATCCGCCGCCAACAATAACTACTCTGGGGTATTCGCTTTTAGGAAGTTGTAAATCCATTTTCTATCGGTTTATCTGCTGCTAATGTAACAAAAAGATGGCCAAAAGGTTTAGAAAACAGGGTTTTGTCAGTGCTAATTTCTGTTTTGTTAGAGATATAACGCTACAATGACGAAGGTGGGTTTTTGAAGGTTTTATGTACTGCCCCGGGTTAAATAAACCTGATGGGAGTGAGCATGGAGCGTAGCGAAATAAAACGGACAGCAGGACTATCGGAACCGAAGAACCACAAGATCTGCTTTTCAAAAAAAATAAAAAACTTCGTCTTTTTAAACCTCGCAGGTTTTTAAAACCTGCGAGGTTTGACATAAAAAAAGCGCTCCGGTTAACCGAAGCGCTTATCTATTTTAAGATTTTGAAACCTTATTTTTTCTCTGCAGAGCTACCCAAATCGATTACGATAGGAGTAGAGATACAAAGTGATGAGTACGTACCGATGATACGACCGATTAACAAGGCGAAAATAAATCCGCGGATGCTATCGCCACCGAAAATGAAGATTACCAATAATACGAAGAATACGGTTAACGAAGTTAAAATGGTACGGCTTAAGGTACTGTTTAACGCGAAGTTGATTAAGTTGTTACGCTCTTCGCCATGTAAATCGTCTTTACCAGCTTCTTTTAGTTTCTCTCGGATACGGTCGAATACAACAACTGTCTCAGTCATGGTATAACCCATTACAGTTAAAATTGCTGCGATAAAATCCTGACCAATTTCTAGAGAGAATGGCATAATACCATCTAAAATAGTGTAGAAAGATAATACCATTAAAACGTCGTGGAATAAAGCGATTACCGCACCTAAACCATACTGCCATTTTTTAAACCTTACCACGATGTAGATAAACATGAACAAGCATGAGATCAATACTGCGTAGAAAGCACCGTTTACGATATCGCTGGCGATAATAGGGGTTACTTTTTGCGAGCTTACGATTTCATATTTAGCACCTGCTAAACCTTTGTTTAAAGCGTCTTCTACCACTTTATCAGTTTTAATGTCCTGATCTTCGATGTGGAAAGTAGTGGTAATTTTAACCTGGCTATCTTCACCTGCAGTTTTAACCTCTGGTGTTTCGTTACCGAATGCCGGAGTTAACTTAGATTTTAAATCTTCGGTGCTTACCGCTTTATCGAAGTGAACCAAATAAGTTCTACCACCTTTAAAGTCAACACCTAAGTTTAAACCACCGTTTTTGAAATACATACCAATACCAGCTACAATGATGATGGTAGAGATAACGTAATAGATTTTACGACGGCCAACAAAGTTGAAGGCTAAGTTTTTGAACGCATTACGGGTTAAGTTGTTATCGAAATTAACTTCGATTTTACGGTTTAACAACGAATCGAAAACTACTCTCGAAATGGCTACAGCAGCAAATAAAGACGAAAGGATACCGATACATAATGTAGTGGCAAAACCTTGTACCGGACCGCTACCGAAAACGTAAAGGATAGCACCTAAGATGAATAAGGTAACGTTAGAGTCGATAATTGATGGCATGGCATGTTTGAAACCTTCTTTAATGGCGGCACCAACGTTTTTACCATGTGCAAGCTCTTCACGTACACGCTCGAAAATAAGGATGTTCGCATCAACTGATAAACCGATGGTTAACACGATACCGGCAATACCAGGTAAAGTTAACACAGCACCTAACGATACCAGGATACCGATAACGAAGAACAAGTTGATTAAAAGGGCAAAGTTAGCAACCCAACCAGCACGGTGATAATATAACGCCATGAAGATTAAGATTACAATAAATGCAATTACGAAAGAAACTAAACCATCGTGGATAGCTTGTGCACCTAAAGTAGGACCAACAATGTAGCTACCAGCAATACGTGCAGGAGCAGGTAATTTACCAGCTTTTAAGATGTTTGATAAATCTTTGGTATCAGCTTGTGTAAAGCTACCAGTGATTTGCGAAATACCGTTAGGGATCTCGTTTTGAACAGTCGGAGCAGAATAAACCTGATTATCTAATACGATTGCAATCGCTTTTAAGTTATTTTTATCAGCAGAAGCTTCGGCAGTAATTTTTTTCCATTTTGCAGCACCTTCGCTGGTCATGTACATGGTTACTTCTGGTTTACCTTTTTGATCAAAGTCAGCACGCGAATCGCTGATCGCCTCGCCACCTAAATCTGGTTTACCATCGGCACTTACTACTTTAATGGCATATAATTCGAAAACTTTAGAACCTTCTCTTGGTCTAACGCTCCACATAAATTTCATCGTAGATGGAATTGCGGCAGCAACCTCAGGCATTTTCAAATAAGCATTAACTTTTGCAGTATCTTTTTGTAACGACATACCTACTACTGCACCAGGCATTAGCTGTTGTTGTCCGTTTTGACCTTGATAGATTGGTAAATTAAGGACCGCATATAACGGGTTCGATTTTAACAATTCTGCTCTAACGGCCGAAGAATCTTTTTTACCTAAACCTGCAAGTTTACCACCTTTAGCCGAGCTATCTTTAGCAGCAGTTTTTTCTAAACCAGCTAATTTGCTTCCGGCTGCAGCAGGGGCAGCAGTTGTATCTTTAGCAGCAGGAGCATCATTTTTTAATGTTGCAGCTAAAGTTTTGTTGATGTTTTCTAATAAAGGTGCAACTTCTTGTACCTGGTATACCTGCCAGAACTGTAATTCTGCAGAACCTTGTAAAAGTTTAGCAATACGCTCTTTATCCTGTACACCTGGCATTTCAATTAAGATGCGGTTACTACCTTCTTGTTTTTGCATGTTCGGACTTACTACTCCGAAACCATCAATACGCGAACGTAATACCGTAAACGAACGGTCGATAGCGCTTGTTGCTTCTTTTTCTAAGAAAGATTCAACGTCGCTATTGCTTGCATTTGGTTTTAACTGCGAAGCGTTATCCTGATTTGAAAAGTAATCAGCAAGTTTTACACCCGGACTTAATTTTTCAAATTCGTTAACGAAAATTTTGATGTAATCTTTACCACCGGCGTTTAACTGGATCTGTGCATTTTGAACAGCTTTGTTAAAGTTTGCATCGGTAGGGTTACCCGCTAACGATTTAACCAATTCAGCTAACGATATCTCCATCGTTACGTTCATTCCGCCTTTTAAGTCAAGACCCAAATTAATTTCTTTCGATTTTACTTCCTGATAAGTGAATCCGGTTACAGGATAAACTTTTTCGGTACTCATCGAATCTAAGTAAGCCTTTTCTTTAGCTAAGTCACCTTTCGCATAGTTTTTTGCGTCTTTTTCTACCTTGGATGCAACCAAAGTAAAAGAGAGGGCATACGCACAAACGATAGCTAATACTATCGCTATAAACTTAATAAAACCTTTTCCTTGCATTGTTTGTTTAAAATAATTTTGTCTTTCGCTGTTTTTTAACAAGTCGGCAAATCTAATTAAATTTTTAAATTATAGAACCCCTTAATTGATAATTTATTAAGATTAGTTTCCAATATAGAATTATCTTATCAAAATAGTCCGGAGTCGGGAGTCCGAAGACGGAAGTCTGGGCGCATAAAGTTATCGAATCTTAACGCTGTGTGCTCAGTGTTTTTCTCAGTGAACTCTGTGGTTAAATTTTAGTCCGGGGTCGGGAGTCCGAAGTCAGAAGTCTGGGCGCATAAAGTTATCGAATATAAACGCTGTGTACTCAGTGTTTTTCTCAGTGAACTCTGTGGTTAAATTTTAGTCCCGGGTCGGGAGTCCGAAGACGGAAGTCTGGGCGCATAAAGTTATCGAATCTTAACGCTGTGTGCTCAGTGCTTTTCTCAGTGGGCTCTGTGATTAAAATTTAGTCCGGGGTCGGGAGTCTGAAGTCAGAAGTCTGGGCGCATAAAGTTATGGAATATTAACGCTGTGCGCTCAGTGTTTTTCTCAGTGGGCTCTGTGGTTAAATTTTAGTCCGGGGTCGGAAGTCCGGGCGCATAAAGTACATGCATAGGATAAACTTTGCTTGCTTTGCGCCTTCTTCTCTGCGTACTTTGCGGTTAAAACAGCTTATTTCCTTTCTAAAACTTCAAAAGTGTAATCATACTTGTTCTTTTCGTCAGCCTTGTGTGGTTCTGAGCTGATTACTGTCCATTCACTTCGATCAAAATCCGGGAAAAATGTATCGGCATCAAAATTATGGTGAATGGTTGTAAGGTACAATCTATCTGTTTTAGGCAAAGCCTGTCTGTAAATCTCCGCTCCACCTACAATGAATATCGGTTTTTCTTCGGTTTTGGTAATGGCTAATGCTTCATCCAGGCTGTTTACTACTTCAACACCTTCAATTTTTAAGCTGGCATCACGCGTAATTACAATGTTGCGGCGATTGGGTAAAGGTTTACCTACCGAATCGAAAGTTTTGCGACCCATAATAACAGTATGCCCACTGGTGGTTTGCTTAAAAAACTTTAAATCGGCTGGCATGTGCCATAAAAGCTGGTTGTTTTTGCCAATGGCGAAATTTTCGCCAACCGCTACAGCTATATAGATATTTTTTGGTTCATTAGTCATTGGTCATTTGTTTATTGGTGTCTGCTTGGCGTATTAAAGCCTGGGTTGCCCGGAAATATTCCGAACTACATCAACGATAGGTTAAAATTTGTTTAAATTATTACCAATATATTTAATATAAGCATTTAGCTTTAAATGGATTGTTTGTAATTCTGTATAAAGTTCTGAATAGCAATCTTCAGAGATCAGATTCCTGTTTTTCGATTTTCTAAGAAATGACTTTACTTCTAAGAGAGAACCCCTGCTATAATAACAAAAATTTTTGTTCTCTTTAAAATGATAACGTCCGTAGCCTTCAGCAATATTTGCACTGATAGAATCAGCTGCTCGGCATATTTGTTTTCCTATGGTATCTTTTGCGAAATAATTCCATCCCATAACAATGTTCCAGATTTTATCAGAGAATAATTCTGATAAATTATAAACTTCCAAATCCTCCAATCTATAATTCATTCTTTTCGATTTAAGTGAATTTATATCGGGATGATCTAAAAGTAGGGATATTCATTTCTGAATCCAAACAAATGGACTAATGACCAATGAACAAATATTATACAGCAACGATTCCTTTAATATGTGGATGCGCTTCGTAGTTCTCCAAAGTAAAATCTTCAAACTTAAAATCAAAGATGCTTTTAACATCAGGGTTGATTTTCATGGTTGGAAGCGGCTTAGGCTCGCGACTTAATTGCAGGTTGGCCTGTTCAATATGGTTATTATATAAATGTGCATCGCCCAGGGTGTGGATAAAATCGCCGGCTTGTAAACCGCAAACTTGTGCTACCATCATTGTTAACAAGGCATAAGAGGCAATATTAAAAGGTACGCCAAGAAAGATATCGGCACTGCGCTGGTAAAGCTGACAGCTCAGTTTGCCATCGGCTACATAAAACTGAAAAAAGGCATGGCATGGCGGCAGGGCCATGTTTTCGATTTCAGCAACGTTCCAGGCCGAAACAATAATGCGGCGCGAATCTGGATTGTTTTTGATGGTGTTGATGATATTGGTAATCTGATCAATGTGTTGCCCGTCAGGAGTAGGCCAGCTTCTCCATTGCGAGCCATAAACCGGGCCCAGGTTGCCATCTTCATCCGCCCATTCATCCCAAATGCGTACGCCATTATCTTTCAGGTATTTAATATTGGTGTCCCCGGTTAAAAACCAGATCAGCTCATGGATAATAGATTTTAAATGCAGTTTCTTCGTTGTCACCATCGGGAAGCCCTCTTGCAGGTTAAAACGCATCTGGTAGCCAAAAACACTGATGGTTCCGGTTCCTGTACGGTCGTGCTTTTGCGCGCCGGTATCCAGCACATGCTGCATTAAATCTAAATATTGTTTCATACTGTTCTGATAATTTACAAATATCTAAAATTTATCAGGTGTTGTAAATCATCGTACGGTCTATTTATTAACATTTACGGGTAATCCCGACTGAAGTCGGGAGCTATGTTCAAAACTCGCTACTTGTTTGTATGTTTGCAAAATGAGCCAATTGCTGGTTTTTGCATTACGGACTCAGGACTTAAGACTTACGACTGAAATGCTAGCTTTTCCCAACGCAAAAATAAACCTTGGCTTAAACATTACCGAAAAACGGGCAGATGGTTACCATAACCTCGAAACGGTGTTTTACCCCATACAAATTAAAGATGCGGTAGAGATTACCGATGCTTCAGTAACTTCTTGTAAAATTCATGGTATTGATATTCCAGGCGATGCAGACGATAATCTTTGCGTAAAAGCATACCATTTAATTGCAGCCGATTTTGAAATCCCCCCTCAACGGATTGATTTGTTTAAAAATATTCCTGTAGGGGCCGGTTTAGGTGGTGGTTCGGCCGATTGTGCTTTTGTAATCAAATTAATTAACGATAAGTTTAGCCTTGGGCTTTCGGTTTCGCAAATGCAGGACTATGCGCGCAAGCTAGGGGCTGATTGCGCTTTTTTTATTGAAAATAAACCGGTATACGCTTTTAACAAGGGAGATGAGTTTGAAAAATGCGAAATCGATTTGTCAGCCTGGTATAAAGTTTTGGTAAAACCGCCTGTACATGTCAGCACGGCCGATGCTTATGCCCATGTAAAACCGCAAAAGCCTTTGCAATCATTAAAAGAAATCATACATTTGCCTCCAACAACATGGAAAAATAAGGTTATCAACGATTTCGAACCATCGGTATTCGCAAAGTATCCCCAAATTCATCAAATAAAAACCAGTTTATACGATGCAGGCGCAACATTCGCTTTAATGAGTGGTAGCGGCTCGTCGGTTTTTGCGATTTTCCCCGAAGCGGTTAAATTGCCCGGACTGGAGCAAGACAACTTGGTTTATTACAATATTTAAATAAGGTAGAAGGTTTAAAGGTAGAGGGCTTAAGGTCTTGATACCTGATACTTACTGCCTGGAGCTAACAACATGAACATCAATCTGATCCGCAAAAGCGGTAAATTTAATTTTGAAGCAGAAAACGAGAGCGGTTTTACTGTTGAATTGGATGCAAAAGCTGCAATTGGCGGCGAGGGTAAAGGTTTTAGACCAATGGAAATGCTTTTAATTGGTTTAGGCGGTTGCAGTGGTATAGATATGGTAAACGTACTGACGAAGCAAAAAGAACCCTTAAACGACATTAAAATTGCGATTAGCGCAACGCGTAAAGACGAAGAAATGCCCCCGATTTTTGATGTAATTGATATTAATTTCGAGCTTTTCGGTGATTTAAGCGAGGCTAAGGTACAAAGAGCCCTGCAAATGACTTTTGATAAATACTGCTCGGTATCGAATATTTTAGGCCGCTCGGCAACTATTAACTTTACTTATAAAATAAACAAATAGAAAGGTAGAAGTTTGATTGTATCAGGTATTTAGTATTTAGTATTTAGTATCAAGTATCTAGTATTAAGATGGGCTTTAAGAGGTTTTCTTGATACTAAATACTCAAGCATGATATGGGAAAACCAAATCTTGATACTTGCTACTCATAACTTGCTACTGATTACTCAAAACTTGCTACTTGTTACTCATAACTTGATACTTAAAAAATGAAATCCGAAAATTTTGAAACCATAGCTATACGCACTCAAACCGAAAGAAGTTTACATAAAGAGCACTCAGCGCCAATTTACCTTACTTCGAGCTACAAGTTTGATGATGCGGAAGAGATGCGTGCTTTATTTGCCAACGAAAAGGAAGGGAATGTGTACAGCCGTTATTCAAATCCAAATACCTCAGAGTTTATCGAAAAAATGTGCCTTTTAGAAGGTGCCGAAGATGGTTTTGCCACTGCAACAGGTATGGCGGCTATTTTTACTACTTTCGGGGCTTTCTTAAAAAGTGGCGATCATATTGTATCCAGCCGTTCGGTTTTTGGTTCTACACACCAGTTGTTAACCAATGTGTTTTCGAACTGGGGAGTAACTTTTGACTATGCCGACCTGGATAAACCGCAAGAGTGGGAAGCGTTGATTAAGCCCAACACCAAAATGATTTTCGTAGAAACCCCATCTAATCCGGGTATCGATATTATTGATCTTGAATTTTTAGGCGACCTGGCTAAAAAACATAATACTTTACTGGTAGTTGATAACTGTTTTGCTACGCCTTACCTGCAACAACCTATTCAGTTTGGGGCACATATTTCTATTCACTCGGCTACTAAATATATCGATGGACAGGGGCGTGTACTCGGTGGTATTATTTTGGGTAGCAAAGCGCTGATTGCTGAAGTGGTTGGTTTTGCACGCCACAGTGGTCCGGCTTTATCGCCTTTCAGTGCATGGGTTTTATCTAAAAGTTTAGAAACTTTGGCTATCCGTATGGATCGCCATTGCGAAAATGCCTTGAAAGTAGCCGAATACCTGGAAAAACACCCTAAAATTAAACTGGTAAAATATCCTTTTTTACCATCGCACCCGCAGTATGCAATTGCCAAAAAGCAAATGAAACAAGGTGGTGGTATTGTAACCATCGTGGTTGATGGTGGTATTGAGGCTGCCCGTAAATTTATGGATGGTTTGAAAATGTTTTCTATCTCAGCCAATCTGGCCGATACACGTTCCATTGCCACACATCCGGCAACCAGTACGCACAGTAAACTTACAGAAGCGCAACGAAACGAAGTGGGTATTGAGCAGGGATCTATCCGCTTGTCAATCGGTTTAGAACATATTAATGATATTTTAGCCGATATTGAGCAGGCTTTGGCTTAATTTCTAGTCGAAAATAAAATAACAAAAAGGGAGATGCTAAAAACATCTCCCTTTTTGTGTTGTCAGGTTGAGCTTGTCGAAACGCTACCTAAAACATTTCAGAAACCATTCGACAAGCTTTAATGCCATGATCTAATAGATAGGTCGTCAGCGCGAGGAGGAACGACAAAGCAATCTTTTGTGCTAGCGATCCTTACTAGAAAGATTGCCTGCCTGCTGCAGGCAGGCTTCGTCGGCTGAAAAAGCCTTCTCGCAATGACGCTTGAAGGAGATTCTGCTATTCGTATTTCGAGAAATCTACCGCAAATATGCAACGGTTAACCTGGCTACCATTCTTAGCCCCGACATTGGGTTCAAACTCTGTTAAACTCCATAGATAACCGTATTGTGCTTCAAAATATAACGATTCAGCACCATAAGGCCATCTGTACCGCACAGTGTTGGTGTCTCCATCCGTATATCTGGCTAAACGGGCTGTGGATCCGTACGATTCGCTTGGCGACCCCGTGCATGAAAGCCAGGTTCTGTTGCCTTTTCTAAAAACGCCCTGTATGCCATGTGCGTGATCGGAAGTGAATAAACTGTTTTTAGGGATTACCGTTTGAATGCCCGAGTTTTGCAATTCGCCTGCTGTGTTAATCGGAAAACCGAAAATTTTGGGCACAATAGATGCATCTGCGCTGCCGGCATAGTATTGGCCTGTCCATAACTGATTGTTTTCGTAATTTACCTGTACGGTAGAAAATGGATCGGCATCGTTGATTTTATAATAACCTACCTGTGGCAGGATGTAACGGTAATTAAAAGCATAAAGATTGCCGCTGGCATCTTTACCACATTTGGTTTCGGTACCCGTTCCGCTGGTTACTTCAATAATTTTATCCAAATCAAATACCCTTAATCCAAGGCTTGTACTGCTTAAATAAATTTTTCCGTTAAAATAGGCTATTCCACCAGCATGTACATTTAAAGGAGCGTAAGTGCCATATTGGGTATAATCTAAAGTGCCGGTAGGCAGGGTAGGTTGTACCAATAAAATGTGCCGGTAGGTTAAATAGGTACTCGAACTTGGGCTGATGTCGATCAGGGTTATTCTAGATCCTTTACTTTCTGCAGCATCTTTGGCATACCAGCTTACCAGTAAATAACGCACGCCATTTCTGGAGAAACCGGCAATTCCCTGCGGGCGCCAGATCGATGTAGTTTCATCATCTTCATTCCATCTGATTCCACGTACCCTGTTTTCTTCCGGAACGTTAAATCCGTATACCTCGGTGTAGGCACTGCCGCCAATGGCCACGCGGTTTTTATCAACCTGCGTTGGGTTTAAAAAAGTAAATCCGGTGTTAATGTAAGTCGAAGTGTTGGTGTAAGCATTAACGCTTGCTGCAGCGCTGGCTGCTGTAGCCATGAGGCTGTTTTTCTTTTGACTGGTGGTACTTGCTTGTTCTTCAGTTAGGTTGTTCTTTTGGCAGGCAATTGCAAACAGGCAGGAGGCCAATAGTAACCGGAGGATGTTTCTTTTCATGATTTTTTTTAAGTTTTAATAGGTGGTTTGGGTTGAAAGCTAGATAAGTAAAACTTGAACAAGTTAGCTGGTGTATATAAACTTAAAAATCAAGCGATGTTAAGGATTGGTTAAGCTATTTTCGCTGAAAAAACTATATTTGGTCAATCATCAAATGTTACCTCAATGAGCATAAAAAAAATCAACGCATTATTGGGTTTAGCCCTTTTTTTAATAACTAAACCTGGTTTTACACAGGAGCTTAGCATACTTCCGCAACCCGAATCTGTTAAAATCCTGCAAGGCAAATTTGTTTTCTCAGGAAATACAGTCATCGTTGATCACAAGGATAGTGTTTTTGCGATTGCGGTTAAGGAGCTAAAGCTGTTGAAGAAAAACAGGACTGCCGGGTTAAGCAATCAGCTGGTGTTTACCAGAGATGCCAGCTTAAAGCCTGAAGCTTATCGCTTAAAAATATCGCCTAAACAAATCACCATTGCCGTTAATGATAAACTAGGCGCTTTTTGGGCTGTGCAAACGCTTAAGCAACTGGCTGGTACAAATGCCTTTAAAACCAAAAATACCTGGGCTTTGCCTGCACTCGAAATTAACGATCAGCCTAAATTTTCATGGCGGGGTGTTCATTTAGATGTTTCGCGCCACTTTTTTGATATCGCTTATTTGCATCGTTTTATAGACCGGCTTTCGTTTTATAAGTTCAATAAATTCCATTGGCACCTAACCGATGATCAGGGTTGGCGTATCGAAATCAAAAAATACCCCGAGCTTACTAAAGTTGGCGCATGGCGGAAATTAAATAACCAGGATTCTGCCTGTTTAAAACTAGCCGAAACCAATCCAGATTATAAACTGCCCGAAAAACACTTCAAGGTAATTAACGGCGAAAAAATGTACGGTGGTTTCTATACCCAGCAGGAAATCCGCGAGCTGGTAGCTTATGCAGGCGCTAAGGGGATCGAAATTATTCCCGAAATTGATATGCCCGGTCACATGCAGGCGGCTACCAGGCAGTTTCCGTGGTTGACTTCTACCGGCTCGGTGCAAAAAGAAAAAAACTTTACCGATCCCATTTGTCCATGCAAGGAAACCACTTTTGAGTTTGCTGAAAACATTTTTAAAGAAGTTGCGCAGCTGTTTCCATCAAAATATATTCATTTAGGGGCAGATGAAGTTGAAAAAAGCGGCTGGAAGAATATTCCGGAGTGCGAGGCTTTAATGAAGCGCGAAAACCTGAAAAGTATTGATGAGGTACAGAGCTATTTCGTTAAGCGGATGGAAAAATATTTCAATAGCATGGGTAAAAAATTAATTGGCTGGGATGAAATTTTAGATGGTGGCGTTTCCCCAACCGCTACCTTGATGTATTGGCGCACCTGGGTGCCAACTGCACCTAAACATGCAGCTGAAAAAGGGAATTACATCATCATGACCCCTGGCGAATTTTGCTATTTTGATGCACAGCAGGATGCGCATTCGCTGCAAAAGGTTTATGGATTTAATCCAAGAGGGTTTAATCTGAATGAGCAAGAGCAGCAATATGTGTTAGGCGGTCAGGCAAATCTCTGGACGGAGTACATTCCATCTGAACAAAGATTAGAATACATGCTTTTTCCACGTTTGCTGGCTATGTCAGACGTTTTATGGGGACATCAGCAAAATTTCGAAACCTTTAGCCGTAAAATGGATCAGCAGTTTGCAGTTTTAGATGCGATGCATATCAATTACCGTTTTACTGATCTCAAAGGCTTCGCCGAAAATAATGTTTTTTGAAATCGACAAACCTGAATATCGAAGCGCCAAAAAATGCTGTTGTGCATTATACTACCGATGGAAGTACACCCAAAATCAGCTCAGCTAAATACACCAAACCAATCTACATTGATAAAACCCAAACCGTAAAAGCAGCTATATTTGGCGCTAATGGCAGGATGGGCGACGTTTTTACCGCCAATTATGTGCAAACGGATTATGTTGATGCGGTATCTCTTAAAAATCCAAAACCCGGCTTAAGTTTCAGCTATTATCCTAAATTTTATAAAGTGGTAAACTTAATTTCGGAGGCCGATAAAACCAAAACAGCAACCACTGCAGCGATCGAAATCCCGGTTGAAGATAAAGCAGGGAGTTTTGCTACCCGCCATAAGGGTTATTTTTATGCTGCAGAAGATGGTATTTATTCATTTTTTCTCCGTTCGGATGATGGCAGTGTACTGAAAATACAAAACAAAACCCTGGTTGATAATGACGGAATGCACTTTGCAATCGAAAAATCAGCTCAAATTGCACTTAAAAAAGGTTATCATCCATTCGAATTGTTGTTTTTAGAAGGTGGGGGCGGTTATACCCTGCAACTGGAGTACAGTGTAGGTTCAGCTAAACGCAAAGCCGTGTCTGCAGCCGATTTCGTTGTAGAATAAAGGTGTTTTACGCATAAATGCTAAATTTCTAAAAAAAAATAGCCATGAACGATATCGAATTTATCCTTTCGGAGCTAAAAAGTATTAGCGAGCCAGATTATTTAAAGAAAATGGCCCATTTCGGGATCGATATTTCCAAAGCTTATGGCATCCGTGTGCCAAATATCCGTAAACTGGGCAAGCAGATAGGTAAAGATCAGGGGTTGTCGTTATTGCTGTGGGAAACGGGTTTTCATGAAGCGCGCCTGCTGGCTACCTTCATTGGCGATTATAAACAAGTTGCAGAAGCGCAAATAAACGCCTGGACAAGCGATTTCAGTTCCTGGGATATATGTGATCAGGCTTGCGGAAATCTTTTCGTTAAAACGCCTTATTTTAAGTCGAAGGCACTGGAGTTTACGCAAGCCGAACCTGAATTTGTAAAACGTACCGGTTTTGTGCTCATGGCCGAGGCTGCCGTTCACCTTAAAAAAGAACCCAACGAAACCTTTCTGGCTTTTCTGCCCATTATTGAGCGCGAAGCTTATGATAACCGCAATTTTGTGAAGAAAGCCATTAACTGGGCCTTAAGACAAATTGGGAAACGCAATGCCTTTCTGCATGAGCATGCCATTGAAACGGCCAATAACATTCTTGCACAAAATAACAAAAAGGCCAATTGGATAGCTTTAGATGCTTTAAGGGAGCTAAACAGCGATGCGGTACTGGCGAAAATTAATAAAGACTAAAGAGAGGCGGAAGGTTGAAGGTGAAAGACCAAAGCTTAAAGACCAAAGAGAGGCGGAAGGTTGGAAGGCGGAAGGTTGAAGGTGAAAGACTAAAGCTTAAAGACCAAAGACTAAAGATCAAAGGTTTAAAGAGCATTCTGCGTACGAGCTACTTATTTCGTAAACTATACACCGCTTACCGCCTTTCGCTAAACGCCCTGCGCTCTCTGCCCTCTGCTCAATCACTTCTTATCCTACATCAATGCGCAGGTGGTGGCGTGGTATTAACTTTGTATCATAAACAAGAAAGGAAATTTATGTCACAGTTCATTTTGCACAAAGAAAACACCCGCGGTCATGCTAATCATGGCTGGTTAAATGCACACCACTCATTCAGCTTTGCTAACTATTACAATCCTGAAAGAATGCACTTTGGAGTTTTAAGGGTTTTAAATGATGACTTGATAGCTGGTGGAATGGGCTTCGGCGCTCACCCACACGATAATATGGAAATCATTACCATTCCATTGGCTGGTGCAATTGCACACAAAGATAGCATGGGCAATTCTGCTGTAATTAAAAGCGGCGAAATACAGGTAATGAGTGCTGGTACAGGTGTTAGTCACAGTGAGTTTAATGCCAACGCCGATGAGGAACTGAATTTATTGCAGATCTGGTTATTTCCTAATCAGAAAAACGTTACGCCACGCTACGATCAAAGAACTTTGGATGTAGCTGCACGTCACAATAACTTTCAGCAAATCCTGTCGCCAAATGCCAGCGATGATAACGTATGGATTCATCAGGATGCCTGGTTCTCACTAGGTAAATTCGATGCCGGCTTCGAAACCGAATACAAAATCAAAAAAGCACGTAACGGGGTTTATGCTTTTGTAATCAGCGGCGAGGTAACCATTAACGGTCAGGTGCTAAGCAAAAGAGATGGATTAGGTGTTTGGGATACTGATGCCATTAGCTTTACAGCCAACAGCGCCGATGCAGAAGTGTTGTTGATGGATGTGCCGATGGAGTTAAACTAATTTAGAACGATCGTCATTTCGACCGTAGTGGAGAAATCTTTTAGTAGAGATTAAAGGTTTCATCTGGTGTACGGTTGGAGTGGCGATTTGTTTTTTAAGCGTGATGAATTAAATTTAAAAAAAGAATTATGCAAACCACTATACTTTACATCGGCCGTGATGCCGAAATTACCGTTGTGATGGAGCGCCTGCTGAATGCCAGGCCCGAATGGAAAGGGATATGTGTATGTACAGATGAGGAAGCCGTTGCCCTTTGCGAGAAACAAAACCTCGATCTGGTTTTGCTGGGAAACGGAATTAACGCCGAATGCGAAAAAGTGTTAAGGGCAAAACTTACCGCGCTTCAGCCAGGTTTAAAAATTATCCAGCATTATGGCGGAGGGAGTGGATTGTTGTACGGGGAGATTATGTCAACTCTCAACTAGTATGGAATATTTTATACGCTTTGCTGTGGAAGCATAAATAGCAGCAGTAGCCAACCTGTTTAAACGGGATTGTAGCGATATCCTTTTAAAATTAGCAGCTGCTTTTGTCTTACTGTCATGCTGAGGTACGAAGCATCTGCAGCCGATGAAACAGATGCTTCGTGCCTCAGCATGACAACAGTGTTTTAAAAGATTTATCGAAAAGCCCGACTAACATTACCAGCACTACAGGCTTTGCTTTCAAAACATTTTTAGCACTTTGATAGCGTTAGCTGTACTCAAATAAAAATATTCTTGATGGTCTGTGAGACACAGACCATGGGGGATTAGTCTTAGCTAATATAATCCCTGTCTTCATCACTCAACTCCTTTTTACTTCCGCTGGTTTGTGCTTTGCGTTCAATCTCATCATCATAACTGCTTACCGTTTTTTTCGGTCTGCCCACAATAAAACCGATAATGAAACCGATGATGATACAGACGCCAATAACCAGAAGTTTAGATACAGCAATAGTTGTAACCAGGAAATCAAAATCTACAGGTTCGGTATTCACCATTAAAAAAATGGTTAGCAATGCAGTCAGGATAATAATCGAAATTGTTTTTGCACTCATGGTTTAAAAGCTATAATTAAATGAAAACTCTAATATCGGATTTTGATTGTAAATCTGGTTAACAAAAACCAATCGCGCTCCTAAATCTACAACAGGCTGGTACCGCAAAAGGTTTACGCTCGTGTTTAATTCTACCCCATAAGTTTTAGGATCGTTAAAGGTGGTGCCTTTGCCAATGTTCTCGTAATGGCAAAATAAACCGGCCCTGAAATTTCTTACATAGGCCAGCGGACCCAGCTCCCAATCCGGAAAGGCAAATGGGAAACGGTAGTTCAAAAGCAGGCTGTTTTGCAATTTACTTTTTGCCTGGATATTGTTGTAACCATACACCGTTGCAATTTCAGTTGCGTACTGGTTTACACCTGTTGCCTGCTGGTAATTGAAGCTTGCCAGCACCGAATGATTTTTGGCTAGTCCGGGGAAATACAGAAAACTTTCGAGTGCCAGAATTTCACCTTTCAGGTTGGCATCAAAAGGTTGGTGGTTGTAGGAAATTCTGAAAACCTGAGCCCACTTCGGCGCGATATCTCTTTCGGTAGTACGCACGCTGTGGTTAAAGGTAAAATTGTATTCCATCGGAAATTTGAGCCTGGTGATGAAATTGGTAGGCATGTTCTCCGGTTGGTAACGCTGTGTAAAACTGGTTGCCGCATTGAGGGTAAAAGCATAGTTCTCATTGCGTGCATTAAATGAAAGCGGGAGTGAGGCATTCAGCTTGATATAGTGCTCGCGCCAATCGCCCTGTTGTATCGCATTTTTAGCGCGGTAGAACGTACGTTTTGGTCTGTTCCGGTATAAGATGCTCAATACAGGGTAAAGTGCTTTATAGCTAATATCTGCCGTGTATTCGAAGCGCTTTAGATCGCGGTGGTATTTTGCCCCTGTGTAAAAGTCCATCGTGTTCAATAAATTGTTCGATTCGAGTTGCAGACCAAAAACATATTCATTGTCGATAACCGGAATAATGCTGTGGATGCTGAAAAGATTGAGCGCGGTATGATAAGGTTTAGACTGGTAGCTGCTATCGGGAATGTTTTCGAAAACGTTGCCAACCTGTTCTTGCTTTTCTGCTGCGGCTGCAAAATCAACAAAGGCATTTTCGCCTACCGGTTTTTCTTCAATCTGCTTTTCTGCAATTTCGTAACCGTTGATTTTGTAATCGTTGAAGACCATCTTTCCATCACTGCTTTCGGTGGGATTAAACGCCCCGTATTTCGACGCACTGAGTGCGCTGATTTTTTTGCTGGCCGGATCAATAGCATAGATATTATCGATGCCATTAAAGTGTGCATTGAAAGCAATCTTGTCGCCAATAAAAACCGGACGACTTAATTGCTGTCTGCTGTTTTGGATCAATACAGTTTTTTGCTCGCCATCTCGCAACCATAAATTTTTTCCTTTTTCGTTAACACTGATGTAAGTAATTCTTTTTCCCGTTTGATCGAAAGATGGAGTCTGGATAATTTCGTTTTCAGTATTAGGATAAGTTTTTAAAATCTGTCCGGTTGAGGCGTCGAGTTCTACCAGGTTAAACAGGTTGTCTAATCCAACACTGGCTGCAATTATTTTCTTTCCGTCGTTAGAAAGGCTGGGAGAGAAGAGCCTGCTTTTACTGCTTAATTTTTTGAATTTTTTAGTTTGAAAGTTGTAAGAACAAATAACGCTGTAGCTGCGTTGTTTGTATCGCGGATCGTAACGGATTTCATCCCAAACCAAAACGCCGTTTTTCAGACTAAACCAGGGTTGTTCCTGATAGCCTATTCCGAATAATTTTTTTTCCGATTGATCCTCATTTATAATCACAAAATAACGTGCATCAGTTTTACTTTCTTTGAGCGCTAAAATTTGTTTTTCATTAAGTCTAACCGGTAAAAAATAGTTCGTAGCCAAAGCAGTTTTTTTATTCAAACTTGTATAGCTTTCTGTAGTAGATTTTCCTTCCTGCAATTTCCACTTTTCAGCAACCTGATCTTGCACCGATAGAAAATATTTTCGGGTGTTGGTCCCGGTATATTTTTTTAAGCTGTTCGAAAAAGGGTAAGGTCTTAGTGGTCTTTTCCTGATGTCGCCCAGCAAGCTGTCGGAAATGAACTGCCCGTATTTTTCTTTCATGTTCGCCACCATCAAATAACCGGTTTGGTAGTAGCCCGGAGTAACGTCTTTGTTCGATCCAAAATAGGCTTTACTGTAGCTGATTTTTTTGACTTCTAAAAGTGAGGCCCGGTAAGGCATGATCCAGTTGGGTTGCCGGCCTCTTCCCGAGTAGGTCAGTGCGGTCTCGTTCACAACCGCATCGCCCTCGAAAAACCAGGTGGGTATGGCTCCCCCAAAGTAAGCAAAGTAAACCAGCTCTGGAAAGGGATGTGCTTGTGTTTCTGTCAATTTGTCAAACTGTGCAATGTGCCGGAGCTCGTGTACGGCAAGGTTGTTTAGCCAGTCCTGACTATCGAAAAACTGAGGGGGGGTAGCATAGAATTCCGACTTCTTTGGTGCTAGCTGAACAAAGCCATTTGCCACCGTTCCGCGGTTCTGTAGCAGGAGTGGAATACTGGTTTTTTGCTGCCTTAAACCCAGTCCGATTTTGGGGTAGATATAGGGTAGGGTATTGGCCATTCTTTGGGCTTCTTTTTCAAGTTCTCTCGGGTAGATGATTTTAAAGCCGCCCGATAAAATGTAGTTCCATTTTACACTAAGTGGGTTTTGTGCAGTGCTGAAAATCTGCCCAAAAACCGATGGTGAAATAAAACTTAAACTAAGCGCACTTAAATAGCTGATAATTAATTTTTTGTTTGCTTTTTTTAAATTCATCTAAATTATTTGCTAAAATATTTAGTATTTCAAAAATTTCAAGTTGCTAAAATTGTTAACTTTTAATTTAACTGTTAGTTTTTAAAATATTGATTTTTAATTGTTAATGGTTTTTACTTAAATTGATGAAATATGATTTTTACCGAAAAATTTTTCCAAAAAATATGCCTTAATTGATATTATTAAAGCATTTTGTTTCTGTTGTAATTTGACGGTTTAATTTACACTTATTAATCGATTTTCTTCGAAAAAAAAACTCACTATTTTGAAAAATGTATAGCTGCTTCATGAATTTTTGAATTGAAAAAAGCAGAGAAAATCAGCGTAAATACAGCTTTGGTGTGCCTGTTTTTAGTGTAAAAATGAGGTCTTAACTTGAAGGTTTATCCGGTCATTTCAGACTTGAATAAGGATTAAAAACAGGTGCTTTTTGTGTGGCAATGCTCTCGGGCTAACCTGTGTTTTGCTGCTCAATTTAATGCTGAACTTTAACTTTTTGTAGGCAGAATCTGATTTTGTTTCGGAGATTAATTATTGTATTGGTGACAAAATGTCTGTTGTTTTTGGGTGTTGTTTGAGCTGTGATTTTAGGTTTGGGGTCTAAGACTTCGGGATGAAGACCTGGGTTTTGGTGAAGTTTTAACCTTTTGATCAGATCGTTTTTAATGCCGGTTTTGCCTTCTGATCAGTACTTTTAACTGGAAAAACAGGTCAGATTTCTTGCTTGGAAAAGCTAATCGACCATTAAAATTGTATGTTTTTGCTGTGTTGTAAAGCCGAAAATTGACCAAAATTTTAATTTGTAATGCCATTTCCTTGCGATATTCACCGCATTCGGTGGTTTTATTGTCTTTTTTGGGGTTGGACTATTTTTAAGTAAAAAAGTGCCTTTATTGTTGTTTTGAGGCTGTTTTTTGTTCGTTTTTAAGTTTTTTAACTCATGCATTGGTTCGCACTATTTTTTAACCAAATAGCTATGAAATACCTTTTTTTTACTGCAGAAATGGAGTGTTTTTGGATAGCATTTTGTCCGAATTTTAACCTATAATCTGTTCTCTTTTGTCTGGAAAAAATGATTTTTGATGAACTCATTAAAGCTTTTTTACATATCGATTTTTTCTGAATCTTATACATGCTACGCTTTTAGATTTTATTGGTAAGGTATAATGAAATAAGTGATATGCTTTTTATAACAGTTTTTTTTATCCGAATATTTGTGCCCGTAGTACATCCTTTTTTTGAGTGTTGAAATGCCTTTTTATTTTTAGAAATAGCCTCTGAAATGACCAATGTTTTGATGTGTTTGATGCGTATAAAATGTGCTGGTTTGTGCTGTGCTTTGTGCTTTCTAACCTGGGCTTTGCCTTATGTTTTTATAGCTGTTATTCATGGTTTTTCTGGCTGATTTCTTTTGCTTTTTTTGAGTGCTTATTTGTATGTTTTTTAGCGCTGTTTGTTGCAGGTTTTTGTTGTCTTTTTTATCGTAATTTCAGAATGTTATTTTAGGTTTTAATGTAGGATCAGATTTAGTTTTGAGATGGATTATTTTGTCGGTTTATATCAAAATCACAGACCTATTTTAAACACTTCTTTCTTTTCTATTTTACTCCTTTGGTGCGAAGGTTTTCCTGGTTAATTTCGTGCCTTCTCAATGTTTTGTTTAGCGCTTTATGCTGTTTCGATTTTATAAATTGCTAAATAAAATAATGCATTAATTGGTAATTGTAATGTGTAGTTGTTTTGATTTATTGTTTTGTATTTTAAGTTCAACGCTGTTGTTTCTAATCAATTTGGATAGGATGTTCAGATGGATGTTGGCTTTTTTAATGCTGGTTTATTTTAGTTCAACTACATTATCAAACATTGTTGCTTGCGCTTTTTTTGCTGCTGATTATACTTGAAGAGATAGCTGCTCAAACCTAATATCGGCATGCCCTTTTTCTATCTATCAGATCAGGGATTTGCGTTGTTTATTCGCTTGTGTTTTTACTGACTAACTTGGTCTTGCCATTTGGAGAAGGTAAGAGAAAAACATGCTTTTAGATCAATAGATTCTTTAGTGTTACCTCTGGGGTTGGTTGTTTTAGAGTAACGTTGTTTATTTAAGATTCGGTTGATTTGAACGCGTGGTGCGAGAATTTTTTTTGCGATCAGTAGCAGATATTATTCATAAGGATGGTTAATCTGTTTGGATAAATTCATCTTAGTTTTTCCCGCAGATTTAACAGATCTGTACGCATATTGAAGACTGTAATAAGCGCAGTTGAATCAAAGTATAAAGCATGATTTGAATTGTCAGGATGCAATACTTTTATCTTTTTTTGAGTCAGTGTTATGGTCTACTTTGACCCTTTACTGCTGACTAAAATTCAAATTTTAAACCCCAATGATATTTGTTTTGACTAAATAATATCTCCTGACTTTTGGAAGTTTAAGCCTAAACGTTTCTAGGTTTATCAGGTGATAAAGATAAGGTAAGTCATTCCCTTTTACTTATAGTTTATTCCTGTAAATTGAGTTTATAGCACCGCACTGATGCTATAGGAATTGCATCCTTTCAAGGTATGAAATCGATAGAGAATTAGGTTTGCGCAGCTGGTAATTATAGCTTGTTTTTTCTTTTTTTGTAGATGGGGTAAAGGAAGATTGAGCCCAGGATAATGGTTGCGCCAATGTAAAATCCTCCGGTCATTTGCTCCTTATTCTGGAAAAAAATGAATGCTAATAAGATACCATAAACTGGTTCTAAATTGGTAATTAAGGCAACCCTGAAAGCCGATAAAGTACGCATTACCGATACACCTGCAACGTAGGCAACCGATGTGCAGAGCGTGCCCAGGAGAGCTAAATAAAACCAGTCGTTGGCATTTAAATTAAAGTGCATGCTCAACAAAGATCCATCATAAAAACGGTATAAAGTTATCCAGAAAAGGCCACCCAATAACTCATAAAAACCAATAATTGAAGGCTCACTTTTTTGAACTAATGTTGAATTGATGATCGAAAAAAGGCTCGAAGCTACCGCCGCAAGCAGTCCGAAAATGATACCCAAAGTATATTGCCCTTCAAATTTAAAGATCATGTAGATGCCTAAAATAATCAGTAAGCCAATTAAAATATCGCCCATTTGTATTGGCTGTTTTTTAATCAGCGGTTCTAAAATAGCGGTAAATAACGTGAAAGAAGAGAGGCATACCAGCGTTACCGATACGGTAGAAACTTTAATGGCATGGAAGAAAAATATCCAGTGGATGGCTACGATTGCCCCGGTTAAAAAGAACTGGATAAATTGTTTTTTGCTGATTTTAATGTTCTTTTTGGTGAGTAAAAACCAGGCGAAAAGTGTGCCTGCAGCGATTAATACCCGATACCAAACCATAGGTACGGCATCGATCGAAATTACCTTGCCCAGTACGCCGGTAAAGCCCCAAACGAAAACAGTAAGGTGAAGGATGAGCAGGTTCTTTTTGGTGGCGTCCATTGTTATTTTGGCGCCTTTCTAAGCAGGTAAAAACCCAGCAGGCCAAAGAATATGGTAGGTGTAATTACAGCCGCAAATGGGGGTAATCCGCCCTTGGTAGAGAACATTTGTGTAAACTGATTAAATACGATATAAGCGAAGCTAATGAAGATACCGATACCTAATGATACCCCAACTCCTCCGCGTACTTTACGCGACGACAATGCCACACCAATAAGGGTAAGTACAAAGGCCGAAAGCGGGTGAAGGTAACGTTTGTAACGCTCAAACTGGAGGTCGTTCATAACGCCCGTTCCGCGGATTTTTTCTTTCCTGATCTTATCCGACAGCTCTTTCGTAGTTAGGTTTTGCACCACGTTATCATAGGCCGAAAAATCATCCGGGCGCATATCTAATATCGTATCTTTAAGCTTGCCGTTACCGTAAATCATCGTCTCTTTTAGACCCTCAATTTTGCGGATGGAATAATTGGTTAACTGCCATTTGCGCTTAAGCGAATCCCATTTAATGTTTTCGGCAACAATCTTTTTCGTCAGTACATCACCACTAAAGTTATCCAGCGAGAAGCGGTAACCTGAATTGGTTTTGTTGTCGAAATTATCAATGTAGATATAGGTTTTATCATCCAGTTTCATGTGGATGTTGGATTTTGTTGAAGGGTCGTTACGCTTTACGTAGGTGTTTTCGAAACGGTTTTTTAACGTATTGGTGTAGGGTAAAATATAAAGGTTCGATAATAGGTTTGCAGAAAAAATGATGCTCGCCGATACCAGATAGGGGAATAAAAAGCGGTTAAAGCTTACCCCACCGCTTAATATCGGTACGATTTCCGTTTGATCGGCCATTTTAGCGGTAAAGAAAATTACAGCAATAAAATTGATCAGCGGCGAGAGCATATTCACGTAAAAAGGAATGGATCCGGCGTAGTATTTAGACAGGATGCCCCAGAAACTAAGGCCGCTCTTCATGAAATCGTCCATCTTTTCAGAAAGGTCGAACACTACAATTATGATCACGAAAATAGCCAGTGTATATATAAATGTACCCAGGTATTTACCGATAATGTACCGATCTATAATTTTAATGTTGCCTTTGATGATGTTCATTTTATAGCTTATTGCCTAATACTTTAACCATTTTGTTCTTCCACTCGTAAAATTCGCCCGCAATAATCTTCTCTCTGGCCTGTTTTACCAGCCATAAATAGAAGTGCAGGTTATGCAGGGTTGCAATTTGTGCGCCCAGCATTTCGTTGCTGTGTACCAGGTGCCTTAAATAAGCTTTCGTGGTTACCTGATCTGCATGCAGGTCGCTTTCTGCATCTAATGGAGAGAAATCATTCTCCCATTTCTTATTTCTGATGTTAATAATTCCATTTCTGGTAAAAAGCATGCCATTTCTTGCGTTTCTGGTTGGCATTACGCAATCAAACATGTCAATACCCAGCGCTATATTCTCTAATATATTAATTGGAGTCCCAACACCCATTAAATAACGTGGTTTATCAGCTGGTAATATATTGCATACCACTTCTGTCATGGCATACATTTCTTCAGCAGGTTCACCCACCGATAAACCGCCGATAGCGTTGCCCTCACGGTTCATGCTGGCAATAAACTCTGCCGATTTAATTCTTAAATCTTTATATACAGAGCCCTGGACAATAGGGAAGAGTGTTTGATCGAAGCCGTATTTAGGTTGGGTATTATCGAAATGGGTACAGCAGCGCTCTAACCAGCGGTGCGTCATTTTAATAGAATTGGCAGCATAGGTGTAATCGCAAGGGTATGGTGTACACTCGTCAAAGGCCATAATGATATCGGCACCAATGGTGCGCTGAATATCCATGGCGTATTCTGGTGTAAAAAGGTGTTTCGAACCATCGATATGCGAACGGAAAGTAACACCTTCTTCCTTAATTTTACGCACCTGACTCAATGAATAAACCTGATAACCACCGCTATCGGTTAAAATCGGGCGGTCCCAGCCAATAAATTTATGTAAGCCACCTGCTTTCTCCAGGATATCAAGTCCTGGTCTTAAATAAAGGTGGTAAGTGTTTCCGAGAATGATTTTTGCGTCAATATCATCTTTAAGCTCGCGCTGGTGTACGGCTTTTACCGTTCCGGCTGTGCCCACAGGCATAAAAATCGGGGTTTGTATTTCGCCATGGGCAGTGGTTACTGTTCCGGCCCTGGCTTTAGATAGTGGATCGTTAGCCTGTAAACTAAATTTCATATATTTTCCTCTTCAAAAATCTGCCAAAAATAGCAAAAAATGGGGTCATATTTTTGTTTAAATTTTTATCCACATAAAAGTGTTTTACAGATTAAAAATGAGAAATTTGCGCCTATTTATTTTACCATCGTGATATTAACCCCGCTTGAAATTATTCTGCTCTCCATATTGGGCTTCTGCCTTTTAGTTCAGCTTTATTACGTACTGTTTGTTCATTTGAAGTTGGCCAGTGTAAGTATAGAAGAAGTACCTGTATCGGCCAGAAAACCCATTAGTGTAATTGTTTGCGCCCGGAACGAAATTGCAAACCTGGAGCAATATCTGCCTGTTTTGCTGGAGCAGGATTACCCTGAATTTGAGGTGGTTGTGGTTAACGATCGCTCATGGGATGGTACAGAAGAGTTCTTAGAGGCTTTTGAAAAGAAGCATCGCAACCTTAAAGTAGTTAAAATTTTAGATAACGATAAATTTATTGCCGGTAAAAAGTTCGCCGTTACCATGGGAATTAAAGCGGCTAAACATGACTGGCTGGTATTTACCGATGCGGATTGTATGCCTGCATCTGGCAACTGGTTGATGGATATGCAGCAACCTGCCGATGAGCAGACGGAAATTATATTGGGTTATTCGCCTTACATGAAAAAGAGAAGCTTGTTAAATGCATTGATCCGTTTCGAAACCTTTTTTACTGCAGTTAACTACCTTTCTTTTGCCTTAAAAGGTATGCCTTATATGGGCGTTGGCCGAAATATGGCCTACAAAAAATCGCTTTTCTTTAAGCATAAAGGTTTTGCTGCGCACATGCATATCCCTTCGGGTGATGATGATTTGTTTGTAAATGCGCATGCCACCGCTTATAATACGGAGGTGCGTTTGCATCCCGATAGCCATGTATGGAGCGAGCCTAATAAAACCTGGGCAGGCTACCTGCGTCAAAAGAAACGTCATTTTGGTGCTGGAAAGTTATATAAACCGAAACACAAGTTTATTTTAACCGTTCAGATTGTATTCCAGTTTTTGTTTTATGCTTTTTTTGCCGGCTGTATGTTTTTAAGTCGCGAAGCGCAGTATGTAGCCTTGGGAATCTTTGTGTTGAGCATCATCATCAGGTGTTTTATCTATCCAAAATTGCTTAAACGGTTAAACTATGGCGATTTACGTTGGTGGTTCCCGATTTTAGATATACTTTTGTTTCTGTTTTTAATCCTGAATGGATTTTTATCCATGTTTGGGAAGAAAAATGTAAAATGGAAATAGTTCATAATCCTTTAGTTATTGCAATATGCCTGATGTAAAGCCAGATATCATCTTAAAATATTTTCCGAATCTAACTGAAAAACAACTCGCACAGTTTTCGCAACTGTTTGAATTATATAGTTTCTGGAATGCGCAGATCAATGTAATTTCGAGAAAAGATATTGAAGAACTGTATGAACGCCATGTGTTGCACTCGTTAGGCATAGCTAAAATCTGTACGTTTAAAGCGGGCGAGTCGGTGCTGGATGTTGGTACTGGGGGTGGCTTTCCGGGTATTCCGCTAGCCATTTTATTTCCTGAAACGCAATTTTACCTGGTCGATTCTATCGGTAAAAAAATTAAGGTGGTTAAAGAAGTTGCTGCTGCATTGGGTTTAGAAAACCTGCGTGCCGACCATTTAAGGGCTGAGCAGGTTAAAGAGAAATTCAATTTCGTAGTTTCTAGAGCGGTTACGCGCCTGGGTGAGTTTTATCCCTGGATACAAGGTAAGTTTAAGAAAGAATCGCTTAATGCCATTCCAAACGGTATTTTGTATTTAAAAGGTGGCGATTTAGCCGAAGAGATTAAGGAATCTAAACTGAAAGCAGAACTGTATCCGCTTTCAGCCTATTTTGAGGAAGATTTCTTTGAAACCAAATATGTGGTTTACGTGGCTCAGTAGTTATTGTTTTTTGCTTGGGTAACCCACAACGGTAACTTCTTCGATCCTGGTTCCTTTTACCTTTTTAACAGGTATTGTATTTTTATTGCCTGTACCTGGGTAGCCGATAACAGTTACCGATTTTAATTCCTTTTGCTCCGCTGGTGAGGTGCTTGTAATGGATTGGGTACTATTATTATCATTGATTACAGAAATACCGGTAATGGTTTCGCTGTCATTTCCGCTTTTGGCTGGTCTTGGCTCAGCGGGAGGTGGCGGCGGTGGTAATGATTTTCTCTTTTTTATTGGTCTAGGCTCAATAGGTGGGGGTGGAGGTGCCACTTTTTCATCTTTAATCACTACAGGCGGAGGCAGCCTTTTGCCATCTTTTTTTACTACAGGTGGCGGAAAACGAACAACTTCTACTTTTGGTGGTGTTTTTTTTGCTTTGGCGGCATTTGGTGGTAACGGTGGAGGAGGTGGCACCAGCTTAATCTGTTTTACTTTTTTACGGGTAGTATCCTGTAAAGCAATACTTAAGCTTTCCTTTTTTTGTCCCAGCTGGATGGTACCGTAATCTTTTGTAAATGCTGTAGTAGATAAACAGAGCATCAATCCGGTTAGCGGGATAACGAACAACAATTTGAGCCTGGCCCATTTTGCCGATTTGGTTTGATTTAACATACTTATTCTATTTTTTAATAATGACGAGTTAAAAAAATGATTGGTTAAGCTAACTTTCTGATTACCATACGAATTTTGGATCAGGAACATGGCATACTCGTATTTGGCGATATCTTTATTGGTTGTTACTTCATCTGCCAGGTATTCGTGAATGAGCTTGATATCGTTTTTAATGAAATAGGTTATTGGATTAAACCAGCTGGAAATCTGAATCAGCTCGAATAGCAGGATATCTACGCTATGTTTTTGCCTGATATGCACCATTTCATGTTTTAAAATGGTTGTTTTCTGATCAAGATTGGGATCGATAAACAGGAGATTGAAAAATGAAAAGGCCATTTTGGAGTTTTCGATCTCAATTAAGGTAATACCGTTTTCTTTAGTCCTTTTGGCTTTACGGATGATGCTTTGAAGGTTGCGTAATCCCAGGCAAATTTTTAAGATTAAAACCAGTGAGATGATTGCGTACAAGAGCAACACACCATTTTCAACTGTAAAAAGTGAAGGTTTTTCCGGAATTACGGAAAATGTAGCATAATTGATGACGATCTCTTTTTTCAAAAATCCCAACTGAAAAAACGGGAGCATAAAGGCCAGAACTGAACTGAAGATGAGGTAGTACCTGTTTAAACCATAAAAGGTATCATGGTGCAGGAACAATCTGTAAAAACCGTAAAATATTACGAGATACAGATTGGCTTCGAGTAAGTAATATAACCAGTTCATCACTTGTTGTTTTTAAGTTTTTCGGCCAATTGAATAATTTCATCGAGTTCTTTGGTACCCATACTTTTTTCATTTACCAGGAATGAAACCAGACTTTCGTATGAGTTTTCGAAGTAATTGTTCATTACTTTATTTAAAGCAAAGCGTTTATAATCAGTTTCTTTTACAATAGGGAAGTAGATATAGGTATTACCAATGGCTTTATGATCTACAAAACCTTTGGTTTCTAAAACCCTGATGACGGTTGAAACCGTATTATAAGCAGGCTTCGGTTCGTTCATCTTTTCAATTACATCTTTTACCAGGGCTTCGCCCATTTCCCAAAGGATGAGCATAATTTGTTCTTCTGCTTTTGTGAGTTCTTTTATCATGGTAACTATTTTTGTAGTTTGCTCAAATGAAGTTAATACTATAAAACTAGTTTTCAAACTATTTTTATAGTATTTGTTTTAAATATTTGATAATCAATTGATTATTTTTATTTGAAAATATTGGAGCATAAAAAAACCTGCTGGTTAGGGCAGGTTTTAATCTTTTTTGGAGGGGGAGTGAATTACTGCATTAAAATTTCTGTGATTTTTGAGGGTTATCCATCATAATCATTTTGTCTTTAAGTAATTGCTGCAAGCCAGATTGGGCATCAATACGTTTTACCACATCCAAAACTACCCCGGCTGCTTTACTAAAAAACGCTGGGGTAATGGTGCTATACTCGTCTGTTGCTTGGTGGTAATCTTTATGATCTTCTACACCAAAATACAGGAAGGGGATGTTTTTGGCATTAAAAGCACCCTGATCGCTCTGGTTGGTCCAATCGTCGTGCCCTTGCTTAGGGTCATCGTGCCCTAAAATTACTTTAATATTGGTTCGGGTGGTATCGATGTACTGTTTTAAATCCGGATACTTAAAAGTACCACACACGTACAATTCGCCTTTATCGCTATGGCTAATCATATCCATATTCAGGTTAATGGCAATGGTATTAACAGGCACCGGAGGATTGGCTACAAAGGCCTTCGCGCCCTGTAGGCCCATTTCTTCGGCATCGAATGCGGCGAAAATAATGGTATTATTGGGTTTGTTTTTGGCGTAATGGGCTGCAATTTTTAACAATCCGGCTGTACCCGATGCGTTATCGTCAGCACCGTTAAAAACCTCATCTTTAACAACGCCCAAATGGTCGTAATGGGCCGAAACAACGATTACATTATTACTTTTCCCTGGAATATAGCCAATAATGTTGGTGCCATTTACTTTGGTGCTGTTTCTACTGTTAAAGGTAAATTCCTGGGCATAGTTTACATGTTGCGGATAGGATTTTAAACCCAATTTCTGAAAACGTGCGATAATATAAGCACGCGCCATTTCTGCACCTTTGGTACCTGTTTTCCGGCCCTGATAAGCATCAGAAGACAGTACTTCTACATCTTTTAACAATTGGGTATCAAGCTTTTCGTTTCCAGTTGTACTTTGGTTCTTTACTGATGAACAGCAGCTTAGCATCATGGCTAAGGGAATGATATAGAGGATTTTCATGTTTTATGATTAATGAGTTAAAGTCGTCTCGATCTCGTAGCTATTGGATGTAGCATCGCGAAATGCTTGTCCATTGTTTGCAGGGAGAAATCTGTTAACTAGATTTCTCGGCTGCGTTGCACTTCGCTCGAAATGACGGATTATTTACTTAATTTTCTAAAGATATTAATTATTGCAATATATAGAGGCGTCACCCTGAATTCATTTCAGGGTCTTTACCGCAGGAAAGATCCTAAACACGAAGTAGCTCCAAGGCAATTGAAACACTATTTCTACTTGTAAAATAAACTACCATTGACAGACCCTATAGAAAAATCGTCATTTCGACTGGAGCCGGCCGGTTCTTCACCGGTGGCGGAATGGAGAAATCTATTTAGACAGATTTCTCGGCTACGTTGCACTCCGCTCGAAATGACGACCCCGGAAGAGGCTGTTACTTATATTGATTTTTATAAAATAAATTACACCTCAGCAGGACGATCGAAATAAAAAGTGGATTAAAAATTAGTTATATTTTTTATTTCCCAATTGAAACTGTAAATAAAAGATTGCTTCGCCGGCTGAAAAAGCCTTCTCGCAATGACGAAAACCACGGACCTTAGCTTTGGTCTTTTTGCTTTTACCTTTAAGCTTTTACGCCGCTACTTCCCTTAAATCCACAGCAACTACGCGCGAAACGCCTTGCTCTACCATGGTTACACCATAAATAATATCGGTACTGGCAATGGTACGTTTATTATGCGATACAATGATAAATTGCGACTGATCGGAGAATTTACGGATAATATTGTTGAATTTGTCGATGTTGGTATCGTCAAGCGGTGCATCAACCTCATCAAAAATACAGAATGGAGCAGGCTTTAAAAGGTAAAGCGAAAACAGCAAGGCCGTTGCGGTTAAGGTTTTTTCACCCCCCGATAACTGGTTGATAGATAGTGGTCTTTTGCCTTTCGGACGGGCAACGATATCAATATCAGCTTCCAACGGATTGTGGATGTCGGATAAAATCAGGTCGCAGCTGTCCTCATCGTTAAATAAAGAGCGGAAAACCACGATAAAATGTTCGCGCGCCTGGGTAAAGGCCTGCATAAATTTGTCTTTTGCAGTATCGTCTATCTCTTTGATGGTTTGTAAAAGATCGGTTTTGGCTGCATTAAGGTCTTTTTTCTGGTTTTGGATAAAGACATAACGCTCTTCCATTTCCTTAAAGGCCTCCATGGCCATCGAGTTGATGGCGCCAAATTCATCCAGCTGGCGTTTCATTTTTTCTACCTTCTGGCGGATTTCAAATTCACTTTCCAGTGCTTCAATTTCGGTCTCTGTCTCTAAAAGATCATTAATATCTATGTTGAACTCTACAGCCAAACGCTCTTTTAAGGCATTCAGATCAATTTTTAAAGCGTTCTTTTTATCCTTAATTTCGGTTAAAAGGAAATCGGTTTCTTCGCGGTTTTTGCGGATGTTGGTTAAATCGGTTTCTACCTGATTAATACTGCCCTTAATTTCGAAATACTCTTTTTCTGCCTCTGCAAGCCCTTTTTCCATTTCCTCACGTTGCTGATACATTTCTAAAAGGGTATCGTCGTTCAGGTCGGTGTGTTGCAGGGTGGCTGTAATTTGGGTAAGCGCTTCCTGTAATTCTTTATCGTTTTGCGCAATGCGCTTGTTTAGCGCTTCTTCCTGCACAAAGCGGTAATCGAGGTCTTTTTCTAAACCCGATAACTTGTTTTGTTGCTGGTGAAAACGGAGGTTATCCTGATTGTATTTGCCTGCGTTATCGTTTACCAAATCGGCAATTTCCTGGTAATTCAGTTGTTGTTCCTGCAGGTTAATGTGGTCTTGCTGCTGTTTTTTCTGCAACTCAACCAATGCGGGCAACTTTTCTGAAAGCGATTTTTCTATCGATACAATTTTTTGCGCGATATCTATTTTGCGGTTTTCGCTGGTAGTAATAAACTCCTGGTACTGGTCGCGGCGTGTTTGAACAGAAATGTGCTCGTTGTTTAAACGGTTCATTTCCTGTTGCAAAGCACTAATCTGGTTAATTTTTGAAGCTTCTTTTAAATTGAAAATCTGATCGGTTTCCATTTTAATGGCTTCGTTATATTTATTAATCAGCGATTCTGAAGCTTTGATTTCTTTCGCCAGATTTTCTAAATTCTTGGCCCGGCCAATCCTTTTTCCTTCAAATAAACCCACAGATCCACCTGCGAGAGTGAATTTAGTCTGCGCATATTTTCCGTTTTTGGCCAAAACGGTTAAGCCATCGCCCGGAGTTGCTTTAAAACGACTTTCTTGTTCGTTAACGGCGATATACACGTTTTGCAACAGCAAAGTGCAAAGATGCTGGTACTTTTTATCTACTTCGGTTACCAATAAAGCCGATACCAAGCCCTCATGTTCGGCCAGGTTAGGGGTTTTATCGGGTATGTTTTCTAAAATGAAGAAATTGGCTCGGCCACGGCTGGCATTAGTAAGGAGGTTAATCGCCTCAACGGCATCTGCATATTTCTCAACCACATAATGGTTCATTACCGGCTCCAGATAATTTTCTATCGCGATGCGGTAATCTTCGTTACAGAATAAAATATCCGACAGGAGCAAGGCTGTTTTGGCGAAAGAAGTATTCTTTTTTAAGAAACGGATAGATTCAGGAAATCCTTCCAGACTGTCAACCAGCGATTTAGTGAGGTTGTATTCGTTTTGTTTAGCGTCTTTTTTCCGGTTTTCTGCCGTTAGTTTTTCCTTGTTCGAACTCAGGTTAGCTTCTGAAGTAGCCAATTGGGTTTTCAATACCTCTTCTGCTTCGGTAAGGTTTTTAATGTTGGCCTGCTTTTCCCTTACCTGAATATCAAGCTCGGCCAAAGCATGGTCAAAGGCTTTTAATTCTAAGGTTTTGGTTTCGGTATCATCAACATTGCGGTTGGTTTCCTGCACCAGCGCATCTTTCTGGATATTAAAAATATCAATTTCCTTTTGCGACTGATAGACTGTGCTTTGCAGCTCATTCAGCGATTTTAAGAGGTTATCGATCCGGTTTTTCTCAGTTTGCTGTTGCTCGCGGAGGGTATCCAAGGTCGATTTTAGCACTTTTAAATCCGATTCAAGGCGGTTAAAAACCTCTGTTTCGGTTAAAATTTCCTCATTAAGGCGCTTAATGTTGTATTTAATGTGGTTAACCTGGTTTTTATCCTTTTCCAGCTCACCCGATAAACGGGTTTCTTTCTCCTGTAAAAAACGCATTTGTTCGTTCTTTACTTTCTTTTCACTCTCATAAGCACGTATTTTGGAAACAAACTCGTTGGTGGCCTTTTGTTGTACGGAAAGGTTTTTCTCCTGACTGATGCTGCCTACCTTAAGTTTTTGTAAATCGGCTTCTCCGGTATCTATTTTGGTGCTCAACTCGGTTCGGTTAAGCATTTGCTGCTGTTCCTGGGTTTCGAGCGCACCTAAATCGGTACGGAAGAAGGCAATACGGTGCGCAGCCAGCTGTATGCTCAGCTCGCGGTATTGTTCTTTCAGCTTATAATAGCGTTCAGCTTTACGCGCCTGATTTTCGAGTGTTTTCAGGTTTTTTTCAATTTCGAAAAGTAAATCTTCTACACGCTCTAAATCGGCTTCGGTATCTTTTAACTTACCGAAAGTTTGCCTTTTGCGGAGTTTGTATTTCGAAATACCCGATGCCTCTTCGAACAAGGACCTGCGGCTATGCTCTTTATTGGTAATAATTTCATCGACCATTTTCAGCTCAATAATCGAGTAACTATCAGAGCCAATCCCGGTATCGAGAAAAAGGTCGGTAATATCTTTTAACCGGCACTGCACATCGTTTAAGCGGTATTCGCTATCGCCATTCCGGTACAATTTTCGGGTTACGGTAACCTGCGAATAAGCGGTAGGTAAGATGTTTTTCGTATTATCGAAACTGAGCGAAACTTCGGCAAGCTGTGCCTGTTTACGGTTTTTGGTACCATTGAAAATGATGTTTTCCATCTTTTCAGAACGGAGTGCTTTGGTGCTTTGTTCGCCCAAAACCCAGCGCATGGCATCAATTACATTAGATTTTCCACAACCATTAGGCCCCACAATAGCCGTAACCCCTTCATTAAAGTTGATGGTTACTTTATCGCCAAAGCTCTTGAAGCCCTTGATTTCTAACTTGGTAAGTTGCATGGTTTGTATTCGGAAAAACCGACCCCAATATTAAGGATAATTTTGGGCTTTCGGGGCAACAAATTTAAAAAAATAAGCCATATTTGGTCGTAGAATCAATTTATGGATATAACATCTTTTTATACAGGCTATCGTACGGCACAGGGTGATAAAATTTATCTGGGCGATAAAATCAGAGGTAAGTTTTTCTACAAAATGCAGGTTCAGTACGAAATGGAGACAAAGTCTTTTGTACTGGTATCGCAAAACCCGCAATCGCCTTACCGGAAATACCTGATCGCTGATCTGGAAAAAATTAATGGTTTAAGTATTGTTGGCAATCAGTTGTTTTTTAAAGAACCAAAAGTGGGCGAAAAAGTTAAAATTACTGTCGACAATAAAGGAGATGATTTCCCCTTTGGTAGTTTGGTAGAGGTTACCGAAGTTAAAGATGAATGGAATTTAACGGCTAAATCTTTAGCTAACGGCCAGTTGGTGCAGCTTAAAAATGGTGAGTTTTTGGAAGATAGGTCGGGGTATTAGAGAAATACGATTTGTTTGAAGGCTAATTTTCTGGTAACCGTAAATTAGATTGTCATCCTGAGCCTGTCGAAGGACCAGTTAAATAGTTAACTAGCGTTTCGACAGGCTCAACGTGACAAACTTATGTTTGAATAACTGGTAGTTGATTTTTAATTACTTTACAATCATTAATTTAGCAAACTTGAGCAACAATTGTTTATTGCCCAATCCCTGAAAAAATACTGTTGCCTTAACATCTGGCAGCGATCCTTCTAAACTGATGATCTTTCCAAAACCGAATTTTTCGTGTTCTACTTCCATGCCGTTCTGAAATTCGTGCGGCTGTGATGGTGTAAAACCCGCAGTTGGTACATGCGCCTTAGCTAAAAGCGATGTGGTTTTAGGGCGTACAGGTGGGGTAGAAGTCGTTGTATTCCCGGCACCGGCTGGTTTAGGCTTGCTAAAGAAATCGCGTGGCTGCGAGGTCCAGGTTTTGCGTTCATCGTCAAAGCTACCTTCAATTGAATTCGATCTGGATGGTTTAACATCCAATTCTAAAAACTTAGGGTTAATTTCGTTAATGAAACGACTTGGTTCGCAGTTGGTTAGGGTTCCCCAGCGGTAACGAGAAGTAGCGTAAGTTAAGGTTAGTTTTACCTCAGCACGGGTAATAGCCACGTAAAACAAACGGCGTTCCTCTTCTAAATCGGTACGGTTGGTGAGCGACATTTGCGAAGGGAAAAGATTCTCTTCCAAACCTACTATAAATACATTTTTAAACTCCAATCCTTTTGATGAGTGGATGGTCATGAGCGAAACACTATCCTTGTTTTTATCGCCGTCTTTATCGTCATTGGTTAAAAGGGCAACATCCTGCATAAAAATCTCGAGGCCTTTTTCCTCAATATCTTCACGTTCGGCAAATTCCTTAATCCCGTTTAATAACTCCTGGATATTTTCGTAACGGCTACGGCCCTCCACACTATCATCAGTATACAATTCTTTTAAAATACCCGCATGCTGGGCAATAAATAATGCCGCATCGTAGGCATCAAGCTTTTTGGCCTCGGCCTGAAAACTCTGCACCATGGTAGCAAAATCGTTAAGCTGGTTAGCCAAACGACCATCTACATACATGTGTGCATTGGCAATCACCTCCCACATGGTTTTACCATGCTGGTCGGCTGCTACAATAATTTTATCTACCGAGGTATCGCCAATACCACGTTTAGGGTAGTTAATTACCCTTTTTATCGCTTCTTCATCCTTCGGATTAAAAGTTAAGCGGAAGTAAGCAATTAAATCTTTAATCTCTTTGCGCTGGTAGAAAGACTGACCACCAAATATTTTATAAGGGATGTTTAACTTACGTAAGCCTTCCTCCATGGCCCTGCTTTGGGCATTGGTACGGTACAAAATGGCAAAATCGCTATGATGAAGCCCTTTGCTTGTCCGTTCCTGAATAATGGCTTCGGCTACCAGTTTACCTTCTTCATTATCAGTAAAGGCACGCGAAACTTTAACACGTTCGCCGGGTTCGTTATCCGAAAATACGTTCTTTTCGAGCTGGTTTTTATTGTTGGCAATAATACTGCTCGCCGCATCAACAATATTTTGGGTAGAGCGGTAATTCTGCTCTAACTTATATACTTTTAAATCCGGATAATCGCGTTCGAAATTTAAGATATTCTGGATATTGGCACCACGGAATGCATAGATACTCTGTGCATCATCGCCCACTACGCAGATATTCTGGTAAGCAGCAGCCAGTTTTTTTACGATAGTGTATTGCGAAAAGTTGGTATCCTGGTACTCATCCACCATCAGGTATCTGAATTTTTGCTGGTATTTATTCAGTACATCCGGGTGTTCTTTCAGCAGGATATTGGTTTTGAACAGTAAATCGTCAAAATCCATTGCGCCAGCCCTGAAACAACGTTTAGCATAAGTTTCGTAAATCTGGCCTAACAGGGGACGTTTATTCTGGATATCCTCGGCCTGGATCTGATCGTTGGCCTGGTATTCTCCCCACGAAATCAGGTTGTTTTTTGCCGAAGAAATGCGGCCATAAACAAAATTCGGGGCATATAATTTATCATCCAGCTGCATCTCTTTTAAGATGGCACGGATTACACTCTTGGTATCGTCGGTATCGTAAATGGTAAAATTGCTCGGATAGCCTATTTTTTCGGCCTCTACGCGTAAAATTTTCGCAAAAACAGAGTGGAAGGTTCCCATCCAGATGTTTTTTGCTTCGGCGCCAACCACTTTACTGATACGCTCGCGCATATCTTTACTCGCTTTGTTGGTAAAGGTAAGTACCAATATGTTAAACGGATCGGTACCGGTTTGGATAAGGTGGGCCACGCGGAAGGTAATTACGCGGGTTTTACCAGATCCAGCACCTGCAACAATCATTACCGGTCCTTTTGTATTCTCTACTGCTGCTCTTTGCTGCGGGTTTAATCCTTCTAAATAATCCAATTCGGCTCCTATTTTTTTGAGGTTCAAAAATAAGAAATCCCTGGCTTTTTAATGAGATTGTGGAGAAATAGCGCCTTATTTTTTTTGAAAAGTAAAACCTGTATATCACAGCAACAAGCAATATACCATGGTTTTGTGTCCTAGTAAAGGTTTGCTGATCTTTAAGAAAAGCCAGCTTTGTTTTTCATAGCAACCATAGTCCTTTGCTTCACTCATACGCCTGCAGGCATTGCCCACCTGGCCGGTATCCGCTTCGCCAAGGTTTAGGTAAACTAAGCTTATGCTACTATTAACGGAATTTATAACCCCGATGCCTGCAAATCGTTGCCTTTTGGTGCTAATTTATAAGCTATTTTATCGTATTTCCTGATCTAAACGGAACCATTTTTCACGGCCCAATCTACCATAGAGTCGAGTACGGTAAAAAGATCTTCTCCAGGTTTGGTTAAGCTATAAGTAACCACCGGAGGAACAACTGCTTGGGCAACGCGATTTACAATATCATCGGCCTGTAGCTGCTTTAAATGCTGAATGAGCATTTTTTCGGTAATCTGTGGGATTGCCCGTTTCAGTTCACTGTAGCGTTTTGGCCCGCTCATTAAATGATATATAATGATAGGCTTCCAGTAACCGCCAATTTTTTCCATTACAAAGGTTACCGGGCAACTGGTTAATGCAACGCCCTTGTTAAAATTTCTGGTCGAACTCTCTTTAATCGCTGTCATGGTTACATACTTTGGGGTAAGTACTTGTATAAAAGTAAGTACAAATATAGCTTTGTATCCATAATTTAAAAACAAAATATCATGAAAATCACATTAACAGGATCGTTAGGAAATATTACCAAACCACTTGCCGAAATTTTAGTCGCTAAAGGCCACGAAGTAAAAATTATCAGCAGCAATCCCAACCGGGCCGAAGCCATTAAAGCATTGGGCGCTATTCCGCTGATTGGAAGCGTGGCCGATACCACATTTTTAACCGCTGCTTTTACTGGTGCCGATGCCATTTATACCATGGTGCCGCCCGATTTTTCTGCACCTCAGTTCAAAGCTTACATCAGCGAAACCGGTAAAAACTACGCTGCAGCCATTCAGCAATCGGGTGTTAAGAAAGTGGTAAATTTAAGTAGCGTTGGCGCCGATTTGCCAGATGGAACCGGACCTATTGCCGGATTACACCAGGTAGAAAATACTTTTGCCCAACTGGATGGCGTAGCCATTAAACATTTACGCGCAGGTTATTTCTTCATTAATTTCCTGGCCAATATCGATATGGTTAAGCATGCGAATATCTTAGGTTCCAACTTTGGTGCCGATGCAAAACTGGTGCTTGTACACCCACGTCATATTGCTAAAGTTGCAGCCGAAACATTGGAAAGTGAATTGAGCGGGAAAAGTGTATTGTATGTAGCTAATGACGATCAAAGCACGCCAGCCGATGTAGCTAAAGCTTTAGGAACAGCGGTTGGTAAACCCGAATTGCCATGGGTAACATTTAGCGATGAAGACGCTTTTAACGGCATGACCGGCGCTGGTTTACCTGAAGAAATTGCCAAAAACTATGTAGAAATGGGCGATGCTATCAGAAGCAACAGGCTTTTTGTAGATTATTACAAAAACAGGCCGGTTTTGGGCAGTACAAGCCTTCAGGATTTTGCCGCTGAGTTTGCTGCAGCTTACAATAATTAAGACCAATAACAGTTGCCTGGTATTAAACCCAGGTAACTGTTATTTATTACATCCAGTTCTCATTCCGGTGCTCTACCTGGTACAACCAATAGTTTACCAGCTGTTTAATTTCGGTATAGTTGCCGTATTTAAATCGAATCTGCCCTGCAGCAGTATGCAGGCACAAATGGCCAACATCTACACCTTTATGCCATGGATATTGAAAAGTAGTAATGACCTGAATTTTAGCAGGTGTTATAATTTCATGCGAAATATCCCAAATGCCACTCTTTTTCACAATAAATTCTTCGCTAACCGAAATGCGGTGCTTTTTGTAGCTAATGTAAATCATTACAATGCCTGTAATTAAATAAATAGCTGCCGCACTTATAAAAGGTTTAACCTCTGGAACATTTATGGCTACAATTATAAAAATAGCCACAGGCAAAACCAACTTGAAAAAGATAGGCAGGTTTAAAAAACGCCAGTCGGGGATAAAGGTTTTGTTTGATTTAGGGAGCTTGTCCAGTATCATTCGCAGTAATTCATCTCGTTCGGCAGGGTTACAACCCGGAATTTCCATCGTATTGCCCTGCATTTCGTGCCCTTTCTTACTCTCGCCAAAGTGCGCCTGTTTTAAACTTACATTCAGCATGTTTAGCTTCTTCTGGAAATAGTTTTGGCTGTATTTGGTAATTTGCACCTTAGCTGGGTTAACCAGTGTATTTTTCTTGGCTATTAAACCTGACGAGAGGAGCAGGGTATCTTTATGCTGGCTGATTTGCAGCTCAAAATACTTGTAAAAGGTTCGTACCATATTAATTACCAGCAATACCATTAGCAATACACCAATTAAAATAAATGCAGTTACAATGGTTAACATGCCGGTAACGGTGCTTTCTATTGCATTTTTATCAATTTTAAGGCTGTCTAATAACTGCCTGCCTTCGTAAATTACAGTATAAAAGAATGCGGCAAGCAGTGCCAGGCTTTGTCCATAATTTGAAGTGAGCCCAACCTTAAATAAAGTCCACGAGCTTATTTTTAAGAACGGGGTTTCTTCAGTAATTTGAGTTGCTGTTTCGGCTTCTGGTTGGTTTTCAACGGCAACTTTTTTATGGAGTAAATGTGATTTAAGGTTATAGGCTGAAGTTTCGTCAATCGCTCGGATACTTACTTCTTCGCCGTGTGCGCCTGCAGTATCTATTTTTAGACCATAAACGCCTATAATTTTTTGTAAGATAGATTGGTTGATGTTAACCTGCTGGATTTTATCGAGTTGTATAATAACCTGATCGCGGTTAAATATCCCCTTGTTGACCACAAATTCCTGTTTTTCTTTATCTAAAAAGAAGGTGAATTTTAAATACCACAGGTAGGCAAAAAAGAAACTGATTACTAAAAGCAAAGCTACGCCTGCCAAAACATAAAATATTTGATGGAGCGGCATTTTTATAAAAGCCAAAACAAAAATGAAAAAACTAGCTTTTACAATCTTTAAAAAGGTGTGCGTGGCCATTACAATAATACCTGCCGCCGATTGTCGCTGGGGTTTACTAAAATCCTTGTTCATGATGCTGCCTGATCAATGGTTTGATTTTCAGTTAAATCCAGTTTTTTTAACAGAAGGTCTCTAATGTTTTTTGCAGTTTCAATCGGGATACCCGAAATGTGGATATGCCCGGTTTGGCCGCCTGCAGTAAAGATTTGTAACGATCCCAGATGAAAAACTCTGGATAAGATCCCCTCGTTAAGCTCGATATGCTGGATTCTGTTTAAAGGTACAATCGTGGTTGATTCGGCTATAATACCGCTTTTATAAATCACATCATGTGTACGGATGGAATAACCTCTTTTCTTAAAGCTGGCCCGAAATAACAGGAACAATATAGCAGCAAGTGCCAGATAAATGGCGGTTATTAAAAAGGCGTGGGTTCCGACTTCGTTGATAAAAAACAACAGCATAGCTGCGCCGATTCCGATAAGGCCTAAGAAAATGGATAAGTTAATGCAAATAATTTTCCAATAATCGGAGTGAGGGTGCTGGAGTGCTATTTCTTCGTATTTCGGAAGTGAACTGATATCGATCACCTCATTGGTAAAAGTTTCTGTTGGCATTGTTAAAGATATGAAACAAATTAATCAGCTATGTGACTATTGATTAATTGTTTTGTTACCGTGCCACAATAAACTTTTTGGCCGAGTTGTACTGGCCCGAATCGGAAGAGATTTTAAAGAAATAAATGCCAGGCACAAAAGTAGACGTATTGATTTCCAAAGTATGTTTACCGGTATTCAGGTATTCGTTTACCACTGTTTTAACCAGGCGGCCCATTAAATCGTAAATCTGGATGTTAATTTTATCCGATTCAGGTAGCACCAGATCAATAAAGGTTTGCATTGAAGCTGGGTTGGGGTAGTTCTGGGTAACAGTAAACTTTAAAAATTTATCGAAAATAGCTTTGTTAATGGTATCAAAAATTACATAGCTTACTAACCGGTAGCCTCGTGCATTGGGGTGGAAAGCATCCTGATATAAGGAGAAGTCTCTTCTCATGGCTGCGTTAACATCGGCCAGGTAAATTTTATATTCGGCTGCCAGGCGTCTGTATCCGGCATTTATACTTCTGATGTTGGTATTAACAGTAACATTAAATTTATCCGTGCGGTCATCAACATTTTGTAAAGTGCATAAAATAGGCACTAACTTTTGTTTCATGCTGGTGGTAATAAAGCTCCGCATATTGGCAATCGTTTCGGCAACACTTCCTTTACCTCGCGCAATAGATACAGCATCGTTAATCCCCATGTCTATCACAATAAAGCCAGTACGGTTACTTATGGCATTGTCAATTCTAAGCAGGCCCTGAAAAGTAGTTTGGCCGCCAATACCATGGTTGGTTATATCTACAATTTTATTGGTATAGCAGTTTAAGAAGTTGTTTTTCAGCATGGTTTGAAAGCCTTGCCCGTTTACGCCTTCAACTGTACTGGCACCAAAAGTTACAATATTGATACTATCTTTCGAATAATATTGAGCGGCTTCGGGGCAGCTAACGCGGGTTGGGTTTTGGTTTGGTGGCGGAGTTTGGGCAAAAGAGGTGGTGCAAAGACAAAGCAGTAGCAGCAGCGATAAAAATACTAATGCACTTTGCTTCATCTTCAAAAATTCTTTCTAAGCAGGTTTAAGGATATCTGTTTGCGCAATGTACAAAAAAGTAAATATAAATAATACCCTCTGATTTCTTTTTTACAAACAATAAACTAATTTTTTGTATTCGCCGGCAGACGTGTTTAAAGTAGTAAAAAGTACATGCTTACGTATTTGACTAGTTTTACCCTGAGCTAACGATAATTTAGCCCGTATTTGGTGTCATTTATTTGGTAAAACCTATATTTGCCCAAACTAATTTTGTTATGCAAGAAATTAAAAAATACGTAGAAACGCACAAACAACGTTTTTTAGATGAATTGTTTGAGTTATTGCGTTTTCCATCGGTTAGTGCCGATCCTAAATACAAAGGTGATGTTTTAAAAACTGCCGATTATGTAGCACAGAAATTGAAGGATGCAGGAGCCGATAACGTAGAAATCTGTCCAACAGCAGGATATCCTATTGTTTATGGCGAAAAAATTATTGACGCTGCATTACCAACTGTTTTAATATATGGCCACTACGATGTACAGCCGGCCGATCCGTTAGAGTTATGGCATACGCCACCTTTCGAGCCAACGGTGCGTGATGGTAAAATTTATGCCCGTGGTGCCTGCGATGATAAAGGCCAGTTTTACATGCATGTAAAAGCTTTCGAATTGATGATGGAAACCAACACCCTGGCTTGCAACGTTAAGTTTATGATTGAAGGCGAAGAAGAGGTTGGTTCTGCAAACCTTGGTATTTTTGTAAAGGAAAATGCAGCACGCTTAAAAGCCGATGTAGTGTTAATTTCTGATACTTCGATGATTAGTATGGAGCACCCATCAATCGAAACTGGTTTACGCGGCTTGGCGTATATGGAAGTTGAAGTGGTAGGACCAAACCGCGATTTACACTCAGGTGTTTATGGTGGTGCAGTGGCTAATCCGGCAACTATCCTGTGTAAAATGATTGCTTCTTTACACGACGAAAACAATCACATTACCATTCCTGCGTTTTACGATAAAGTGGTTGAATTAACAGATGAAGAGAAAAAAGCCTTAAATTCAGCACCTTATGATGAGGCTGAATATAAAAAGGATCTTGATATTGAGGAAGTTTGGGGCGAAAAAGGTTATTCTACCTTGGAGCGTACCGGAACACGCCCAACATTAGAAGTGAACGGAATCTGGAGTGGTTACATTGGCGAAGGTGCTAAAACCGTATTGCCAAGTAAGGCCAATGCTAAAATTTCGATGCGTTTGGTACCAAACCAAAGCTCTGAAGAAATTGCTGAAATTTTTACCAAACATTTCGAAAGCATTGCGCCTAAAAATGTAAAAGTTAAAGTTACCCCTCACCACGGCGGCGAGCCTGTGGTAACCCCAACTGATAGTGTGGCTTACAAAGCTGCTGAAAAAGCCATTGAAGATAGTTTCGGTAAAACGGCTATTCCAACACGTGGCGGAGGGAGCATTCCAATTGTTGCTTTATTTGAAGATGTATTGGGTATTAAATCGGTACTTTTTGGCTTCGGTTTAGATAGCGATGCATTGCACTCACCAAACGAGAAATACGATATCTATAACTATTACAAAGGAATCGAAACCCTTCCTTTGTTCCATAAATATTTCGCAGAACTAAGTAAATAAACTTACTACGTGCTCCTGTAATCCCTGTTTGGCCTGGCTAAACAGGGATTTTTTTTGAAAATTAACACCATTATTTCATCGGTGGTAAAAAAAGATGCTATTTTTTAACCGCAAAGCACGCAGAGCGTAACACAAGGGCCGCTAAAGCTATAAATTGTATCCAGAACCTGAATACTGCTTTTTTTTAAACCACAAGGAACACAAAGAAAATACAGAGCGTACAAGAAATTAAGGTTATGCGGTTATTGAGTACGTCATTCTGGCGTATGCCAGAATCTCTATTTTTTAATCAGGAAAGTATTGAGCAATATATCTCAGTGCTTCTCTGTGAAAATTCAACGCCCTCTGTGGTTAATTGTTTTTAGCAATTGGATAAATAGGCTCCCAGCTCAGCGTCCTTCGCGCCATTTCTTCGCGTACTTTGCGGTTAAACAGATTTTTTTCTAAATTGTACCCATGAAATATTTATTCTCTTCTCTTTTACTTTTATCCGGGCTCGTTTCTTTTGCTCAGGATACTAAAACGATTAAGCAATCTGGAAATCCAATATTTCCGGGATGGTACGCCGATCCTGAGGCTGCTGTTTTTAACAATAAATACTGGGTTTATCCAACATACTCTGCCCGTTATAAAGAACAGGTTTTTATCAATGCTTTTTCTTCGGATGATTTGGTAAACTGGAAAAAACACCCGCATGTTTTAGATACGGCTGCGGTTAAATGGGCCAATAAAGCCATGTGGGCTCCGGCAATTGTACAAAAAGACAAAAAATACTATTTGTTTTTCGGTGCCAACGATATTCAAAGCGATAAAGAAATTGGCGGAATTGGGGTAGCCGTGGCCGACAAGCCTGAAGGGCCTTATAAAGATCACTTAGGCAAGCCTTTGGTTGATAAGTTTTATAACGGTGCACAACCTATTGATCAGTTTGTGTTTAAAGATAAAGACGGACAATATTACCTGATTTACGGTGGCTGGAAACACTGTAATATTGCCAAATTAAATCAAGATTTTACGGGTTTCCTGCCTTTTGAGGATGGCACTATCTTTAAAGAAATAACGCCCGATAATTATGTAGAAGGTCCATATATGTTCATCAGAAATGGTAAATATTATTTCATGTGGAGCGAGGGCGGCTGGACTGGTCCCGATTATTGCGTAGCCTACGCCGTAAGCGATTCGCCATTTGGTCCGTTTAAAAGGGTAGGTAAAATTTTGCAGCAAGATGCAACAATTGCAAGAGGAGCAGGGCACCATTCTTTAATCATCAATCAGAAAAAGAATAAATATTACATCGTTTACCACCGCAGACCACTCACCGAAACTGATGGCAACCATCGCGAAACCTGTATCGATGAAATGAATTTTGATGCAGATGGTATGATTTTACCGGTAAAAATTACCAAAGAAGGTGTTAAGGCACAGAAAGTCAAATAAATTTAGTTTTTAGATAGTCGTTTTAGTTTACAGTTTGCAAATGGCCAGCTGTAAACTAATTCGTTTTCAATACAACTTTTTGCTGGTGTTTATCCAGTACGTTAAAGCCATAGGCACAAAGCAATAAGATACAGGCCAAGCCAAACCAAAGCCAGTTATATCCCAGGTGTTTGGCAATATAAAAACCAGCAAGCGGGCCCACTACCTGTGCACAAGACCAGCTTAAAGTATAACCTGCGGCATATAACCCACGGTTGTGTTCATTGCTTCTGCTAATAACTACAGTATTGATAAATGGGAGTACAAACATTTCGCCAACCGTGAAGGTTACAATGGTTAACACAGCCGAAATGATGTGGAAAATAATTGGTGCACTTAACAACAGATATGATACCGCAAAGAAAACAGAGCCAATGATGATGAAAAACATGGGCGACCTCTTCTTTTCGATTTTATTGATCATAATCATTTCGAATAAGGCAATCAAAATGCCATTTATACCGATAATAAGGCCAATTTCTAACTCATCGATATGCCATTCTTTTTTAAAGAAAACAGGGACAATCCTAAACATTAAAAAGGCGCATGTTATAAAAAGAGTGGTAATCAGGATGAATTTTACATAAAAGGGATCATTCCAGGGTTTCATAATGACCATATCTGCCGCTGTTTCCTTGGCCTTTTTTATGAATCCTTTAATCTGTGGCAAAAATGAAAGAATTAGCATACCTACAATTATACTCACAACCCCTTCCAGAATAAATAATGCCTTGTAGTTTATTTTGACAATTATTCCTGCAAAGCTACTTCCTAAAGACCATCCGATATTTGTAGCTAAACGATTTAATGAATATGATCTGGTTATGGTACCTTCGGCTGCATAGTGCGCAATGGCAGTAAAATTTGCTGGACGAAAAGCTTCTGAAAAAAAGCTAATCACAATAGCAAAAACGCAAAGCGTATGGAAGTGCGATATTGTTGAGAATACGATAAAAAGTAAACCTCCTACGACCGAGGAAAGTATTTGTACCGGGCGAAAGCCAATCATATCTGTTAATTTACCACCCATCGCTGAGCCAAGAACGGCACCTATTCCATATAAAGTGATTATAAGGGCGGCTTCCATTTCTGAACGGTTTAAACTCTGGATAACGTATAAGCCCATAAAAGGAACTGACATGCTTCCGAATCTGTTAAATAGAATCATAGCACTTAATAACCAGGTTTCGCGACTGAGGCCGCTAAAAGATGCTTTGTAGGTATTAAAAATGAGTTTGAACATGGTATTTCCGGATGCCGTAAAAATAGCAAAAGCCAAATCATTAATTCATCATTTGAATTACATATCATTTACCGAACTAAAAAAATTGAGGGAAAAATATCGCGTAATTTTTTACAAATTTGCATCCGGAACCCGAATCAATGCCGCCAGAGAAAAAAGCCCCCATTAACAAAAAGCCTGTTACCCGTAAACCCGCCGTTCGTAAACCAGCGGTGAGGAAGCCTGCTGCCAGTAAAAAAAAGCAGACTAAAATTCCGGTGCAGCTTAAAATTGCCATTGCAGCTGTGTTGCTGGTTTTGCTTTCGCCTTTATATTATGGCTACATTTTAAAAGGCTTTGTGGCTACCTGGCGCTGGGTTAAAGATTGGGGGCAAGATCCCAATTACCGTACCTACGAGAGCTTTAACATCAAAATCCCCAGAAAATATACCGTTCATGGTATCGATGTTTCTTATTATCAGGGTAAGATAAACTGGCCGCTGGTGCAATCGATGAAAGAAGACGAGGTAAGAATCAGTTTTGCTTTTATCAAGGCTACAGAAGGTGTCATGATGGTTGATCCTTATTTTCAGCGCAACTGGCGCGAAGCACCAAAATCAGGTATCATTTGTGGCGCTTATCACTTTTTCAGGCCGCGAAAAGATGGTAAAACACAAGCTAAATTCTTTTTGCAGGTAGTGAACGTAGAGAAAGGCGATTTACCTCCTGTGGTTGATATCGAATCATTAGATGGTGTTTCTCCATTAAAAATGCGCGCCGAACTGGCCGATTTCCTAAATTATGTAGAACTGAAAACGAAAGTCAGGCCAATTATTTACACCGGACTTAAGTTTTACGAAGATTATCTGGATACGCATTTCAGCGATTACCCCTTGTGGATTGCACACTACTATCAGCCTAAATTACGGTTGGACAATAGCCGATGGAAATTCTGGCAACATTCTGATAAAGCCAAAATTAATGGCATTGGGCATGTAGTTGATTTTAATGCCTTTAATGGCGATAGTACCGCGCTGAGTAAGCTTGTGATTCGTTAGTTACAGGGTTAATTGTTTAAATTGGTTAATCGACCCCAAACGCTAAATGCACAAGCCCAAACGCGTTAAACTACACAACCCAGCTTTCACATTTCTCTAAGAAAAATTCATCTGCTTCGGCGCCGATGCCAATTTCATCAGGTACATCCAAAAAGTAGCCGTTATAAGTTAAGCCCCCTACAACCGGATCAACCAAATGGCCCAATAAAGCTGTATCAAGATCAAAAAACTCTACATTCGGACTCGCATAGGCAAAGTGAAGGTTGGCACTCAAAGCAATTCTGGTTTCGAGCATGCTGCCAATCATGCATTTAACACCGGTTTGCAAAGCTTCTTCATGTATTTTCTGCGCCTCCAGTATGCCACCAGATTTAGAAAATTTAATGTTTAAATAAGTGGTCGATTGGCTGTTAATCAGTTTTCGGGCATCGTGGTGGTTGTAGCAACTTTCATCGGCCATTAATTTAATTGGCGAATTCAGGTTGAGCTCAGGAAGTTTATCGTCGTACCAGGTACGCATGGGTTGTTCGCAAAACTCAATATTATATTTTTCCAGTGCACCTAAAGCAAACAGCGCATCGTCAAAGCTCCAGCCCTGGTTGGCATCCAGTCGCAAGGTAATCTCCTCGCCAACAGCTTCACGAATGTGTTTTACCCGTTCAATATCATCGTGAACGTTTTTACCCAGCTTAATTTTAAGGATTCGGCAACCCTGGTTTATGTATTTTAGGGCTGTATTGGCCATTCCTTCAGGCGTATCAATACCGATGGTCATATCGGTTTCAATGGTCCGTTTTTGCCCGCCAAGAAACTTATAAAGCGGTAAACCGGCATTTTTAGCTGCAATATCGAACAAAGCCATATCAAAAGCGCTTTTAATCGTGCTGTTGTGGTCGGCATAACCAAGCAAATCATTCATCCGCTCCGGAATGTCTAATGGATCTTTACCTTTTAAAATGGCCGCAAAGTCTTTAGCTATGGCAATACAGGTTTCCTGAGTTTCGCCTACAATCATCGGAAATGCCGAGCATTCGCCGATACCATGAATGCCCGTATCGGTGTAAATGCGTACCAGTACATTTTGTGCAAAGTGCATGGTGCCGGTTGCAATAACAAAAGGCTCCATCGGGATACTAAAGCGGTATATTTCGGTATGGGTGATTTTCATGGTTGTTATTTATTATCTAATTCAAAACGTTAAGGTAAAATTTTCTTTTTTTCAGTACCTAATCTGAATAGAACCCTATAATGGGTTCAGCTCAATTCGTGACGCAATGCGTCACGAATTGGAAACGAGTTGTAAAAACTTCTTATATTTCGGAGATTACTTTCATCAAAGCCTTTACCGAATTCTGCAGACAATTGCGCTGAAAGATTTTTCAAAGTTGCTTTCCCATAGTCAGCACGCAGTTTTCCTTGTTGCTCGTCCTCAACAATAAGCTTTCCGATTTGCCAGTAAGATTCCAGTAATGCAGAATTTGCAGCACGGAATACTTTCAGCCGGGATTGGTTAATAATCTCCCTGATGGAAGTAAATAACTTATTTGTGGTTGATTCCATTCCTGATTTAGATTTCTAACCTAAAGTATAAAAACAAAAACTAAATAGAAACAGGTTTGTAGATTATTAATAGCTTTACGCCTCGAAATAAATTCATTTTCCGGCTTACATTTTACAGCTCATACCATGTCCGAAACCAATAATTTAATCCACGCATCATCACCTTATTTGCTCCAGCATGCCCATAACCCGGTTAATTGGTACGAATGGGGAACTGAAGCTCTAGAAAAAGCCAAAGCCGAAAATAAACTGATTTTGGTAAGCATTGGTTATTCGGCCTGCCATTGGTGCCATGTAATGGAACGCGAAAGTTTCGAAAACCACGAAGTAGCGGAAGTGATGAACCGGCATTTTGTGTGCATTAAGGTCGATCGTGAAGAACGTCCGGATATCGATCAGATTTACATGTACGCTATCCAGCTGATGACCGGTAGTGGTGGCTGGCCTTTAAACTGTATCTGCCTGCCCGATCAGCGTCCGATTTACGGCGGTACTTATTTTAGAAAAAACGACTGGATTAATATTTTGCAGAATGTGGCTGCCTTATGGGCAAACGAACCGGATAAAGCTATTCAGTATGCCGAAAGGTTAACTTCGGGTATCCGCGAAAGTGAAAAGATAATTCCTGCAGTTAATCAGGAAGATTATTCCAACGACCATTTAACAACGATTATCGAACCCTGGAAACGCCATTTCGATATTGGCTACGGAGGTTATAACCGTGCACCCAAATTCCCTTTGCCCAATAACTGGGTTTTTCTGTTGCGTTACGGCTTTTTAAAAGACGATCAATCTGTTTTTACAGCAGTTTGCCATACGCTCGAAGAAATGGGGCGTGGTGGTATTTACGATCAGATTGGTGGCGGTTTTGCCCGTTATTCGGTTGATGACAAATGGCATGTGCCTCATTTTGAGAAAATGCTTTACGATAATGCCCAGTTAATCAGTTTGTACACCGAAGCTTATCAATGTACCCGGTTCAACTCGTTTAAACAAATAGCAACTGAAACGATTGAATGGGTTTTTAATGAAATGACTTCGGCTGATGGTTTGTTTTTTTCGGCCCTTGATGCAGATAGCGAAGGAGTAGAAGGCAAGTTTTATGTTTGGGATAAAGCAGCATTCGATGCCGTGTTGGGCGAGGATGCACAATTGTTGAGCGCTTACTACAATGTTACCGAAGAAGGCAATTGGGAAGAAGAACAAACCAATATTTTGCGTAAAACCATCAGCGATGATGACTTAATGCAACAATTCGCGATTGATGCAGAAACTTTGTACAATAAGGTAGAGGCGGCTAAAGCTAAACTTTTAACTGAGCGGGGCAAACGCGTTAGGCCAGGTTTAGATGATAAATGCCTAACTGCCTGGAATGGTATGATGATTAAGGCCCTGGCAGATGCAGCCACGGTTTTAAACCATCAATCTTATTATGAAAAGGCTTCGGCTGCGGCCAGGTTTATTTTAACTAAGCTGCGATCAGAAGACAGTGGTTTATACCGCAATTATAAAAACGGAAAAGCTTCTATTACAGGCTTTCTTGATGATTATGCTTTTTTAATCGAAGCATTAATTGCCTTGTACGAATATGATTTTGATGAAAAATGGCTGGAAGAAGCCAAAACTCTTAGCGATTATGTCGTTTCTAACTTCACTGATGCCGATTCACCCATGTTTTTTTATACACCAGCAGGAGGTGAGGGGCTAATTGCCCGGAAACATGAAGTGATGGATAACGTAATTCCGGCTTCGAACTCTGCCATGGCACAAAACCTTAAAAAACTTGGACTGCTTTTTGATCTGGAGAACTATACCGAAAAGGGCGTAGAGATGCTTGCAGCAGTAGAACCTAAAATTAAAACCTATGGTTCTGCCTATTCGAACTGGGCCATACAATTGTTAAACGAGGTTTATGGCATAAACGAAATTGCCATTACCGGATTAGAAACAGAAGTATTTAAATTAGCATTAAGCGGACATTATATTCCAAACAAAATTGTATTGGGCGGAACAAAAAGTAACCTGCCGCTGTTAAAAGGTAAGCAAAGCAATGAAACAAAAGTTTATATTTGCCGAAATAAAGTATGCCAGTTGCCGGTTAACACTGTTGAGGAAGCATTAACGCACATACAATAAAGAAAAATAGATGAATATATTGTAAATCAGTTATTTATTTTCTTTTTGTGAACTTTGTTTCTGTGGCTTATTCGTACTATTTGATTTTACGTTCGTACTAGTTTAGTACTACTATCACGAACTTAAATCTTAATAGAATGAAATCAATCAGAACCGAATTGGCCGTTATTAATGGCATCAGGTTTATTTTAGTAACCCCTCATAGTTCCAATACCGACAAATATCCACTTTATTGCATAGAATACTTTTATAATGGTAAGCAATTTAAAGTTAAAGAAGGGGTAAAGACAATCTATAATCAATACCTTGAACAGGTAAAGGATCTTAAATCTGTAAATAAGAAATTACTACTCCTCCGTAATTCATTCGAGTTCAGAGTAAACGAGTTGGTAAAACCGATAAGCGTTAACCAATCATGTACAGATTCGACCTTAACAGTACAAACCAGAGTAATTGAAGCTTTTAACAAGTTTTTCGAATATCATACTAAGCGCCATGAAATAGGAGAAATTAAGGATATCTATAACTATACTGAAAGAGATAAGAAAGTAACAACGTTTCTAAACAAACATTTCCCAAAGCTTTTACTCTCCAATCTAACTACAACTGTCTGGATTGACTATCGTAGCTACCTAAAGAAATGGGGGCTAGGTAACAGTACCGTTAATCTACAAATGGTTTATGTCAAAGGATTTTATATATGGTTGAACGAAATAATGGAATTACCCATTACTAACCACGCCAGTAAGTTAAAGAAACTTGATATAACTCTTCAGGAACCGAAATATAATGAAATTAAGCAATCACTATTTCTTGAATTCTTTAATATTGTGAATACTCCAAGATATTTGAGGTTACACCTAATGGCTCGATTGGTAGCAGAAAATACATTGAGTGGGTATTTCAGCGAAAATGGCCGCGCGTTTCGCTTTTAAAGTGTCACCCTGTTTCGCTTCATGGTGGCCGCCTGTTTCGGAGCAAGCTGGCCGCGCTGATCACTTGATCAGATTTTCTTTGTACAG